>Ga0207648_10000091_pt1 | contig 85128 bp, 70 predicted proteins | sample KBSMisM32_FD_184310 | JGI IMG/M metagenome (GOLD analysis project Ga0207648, IMG submission 184310) | Miscanthus rhizosphere microbial communities from Kellogg Biological Station, Michigan, USA - KBS Miscanthus M3-2 (SPAdes) (version 2) | ecosystem: Host-associated > Plants > Roots >...
ATCAATATCCATTGAATTCGATTCCGGGAGTTCCCGCCATCGGAGATCACCCTGCCATCCAAGCATTCATGCGGGTCAGCGGAGTTTTGCAGGGCCGACCAAGTAGATGGTTAGCTGCACCACCTTGGACGGATTTTTCCAGTCCGTCAGCACTTCGAGGCCGAGGTCGTCCCACATGAACACTGCCGGTTGATCTGGAATGCCTCACATGCACGAACCGCCAGTCAATCGTCGCGGAATGCCCACCCCACGAATGGAAAGCAGGTTGAGCGAACACGTTGACACGCCTCACTTGCTGATTGTGAATTCGTACAGAACGTCGTCCTCGCGGCCACCGGCCAACCGCAGGTAGATGCCGGCGCCATCTTCACCAAGCGCGCCCACAGGATGACTGCAGTCCAGAGTGCCGCACTTCAATCTCCTTGCTGGATCGGCACTGCGACGAATCTCCGAGAACCGGCTCTTCGAGTCAATACCGTAGCCGTCCAACTCCAGGTAGCCTGAGAACGCCTTGAGGGGACGCAAGTCCGGTACCTTCTTGGCTGGCGAACCATCTGGATTTGTCGTGAACAGATCCTGCCCCGAATCCTTGGGTTCTAGGTTGACGAACACAGCAAGCTGAGTGACACGTCCGTCGTTCTTCGCAGTGAGAATCTGCAAGCCCAGTTCATCCCAAACATAGACAGACTGCTGTTCAGGGCTGCGTCGTGGACTACCGCCAATGACGCTCCGCCACTCTGCGATGCTCTTGCCAAGTTCGAGCGGCCTCCCGTCATAGGTGACCAGGTGGCCCCTGATGATCAATTCGGGTTTGGCGCCTCTCCGGACCTTTCGAGGCTCGACCGAGCTTGTGATTGCGTCGGCCGACGTTCGCACAGACTCTGTCAACTTGCCGTAGACGGATGAGGCTGCTTCGGACACCGACACCTTGCCAGTGGACGCGTCCTTGGCTTGGCAGCCAACGAGCACAGTCGCCAGCAGGAAGCTAATGATGAAGCTTCGGTTCACTTCTTCACCTGATTGTGCTCACCAAAGATGGTGTCGTAGTTCTGGTTGAGATAGTCCCATGTCGACTTACTGCGCTTGCCTGCCTTTTCGATCGCATCGCGAACCTCCTTGGCATGTGCCTTGTGCAGGGCTTCCCACTCTGTAGACGATTCCCCCCGCTTTACCTGAGCTGGATGCGAAGCCGCCCAACCCGATACAAATCGGTCCTGCCACGTCGTATCAAACGGGTGCGCCAGATGCGACACGGCCACGACTCCGGGATCCACGGTACGGTCTCCATTCCAGCGCGCCGCCATCGCGATACCAAGCTTGCGAACGGCCTCCTTTGCGAGTCCGACGGCTAAGGTATGAAAAGGATGGTTGTCGTGATCTTTTGCGAGTTGTGAATGAGTCGGATCTGTAGAGCCGTTGGTATTGGGGTCGCCCCTTTCGTAAACCTGAAAATCATCGACACTGTTGCCTAGCAGGTGCAGCAGACTGTTGTACACCATGTCATATGCGTTGCCGACCATGCCCAGGGTGTAGTGCATCGCCCCTTCTAGATACTGGTGGCCGGGAACGCTGGCCCATCGGTCACGCCACAGCAGGAACTCGTTGAATACCTTCAACAGACGTGGATCACTATGTTCTGATAAGAAGATCAACATCAGCCGATCACTCTTGTTGCGCTCGCCAGGCTTGCTCGCCTCAAACTCCCACTTCACCTTGAATAGGTTGTCCGCGATCAGGCCGGCCGTACTGGCAATGACATCCTCGGAATCGAACATGCCCGTTACGACTGGCAGCGAATGCTTGCCCGGGGCGGCTGACGTCCAAGGCAAGACTTTGGCATGTCCAACCTTTCGCAGACTAAGCTCGACGAAATTGCTGTGAGCAAAATAGTCCTCCAAAACATGCAAGGCGGCACCAAGGTGTCTGTAGCCCTCAGGCGTTGGCCCTGCAGATACTGCTCTGTCAATTTCTCCGCGCATGTAGGCCGCCGAAGCGGCGATGTATCTCTTCATTGACGAAGTTGGGTCAACACCAAGGTAGTCTTTCGTCGGCAGAGGCTGAAAGTCTGGGTCGACGCTTCTTGGGTCAGGTGCCTTGGGATCATTGTTCATAGGGTTGTCGATGTGCTCGACTGGCCTATAGACCCCCAGACGGTCGGCGGTGACCTTGTACTGCATCCTATGCGCAGCATCCTTCACGAACTCGTCTTCGGCGAGAACATCAACGATCCGCGTCAAGGCATCGCGCGACAAATACCGCGTCAAATCCTTTGGATCGTTCGGACGCCTGACAATCTTTGGATCCAGGATCTGTGAAAAATCTCGGAGCCAGTTGCCAAAGTAGATCTGACGCCGCACGCTCTCGTTGCCGAAGACTTCCGTGCTGGCCAAAGCAAGTGCATCTTCGATCGATTGGTGCCCAAAGGATTCGTTGGGATGCTCCTTATAGTGCTCTCCACGGCCGGCGCCAAAGAACTCAAAGTCCCCATCTTTTCCCTCGTCCCGCTGCGCAGCGTCGGCCTGCGCGAGTTGGATGGTTCGACGAATAGCGTTGTAGTTGACTTTCAGCGGCCCATTGAACTCCGGTGAGTTGTAGTTTGCGTAAACCGATTCGTGGGCACCCGAGAAGTCGTGGAACGCGATCTCATAGGCGAAACGCGCGCCTTCGTCTCCCTCGGCATCCATGACCAGCACCGAAGATCCATCAGGATTCCTGTCTGCAAATTCCTCCCGCAGCAAGCGATCGATGTAGTGGCCGAACTCATGCAGCAGTTCCGTGAGTAGTTCCCACGAGTCACTTTGGTCCTTGGCAGAGCGTTCGGCTGCAAGACGATGAACGAGGATCTTGCGACTCTTGTTGTCAAAGTAGGCCGGATAGTGTCCTCCGTTCACAACCTCAATCGCGGGGTTCTTCACCGAGCCCGATCGAAGGGCATCGCGAAGCTTCAGGTAGGTCTTTGCAGGAATGTCATACCCAAAAACTGGTACGACAAAGGAGATGAAGTCAGCCTTCGAGAAAGTCAGCGCAACGCTAGTCAATTGGTCGAACGCGAACGTGCTCTCAAGCTTTCGAAGAGGGTCAACTGAAATGACACTCATTGGAAGCACCGGGAGACGGTAGCTCTCCGACGCCGCCCCCACAAAACTCTTCTTCCCCGCCTTCACCGTGATCTTCCCCGGACACTGCACGGTGATGTTCCCGTCCTCGATCGTGATATTCGCGCCACCCGCAGTCGACAACGAAATCTTCTTCGCCGCCGCCCAATCCACATGCGCGTTCGCACTTTGCACCGTCACGTCATTCTTCGCGGCCACCTGCATCGCGTCCGACTGCGCCTGCATCTCGATGTCGCCGCGCGCCGCAATCATCGTCAGGCCCTTGCCTGCTGCCTGGTCGCCCGGCTTGATTGCCCCCGCCAAGACACCAATCGCCTGGCCCGCATGCAGCCGCATCGCACCACCAACCGCCCACTGCGTGTCCTGGCCGGATGCGAAGGTGATGGTCTCGCCGGCGGCAACGTGGACGTCTTGCCCCGCGACCACGCCAAGCCCCGCCTTCGCGGCAATCGCGACCACGGGGTCCGTGGTGTGGGGCAGCTTGTCCGCGCCGGTGGCGGTGTTCTTGCCCGATGCGTCCGCGCTGGCCGCACCGTCGCCCGCGGCCGCCACCATGCCCTTGAGCGCGGTATGCATCGCCTTCAATGGCGCAGCCTGCGGGTCGATGGCGCTTTGCGCCGGCTTGAAGCTGCCGACGTGCCCCGCAAGCTTCACGGTTTCGTGCGTTGCGGCGGCGCCCGACAGCGTCTCGGCGAGCGCAGCCGTCTGCTGCGCGAGCGCCATGCCGGCGGCGTTGTCGCCGGCCGGGCCGCTCGCGTCGTTGCCGAAGGTGCTGATCAGCAGCCCGCGGCCGGCGCGCACGGCGCCGTACGCATCGGTGCGCAGCTCGAAGCCCAGTCCGCGGAAACTGCCGCGGTGGTTGTCGGCCTGGTGAATGATGTGGCCCATGTTCAGCTGCGTGCCGTGCAAGGTGCTCGCGAGCTGAACGCGCAGGCGCTGGTCGGTGTCGTCGAACACGAGCTGGTTGTAGCCCGTGCCGCTGAACTCTCGCGTCTTGATGCCGCTGAGCGCTGCCGAGTTGGCGTGGCCAGCCGCATCGGCGCTCGCGCCATGCCACGCGGGCGAATTGCCGGCGCTGAGGTTGCCCTGCGCGCTGGGCACGTGGTCGCTGCTGTCGGCGAAGGCACGGGCATCCGTCGCCGCGTCCGCCCCGCCCGGCGTGGCGGGCACGCCGCCTTCGCCCCGGCCGTTGTACAGCGCGGCCACCACCAGGGGACGATCAACGTCGCCGTCCGCGAAATCGACCAGCACTTCCTGCCCCACTCGTGGAATGAACTGCATGCCCATGCCGCTGCCGGCATAGCGCTGCATCACGCGCACCCAAGTCGACGCCGCGCTGGTGTTCGCGCCCTGCACATGGCGCTGGAAATCGAACTGGATCTTCACGCGGCCGAGCGCATCGGTGTGGATCTCGTCCGCGCCCCTGCCGCTGGCGGCGCCCTGCGGGCCGACTACCGTCGCCAGCAAGGGCCCCGGCACGATGGGTTTCGGATTGATGCGTGCGCCGGTCTCGTCAGCCAGCAGTGGCCGCCACGGCACCTTGGCGCGGATGGCTTCCACCACGTTGCCGTAGCCGCTCTTCGCGGCTCGTTCACGCGCGGCGTCGCTCACCCAAGGCTGCAGCAGCGCGGCCGCCTCCTTCGCGTCGTGATGGCTGGCCGCGGCCAGTTGGTGGCCCGGGTCCTTGGGCAGGTTGTTCAGGCCCGCGTGGATCACCGATGTGATCAGGAAGCGCCGGTCGGCTTCGTGCTGGCTGCCTTCGAGCAGGCTGAGCGCGTCGAGGTTGCTCTGCGTCAGTTCGAAGTGGGTCCCGGCGGTGAAGGTGCGAACGGTGCTGTGCGCAAACCACCGCTTGTGCCGCGCTTCGATCGCCTCTTGCGCGAAGCGGGCCGCGCGCTGCGCCTGCCGTGTGTCGGCGAAGGCGTATGCGCCCGCGACGTCGTAGCGTTCGAGCCGCGGCGCATTCGGCCCGGCAAAGGCCGCAGCAGTGGGCACGCTCGCCGCCACGGCGCGCTTGCCCTTGTAATCCCAAGACAGCATGCTCGTCGCGGCGTTCGCCATCGAGCGCTCGGCCCCCATGGCCTGGATGGCGTCCTGCTCTTCGAGCGGCGAGTTCTGGTGGAAGCGGATGCCGTGGCCGCCGAGCGACGACACGCTGCTCGCATCCTCCGGGCAGCTCTTCGCATCGACGCTGTCGGCGAACAGCACGAGCCGGTGCGCGAGCGGCGCCGCTTCGTCGCACTCGAAACGGTACGAGATGCCCTCTTCGGCCAGCAGCCGCTGGATGAACGCGAAGTCCGTCTCGCGGTACTGCACGGTGTAGCTGCGCACGCCGGCGTTGGCGCTGTCCGCCAAGTGCATCGCGACGTCATCGGCCCATCGCCATGCCGCTTGCTGCGGATACGCCGAGAACACGCTCTCGACGATCTCGACCACACTGCGCTCCTGCCAGACCTGGCTGCGCCGCGTGCATTGCAGTAGCGACAGCCAGGGCTGAAGCACGAGCCGATAGCGCGCGAGCCCGCCATCGGCCTGGGCGGCCGCAGCCGACACGACGACACCGCTGCGCCGCACCTCGCCACCATCGCTCAGGCGCGTGCACACGGTGGCATTCGTGCCAAGCATCGCCGCGAGATCCAGCCCGGCATCCAGGCTCAGCGCGGTGATGTGCAGCTCCCACGGCTCGCTGAGCGATTCGCGCATGCACCAGGTCTCGAGCGACAGGTCGGCGAGCGGGCCGTTGCCTTCGAGGCGATGAAGCCGGGTGCTGGAATCCAGCAGGTTCAGCAGTGAGGTCGGAAGGTCGTTGAGCATGTTCTTGTGGTCTCCCTGGCGCGTGCAGTCGGCTATTCGCGATGTGCTGTCTCTGAACGCGCCGGACACGCCTGCGCCTTGCCCCAGTAGCCGTCGCAGATCCGCTTCTGGCATTGGGCAGCTTCGTCGCCGTTCAGGCCCTCGCAACGCTTGACGAGCTTGGCGATGCTGGGCTCGTCGACGGGGATGCGCGAACGGTCGTGGGACCGGCCGCCCTTGCCGTCGCCCGTGTTGGCGACGTGGGCCATCAAGGCCGCGAGCAGATCGACATCGGGGTCGCGTCCGCCGCTGTCCTTCACCGTCTTCACCGCGTCACGACTGGCCGGCTTGTGGGCTGCGGATGCGAGGGCATGGCCCTTTGCCTCGGGCTTGGGCGGATGCTTCGCAGCCTTGGCGGCCACGTGTGTCGATGGCTTGTGCGTTGCGGCGGCGCTTGCGGGCAGCGCATTCGCCACGGCCATCGCCGCGGGTGCGCTGGCGGCCAGGGGCGCGCTGGCCGCAGTCGACACGCCCGCCGCACTCGCTCCACTCGATGCAGCCAACGCAGCAAACGGATCCGTGCCACCCGCTTCGCTCGCGCGCGGTGCGGTTGGCTCGACCACTTCGATGCGTGCAGGCGCGGAAGCCGAGTCGGCCACCACCGCCGAAGCTGCATCTGCCGCAATCGCCGACTTCAGCGGAACCGACGAGTTCGTAACCGATGGCGTCGAAACCGCAAGCTTCAAGGGATCGACGCGCGGCGCAAAAACATCGTCCGCGCGAACGTAAACGTAAGCAGCCGCAACCACAACCAGCATGAACAAGCCGATGGCCCATCGCCATTTGCCCGACGACGCAGGCCGTGCGAACAGATCGCGCTCGCGCGTTTCAAGGCTCGCGAGGATGCTCAGACGATCTTCCTGAACGCCCTGCGACACGGTGAGGCTCGGGCGCGATTTGCCGGGCGTCGGCGCGCGGTTCGATGATGGGTCTTGGCTCGTCAAACAGTGCCTCCCTGGGCGTACTTCTTGTCGGCACGAGGACGACGATCGGTGTTCATGGCGCACGGTGGCGCTGACGTTTCGCGTGCGGATTGCGATGCACTGATGGCACGCGGCACGCATGCGCGAAGCGGTCGCGATTCTAGTGAGCCAAGCCGTTTTGGCACCCCCCCACCAGGAGGGTTCCGGAGCGTGTCTCACCTCGGGCAAACTGCGCGTCCGCATGCTCGGCGGTAGATGTAAGACGGTATGGTTTTTGGTGTCTTTTTGTATTTCGTTTTGGTGACTGCAGTTCTTGCCGTCGTCTTCCTCGCGCCTGTGCGCGAGTGGGCGTGGCAGCACGCGCATCGATTCATTCAAGGCAGCAGAAACACCGCAAGCCATGCGTTGTCGAGCGGACATGTCGGCATCGTGCAAGCCGCCGTCAATGCGAACCAGCACGCTCGACGCACGAGCGAGTTCATGCGCCGCCATGGGCGCTGGGTGTTCGCGGGCACGGCCGCCATCGTCGGTGCCCCCTTGATCGCACTGGCCTTGCACGGCCTGCAGCAGCTCGATGGTTTCGACCACACGCAATCGCATGAGATGAACGAGCAAGTCGCCGCGCTGCTGCACGGCGAGCAACTCGTGCCTCCACCGGCCCTGCCGCCCGAGCTCTTCACCACGCGCGAAGTCGAGCAGGCACTGCCCTTCGTGGGCCAGGCGAGCCGCCAATGGGAACTGCTGGACGAAGACTTCCGCCAGCGCATGCTGCTCGTCTTCAAGATCATGCGCGAAACCCACGGCTACGAGATGGTGCTGCTGGAGGGCTACCGCAGCCCCGAGCGGCAGGCGCAGCTCGCCGCGCTCGGCTCGCACGTCACGCAGGCCGGCGCTTACGAGAGCTATCACCAGTTCGGGCTCGCCGCCGATTGCGCCTTCATGTCCAACGGCCGCATCGTGGTGAGCGAATCCAACGCGTATGCAGCGCGCGGCTACGAGCTGTTGGGCAGCGTGGCGCGATCGGCCGGCCTCACCTGGGGCGGCGACTGGCGCTCGCTGAAGGACCTGGGCCACGTCGAGCTGTCGCGGCCTGGGGTCATCCGGCGCGGCACGAACGCAGCAGCGTCGCCGCATCCACGCTGACGCGCCCGCAGCATGCAACCAACAACCAAGTGTCCGGGGAGGACCGAATGAGCCAACCGTTCATCGTGATCGGCGACAAGACAGACCATGGCGGCGAGGTCATCCAGGGTTCGCCCACGACCGACGCCGCCGGCAAGATGATCGCCCGCGTGGGCGACCAGGTCACCTGCCCCAAGCGCGGCCACGGCCACGTGACGGTCATTGCATCGGGCGACCCCACCTGCATCATCGACGGCCAGCCCGCCGCACGCCACGGCGACAAGACCGCCTGCGGCGCGACGCTGATCTCTTCCCAGGCCGTCACCACGACAGGCGGAGACGGCAGTGGAGGTGGTAGTGGAGGCGTTGCCCCTGCGCAGCGGCCGTCAGCCCAAGCACAGAAGTCCGACAGCCTTTTCAGCAGTCTCGTCGCCCCGGCCAACGACTACGACATTCACTTTGTCGTTCGCGACGAAGTCACCAGTCGGCCTTTGCCCAACGTGAGCTACAGGATCACGCTAGAGGATGGAAAGTCCATCACCGGTGTGACCGATGGGAACGGATTGACCGAAAAGATCGGGTCGAAAACCAAACAAAAAGCAACCTTGGAGGCTCACTACTATGGCAACGACAGTAACAGCGGAGCTTACGCCGCAAGCGGATACGGCGCCTGCCGTTGCTAGCGTCCCTGCCAGGGAGAGGAGCGGTGCTCAGTGGGTGTCTCGGTTTCCAGGCAGCACCTCGCTCGCGGACTTGGAGCCAGCATTCCAGGCAAGCGCGACAAGCTTCATTGATGCGCTGAAGCAGGCTGGAGCGGTAGTTCACATTGCAGCGACCTATCGGCCTCGGGAAAGAGCCTATCTCATGCACTACAGCTCGATGATCGTGCGAGGAGAAATTGATCCGGAAGATGTCCCAGCAATGAATGGTGTCAACATCGACTGGGTTCACGACACCGATGCCGAGTCAATACAAGCCGCCCATGCGATGGTGACCGGCTTCGGCATTGTCTTTCCCCCTGCGTTGATCTCGCGCCATACGGAGCGCGCTGCGGTTGACATTTCCATCACCGGAATCATCGGCAGAACCATCAAGGACGCTTCGGGTCAGGATGTCTTGATCCACCACATGAGCGATCTGTTCCCAGTTGGCGCTTCTTATGGTGCCCGCAAGCTCGTATCCGATCCTCCGCACTGGTCAGACAATGGACATTAAAAGAGTCTTCGTTGCTCTCCTTTGGGCGTGCGGCTTCGCGCAAGCTGCTCCGATGTTCGGCATCGTCAAGCTCGACGGAAACGGCCACGCCTATCTCGTCACGCCGCTGCCCCTCGAAAAGTGGCAAGACGTGCGAATTCAGTTTCCGGACAAACACGGAAAACCGGTCTGCTGCAAGAACTTGCCCGCGAAGATGTTCAAGCCCCTGACAGACGACCGAGTGTTGGCAACCAACGAACTGGCGGATGAGAGCCCGCAGATCTATTGGGCTGAAATGCGCAAAGGATCGGACGACGTGCCCTTTGTTGGATTGGCAGCGGTCGGCAAGAAGATGAAGACGCGGAATACCCAACAAGGGCTCGAAGTGCAAGAGAACGGCGGCTCGCTTCACGCAGCCACCGCCTGTTTCAGCAATGAGGGCATGCACCTGATCGAGCGAGTCCGCGAATCCGAGCACACGCACCTGTACCTTTCGCTTGGATACGACGTGGAAAGGCCAACTTGTCCGGAGTCGATTCAATCATGGCCACGCTGAGCTTCTTGCGCCCGGTCATCACCAGTTGTCCCTGAGTCCGCGGTCATTCCGCCTTGATTGCAGTCGGTCCACCCGCCTGCCCCATCCTTTGCCATGAGCAAGATCCTCAAGCCACTGCTGCTGTTCGTGCTCGTCACCTTCGTGATCTGGGTGGCAGTGCTGTGGCATTGGGAATCCACCCACCGCGACATGACGGTGACGGACATCGTGCTGTACCTGGGCGTGCTGCCGATGCTCGTGTTTGGGCTGATCCTCGCGTTGCGCTGGGCCTGGCGCAGCGCAGCCGAGCGGTCCGCGCAAGCGGCAGCCGCGGCTGCGGCGGCACCTGCATCGTCGCCCGCCGCACCGGCTGAAGAAGCTGCTGCGCGTCACGTCACCGTGAAGTTGCTGGGCGCCTTCGTGGCGAGCCCCACCGGCCAGGCACCCGTCGAACTGCTCGATGCCGCCGCTGCCGGCGAGCCACGGCCGAAGCCCGATGCAACGCTGCGCGACGACGACGGCCTGCCCGTCATCGCCGCACGCATCGCCGATCTGGACGCCGAGGACACTGCCGCGCTGCTCGAACCGGTGATCGCCGCCACGCGACGCCAGCAGCCCGATGCATCGGACGCCATGCCTTCAGAGCACGTCGTCCGTGCATTGACCGCATTGCGCAAACCGTTCGCGAAAGCACTGCAAACGCTCGAACTCTGGCAAGACCGCTTTGCACCGACGTCATCGGAATCGCCCGGCCCGGCCACCGCGGCCATGGTGCGCATCCTCATCGGTTTGCCGGAAGAATGGACGCGCTTCGAGCATGCCGTCGCGCAAGGCTGGGTGCGGATGCTCGCGACCGACGAGGGCGCCTCGTCCATCAGCGCCTCGCGCTTCGCCTTCGATACGCAGGTCGGCGCCGGTGAGCAGCTGTGGCTCAAGGCCGACCAGTTGCTGCAGGTGCTGTCGCGCGAGAAGCGCGAAGACGTGGTCGTGCTTGCAGCCTGCCACAGCAGCATCAGCGAGCAAGCCGTCTCGACGCTGCAGCGACAAGAGCGGCTCTTTTCGACCAACGATCGCCCCAAAGGGCTGATGCCCGGAGAGGCCGCCGCCACGCTGGTGCTCGCCCCGGTCCAGTGGCCGCCCTCGCCCGATCAGGACGAGCTGCCCGTTCACCTGCACCGGCCTGCCGTGGCGCGGCGTGACAAGTCCGTCGAAGCCGCCGGCCGCGTGAGTGCCGATTGCCTGCGCGAGACCTTGTCGCAAGCGCTCGCCGCCGGCCGCATCGAGGCGGGCGACGTCGGCGCCCTGGTGTGCGACGCCGACCAGCACACGCCCCGATCCACCGAGCTCTTCGGCACCACGCTCGAACTGCTCGCCCATCTCGACCCCACCGAAGACATGCGCCTCATCGGCATCGGCAACGGCCACACCGGCGTGGCCAGTGCCCTGCTCGTCGTCGCGGCCGCGGCCGAACGCGCGCGCAGCGCCGACAAGCCCACGGTGGCCCTCACTCTGGGCGATGCGTTCATGCGCCTCGCCCTGCTCGTCAGACCCAACGCCCTCTCCATGCCATGAACCGCTTCTGGACTTACCTGATCAACCCGCGCGTTCTCGGTGTGCTGGGGCTTGCCGCCCTGGTCGCGTTCCTCTTCCTCGGCGCGAGCACGTTCAAGCTGGCCGCGGTGTACGCGGTGGCCGCCATGGTGCTGGCCTTGCTGATCTGGTTCGTGGTGTGGCTCGTGAAGAAGCTGCGCGCACGCCGTGCGGCCCGGGGCCTCGAAGCTGCGCTCGAAGACGACGCGGCGAAGGCGCAAAAGGCGGCCGGCAAGCAGAGCAAGGCCGAGGCCAACGTTCTGCGCGGCCGCCTGCTCGACGCGGTGAAGACCATCAAGACCTCCAAGCTCGGGCAGACCACCGGCTCGGCCGCGCTGTACGAGCTGCCCTGGTACATGGTCATCGGCAATCCGGCGGCGGGCAAGAGCACGGCCATCGTGAAGTCGGGGCTCAAGTTTCCCTTCGCCGACAACAACGGCAGCCAGATCATCCAGGGCATCGGCGGCACGCGAAATTGCGACTGGTTCTTCACGAGCGAAGGCATCCTGCTGGACACCGCCGGCCGCTACTCGGTGCACGAGGAAGACCGCCAGGAGTGGCTGGGCTTCCTCTCGCTGCTCAAGCGGCACCGCAGCAAGGCGCCGATCAACGGCATTCTCATCGCGGCGAGCCTCGCGGAGCTGTCGCAGGCCAAGCCCGAGGCAGCCATCCAGCTCGCCAAGAACCTGCGCCAGCGCGTGCAGGAGCTGACCGAGAAGCTGGAAGTGTTCGCGCCCGTGTACCTCGTGTTCACCAAGGCCGACCTCATCGCCGGCTTCGCCGAATTCTTCGAGGACAGCGACCGTTCCGAGCGCGACAAGGTGTGGGGCGCGACCCTGCCCTACGACCCGCAGGTCAAGACCGATGCGGTCGCGCAGTTCGACCAGCACTTCGACGAACTGCATGCCGGCCTCAAGGAGTTGGCGGTCGCGCGCATGTCGCTGCACCGCGGCCAGGCGCTGCCGCCTGGCGTGCTGACCTTCCCGCTCGAGTTCGCAGCGATGAAGCCGGCGCTGCGATCCTTCGTCACCACGCTCTTCGAAGAGAACCCCTACCAGTTCCGCCCGGTGTTCCGGGGCTTCTACTTCACGAGCGCCGTGCAGGAGGGCACCGCCAGCAACCGCGCGAGCGACCGCGTCGCGCAGCGCTTCGCGCTCACTCCGCGGGCCGAGCACACCACCGCGATGGTGGTGGCAGAGAACGGCCTGTTCCTGCGCGACCTGTTCTCGCGCGTGATCTTCGCGGACCGCAACCTCGTCAAGCAGTTCGCAAGCCGTCACAAGCTGCGCGCTCGCGCCTTCACCTTCGCGGGCGCCGTGCTGGTGCTGGCGCTGGCGCTTGGCGGGTGGAGCTGGTCGTACCTCGGCAACCGGCAGCTCGTCGCCAACGTGCGTGCCGACCTGGACAAGGCCGTGAAGCTGCAGCAAGACCGTGTCGATCTCGCCTCGCGGCTCGAAGCGCTGGAGCTGCTGCAAGACCGCATCGAGCAGCTGCAGTCCTACCGCCACAGCCGCCCGCTGGCCATCGGCCTGGGGCTCTACCAGGGCGAAGAGATCGAACGCAAGCTGCGCGCCGAATACTTCGCCGGCGTGCGGCAGGTGATGCTCATGCCGGTGAGCCAGTCAATTGAGGATTTCCTCGGCGAGCTCAACGCCAATGCGTCCAAGCTGCAGCCGATGACGCGGCCGCCCGAATCGGGCGCGGCGTCCGGCAACGTGCGCACCGCGCAGGCGGGCCGCTTCAGCGAGGCATCGGCCGAGAGCGTGGAAGACGGCTACAACGCGCTCAAGACTTACCTCATGCTGTCGGACAAGCAGCGCGCCGAGCCCGGCCACCTCACCGACCAGATCACGCGCTTCTGGCGCGGCTGGCTCGAGGCCAACCGCGGTGCCATGCCGCGCGACCAGATGATCCGCAGCGCCGAACGCATGATCACCTTCTCGCTCGCGAACCTGCAGGACGCGGCCTGGCCCAGCGTGCCCAACAACCTCGCCCTCGTCGACCAAACGCGCGAGAACCTGAGCCGTGTCGTGCGCGGCATGCCCGCGCGCGAGCGCGTGTATGCAGAAGTCAAGGCACGTGCGGCCACGCGCTTCCCGCCGGTCACCGTGGCCCGCATCGTGGGCGAGCCGGGCAAGGACAGCGTGGCCGGCAGCTATGCGGTGTCAGGCGCGTTCACCAAGCAGGCGTGGACGGAGTTCGTCGAGCCCGCTTTCAAGAAGGCCGCCACCACCGAGCTGCAAAGCGTGGACTGGGTGCTGAAGACTGCGGCACGCGACGACCTCTCGCTCGAAGGCAGCCCGGAGCAGATCCGCAAGGCGCTGACCGACCTGTACAAGACCGAGTACGTGCGCGAGTGGCAACGCTTCATGCAGGGCATCACCATCGCCGAGTTCGCCAACTTCGAAGGCGCGGTGGCGCACATGAACCGCCTGGGCGACGCGACCAACTCGCCCATCAAGAAGCTGATGACCACGCTGTTCGAGGAAACCTCCTGGGACAACCCCTCGCTGCTCAACCAGCGCCTGGAGCAGACGCAAAGCGGCTTCCTCGAATGGTTCAAGCAGACCATCATGCGGCAGGCGCCGTCGGGGGTCGACGTGAAGGTGGACATGACCGCGGGCAAGGCGGAGATCCCGGTCGGCCCGATCGGCCGCGAGTTCTCGGCGCTGTCGCGCATCATGATGGCGCGCGACACCACGCCGCCCCTGCTCACGAGCTACCTGCAGACGCTGGGCATGGTGCGCTCGAAGTTCAACCAGGTGAAGGTCCAGGGCGACCCGGGCCCGTCGGCGCGCAAGATGATGGCCAGCACGCTGGAAGGCTCGAGCTCCGAGCTGTCGGAAGCACTCAAGTTCGTCGATGAGCAGATGCTGCTGGGCATGACCGACACCGCGCGCGCGGCGCTGCGTCCGCTGCTCGTGCGCCCGCTGATCCAGTCGTTCTCGGTGATCGTCGGGCCAACCGAAACCGAGGTGAACCGGCTTTGGTCGGCGCAGGTGAACGAGCCCTTCCAACGCACGCTGGCGGGCAAGTACCCCTTCGACACCGCATCGAAGATCGAGGCAGCGCCGCAGGAGATCGCCAAGATCTTCGGGCCTGCGGGCGCCATCGCGAAGTTCAGCGACGAAGCCTTGGGAACCCTCGTCGTTCGCCGCGGCGACACCATGACGCCGCGCACCTGGGCGGAGATGGGCGTGCGGGTGCGGCCGGAGTTCGCGGCGGGCTTTGCGTCGTGGGTGGCGCCGCTGGAAGGCGCGGCCGGCGGCGGTGCCGGCGCATCGGCGGGCGGCGGCAATGGCGGCACGGGTACGGCAGCCAACGATGCCTCCGCCTCGCAGACCGCCTTCCAGATCCTGCCGCAGGGCTCGCCTGGGCTCATGGAATACACGATCGAGATCGACGGCCAGGTGCTTCGCTACCGCAACACCGCGCCCTCGTGGACCAACTTCGTGTGGCCCAACGCCACTGGCGCGCCGGGCGTGCGCATCGTCGGCGTGACCAACGCCGGCCGCACGGTCGAGGTCTTCAACGAACCAGGCCGCTTCGGCCTAACGCGCATGTTCGAGGTGGCGCAACGCAAGAAGCTCGCGGGCGGCATCAACGAACTGAGCTGGACGCAGAATGGCCAGACGGTGACGCTGCAGCTGCGCGTGATCAGCCAGCCGGGCTCGCCGGCGCCGGCTACGTCTTCCGGCACCGGCCGCGACGGCACGGGCCCAGGCAGCGCGCCGGTGGCGGCCACGAGCTTCAAGGGGCTCAAGCTGCCCACGCTGGTGGTGGGCGCAGACAGTCCGCCGCCGGTTGCGGACGCGACCACCGCGCCTTCGGCCGCCATCCGTTCGACGGCTGCGGTCGCCGCCTCGGGAGCATCGCGATGAGCCAACCCACTGCGGTGTCCCTTGTGTATTTCGGCAAGATCCCGTCGCGCGGCGATTTCGTGCGCAGCAGCCAGCAAAGCGGACTCATCCAGACGCTGGACCGCTGGCTGACACAGGGCGTGGAACTCATGGCCACCGATGCGCGCTGGAAGGAGATCTACGACCGCACCTCGCCGCTGCACTTTGCCTTCCTCGGCATGAAGAGCCGCGTGGCGCTGGCAGGGCATCTGGTGGCCAGCGCCGATGCATCCGGCCGACGGTTTCCGTTCATCGCGGCGGGCAGCTTCGACGTGGGCACGCCGGCCGATTTCGTAGCGCGCAGCCCGATGGTGCTCGCGCGCCCGTGGCAGCGCTTCGAGCGCGCGGCGCAGCAGGCCACGACCGCGGCCGACGCCAGCCCGGTGCTCGGCGATCTGTCGAGCGCGCAGGTCGAGCTCGACATCGCACCACAGGCCTACGACGCGAGCTTTCGCGATTTCCTCGAGCTGCAGACCGTCGGCTCGCTCGAAGCCATGTTGCAGCAGGCCGGCCACCCGCTGGACCTGCGCCAGACGCTGCTGGCCCTCGGCCTGCTGCTGCAGCCCGTGCCCACGAGCGGCAGCAGCCAGCTCGACAAGGGCCTGCGCCTGCCGCTGCCGGTCGACCCGCTCTACCAGCCGCTGGTGTGCACGCTGTGGCTGGAGCTCGTGTCGCGCTTCCTGCGGCATGGCGACTTCGAGCTCGCGATCTTCGTGGCGCGCGGCCCGGGAACGGGCGGTGTGGCCGGCACCGCGCCCACGCTGTCGCTGGGCTTCAGCGGCGGGTCGCCGTCGGTGCTGCAGGCCGCGCTCGACCCGCAAGTGGGCGAGCAGGTCTTCGTCGACCTGCGCGATGCGCAGTGGGCCGAAGAACACGTTCAGCAGGACTACGCCGTCAAGAAGCTCTCGAGCTACCTGCAGCAACCCCAACTCTCGCTGAAGCAGGCGCAGGCCACCTTCCGCGAAGCATTCCTTGGAGAGTGAGATGTCCTCGATGCCTGCCTTCAGACCCATCGCCGCGCTCATGCTGCTGGGCTTTGCCGCGATGACAAGCGCCACGGCCGCCGCGCCGCGCGAGCCGGCCGCCCCCGGCAAGGTGGTGGTGGCCGGCGTGGTGCCCGACGAGGCGACGCGTCAAGGCATCCTCGCCAAGACGCGCGAGATCTACGGCGCCGACCGCGTGGTCGACCAGATCGGTGTGAGCAACCTCGTCGCGCCGCCCAATTGGACGCAGAACGTGCAGAAGCTCATCACCGCCGATCTCAAGCACGTGGTGCGCGGCCAGCTCAAGGTCTCCGGCAACGTGATCGACCTCACCGGCGAGGTCGAAAACGAGGCGACGCGGCAGCAGGTGGTGAGCCAGATGTCGGCGCAGCTGAACCCGACCTACACCGTGCGCAATGGGCTGCGCGTGTCTGCCGCGGGGCAGGACGTGGTGGATGCGGCGCTCGCCAACCGCATCATCGAGTTCGAAGCCGGCAACGCGACGCTCACCCCGGGTGGCATCCAGGTGCTGGACCAGCTCGTGCCGGTGCTGCAAAAGCTGCCGGGGCGCAAGTTCGAGGTCATCGGCCACACCGATGCGCAGGGCGGCCGCTCGCACAACATCGCCTTGTCGGCGGCCCGTGCCGACTCGGTGAAGGCTTACCTCGCAACCAAGGGCATCGCTTCCGATCTCGTCCAGACTTCGGGCGTCGGGCCGGATCGCCCGGTCGCATCCAACGACACGGCCGAAGGCCGCGCCCGCAACCGACGCATCGAGCTTCGAGTGATGCAGTAGGCAACGGCACTCCGCCGTCCATCCAAGCCGCTTCCTCACATCGCTGCGTTCCTACATCCAAGCCGCATCAACCAGGACCCATCCATCGTGGACATCGAGACCCTGCTGCGTCCCATCTCCGACAGCACGCCCTGCGGCGAAGACCTGTCCTTCTCCAACGAGTTCGACACCATCGCGCAGATGCGCCGCGAGGACGACCCGACGCTGCCCCAAGGCGAGTTCGTCACCGAACTCAAGATGGCGGATTGGCGTGGCGTGGCGCAGCTGTGCGAATCGCTGCTGGCCACGCGCTCCAAGGACTTGCGCGTCGCCGGCTGGCTGGTGGAGGCATGGACGCACCTGAACGGCTTTGCCGGCCTCGCCGATGCGCTCGGCCTGCTGGACGCGTTGTGCAAGCGTCACTGGCCGCATGTTCACCCGCAGCTGGACGACGGCGATCTCGAACAGCGCATCGGCAACCTCGTGTGGGCCCTCGGCCGCGCCGAGAGCCTGGCCCGCATCGCGCCCATCCTTCGCTCGGAAACCGCATCGCTGGGCCTGGTCGCGATCGAGGCGGCCCGCACCCGCTCGCAGTCGACGCAGGCCGACTCGCCGGGCGATGGCACGCAGCTCGCGGCCGACGATCTCACGCGCATCCAGCGTGAGACGCCGCGCGCCTTCCTCAGCGACAACCTGGTTCAGGTGAACCGCGCACTGGCGGCCCTGAACGAGCTGCAGGCCACGCTCGACGACCTGCTGGGCGACGATGCCCCCGGCTTCGTCGCGGCACGGCGCACGCTCGAATCAGCCGCGCATTCGGCGAAGCGTTACGCCCGTGAAGGTGGCGCACTCGCCGCCGACGCGACGGGTGCCGACGCCGAAGCCGCCTCGCAGGAAGCGCAGGCGGTCATCGCCCGCGCCGGCGCCATGCCGCCGGACCACGGCGGCCCCTTGCAGACGCGAGCGCAGGCGCTGCACCAGCTGCGCACGGTGGCGGAGTTCTTCCGGCGCACCGAGCCGCACAGCCCCGTCGCCTACCTCGCCGACAAGGCGGCGCAGTGGGGCGAGATGACGCTACACGACTGGCTGCGCGCGGTCATGAAGTCCGGAACCACGCTCGAGCAGCTGGAAGAGCTGCTCGGCGTGAAGGCACCGCCCCCCGCGGCCTGAGCCTGCGGGCGGACGCCGCCTGCGTCACTTCGACGGACCGCAGGCCTCCGGAGGCGCGAGGCTCAGTTCCGGCGCCACGCCCGTGTCGCGCGAGAGGTCTTCGCGCACCACTTCCACGAAGCAGCGCTGGTCACGCAGCCCGGAGTTCGACACGTAGGTGCGGCCGGCCTCCGGCACGAAGCTCACGCGAGGCAGGCAGCTGTAGCTGACGTTGTAGCCGTCGAAGTACATGAAGGTGCCGAAGGTGATGCGCTGACCCGTAGGCACCTTGACGGATTCGCCGCCCGCCTCGGTCGTCAGGCTGTACAACTTCCCGTCACGGCACATGCGCGGGCTGCCCATGCCCACCAGCTTCACCGGCACGAGAACGTCCTGCGGCGTCGGCTGGTACGGCACGACGCCGCAAGCCGTGATGAGTGCAGCGGCGCCGATGCAAAGGCCCAGGCGCGCGCTTCGTTGGATGTGGTTCATGCGTCCTCCCACCGTCATTTCGCGGCCTTCGGCGGGTGCACCACCGGGTCCAGTTCGTCCAGCACCGTCTGCGTCTGCTTCGATCCGGCGCGCGGCGCGTCCAGCAGCAGCATGAACGCGAAGGCCGAAGGCTTGTTGCCGACGGCGCCGACGCGCGGCAGGTCGGCCGGCCGGTCGAGGGCGGCGGCCATGAGGCTGTCATAGATCAGGAAGTGCGGCTTGCCGCCGGCATGGGCCAGCTCCGCGCAGCGGTACAGCGCGAACTTCTGCACCGTGTCCGATGCGATGAAGCCGTTGCCGTAGAAGTTCACCTTCTGCAGCTTGCCAGGCGCCTTGCTTTCCGCATGGCCACCGGTGAATCCGCTGCTCTGGTATTGCGTGGCGCAACCGCCCAGCACAAGGCAGACCGCGAGCGCGGTCATGCATGTCGTCAATCTCATTGCCCCTCCCTCCGGCCCTGGTTCGTCAGGAATCGTCCCTGCCGGGGCCCCGGCGGCAGGTCGATCGTTTGTCTTGTTCTTGCTTGCGGCTGGATTCTTCAGGAGAACAGCCGCCGCGCCGCCGGCGAGCCCGCCGCCAGGTCACGCGCGGCCAGGGCCTCGTACAACTGCTTCAACTCGCCGCCGATCGACGCGAATCCTTCCGCGCTCAAGGGACGACCGTTGTCGTCCACGATGGCCGCATCCATGCCCAGCGACAAGGCCTGCGCGCTCGCCTGCCAGGCCACGAAGGGCCCGGCCTTGGGGTCCGTCTGCGGTACATCGAAGCTGAGCATCACGTCGCGCACCGCGGCACGGTTCGGGTCGTCGGCAAAGGCGGCCTGCGAATCGAAGGTGAGCGTGAGCACGGGCGGCGCGCCCTCTTCCGCCGAGGGCAGCACGAGCCGGCCCGGCACCACGCCCGCGACGAAACCATGGCGGCTCGCATGCTGCTGGATGTAGCCCACGCTCCACGCCGCCGAACGCGCCTGCAGGTGCACCGCGAGCTGCGCATCGTGGTCGCCTGCGAAGGCATCGAGCTCGCGGGCCCGCCCGGCCACGTCGAGCATGTCGGGGAAGTCGGCCATCGCGCCGATGGCTTCGGCGAAGGCCTGCATCTTCTGCACGAATTCGGAGTATTCGATCTCGTTGAGCGCGCCGGTGCGGTTGGCCAGTTGCACGCCCGCCTGGAAATCGCTGTAGCGCTGGCCGGGCATGGCCGGCTCCCATTCGCCCGTCTCGGCGTTCAGGCCTTCGATGAGGAAGGGCTTGCTGCCCGCGCGCCGCGTGGTGGGCAGGTGCAGCAGCACGAGCTCGCCGGTGATGGGCGACTCCACGGTGAGCGGCGCGATGGCGTCAATCAAGGCATCGAGCCGCACCGTGGGCCGCCTGGGCGCACGCGCTTCGAGCACGGGCTCGGGCAATTCGGCCGGGTGGCTGATGCCGGCATCGAGCACCGGCTCCTTCGGCTCGGTGCGCTGGGGCGGCACGACGGGCTCCGTGGTGGCGCGCCTGGGCCCGGCCTTGCGCGCCTGCCACGCGCCATGTGCCACCACGGCCGCCAGCACGACGCCGCCCAGCGAGGCCAAGGCAATGGTGAGGCTGCTCATCGGTTGTGGGCCATCACGCGGCTTCGGCCATGCTGATGGCCGCTTCCATGTCGACGGCCACGATCCGGGAGACACCTTGCTCCTGCATGGTCACGCCAATCAATTGCTTGGCCATCTCCATCGCGATCTTGTTGTGGCTGATGAACAGGAACTGCGTGCCCTCGGACATCTGGCTCACGAGCTTGGCATAGCGTTCGGTGTTGGCGTCGTCCAGCGGCGCGTCCACTTCGTCCAGCAGGCAGAACGGCGCGGGGTTGAGCTGGAAGATCGCAAACACCAGCGCGATCGCGGTGAGCGCCTTCTCGCCGCCCGACAGCAGGTGGATGGTGCTGTTCTTCTTGCCCGGCGGCTGGGCCATCACCTGGACGCCGGCGTCCAGGATCTCGTCGCCCGTCATCACGAGCTTGGCATTGCCGCCGCCGAAGAGGCTCGGGAACATGCGCCCAAAATGCTCGTTGACCTGGTTGAAGGTCGCGCCCAGCAGGTCGCGCGTCTCCAGGTCGATCTTGTGGATGGCGTCCTCGAGCGTGTTGATGGCTTCGTTCAGGTCGGCCGATTGCGCATCGAGGAAGGTCTTGCGTTCGCGCGCCGAGGTGAGCTCATCAAGCGCGGCGAGGTTCACCGCGCCCAGCGCGTTGATGTCGCGGTTGATGCGGTCGATTTCGCCTTGCAGGCCGTAGAGCTTGACGCTGTTTTCTTCAATGCTCTTCGCCAGCGCCTCCATGTCCACTTCGGCCGCCGTGAGCTGCTCGAGGAACTGCGCGCCGCCCAGTTGCGCTGCCTGCTCTTCCAGCTGCAGCTTGGTGATGCGATCGCGCAGGGGCTGCAGGCTCTGCTCGTGGGCCAGGCGTTGCTCGTCGGCGCGACGCAGGCGCAGCGTGAGGTCGTCGTACTCGCTGCGCTTGGCGCCCAGCGCCGCTTCGCGTTCGAGCTTGAGCGCGAGCGCCGTCTGCAGGCCGGCCTGCGCCGCTGCATCGGTGAGCACGGTGAGTTCCTGCTGGAGCTGCGCCGCCGATTGCTCGTTGGCCGCCACCTGCTGCACCGAGGTCTCGATGCTGCGCTGCAGCTCGCCACGTCGTGCCGCCAGCGAGCGCGACGAGAACTGCGCTTCCTGCGCCTGGCGCTCCAGCGAGCGCAGTTGCTCGCGTGCCTCGGCCAGCTTGCGCTCCGCGTTGATCACGCCTTCTTCCAGCTCGGCATGCCGCTCCTGCGTGGTCGCGAGCTGCATGTCCAGTTCCTCGAACTTCGCCTCGCCGGTCGCGCCGCGTTCGTTCAGTTCCTCGAGCTGGGCATCGACTTCGGCGAGCTCCGAATCGAGCTGCGAGCGGCGGTTGCTCGTCTGCTCGGCCTGCTGCGTCAGGCGCAGCAGTTCGACTTGCAGCTGGTGCGCGCGCGTCTGCGCTTCGGCGGCCTCGCGGCGCGCAGCGATGAGGCGCTGCGATGCATCGGTGTAGGCCGCGTCCGCGCGAACCATCGCGCTGCGTGCCTCGTCGGCGATCAGCACCTGCGCCTTCGACTGCCGCTCCAGGTTCTCGATCTCCTGTGCGCGGGCCAGCATGCCGGCCTGCTCCGAATCCGGTGCGTAGAAGGTGACGGCGAACTGGCTCACCGCATGGCCTTCGCGGGTCATGATGACCTCGCCATGCGTGAGCTTGGAGCGCGCGGCAAGCGCATCGTCGATGTTCGCCGCGGTGTAGACGCCTTCCAGCCAGTCGTTGAGGAGCGCCTTGAGCCCCGCCCCGCTGCCGTGGTTCTCCAGGCGAAGCAGATCGGACAGCCGCGGCAGCGTCTGGTGCGTGTTCGCGATGGCCGCCTGGGGCGGCGTGTAGAACGACAGCTTGGCCGGCGGCGCATCGGTGGCGAAGGCGCGCACGGTCTCGACGCGGCCCACTTCCAGCGCATTGATGCGTTCGCGCAATGCGGATTCGAGGGCCGTTTCCCAGCCGGGCTCGATGTGGATCTTGGTCCACAGGCCCGGCAGGCCGTCCAGCCCGTGCTTGGACAGCCACGGCTTGAGCTTGCCCTCGGTCTGAACCTTCTCCTGCAAGGCGCGCAGGGCTTCCAGGCGCGCTGAGATGTCGGACAGCTTGCCGGCCTCGGCGTTCACCTGCTCCTGCTTGATGCGGCGCTCTTCGTCGAGGGCGGGCACCTGATCGGTCAGTTCATGCAGGCGGGCATCGGTGACGACGTGCGCTTCCTCGGCCACCGCGAACTGGCCCTTGAGCTCCTCGAGCCGGTCCATGTCCGGCGCGGCAAGCTGGCGGCGTTCACCATCGAGGCGGTCGCGCCGCGCATTCAGCTGGCGGCGCTGATCGTCGATGTTGCGGCTTTCCGCGGCCAGCACCTGGATCTGCTGCTGAACGCTCGCGACCACATTGCGCTGTTCATTGGCGCGCGCCTGCGCCGACCGCACCGCGTCTTCCACGTTCGGCAGGTTGCCGGCCTGCTCTTCGGCCTGCGCCGCGAGGATCTCGCTCTGCTCGTCGGCCGCGGCGATCTGCTCGGCGATCTGTTCCAGCTCGTCCTGCGCCAGCGTCTGGCGCTCCGCCCACTGCTCGCTTTGCGTCTTGAGCTCCAGGAGCCGCTGCTCGATGCGCTGCCGCCCTTCCACCACGTAGCGGATGCGCTCCTCGAGCCGCGACACCTCCAGCGACGCCTCGGCGAGCGAACCCTGCGCCGCATGCAGCTCGTCGCTCGCCGCGTAGTGCGCCTGGCGGATGTGTTCGAGCTCCGCCTCGCCGTGCCGCAGCTCGGCCATGCGCTCTTCCAGCGCATTGGTGGCCGCCAGCACGTCCTTCTTCACCCGCTCCTGCTCGCTGGACGCATCGCGGTGCTTGAGAAACCACAGCTGGTGCAGCTTGAGCGTGCCCTGCTCCTGCAGGTTGCGGTACATGCTCGCGACCTCGGCCTGCTTCTCCAGTTTGTCGAGGTTGCTGTTGAGCTCGCGAAGAATGTCTTCGACGCGGGTGAGGTTCTCGCGTGTGTCCTTGAGCCGGCTCTCGGTCTCGCGGCGGCGCTCCTTGTACTTGGAGACGCCCGCAGCTTCCTCGAGGAAAAGGCGCAGCTCTTCGGGCTTGCTCTCGATGATGCGGCTGATGGTGCCCTGGCCGATGATGGCGTAGGCGCGGGGGCCGAGGCCGGTGCCGAGGAACACGTCCTGCACGTCGCGGCGGCGCACCGGCTGGTTGTTGATGTAGTAACTGCTCGTGCCGTCGCGCGTGAGCACGCGCTTGACGGCGATCTCGGTGAACTGGTTCCACTGGCCGCCGGCGCGGGCGTCCTCGTTGCTGAACACGAGTTCGACGCTGGCGCGGCTTGCGGGCTTGCGGTTGCCCGAGCCGTTGAAGATCACGTCCTGCATGGACTCGCCGCGCAGCTCGCTTGCCTTGCTTTCGCCCAGCACCCAGCGCACAGCGTCCATGATGTTGGACTTGCCGCAGCCGTTGGGGCCCACCACGCCCACCAATTGGCCGGGCAGCTGGAAGGTGGTGGGTTCGGCAAACGACTTGAAGCCGGACAGCTTGATCGAATTCAGGCGCATGGGCTGCAATGAGCGACGCGAAAAAACGTGCGCTTAAGTCGTTGATTTGATTGAGAAAACCCGCTCGGATGCAGGCTCGCGGAAGGGTCGGATGATACCATCGCGCCCCTTGCGCAACCCTCTTCAGAAGTGACCGCCATGGCCAAGTCCGCCAGCCCCAAGAACGCCGGCCCGAACACCGGAAAACAAGCCGCCAAGACGCGCGCGACCAGCGCACCCAAGCAGCGCGAGATGCCGGTCAACCCGCCGAGCGCGCCGAGCAAGGAACTGCACGTGTTCCCCAACCCGGCCCCGCAGCGCGACTACGTCATCCAGTTCCAGGTGCCCGAGTTCACCTGCCACTGCCCGCTGACCGGCCAGCCCGACTTCGCGCACTTCACCATCGACATGATCTGCGACGAGCTGTGCATCGAGCTCAAGAGCCTGAAGATGTACTTCTGGAGCTACCGCAACGAAGGCGCCTTCCACGAGAAGGTCACCAACACCATCCTCGACGACATCGTGCGCGTGAGCGACCCGCGCTTCGTGCGCATCACCGCCAAGTGGTACGTGCGCGGCGGCATCTACACCAATGTGGTGGTGGAGCATCGGCAAAAGGGCTGGAAGCCGCAGCCGGTGGTGGAACTGCCCAAGCATGCGGCCGAGACGGGGATGCTTTGACACGCGCCTGACACCCATGCTTTCAGCACAGGAAATCCGCGACATTGCCGGCTCGTTGAAGGCCGCCCAGGACAAGGTTCAGCAGGTGGAACCGCCAACGTCGACCTACCCCGGTCTTGACTCAACCTCGGCCTATGCCATATCCCGCGTGATCCATGAAGCAAGACTGGCGGAAGGCGCTGTGTTCGCGGGCCGAAAGATTGGATTCACCAATCCCGACATGTGGCCGCTCCTGGGCGTGCGCGAGCCTGTTTGGGGTCATGTCTACGACTCCACCGTCGTGCAACTCCCCGAGGGGATTTCCCAATTCAGCCTCAAGCGGTTTGCCGAACCGAGGATCGAACCCGAGGTGGTGGTCCACTTCCGTACCGCACCCCCGCTCGACGGGGATCCCGAGGCGATCCTTGGATCGATCGACTGGATTGCGCACGCCTTCGAGATCGTGCAGTCGCACTACCCCGGGTGGAAGTTCCAAGCGCCTGACACCATCGCCGACTCTGCCCTGCATGGGGCGCTTCTGCTCGGGCCTCGTCGGCCAATCGAAGATCTTGGCCCGGCTCTCATGGCCGCGCTCGAGTCGTTCTCGCTCGAGCTCTCGTGCAATTCCAGAAGTGCGGGCAATCGGCAAAGGATCGAATGTCCTCGGCAGCCCTCTGGCAGCCATCGCCCATTTGATCGCGCTGCTCTCGAAGCAGCCAGATTGCCAGCCTTTGCAGGCCAACGAATTGGTCACCACGGGCACCATCACCACAGTGCAGACGGTCCTGCCAGGCGAAACATGGACAACGCATCTGTAGGGGATCGCACTGCCCGATCTGTCGGTTAAGTTCACCGACTGAAGCTCGATGCCAGGCGCCGCCCGGCTTCCGGCGCCCAGGGTTTCAGAACGGCTTGGCCAGGTCCATGGTCCAGTAGGTCGGGTAGGTGTCCGACGACGTGCCGTTGATGCACGCCACCCCGATGTGCACGTAGGTCGGGTTCATGATGTTCGCGCAGTGCCCGGGGCTTGCGATCCAGTCGTCGACCACGTTGTTGATCGTCGTCTGCCCCGCGGCGATGTTCTCGCCCACCGCCTGCCAGGTGTAGCCGGCCGCGGTCACGCGCTGGCCGAGCGTGCTGCCGTTGGAGCCGGTGTGGGAGAAGAGGTTGTGGTCGACCATGTCCTGCGAGTGGCCGGCGGCCGCGCTGGTGAGCAGGTTGTTCCATGCCACCGCGGGCGCCGGGCCGAAGTTGCCTTCGCTGCCGCAATTGGCGCCGCTGGCGCGCCACTGGTTCACCCGGGCGAGCATGGTGCTCGTGAAGTTGGGCAGGCCGCAGGTTGCGGTGGCCTGTGAAGGTGGTGGTGGCGGCGGAGGCGGGGGTGTCGGGCTGCCCGGTTGCTGCGGCGCCGGCACGGGCGCGGTCGGTGCCGCGGTGGTTGAATCGCCGCCACCACCGCACGACGTGAGCACGGCGCACGAGAGGACGGACAGGAAGGCGCAGACGAGCGCTGGACGGGACTTCGGGCGATCGAACGTTGGCATGCCGTAAGACTACGGTGTCGGCGCACGGCCGAGTAAACAGTCGTAATGCAGCCTTGGCCGCACCACCGGCACCAGCAAGCCGCACGCCCGGCACCGCGATTGCTGATCGAGCGCATGAGCGACAAGCATGGCGACATCCGCATCGGAATTTCAGGCTGGCGCTACGAGCCCTGGCGCGGCGTGTTCTACCCCGAGAAACTTCCGCAGCGCCGCGAGCTGGAATACGCCTCGCGCATGGTGCCCACCATCGAGATCAACGGCTCGTTCTACTCGCTGCAAAGCCCGGCCTTCTATGCGCAGTGGCACGACGACACGCCGGACGATTTCGTCTTCGCGGTGAAGGGGCCGAAGTACATCACCCACATGCGCCGGCTCAAGGAGATCGAGACGCCGCTGGCCAACTTCTTCGCCAACGGGGTGTTCGAGCTGAAAGACAAGCTCGGGCCGATCCTCTGGCAGTTCCCGCCGATGCTGGACTTCAAGCCCGATCGCTTCGAGGCCTTCTTCGCGCAGCTCCCGCGCGATACGGATGAAGCGGCGGACATCGCCAGGCGCCACGACCACCGCGTCGAAGGCCGCACGAGCCTGGAGCCCGAGCGCAAACGACGGCTTAGGCACGCGGTGGAGATCCGCCACGAGAGCTTTCGCGACCCGGCCTTCATCGCGCTGCTGCGCAAGTACCGCATCGCGCTGGTGGTGGCGGACACCGCGGGCAAATGGCCGCTACTGGAAGACCTGAGCTCGGACTTCGTCTACCTGCGGCTGCATGGCGACAAGGAGCTGTACGCCAGCGGCTACAGCGACGAGGCACTGGAGCGCTGGGCGCAACGCATCCGCACCTGGAGCGCGGGCGGGCAGGTCGACGATGCGCGGCTGGCATCGCCAAGACCCGCGCCCCGTCGCGCCAGGCGCGACGTGTACGTCTACTTCGACAACGACGTGAAGGTGCATGCGCCCTATGACGCGGCCACCCTCGCACGCAAGCTGGGCCTGCCCACGCCGCTCGGCGAGAAAGGCCGGCCGGTGTGGCCCGAGGGCTGGAAGGCGCCGACGCCGCGCTCGCGCGCCGAGGGCTTCGACCGTGGAAATTCGGCCCATCGGGCGAGCAAACGGCCCTGACCCTGGGGCCCGTCAGGCTGGCGATGGCGATGCCCATCGATAATCGCCCACCATGAACCCGCTGCTCGCCAAGCTCAACCCCTACCCCTTCGAGCGGCTGCGCGCCCTCACCCGAGACATCACGCCCAACCCCGCATTCAAGCCGATCAGCCTGGGCATCGGCGAGCCGAGGCACCCGACGCCGGCGCTGATCAAGCAGGCCATCGTCGACAACCTGCAGGGCCTCGCCTCCTACCCCGCAACCGCCGGCGACCCGAAGCTGCGCCAGGCCATGGCCGACTGGGTGACGCGCCGCTATGGCGTGGTGCTGGACCCGACCACGCAGGTGCTGCCCGTGAACGGCTCGCGCGAGGCGCTCTTCGCCTTCGCCCAGGTGGTGGTGGACCCGACGCGCCCCGAGGTGACTGTGGTCTGCCCGAATCCGTTCTATCAGATCTACGAGGGCGCGGCCCTGCTGGCCGGTGCGAAAACCGCCTTCGCCAACAGCGACCCGGCGCGCAACTTCGCCGCCGACTGGGACGCCATCACCCCCGAGACCTGGGCGCGCACGCAGCTCGTGTACGTGTGCTCGCCGGGCAACCCCACAGGCGCCGTCATGCCGCTGGACGAATGGCGCAAGCTGTTTGCGCTGGCCGACGAGCACGGCTTCGTCATCGCCTCCGACGAGTGCTATTCCGAGATCTACTTCCGCGACGAGCCGCCGCTGGGCGCGCTGGACGCCGCCATGCAGCTGGGCCGCGGCGATTTCCGCAACCTGTTGGTGTTCACGAGCCTGTCCAAGCGCTCGAACGTGCCCGGCATGCGCTCGGGCTTCGTCGCGGGCGACGCGGCCATCCTCAAGCAATACTTGCTGTACCGCACCTACCACGGCAGCGCCATGAGCCCGACCTGGCAGCAGGCGAGCGCCGTGGCCTGGGCCGACGAGCAGCACGTGGTGGAAAACCGCGAGCTGTACCGCCGCAAGTTCGAGCGCGTCACGCCCATGCTGGCCGAGGTGCTGGACGTGGCGCTGCCGGATGCGGGTTTCTACCTCTGGGCGGGTGTCTCGAAACTGGGCCTGGACGACATTGCCTTCGCCCGCGGACTGCTGGCTCAATACAATGTGGCCGTGCTGCCTGGCAGCCTGCTGGCGCGCGAGGCCCACGGCGTGAATCCTGGCGCCGGGCGCATCCGGATGGCGCTTGTGGCCGAGCCTGCCGAATGCCTGGAAGCCGCTGAACGAATCGTCTCCTATGCCCGCTCGCTGGGCGCCTGAAGCCCTTGGCCTGAACCCTTCGCTGTGAACCAACCCATGTCCACCCACCTCTTGCAATCGACCATCGATCTCGCCTGGGAGAACCGCGCGTCTCTCACTACCACCAACAGCCCCGAAGTGCGCGAGGCGGTCGAGGCGGTGATCTCCGACCTGAACAAGGGCCGCATCCGCGTGGCGGAACGCCAGGGTGTGGGCGAGTGGACGGTGAACCAGTGGGTGAAAAAGGCGGTGCTGCTGTCCTTCCGCCTGAACGACAACCAGATGATGCATGCCGGCGACCTGGCCTTCTACGACAAGGTGAAGACCAAGTTCTCGCACCTGTCGGACGAGGACGTGCGTGCCTCGGGCGTGCGCATCGTGCCGCCGGCCGTCGCGCGCCGCGGCTCGTACCTCGCGAAGAACGTGATCCTCATGCCCAGCTTCGTGAACATCGGCGCCTACGTCGATGAAGGCTCGATGGTGGACACCTGGGCCGCCGTCGGCTCCTGCGCGCAGATCGGCAAGAACGTGCACCTGTCGGGCGGCGTGGGCATCGGCGGCGTGCTGGAACCAATGCAGGCCAACCCGACCATCATCGAAGACAACTGCTTCATCGGCGCGCGCTCGGAAGTGGTCGAAGGCGTGATCGTCGAAGAGAACTCGGTGCTGTCGATGGGCGTGTACATCGGCCAGAGCACCCCCATCTACGACCGCGCCACCGACACGGTGAGCTACGGTCGTGTGCCCGCCGGCTCGGTGGTGATCAGCGGCACGCTGCCGCGCGACGGCGGCAAGTACAACCTGTACTGCGCCGTGATCGTCAAGCGCGTGGACGCGCAAACCCGCGCGAAGACCAGCATCAACGACCTTCTCCGCAGCTGAACATGATGACCGCCCGCCGGCTGCGCTTCCTTGCTCGGGCCGGCGCGGTGCTCGGTGCGGCGCTGTTCGCGCTGGCCGTGCAAGCCGAGACGCTGCGCGTGCTGGCGTGGCCCGGATATGCCGACCCGGACCTGGTCAAGGTGTTCGAGCAGCGGCACAAGGTCAGCGTGCTGGTCACGGTGATCAGCTCGGATGAGAACCTCTGGGAGCGCGTGAGCGCCAACCGCGGCGCCGACTTCGACGTCTTCGCCGTCAACACCGCCGAGCTCAAGCGCTACGTGGACGCCGGCCTCAGCGTGCCGCTCACGCTCGGCAACATCCCCAACATCGCCCGCCAGCAGCCGCGCTTTCGCGACCGGCAGGCCATCCCCAACATCGCGCGCGGCAACGACGTGTTCGCGGTGCCCTACACCTACTCGGAGATGGGCCTCATCTACGACCGCCAGCAGGTGAAGGTGCCGCCCACGAGCATCTCCGCGCTGTGGGACCCGCAGTACAAGGGCCGCGTGCTCGCCTTCGACACCGGCGGCCACAATTTCTCGATCGCGGCGCTGGCGCTGGGCAGGCCCAACCCGTTCCAGCTCGACGAGGCCGCCTACAAGGAGGTCACGGCCCACCTCGTCGCCCTGCGGCGCAACGTGCTGACCTTCTACAGCCTGCCCGAGGAGTCGGTGCAGCTGTTTCGCGAGCACAGGGCGGCCCTGCTCTTCGCCAACTACGGCACGCAGCAGGTGCAGCAGCTGAAGAAGGCGGGCGCGGACATCGGCTACGTGATCCCGAAGGAAGGCGCCCTCGCCTGGCTGGACTGCTGGACGGTGACGCGCGGCGCGAAGAACAAGCCGCTCGCCGAGGCCTGGATCGACTACATGCTCGAAGCGCCCGTCGGCCGCGCCCTCGTGGAGCGGCAGGGCCTGGCGAACACGGTGGACAGCAGCAGCGACGCCGGCAGCAGCAAGATCATCTGGCTCGAACCGGTGGAAGACCCGAACCGCCGCTCCTCGATCTGGGCTCGCATCGTCTCGGGCGACCGGCTCGTCGTGCTCGACCGGCTGCCCTGAAGGCGAGGCGATGAAACTCGGCCTGAACATTCGCCTGGGCGCCTTGCTGGCGGCCTTCGGCGTGCTGGCCACCGGGCTCACGGGCCTGTACTCGTTCACGCAAAGCCGCGAACTGCTGGTGCGCGCTGCCGAGCGCGACCTGTTGTCGTCCACGCAGGTCTTCTCGCGCCGCTTCAGCACCGCGGTACAGAGCATGAGCGGCGACGTGCGCCTCATCGGCGAGCTGGACGTGACCCGCAGCATCGCGGCCGGCGCCGAGGATGCCGCCTCCGAGCTGCACAAGTCGGCACTGGCCGACACCTTCCACGCGATGCTGCGGGCCAACGCCGCCTACTACCAGGTGCGGCTCGTGAGCGCGCGCGACCACGGCCTGGAGCTCGTGCGCGTCGACCGCGAAGGCCCGAGCACGGTGCGCGTGCTGGGCGACATGCTGCAGGAGAAGGCGCACTTCCCCTACGTCTTCAATGCGCTCGGGCTCAAGCGCGGCGAGGTGTTCCTGTCCAAGATCGGCATCAATCACGACGTCGGCTCGCACGCTGCGCTAAACCGCCCCACGCTGTACATCTCCAGCCCCGTCACCACGACCGGCGGCGCGGTGACAGGGCTTGTGGTGATCACGGTGGACATCACCCGCGTGTTCGACGAGCTGAAGGCCGACCTGCCGCCCTACCGCAAGCTCTTCCTCGCCAACGAGTGGGGCGACTACCTGATCCACCCTGACCCGTCGCAGACCTTCGGCTTCGACCAGGGCCGGCGAGTGCTCATCCAGGAAAGCATCGCGCAGGTCCAGCCCCTGCTCGACGGCAAGTCGCCGCAGGTGCTCGCGCAGGCGGAGCTGGGCGACAAGCCGGAGCCGGCGCTCGGGGCCTTCACGCGCATGCCGCTCGGGCTGGGCGGCAAATCCGGCTTCGTGGTGCTGGGCATTGCAGAGCCGCTCTCGGAAATCCTGCAGTCCACCCGCGTGCTCGGACGGACGGTGCTTCAGATCGTGCTGGGCTTCAGCGCCGTGGCCATCATGCTCGCGCTCTTCGCGGCGCGCGTGGTGACAAGGCCGCTCAAGCAGATGACGCGCGAAGTGAAGCGCTTCTCCAGCGAACACGTCGTCGGCGGGCTGCCCACGCAGCGTCAGGACGAAATCGGCGAGCTGGCGCGCGGATTCGACGAGATGCAGGCGCGCATCGCGTCCACCATGGCTGAGCTTGACGCGAGCCGCACGCACCTGGCGCACATGGCGCGGCACGACAACCTCACGGGCCTGGCCAACCGATCGGTGTTCATCGACCGTCTGGAGCACGCCATCCTGAGCGCCAAGCGCAACGGCGGCTGCCTGGCGGTGCTTTTCGTCGACCTCGACCGCTTCAAGCACATCAACGACACCCACGGCCACGGCATTGGCGACATGGCGCTCGTGCAGGCCGCGAGATTGCTCACGAGTTGCGTGCGCGAAGTGGACACGGTGGCGCGCTGGGGTGGCGACGAATTCGTTATCCTCCTCGAGGCAATGGACGAGGAACATGAAGCGCGCCGCGTCGCCCAGACCCTGCTCGACCGGTTCGGGCGGCGCATGGACGTTAACGGCCTGCAGATCGACCTGGGCGTGAGCATCGGCATCAGCATGTACCCGCGCGACGGGTTCGACGCGACGGAGCTGATCCAACGGGCCGACGAAGCCATGTACCTGTCCAAGCACCGGCAGGGCAATCGTTACAGCGTGTTCGGCAACGAAAGCCTGACATGATTCGCAGTCTCAAAACAATGAAGGGATGCACATGAGCGGCAACATGGAACGGGTGTTGCGCCTGATGGCGGACAAGGGCGCGTCGGACGTGTACCTTTCGGCCAACACGCCCATCCTCATCAAGATCAACGGGCAGATCCTGCAGCTGAGCGATCAGCCGCTCACGCACACGCAGCCTCGCCAGTTGCTGTCCGAGCTGCTGAGCCCCTCGCAGCTGGAAGAGCTGGAGGACACCGGCGAGCTGAACGTCGGCGTGGGCCTGGCGGGCGTGGGCAGCTTCCGCCTGAGCGGTTTCAAGCAGCGCGGCTCGGTGGCCGCGGTGCTGCGCTGCATCCCGCACAACATCCCGGCGCTGGACACGCTGAACCTGCCGCCGCTCTTGAACACCCTCGTGCTGGAAAAGCGCGGCCTCATCCTGATGGTGGGCGCCACCGGCACCGGCAAGACCACCACGCTCGCCTCGATGCTCGAGCAGCGCAACCAGCAGCTGGCCGGCCACATCCTCACCATCGAGGACCCGATCGAATTCCTCTTCACCAACAAGAAGTCGGTGGTGAACCAGCGCGAGGTCGGCCGCGACACGCAATCGCTGCAGGTGGGCCTGAAGAACGCACTGCGCCAGGCGCCGGATTGCATCCTCATCGGCGAAATCCGCGACCGCGAGACGATGACGGCCGCCATCTCGTACTCGCTGTCGGGCCACCTGGTGCTGTCCACGCTGCACGGCAACAACAGCTACCACGCGCTCGGCCGCATCCTGTCCTTCTACTCGCCCGAGTCGCGCCCCGCCCTGCTGTCCGACCTCGCCTCGGGCCTGCGCGCCATCGTGTCGCAGCGTCTGGTGCGCACGACGGGCGGCGGCCGGGTGCCGGCGGTGGAGGTGATGCTCAACACCAAGCTCGTGTCCGAACTGATCGAGCAGGGCGACTTCAGCGGCGTGAAGGAGGCGATGGAGAAGTCCATGGCCGAGGGCTCGCAGACCTTCGAGCAGGACCTCGCGCGGCTCATCACGCAAGGCACCATCACCCGCGACGAGGGCCTGGCCTTCGCCGATTCGCCGACCAACCTGATGTGGCGCCTGCAGAACGACATGAACCCCATCTCGCGCGTGGTGCCCAAGAAGGAAGAGAAGGACGACGAACCCACCTTCACCGAGATCACGCTCGATGTCCGCCCCGACGACTTGAGCACGCGCGGCGCGCCCTTGTCGTACTGATCCCGAACTCCGCCCCGTTTTTCGTTCCGATTCCGACCCGATGTCCCGCACCTTGCAGTTGACCGAGCAGCTCATTGCCTGCCGGTCCCTCACGCCCGATGACGGCGGTTGCCAATCCTTGATCCAGGCCCGCCTGAGGCCGCTGGGCTTCGCTTTCGAGACCATCGTGAGCGGGCCTGAGAGTTTTCGCGTGACGAACCTGTGGGCGCTCAGGCGCGGCGTCGCAGCCGATGCGCCGGTGCTGGGCTTTGCCGGCCACACCGACGTGGTGCCCACCGGCCCGCTCACCGCGTGGAAGAGCGACCCCTTCGTGCCAACGCACCGCAATGGCAACTTGTACGGCCGCGGCGCGGCCGACATGAAGACCTCGATCGCAGCGATGGTCGTCGCCATCGAGGAATTCGTAGCCGCGAATCCCACGCACCGCGGCTCCATCGCCCTGCTCATCACGAGCGACGAAGAAGGCCCGGCGGTGGACGGCACGGTCCGGCTCGTCGACTGGCTGAAGTCTCGCCGCGAGCGCCTGGACTGCTGCATCGTGGGCGAGCCCACCTCGGTGGAGCGCGTGGGCGACATGGTGAAGAACGGCCGGCGCGGCAGCCTGTCGGGCAAGCTCACGGTGAAGGGCGTGCAGGGCCACATCGCCTATCCGCAGCTCGCGAAGAACCCCATCCACATCGCCGCCCCTGCGCTGGCCGAGCTCGCATCCATCGAATGGGACCGCGGCAACGAGTACTTCCAGCCCACCAGCTGGCAGATGTCGAACATCCACGGCGGCACGGGCGCCACCAACGTGATTCCGGGCGAGGTCGTGATCGACTTCAACTTCCGCTTCTCGACCGAATCGACACCCGATTCGCTCAAGCAGCGGGTGCACGCGGTGCTCGACAAGCACGGCGTCACCTACGACATCGACTGGACGCTGGGCGGCGAACCCTTCCTCACGCCCGTGGGCACGCTCAGCCGGGCCATCGCGTCGGCCATCGAGGCGGAGACCGGCGTGACGACCCAGCTTTCCACCACCGGAGGCACCTCCGACGGCCGCTTCATCTCGAAGATCTGCCCGCAGGTCATTGAGCTGGGGCCCGTCAACGCCACCATCCACAAGATCGACGAGCACGTCGCCGTCGCTGATATCGAGCCGCTGAAAAACATCTACCGGCGGACGATGGAAAATCTATTGACATGACCCTGATCGAATTCATCGAGTCCCAAGCCGCCCGCCTCAAACAGGCGGGCGTTTCCTTTGGGCATGGCACGACCAACGCCTTCGACGAGGCCGCCTGGCTCGTCATGTGGTCCATGGGCATGGACCTCGGCGAGCTGGAGCCGCATGCGAAGAAGGTGGTGTCGGCCGACGACCAGGCCAAGGCCGAAGCGCTCGTCACCCAGCGCATCGAGACCCGCCAGCCCGCCGCCTACCTCACCAAGGAAGCCTGGCTGCAGAACGTGCCCTTCTACATCGACGAGCGCAGCATCGTGCCGCGCAGTTTCATCGCCGAGCTGCTGGCCGACGGCGAAGGCACGGGCGAGCTGGATGCGTGGCTGTCGGACCGCACGCACACCGTGCTGGACCTGTGCACCGGCAACGGCAGCATCGCGGTGATCGCGGCCATGGCCTACCCCGATGTGGTGGTCGATGCGGCCGACATCTCGGACGACGCACTCGCCGTCGCGCGCATCAACGTCGACAAGCACAAGTTCGGCAAGCGGATCACGCTCGTCAAGTCGGACCTGCTGGCCGACGTGAAGGGGCCGTATGACCTCATCCTGTGCAACCCGCCCTACGTCAACTCGCGCAGCATGAGCGAGCTGCCGAAGGAATACCAGCATGAGCCCGCGCTCGCGCTGGCCGGCGGCGAGGATGGCATGGACCTGGTGCGCAAGATCCTGCGCGACGCGCCCGCGAAGATGACACCCGAGGCCGTGCTGGTGCTGGAGATCGGCAACGAACGGGCTCACTTCGTGCATGCCTTCCGCCGCCTCGAGGTGGCCTGGCTCGAGACGAACGCCGGCGCCGACCAGGTGCTGCTCGTCACCCGCGACGCGCTCGCGCGCTGGAGCCGCGCATGATCACCGTCAAAGACGTCACGCTGCGTCGCGGCGTGAAGGTGGTGCTCGACACCGCGTCCGTCACGCTGCAGCCCGGCGAGAAGGTCGGCCTCGTGGGCCGCAATGGCGCGGGCAAGTCCTCGCTGTTCGCACTGCTGGCCAACCGCCTGCACGCCGACTCCGGCGACGTGGACATGCCCCCGCGCTGGCGCATGGCCGAAGTCGCGCAGAACATGCCCGAGACCGATGACGGCGCCACCGACTTCGTGCTGCAGGGCGACCTGCCCCTGATGGAAGCACAGGCGGCGCTGGCCCGCGCGGAAGAAGCCGATGACGGCCATGCCATCGCCGAGGCGCACCACGCCATCAGCGATGCCGGCGGCTTCGACGCCCGCGCGCGTGCGCAGGCCATGCTGCTCGGTCTCGGCTTCAAGAGCGACCAGCTCGACGCGCCCGTGAACAGCTTCTCCGGCGGCTGGCGCATGCGCCTGCAGCTCGCGCGCGCGCTCATGTGCCCGGCCGACCTGATGCTGATGGACGAGCCCACCAACCACCTGGACCTCGACGCCCTGGTATGGCTGGAAGCCTGGCTGCAGCGCTACGAAGGCACGCTCATCGTCATCAGCCACGACCGCGAATTCCTCGACGCGATCACCCGGGTCACGCTGCACCTGGACGACGCCAAGCTCACGCGCTACGGCGGAAACTACACCGCCTTCGAAGAGATGCGCGCCGAGCGCATGTCGCTGCAGCAGGCGAGCTACTCCAAGCAGCAGGAAAAGATCGCCCACCTGCAGAAGTTCATCGACCGCTTCAAGGCGAAGGCAAGCAAGGCCAAGCAGGCGCAAAGCCGGGTGAAGGCGCTGGCACGCATGGAGAAGCTCGCACCCGTGCTCACGGCGAGCGACTTCTCCTTCGAGTTCCGCGAACCCTTGAGCCTGCCGAACCCGATGCTTGCCATGCAGGACATGGTCTGCGGCTACAAGACCGAGCACGGCGACAAGATCATCGTGCGCGACATCAACCGCTCGGTGCTCGCGGGCCAGCGCATCGGCATCCTCGGCGCGAACGGCCAGGGCAAGTCCACGCTCGTGAAGACGGTGGCGCGCATGCAGCCGGCACTCGGCGGCACGGTGACCGAAGGCAAGGGCCTGGCCATCGGCTATTTCGCGCAGCAGGAGATGGACGTGCTGCGGCCCAACGAGACGCCGCTGAACCACATGATCCGCCTCGCACGCGACGCCGGCCCGCCGGGGCGCGAGCAGGACTTGCGCAACTTCCTCGGGCAGTTCCGCTTCGAGGGCGACATGGTGAACCAGCAGGTGGGCACCCTGAGCGGCGGCGAGAAAGCCCGACTCGTGCTCGCGATGCTCGTGTGGCAGCGGCCCAACCTGCTGCTGATGGACGAGCCGACCAACCACCTCGACCTCGACACCCGCGAGGCCCTGTCGATGGCGCTCAACGAATTCGAAGGCACGGTCATGCTCGTGAGCCACGACCGCGCGCTGCTGCGCGAGGTGTGCGACGAGTTCTGGCTGGTCACGCAAGGCGGCGTCAAGCCCTTCGACGGCGACCTGGACGACTACCAGCGCTGGCTGCTGGACACCGCCAAGGAGCAGGCCAAGGCGATGCGCGATTCGTCGTCGCAGGTGAAGGCGTCTGCATCCTCCGGCGGCAACCGCAAGGAAGACCGCAAGGCCGCGGCACAGGCACGCCTGCAGAAGGCCGAAGAGGTCAAGCCGCTGCGCAAGGAGCTCAACAAGATCGACAACCGGCTGGGCGTGCTCTTCGGCGAGCGGGACGAGATCGAGGCCTTGTTCGCGCAGAACACGCTGTCGGCAGAGGCGTCGGCCGACAAGGGCAAGCGGCTGAAGATGGTCACCGACGAGATCGAGAAGCTGGAAGGCCGCTGGCTGGAAGTGAGCACGAAGATCGACGAGATGACGGCGGATTGAGGGCGAATCGGTTCGTCCGGCACGGTCATTGATCAACCACAGAGGACACAGAGAACACAGAGGAATGCATTGCCTCTGTGTTCTCTGTGTCCTCTGTGGTGAACCCACTACATCGCCGCGACGTACTCCGCCACGAAGGCTCGCCGCGCGCCATCGGGGAACAGCACCGTCACTTCGTCGCCAGCGACCTGCGCCACCGTGCCGCCGCCGTAACGCGGCACGCGCACCTCGTCGCCCGTCTTGAATACCGGTTCGGCGTTCGGCGTCGCCGGCGTCTCGGTGGGCATGTCTTCCTCGGGCTCGTCCGCCTCGGCCACCATGCGCAAACAATTGTCGCAATGGCCACATCGTTCGCCTTCCATCGCCGGTTCGTCGAAGTATTCCAGCAGCACGCGCCAGCGGCAAAAGCCCGTCTGTGCGTAGAACACCATGCGCTCCAGCGCCTCCTGGTCGCGCTCGGCCTTGTCCTCGTAGGCTTGGGCCAGTTCGTGCAGCCGCTGCATGTCGGCGGGCTTGCCGTTCTTCAGCGACCAGCCACGGGCTCGGTTGGACGTCACCACGCCGCCGTCGCGCAGCAGCTTCAGCGCGACGGTGATGCGGTTGCGGGTGAGCCCGTGCAAGGGCTCGGCGATCTCGTCGAGCTGCAGCGGCTTCGGCGCCACGGTGAGCACCGCATGCATCGCCTGCAGGTCGTCGGACGTCGGGTAGCGCTTGGCGAGGAAGAACTGCTGCACCTGCTTGTCGCGGCGGAAGAACAGCAGCACGCAATCCGCCGGCTGGCCGTCGCGCCCGGCCCGCCCCGCCTCCTGGTAGTAGGACTCCAGCGTGCCCGGCATCTGGTAGTGGATGACGAAGCGCACGTCGGCCTTGTCGATGCCCATGCCGAACGCGTTGGTCGCGATCATCACCGGCACCTCGCCGTTCATGAAGCGGTCCTGGTTGTCGTGCCGCTCCGCGGCGCCCAGCTTGCCGTGGTAGCGCGTCACCGACAGCCCGTCGGCCTTGAGCCGATCGTGTAGTTCTTCGCATGCCTTCACCGTCGCGGTGTAGACGATGCCGCAGCCCGACACCTTCGAGAGCGCCTGCTTCAGCTGCGCGAACTTCTCGTCCTCGCGCGTGGATTGCGCCACCTGGAACCGCAGGTTGGGCCGGTAGATGCCGGTGTTCACGACATGCATGCGCGGGCGGCCCAGCTGCTGGCGGATGTCCTCGATCACATCGGCGATGGCGGTGGCCGTGAGTGCGAGCACCGGCGGCTTGCCCAGCACCGACAGCGCATGGCCGATCTCGAGGAAGGCAGGCCGGAAGTCGTGGCCCCATTGCGAGATGCAATGCGCCTCGTCCACCACCAGCAGCGCGCTCTTCTGCCGCTTCATCGCCTCGATGAAGTCCTCGTCCGAGAGCCGCTCGGGCGTGGCGAAGACGATGGCGGCCTCGGCGCCGGCGATGGAGGCCATCGCCTCGTCCTGCTCGCGCTGGGTCATCGCACTGTTGAGCTGCACCACGGCCACGCCTGCGCGCTCGAGCTTGTCGGCCTGGTCCTTCATCAGCGAGATGAGCGGCGAGACGACCAACGTCACGCCTTCCAGGTGAAGAGCGGGCAACTGGTAGCACAGCGACTTGCCCGCGCCGGTGGGCATGATGGCCAGCGTGTCCTGGCCTGCGAGCACGCGTGAGATGACTTGTTGCTGGCCGTCGTGCAGACGGGTGATGCCGAAGGTGTCGCGCATGGAGCGGCCCACGGCCGCCGGAAGAACAGAGGCTGTCATGCCCGCTTTGGGCAATGGGCGTGCCCGCATTTCCCGCGGGCAGCAGGGGTGTCCGGCATGCATCGACGACCTTCTCCGCAAAATGGTTTTGCACGTTTAAATTGCGTGCAATACAATTCAGCCCATGGTCAAGCCCAGTCCCCAAACCCTGCCGCCCGCAAGCGAGATGCTCAAGCTGGATCACCAGCTGTGCTTCGCGCTGTACTCGGCGTCGCTGGCGATGACCAAGATGTACAAGCCGCTGCTGGAGCCGCTGGGCCTCACCTATCCGCAGTACCTCGCCATGCTGGTTCTGTGGGAAGGCGACGGCATCACCGTGAGCGAGCTCGGCCAGCGGCTGCAGCTCGACTCCGGCACCCTCACCCCGCTGCTCAAGCGCCTGGAAACTGGCGGCCTCGTGCAACGCCAGCGCGACAGCGCCGACGAGCGCCGCGTGATGCTGCACCTCACCGCCGCCGGCCGCGCGCTCAAATCGCGCGCCGCCAAGGTGCCACCGGAGGTGGTGTGCGCCACCAGCTGCACGCTCGACGAACTCGCTTCACTCACGCGACGGCTGAAGAAGCTGCGCGAAGAAGTCCAGTCTTACTCCGACGCGGTGGCCAGCTGAGCACCGCACTTTCTCCACCATCCGTTCTGACTCCAAGGATCCCACCATGGCACTCGACAAAGTTCTCTACACCGCCCACGCCACCTCAACCGGTGGCCGCGAAGGCACCTCCAAGTCGTCCGACGGCGCGCTGAGCGTCCAGTTGTCGACGCCGAAGGAACTCGGCGGCGCCGGCGGCCCGGGCACCAACCCCGAGCAACTGTTTGCTGCGGGCTACTCGGCCTGCTTCATCGGCGCGCTGAAGGCCGTGGGCGGCAAGATGAAGATCGCCGTGCCGGCCGACACCTCCATCGCTGCGGACGTGGGCATCGGCCCCATCCCCACCGGCTTCAGCATCCAGGCCACGCTCAACATCACGCTGCCGGGCCTGGACCGCGAGACGGCCGAGAAGCTGGTGCAGGCGGCCCACCAGGTCTGCCCGTACTCCAACGCCACGCGCGGCAACATCGACGTGACGCTGAACATCGTCTGAGCTGTCGCCTGACGATTCGCCTGCGAGGCTGCCGGGCCATTCGGCTGTCACGGCGGTTTCATGCGGGCGAGTCACTCTCCCGGGTTTGCACCACAAGCCCGAGGAGAGTCCCATGACATCGTTCCCTTCACGCCTGCACGGCATCGCCCTGGCAGGCGTTGTCGCTTTCTGCGGCACGCAGGCCCAGGCCATCGAGCTCATCGCGCAAGGCAGCCTGTCCGGCCAGGCGCTGGACCAGTCCGGCCTCGGCTACAAGCTGGAGAACGGCGTGTCGGCGAGCCTCGCCGGCGGACTCGGTTCCGGCCTCGCCTGGGCGGGCGGCAACACTTTCATCGCGACGCAGGACCGCGGCCCGAACGCCAAGGCGTGGAACCCGGGCGTCGATGACACCACCTCGTTCATCGGCCGCACGCAGACGCTCAAGCTCGAACTGGCCGCCGCTTCCGCTGGCTCGCCGCTGCCCTACACGCTCACGCCCACGCTCACCGGCACCACGCTGCTGTCCAGCCCCACGCCGCTGAACTACGGCGCCGCCGGTGCGCCCGCCATCAACACGGCCGGCAAGAGCTACTTCACCGGCCGCTCTGACGGCTTCGGCGCAGGCCCGTCGACCAACCCGAACGACGCCCGGCTCGACCCGGAGGCCGTCCGCGTGTCCAAGGACGGCAAGAGCGTCTTCGTCGCCGACGAGTACGGCCCCTACGTCTACCAATTCGACCGTGCCACTGGCCAGCGCATCCGCAGCTTCACCCTGCCCGACACCTTCGCCATCACCAACAAGAACGCCAAAGGCGCGGTGGAAATCGCCACCAACAGCAGCGGCCGCGTGACGAACAAGGGCATGGAGGGCCTGGCCATCACGCCGGACGGCAAGTCGCTCGTGGGCTTCATGCAAAGCCCGCTCGCGCAGGACGGCGGCGACGGCGGCGCGGCCAACCGCATCGTGAAGATCGACATCGCCACGGGCCATGTGACGCAGTTCGCCTACAACAACACCGTCGCGGGCAAGAACTACAACAGCAGCGAGATCGTGGCGCTCAACGACCATGAATTCCTCGTGCTCGAGCGCGACGGCAAGGGCCTGGGCGACGGCTCCAAGGCGGCGGTCAAGCAGGTGTGGAAGGTGGACATCGCAGGCGCCGAGGACGTGTCAGGCCTGAGCGGGGCAGCCGCGCTGCTCGCCCGTGCGCCGACGAAGACGCTGTTCCTGGACATCAAGGCTGCGCTGAACGCCGCAGGCATCAGCGACGATCGCATCCCCGCGAAACTGGAGAGCCTGGCCTTCGGCGAGGACGTGATGGTGGGCGGCAAGCTGCAGCACACGCTGTACATCGCCAACGACAACGATTTTCTGGGCGACGTGTTGCTGGCCGACAAGAAGACGAGCGTCAGCTACGACAACCAGTTCTTCGTCTTCGGCTTCGATGCCACGGACCTGGGCGGCTCGCTGTTCGTGCCGCAGGAGATCGCGCCGGTGCCGGAGCCCGAGTCGTATGCGCTGATACTCGCGGGGCTCGGCGCCATTGGTTTCATGTCGCGCCGTCGGCGCTGAGCGCGCGCTTGGCGGGGTGGGACGCTTCTCCCCTGCCCCACACGGCTACAGCAACTGCAGCAGCAGCTCGATGCGCGCCTTCTCCGGCGTCAGGTCGCCGGCTGAAGGCAGCGTGTCGTTGACCGTGCCGAGCACGCAGCCGTCGCGCGTGCGGCTGCTGCGCAGCACCTTGACGCCTTGCGACACGGCGTCGAGCAAAGCCGCTTCGACGTCACCATGCAGCGTGCCGTTGCCGGTGCACGAAGCGACGATGCCCTTCACGCCGGCCGCGCACAGCGCCCGCACCACGGCACCGCTCGCGCCGGCATGGCTCGCGACGATTTCCGCCGACGGCCACGGTGCGCCGTCTGCCGGCAATTTGTCCGTGCCGAATGCTTCGCCCGAGGGCCAGGACCTGAACTCGCGCAGGCCGCCTTCCTCGATGCATGCCACCGGCCCGGCGTCGCCCGAGCCGAAGGCATCCACGCGGTAGGGATGCAGTTTGCGAACGTCGCGCGCGCCGTGCACCTGGCCGGCGAAGGCGACAACCACGCCCTGCGCGACGCCCGAGCGAATCACATGGACGGCATCGAGCACGTTCTGCGGCCCGTCGGTCTGCAAGGCGGTCGATGGCCGCATCGCGCCGGTCATCACGACCGGCTTGGCGGGCGCGAGCACCCGTTGCAGGAACCACGCCGTCTCTTCCATTGTGTCGGTGCCGTGGGTGATGACGAGCCCGGCCACCTCGTCACGCGCGAGGTGATGCGCGCAGCGCAGCGCGAGCCGGCGCCAGACCTCGTGGGACATGTCCTTGCTGTCGACCTGCGCGACCTGCTCGGTTTCGAGCGCCGCATGAGCCAGCGCCGGCACGGCCTTCACGAGCTGCGCCACGCCCACCTGCGCGGCCGTGTAGCCCACGTTGTCCGCCGCGTCGTCGGCCGTGCCGGCGATGGTGCCGCCGGTGCCGAGCACGACCACGGTCTGTGCGTTCTTTTGCATTTTTTTGGAAGCTGGATGAAAATACAGGTACTGGATGGATGTTCAGCCCGCTCTTCAGAGGCCCACCGATGCACGACGCTCCGAAACTCACTGAACGGCAACAGCAGATTCTCGACCTCGTTCAAAGCGCCATCGAGCGCACCGGCGCTCCGCCCACCCGGGCCGAGATCGCCTCTGAACTGGGATTTCGATCTGCCAATGCCGCCGAGGAACACCTGCAGGCGCTGGCCCGCAAGGGCGTCATCGAACTGGTGGGCGGCACCTCACGCGGCATCCGGCTGAAGTCTGACACACTGCGCGCGCTCAACGAGAGCCGCGGCAAGCAGTTCAGCCTGCCCTTGCCCAGCCTGGCGCAACTGTCCTTGCCACTGGTGGGCCGCGTGGCCGCCGGCAGCCCCATCCTCGCGCAGGAGCACATCGACCAGACCTACCTCATGGAGGCCAGCATGTTCGCCCGCCGGCCCGACTACCTGCTCAAGGTACGCGGCATGAGCATGCGCGACGCCGGCATCATGGACGGCGACCTGCTGGCCGTGCAGAAAGCCACCGACGCCAAGAACGGCCAGATCGTGGTGGCCCGCCTGGGCGACGACGTGACCGTCAAGCGTTTCAAGCGCACGCGCACGAGCATCGAACTCATCCCCGAGAACCCCGACTTCAAGACCATCGTCGTGCCCTTCGGCGACGTCGATTTCCATCTCGAAGGGCTGGCGGTCGGCCTCATCCGCAACAACATGCTGATGTGAGCCGGGCGGTGGAGCAAGCCATGGTCATCAAAGCCCCGAAGGCCGCCAGCGCGGCCGAGTGCAAGACGCTCGAACAACTGCCCAACATCGGCCCGTCCCTGGCCGCAGACCTGCGCCTCATCGGCATCGAAGAGCCGCGGCAGTTGCGCGGCAAGGACGCCTTCGTCCTCTACCAGAAGCTGTGCGCCGCCACCGGGCAGCGGCAAGACCCTTGCGTGCTCGACACCTTCATGGCGGCCACCGATTTCATGGGCGGCGCGCCAGCCGCGCCGTGGTGGAAGTACACACCGCAGCGCAAGGCGCTGTTCGGACAGGTTTAGCCTTGATCAGGGAGGTCCTCGGACCTCCCTTTTTTTGTTCGGTGAGCTCTCGCCACGTGGTCTTGGCGTGTCCCGAGCAATCACTTGCCAGGCTGCAACAACAACACCGACTCCGTCGCCCCACCCCACACCGGCACGTATTCCACCTTCGCCCACCGCTCGACAAAACTCTTGTAGTTCGACGCGAAGAACAGGCCTGACTGCCCGCTCGAATGCATGAAGCGTGACTGCGTCGGGTCCCCCAGGTCGTACAGTCCGCGGTAGGACGGCCCGTGTTCATCGAGGTACAGCTCACCCGTCGTGGCATCTGGCCGCATCCCAACGCGCGAGACGTTCAGCGTGTAGGTGTCGCCACCCACCGGCGTGCGCAGTTCGAACCACTTGGCGAGTGCCTTGACGCGGCTCAGCGGCCGGTGCTCCGATCTCGCGACGTGCGCGCGACCCCATTGCCACTTCGACACATCCGCCCCTTGCGAGGCCTGCAGCTCGTCCAGCGCCTTGCTGAACGCGAGATCGATCTGCTGGTCGCAGGTCTCGACGACGGCAGTGGTCGCCTTGTCGTCGCACCACCAGGCATCCTGCCGCTCCAGCACGCCTTCGAGGGCGTCGCGGTAGCTGCGGCCGGAACGTTCGTAGAGCTTGTCTCCCACCTCATCGGCGAAGACGCCCCGCGCGAGATGCCGGGTCCACGACCAGAAGATGAGCGGCGCCGCCTGGTCGGCCAGCATCGTGCCGTCGAAGTTGGCCAGCTGAGCCTGCGCGGCCGCCGCGAGCGGATGCGACGACTTCGCCCGACGCAGGTAGGGCAGCAGCTTGGGCGTCGCGAGCGACATCACGTCGGCCTGCATGTCGCGCAGGCTGTCGATGTTGTGCTGCGGCTTGGCCGAGAGCAGTTGCTCGATGCGCTGCATGCGGTAGGGCACGGCCCATTCGTTGGTGAGGTAGTGCGGATAGTCCAGTGGATGGATGCGCTGGTTCGCGGTGCCGATCCAGCCGCGCGCCGGGTCCACTTCTCGCGGCGTGAGGCCGGCCTCGAGGTAGCCGTTCCAGTCGTAGCGCGCATCCCAGCCGGGCGACGGCACCTGGCCCTTGAGGTCGTTGTCCGGCTTGCGCAGCGGCACGCGCCCGGCGGACACGACGCCGATGTGGCCGTCGCGGTCGGCCACCACCATGTTCTGCATCGGCGCGATGTACTTGGCCGATGCCGCCACGAAGTCAGCCACCGAGCGCGCGGTGTTGAAGCCGATGGACGCGTCGATGGTCGAGCCGGTGTCCGCATCCAGCGCCGTCCAGCGCATGGTCAGCGCATAGGTCGGATGCCCGGCGGGGCCGGTGATGCCTTCCAGCCCGTCGGAAATCACCGGACCGTGCCGCGTCGCCCGCACGGTGATGCGCACGTCCGGCTTGCCCTTGACCTTGATCACCTCCTCGACGGTGTCGAACTTCGCCCAGCCGGTCGGCGTCTGGTACTGCGTCGGGTCGTCGGGCTTGATGCGTTCGATGAAGATGTCCTGCACGTCCGGCCCGGTGTTGGTGAAGCCCCAGGCAACGTTCTCGTTCTGGCCCAGCACCACGCCGGGCAGGCCGGGCATGGTCGCGCCGGCCACCTTCAAGCCCGGCGCCTCCAGCCGCGCCAGGTACCACAGCGCCGGGGCGCTGAGCTTCAGGTGCGGATCGTTGGCGAGCAGCGGCTTGCCGGTGGTGGTGTGCGAGCCATGCACCACCCAGTTATTGGAGCCCACGCCTTCGATGCCCGACTCGGGCGCCATCAACAGCGCCTGCTGCCCCGCGCGTCCGTCGATCTTCAGGTCGCGGTACAGCGCCGCGTAGTCGGCGTCGATCAACGGCTTGTCGCCGGGGTACGGCGGAATCAGCTGGTTGATGCGATCCACCGGCAGGCGCAGCGCCAGCCGCATGCGCAGGATCTCGGTGGTCCAGTTGCCGCCCAGGTCCCAGGCCATCATCGTGAGCCAGGCCATGGTGTCCTCGGGCGTCCAGGGCTCGGGCTGGATGCCCATGAGGATGAATTCCGGGGGCCGCGCCTTGAGCCCTTGCGCCAGGTAGGCGTTGATGCCCGCCGTGTAGGCCAGCACTGCCGCCTTGGCCGGAGCGCTGCTGTTGGCCCACTGCACCGCCGCCATGCGGCGCACGCCCAGCGCGCGCAGGAACTTGTCGTTGTCCACCGCGGCGTCGCCGAAGGCCTCGGCCAGCCGGCCCGAGCCGATGCGCCGATGCGTTTCCAGCTGCCACAACCGATCCTGCGCGTGCACGAAGCCCAGGCCGAAGAGCGCATCGTCCACCGACATGGCCTTGATGGTCGGGATGCCGTTGGCGTCCCGCTCGATGCGGATCTCCGCCTTCGGGCCCGCAATGCTCATGCTCCCGTCCACCGTGGGCGACGCCTGCCGGGTGTAGACGAACACCGCCGCGGCCAGCACCAGCACCAAGAGCAGCAGCAACGCGGCGATCCTACGCAACCATTTCATGGCATCTCTCCGACGGCCCGGGGCCGATGATCCGGCCCGCATTGTCAGCGCCGCCGGCAGCCCGATCTGTCAGTTTTTACGCGGGCTTTTCCAGGGATCGCACCCTGGCGGGCCTGCGGACAATCCTTTCACAGCCTGCATCGGTGCGGGCCGCGGAGACGGGTGATGTGGTCCGGCCTGGTTCAATTGCCATCAAACACGCGCGACGCCACACGCACCCAGGTGCGCCTGGAAAGCTGTCCGCCCGCTCCTTACGGCCACTGCGCGGGCCTCGTCGATCGGCTGCTGGACCGGCTCATCGACTGGCTCGGGTCGCGGCATGCATCGCGACGCCAGACTGCCTCCAATGACGCCATGCCGCCGCCCGGCGTGACGCCGGTGAGCGAGGTGCGCCTCGAATTCGCGGCGGCCGTGGCGGACATCCCGACCCGCGCGGCCGACCAGCTGTTCGTTCGCATCGACGCCGCGCGTTCGCTGCGCGAGCTGTGGCACCTGCGCGCCGACGTCTTCAATGCCGTGTCCTGCCACTGCAACCAGGCCGAGGCACGTGCACGACTTTCCCGCCTGAACCGCCACTTTCCCGCCCGCGCGCCGAAGAGCGGATTCGGGGGTTTCGATGTGATCTCGCCGACGGAGTCGAAGTCATGACCCAGCAGCCACATGCCAACGCCCTCCAGGACGCCGCCCAAGCCCTCGCGCAAGGATTCGGCCTGCCTGGCGACCGCCTGGCCCGTATGGCCGCCCGGCGCGCCTTCGTGGAGATGAAGCAGGTCTTCATGCGCGCCGCGGCCGACGTGGACGGCAGCGTGGGCGAGATGCTGAAGCAGCGCGTGCGCTCGGCCAACCAGCCGGTGGAGCTGTGGCGCATCCGCGCGGTGCTGCTGGCCTCCTTGCCGTCGGGGCACCACCGTGCGTTGACTCACCGCATCGAGCTGCATCGACAGCTGGACAGCCTGTTCCCGTTCAACGACTGCGCGACGGTGCCGATGCCGCTCAGCCGCAACTGCTGACGCCAGGCCGGCACGCCGGCCGGTGCACGATCACCGGCTGCTGAACGCCAACTTCACGCCCAGCCCGACGAACACCGCCCCCACCGCCCGCTTGAGCCAGGCGCCGACGCGCCCCGCCGAGGCGGACCGCGACATCCGGTCGCGCACGTCGCCAGCCACCAGCGCCATCACGATGTTGATGGCCGTGCCGCCGAGGTTGAAGAGGGTGCCGAGCACGACGAAGGCCATCACCTGGCCCGATTCGCCCGGCGAGATGAATTGCGGCAGGAAGGCCAGGAAGAACAGCGCCACCTTCGGGTTCAATGCGTTGGTGAGCGCGCCCTGCCAGAACACCCGCCCCGGCGCCACCGCCGGGGCCGCGGCCGCCGGCTGACGGGCCTTGCTGCGCATCATGCCGATGCCCACCCACACGAGGTAGGCGGCGCCGATCCACTTCACGACCTCGAAGGCGAGCGCCGACGCCGCGAGCAGCGCCGAGAGCCCGACGGCGGCCAGCACCGTGTGCAGCACGCAGCCCGCGCCGATGCCGAGCGCCGCCATCACCCCGGCACGCCGGCCATTGGCCGCGCTGTTGCCGATGACGAACAGCATGTCCGGCCCGGGCGTGAGGTTCACCAGCAGCGCCGCCGTCATGAACAGCGGCAGGCCGTGGACGGGCAGGTTCACTTCAGCGGCCCGAGGTAATCGCTCTTGCCCAGGTCGACGCCGTTGTGGCGCAGCAGGGCGTAGGTCGTCGTCACGTGGAAGAAGAAGTTGGGCAGCACGAAGTTCTTGAGGTAGGGCTCGCCCTTGACGACGACCGGGCCGTCGCGGCGCGGCACGGTGATGTCGCGCTCCTCGCTGCCGTCGATCTTGTCGGCCGGCACCGACTGCACGAAGTCGATGGTCTTGCGGATGCGCTCGCGCAGTTCGGCCATCGTCGTCTCGGTGTCCTCGAACTTCGGCGCCTCGATGCCGGCCAGGCGCGCCACGCCGAACTTGGCGGCGTCGCTCGCGATCTGGATCTGCTTGGTGAAGGGCAGCATGTCCGGGGCGAGCCGCGCACCCAGCAGCACGCTGGTCTCGAACTTCTTCGCCGTGGCGTGGGCCTCGGCCTTGTCGAGCCACGTGAGCATGTTGTTGAGCATGCGCACGAGGAGGGGGACGCTGGCGGAATGCATCGAGATGGACATGGAAGTCTCCGGGATTCGTGGTGTGCGGTGAGAAAGAGCCGCGATGCTACCGCTGCCAGCGTGGACGTGCAGACGCGGCACAATGGCCCTCGTGAACATCATCATCCTCGACGACTACCAGGACGCCGTTCGCAAGCTCAAGTGCGCGAGCAAGCTGGAATCCCTCAACGCCAAGGTCTTCACCAACACGGTCAAGGGCATCGGCCAGCTCTCCGTGCGATTGCGTGACGCCGACGTGCTGGTGCTGATCCGCGAGCGAACCCAGTTTCCCAAGCAACTGCTCGAGAAGCTGCCCCGCCTGAAGCTCATCGCGCAGACCGGCCGCATCGGCGCCCACATCGACGTCGAGACCTGCACGCGCATGGGCATCGCCGTCGCCGAGGGCGTCGGGTCGCCGGTGGCGCCGGCCGAGCTCACCTGGGCGCTCATCATGTCGGCGATGCGCCGGCTGCCGCAGTACATCGGCAACCTCAAGCATGGCGCCTGGCAGCAGTCTGGGCTGAAAGCCGCGTCCATGCCGCCCAACTTCAGCCTCGGCATGGTGCTGCAGGGCAAGACGCTGGGCATCTGGGGCTTCGGCAAGATCGGCCAGCTCGTGGCGGGCTACGGCCGGGCCTTCGGCATGAAGGTGATCGTCTGGGGCAGCGAATCGGCGCGTGCCAAGGCGATCGAAGACGGCTACGGCGCGGCAGCCAGCTGCGAGGAGTTCTTCGCCGGCTGCGACGTGCTCAGCCTTCACCTTCGGCTCAACGACGCGACGCGCGGCATCGTCAAGCACGACGCGCTGGCGCAGATGAAGCCCACCGCCCTGCTCGTGAACACCTCGCGCGCCGAGCTGATCGAGGAAGGCGCGCTGGTCTCGGCGCTCAACCGCGGCCGGCCGGGCATGGCGGCGGTAGACGTGTTCGAGAGCGAGCCGATCCTGCAGGGCCACCCACTGCTGCGGCTGGAGAACGCGGTGTGCACGCCGCACATCGGCTACGTCGAGCAGGACAGCTACGAGCTGTACTTCAGCGCCGCCTTCGACAACGTCGTGAGCTTCGTGAACGGCCACCCCAGCAACATCATCAACCCGGATGCGCTGAAGGTGATGCGTTGAGCGAAGAGGCGGTCCAAACCGCCGTGGCAGACGCGGCGGTCACACCTGCGGCGGTGCCGCAGTCGCTCGGCGACCTCTTCTGGACCTTCACCCGCATGTCCCTGCAGGGCTTCGGCGGCGTGCTGGCCATCGCCCAGCGCGAGCTGGTCGAGCGCAAGCAGTGGATGACGCGCGAGCAGTTCGTGGAGACGCTGTCGGTCAGCCAGGTGCTGCCCGGGCCCAACGTGGTGAACCTGTCGCTGATGATCGGCGACCGCCACTTCGGCCTGCGCGGCGCGTTCTCGGCGCTGGCGGGCATGCTGCTCATTCCCTTGCTCGTGGTGCTCGCCATCACCGCGCTCTACGCGCAGTTCGCGACTCACCCGATGGTCAGCGGCGCGCTGCGCGGCATGGGTGCGGTGTCGGCGGGGCTGGTCATCGCCACGGCCTTCAAGCTGGCCGTCACCTTGCGGCGCGGGCCCATGGGCGTCCCGCTGAGCGTGCTCTTCGGTGCCGTCACCTTCGTGGCGGTGGGACTGCTGCGCTGGCCGCTGGTGTGGGTGCTGCTGGCGCTCGGACCGGTGGCCATTGCACTGGCCTGGCACCGGTTGAAGCCCTGAGAGACCGCCGATGACTGCCTGGTTCACCACCCACAGCTGGGCCGACATCGGCTCGCTGTTCGGGCACTTCCTGATGCTCAGCTTCCTCGCCATCGGCGGGGCCATCACCACCACGCCGGAGATGAGCCGCTACCTCGTCACCGAGCGCGGCTGGCTCAGCCCGCCCGAGTTCACCGCATCGATTGCCATCGCCCAGGCGGCGCCCGGGCCCAACGTGCTGTTCGTGGCCGTGCTGGGCTGGAACGTCGCAGGCGTCATGGGCGCGGCGGCCGCCATGGCCGGCATCCTGATTCCGTCCACCGCCTTGTCGCTGTGGGCCACGCGATGGGGCCAGGCGCGCAAGGAAACGCGGGGCGTGCGGGCCTTCACGGCGGGCCTGGCACCCATCACCATCGGCCTGCTCATTGCGACGGGCTGGATACTTTCCGGCCCGGCTGCTGGCCACGTCGGCTCGATGGCGCTGGTGCTGGGCACCGTGGTGATGATGGTCCGTACCAAGCTGAGCCCGATGTGGGCCGTGGCGGCGGGGGCGGTGGCCGGAGCGCTCGGCTTCGCCTGAGCGCGGGCTGTCCAGGCGCACCGGGTCGGGTTTATCCTCGCAAGGCGTCGGCCACCAACATCGGCAGCTCGGTCAGGTCGCGCGCCACCGTGGGCGGGAGGTCGTCCCAGTCGGAGCCGGCGAACAGCACCTCGGCGCCTCCCGTCGCGTCGGCGCGCACGGCCACCGTGAGCGGCACTTCGGGTTGCGAGGACGGCCCTTCCATCAGCACCGGCGTACCGCCGGCTGCCGACTCGAAGACGATCAGCATCTCTTCATCGCGATCCTGGCCCGTACCCACGCGGGTGAACACCGACAGGCCGTGGCTGTGCGCGCAGGCTTCGATGCGCTGCACCGTTTCCTGCACGCGAAAGCGGCTGGACTGCGACAGCGGATGGCGCTCGGTGGCCAGGGCACCACGGCCCATGCCCAATGCCGCCATCACGACCGCCACACTGCCCGTCATCCAGAAGCGGAAGGGATGCTTCATCGAGAGCTCTCCTCGGTTCAATTGCCGATGGACGCCGAGTGTGGACCCGGTTCGTGTCCTCCCTGTGAATGCCGGTAAAGCAGCGGAGCCTCGCGATACAGACTTCTGGAGGGCTCTCTCGAGAGCGCGTAGTTTGTCGCAATGCGCACAATTGATGTGCGTAACCCTCACCACGATAGGGTGTGAAGCGGTCTGACCGCTTGCAACCCCTGGTCATCTGTAGCGCGGGCCGTGCCGACGCGTGCTACTTGGTGCCGAAGATCTTGTCGCCCGCGTCGCCCAGCCCCGGGATGATGTAGCCGACCTCGTTGAGGTGGCTGTCCACCGCGGCCGCCCAGCAGCGCACGTCGGGGTGTGCCTTGTTCAACGCGGCCGCGCCTTCGGGCGCCGCTACGAGCACCAGCGCGCGGATGTCCGTGCAGCCTCGACTCTTCAGCAGATCGACGGTGGCAATCATCGAGCCCGCAGTGGCGAGCATTGGGTCGATGATGATGGCGGTGCGCTGGTCGAGGTGGCCGACGAACTTCTCGAAATAGTTTTCCGGCTGCAGCGTCTCGTGGTTGCGGCTCAGCCCCACCACGCTCACCTTCGCGTTGGGAATCATGTCGAGCACCCCGTCGAGCATGCCCAGCCCCGCGCGCAGGATGGGCACCACCGTCACCTTGCGACCGCTGATCTGGTCGATCTCGGTGGGGCCGCTCCAGCAATCGATGGTGACCTTCTCCAGCGGGAAATCCGCCGTGGCCTCGTAGGCCAGGAGCCGCGCAAGCTCGTTGGTCAGCTCGCGGAATTTCTTGGTCGAGATGTCGTTCTCGCGAAGCAGCCCGACCTTGTGCTTGACCAGCGGATGGCGAACGTCGATGACGGGCATGGCAGTCGCATGAAGTCGTGTTGGCCCAGTGTAGCCACGACTCATGCGCATGCATGCCGATGCAGGCGTTCAGCGAGGGTTCAGCCCCGTTGGCGAAGCGCCTCGTACAGGCAGATGCCCGACGCCACCGAGACGTTCAGGCTCTCGACCGCGCCCTTCATCGGCAGGCGCACGAGCTCGTCGCAGGTGCGGCTGGTGAGCTGCCGCATGCCGGCGCCTTCCGCACCCAGCACGATGGCGACGGGGCCGGAGAGATCGACCTCGTAGAGTGACTTCTCGGCTTGGTCGGACGTGCCGATGACGCGGATGTTGCGCTCCTTGAGTTCGTTGAGCGTGCGCGCGAGGTTGGTGACCATGAAGTACGGCACCGTCTCGGCCGCGCCGCTGGCCACCTTGGCGACCGTGGCGTTGATGCCCACCGCATGGTCCTTGGGGGCGACCACGGCATGGGCGCCGGCGCCGTCGGCCACGCGCAGGCAGGCGCCCAGGTTGTGCGGGTCGGTGATGCCATCGAGCACCAGCACCAGCGGGTCGCCATCGACGGCATCCAGCGTGTCGTCCAGCGAATGGCTCATTTGCACGGCATTGACCCTGGCGACCACCCCTTGATGGCGATGCGTACCGCACATCTTTTGCAAGCGATCGTCGTCGCTGTCGACGATCTTGGTGCCTGCCTCCTTCGCTCGCTCGATGAATTGCCGCATGCGCTGGTCGCGCCGCGTCGCGTCCACGTGCAGTTCGATGATGGACTGCGGCGCGGTCTTGAGCCGCACGGTGACGGCATGGAAGCCGAAGAGGATCTTGTTACTCATCGCGCGATGGTAGCGGCTAGGTTTCACGAGGCGCACGGATTCATGGATGTGTCACGCGCCCTGGCTACCGTGCGCCGTCCACAAACCAAGAACCGAGGAGTCCCCTGATGAAATTCTTTGCCAAGGCCGGCATGGTCGCCCTGCTGGCGACCTTGTCGTTCACCACGCTCAGCGCCTGTGCCCACGAACATCGCCGCGCCGAGAACGCGCCCCTGGTGATCGGCCACCGCGGTGGCGCCACCGGCTACCTGCCGGACCACACGCTCGAGAACTACGCCCTGGGCATCGAGCTGGGCGCCGACTATGTCGAGCCCGACCTCGTGGCCACCAAGGACGGCGCGCTCATCGCCCGCCATGAGCCCAACCTCATCGACACCACCGACGTGAAGAGCCACCCGGAGTTCGCCTCGCGCCGGCGCACGGTGACGCTGGACGGCGTGCCCACCGACGGCTTCTGGGCGAGCGACTTCACGCTGGCCGAGATCAAGACGCTGCGCGCCGTGCAGCCGCTCGGGGACCGCGACCCGTCGTTCAACGGCAAGTTCCAGATCCCGACGCTCGTGGAGATCATTGAGTTCGTGAAGCGCAAGTCGCGCGAGGAAGGCCGGCAGATCGGCATCTACCCCGAGACCAAGCACCCGACTTATCACAAGAGCATCGGCCTGCCGCTCGAAGACCGCCTGCTCGCCGTGCTGAGCGCGGCCGGCTGGAACCACCGCAGCGCGCCGGTGTTCATCCAGTCCTTCGAGACGGCGAACCTCAAGTACCTGCGCAGCAGGACCAGCGTGCGCCTGGTGCAGCTGGTGGATGCCGACGACGTGAACCCGGACGGCAGCATCGCCCTGAACCCGCCCTATGACAAACCCTATGACTGGGTCGTCTCGGGCCGCGCCGGCCTGTTCAAGGACCTGCTCACGCCCGCGGGCCTGGCCGAAGTGCGCAGCTATGCCGACGGCATCGGGCCGTGGAAGGTGTACCTCGTCGCCGGCGCCTGCAAGAAGATCGTGGCCGGCGCCTGCCAGGACGTGACCGGCGACGGCCTCGTGGATGAGCGTGATCGCGCCCTGGGCACACCGACGGACATCGTCGCCAACGCCCACAAGCTCGGCCTGCTGGTGCACCCCTATACCTTCCGCAACGAACAGAAGCGCCTGGCGAGCGACTACGCGGGCAACCCGGTCAACGAATACCTGAAGTTCTATGAACTCGGCGTGGACGGCGTGTTCGCGGACTTCGCCGACACGGCCTTCGCGGCGCGGGCGATGTTCCTGTTGAAGACCGACCCCAACTACGCGAAGTGCCTCGTCAACGAGCACCGTTGCGCAAAAGGCCTCGACTGAGCCAGCGAAATGCGGGGTGGGTCTTGCGCCTCGCATTCTCTTCAACCACAGAGAACACAGAGAACACAGAGGCGTTGCATTCCTCTGTGTTCTCGGTGTCCTCTGTGTTGAAACATCGGCCTCCCGCGACATCCGGGCTGCGCCGACAAGACAATCACTTCAGCATCAGCACAAGCAAGATCAGCCCGATCAAGACGGGCTGATGCAGCATGTAGAAGCTCAAGCTCCAGCGGCCGAGCACGGCCGCTGGATGCAAGAAGCGAGGCAATGATCCGGTGAGCCAGGTGCGCCGATTCGTCAACACCCACTGCCCCGCCGCCATGCCCCACCACATCACGCCGATCCACGGCAGCACCGGCACGTAGTCTTCCGTCGCCGGGCGGTGCGCGATGAGTCCCACCCAGTTGGTGAGGCGTGTGTCGAAGAAGGGATGATGCACCCACACCGGCAGCGCGATGGCCACGGCACCCGCGATCCACAGCCACCTGCCTGCGGGCGCCGTAAGGCGCACGATGATGAGCATCACCGCGATGCCGTGCAGCACGCCGAAGCTGATGAAGCGGTCCTTGAACATCAGCCATGAGCCGATGCTCACGAGTACCGCGCAACCCGCCACCTGCGCCCAACGCCGCCAGAAGCGCCGCCAGCTCTGCCGCTGCTCGAAGGCCACCGCCTGCCCGAGCCCGGCGCAGAAGAGGAAGAGGCTCACGATGGCCGTGCGCTGGTGCAGCCAGAACGGGTCGCCGTAGAAGTTCTGGTGGATGAGCTTGTAGAAGCTCAGGTCGAAGCAGAAATGAAACGTGGCCATCCAGACGATGGCCACGGCCCGAAGGGCGTCGAGTCGGTCGAAGCGGTCCTTGTTCACCCGCGAGACGATAGCGCAGGCGCGCCGGTCGAACGCTTGAGGGCCATGAATTCGAGCTCGGCGAGCACCAGCACGGCCAGCGCCTGCGCCGCGATGAAAGCGTGCCCGAGGGCATTGGGCTGGAAGCTGCCGCCCAGCGACACCCAGGCGGAATCGACGATCCACACCGCGTTGATCGCGATCACCGTCCACACCGCCGCCGTGGGCACGGCGCCCTTGGCCGCGAGCCACAGGAGGAAGCCGGCCCAGGGGAACAGCGCGAGCCCGGCCGCCATCAGCAGCGAGGACGGCAGGTGAAGCACATCTTCCAGCGCGTTCGCGCCGAGCGACATGGCAACGCCGGCGGCGGCGCTGATCCACGCATCGGCCTTCAGGGCGCGGCGAAGAAACGGGGTCATGGTGGCGAGGGTCATGGCAGCTCTCCTTGGGAGGGGTTGAAACATGGCGCCATGGTTGCGGGCGGTGAGCGTCGGGTCGATAACCTGCGAGGTCATGGAAGCCCGGCCGCTCCTCGGCTATCGTCGCCTTCATGCACGCAGCCACCCTTCCCCATCCCAACGTCGGCAGCCTCATCCGCGAATGGCGGCAGCGCCGGCGCCTGAGCCAGCTCGACCTTGCCTGCGAGGCGGACATCTCCACGCGGCACCTGAGCTATGTCGAGACCGGCCGCTCGTCGCCCAGCCGCGAGATGCTCATGCACCTGGCCGAACGGCTGAACGTGCCGCTGCGCGAGCGCAACCTGCTGCTCACCGCGGCCGGCTTCGCGCCCGTCTACCGCGAGCGTCCCCTGAACGACCCTGCCCTGTCGTCGGCGCGCCAGGCCGTGGACCTGGTGCTCAAGGGCCACGAGCCCTACCCTGCGCTCGCCGTGGACCGGCACTGGAACATGCTGGCCCACAACCGCTCGGTGCCGCTGCTGCTGGCAGGCGTGGATGCGGAACTGCTGAAGCCGCCGGTCAACGTGCTGCGCCTGAGCCTGCACCCGAAGGGATTGGCGCCGCGCATCGTCAACCTCGCGCAGTGGCGCGAGCACCTCTTCCTGCGGCTCAAGCACCAGATCGACGCGAGTGCCGACGCGGTGCTGGTGGACCTGCTGCACGAGCTGCAGGCCCTGCCCTTCGACGCCGGCCAGTCCGACGGGCCGGCCATCGACCCGAGCGGCGTGGCCGTGCCCTTGCAATTCCGCTCGCCGCAGGGTGTGATGTCCTTCATCGGCACCACCACCGTCTTCGGCACACCGGTGGACGTGACCCTGGCCGAACTGGCGCTGGAGACCTTCTTCCCCGCCGACGACCACACAGCGGAACGGCTGCGTCGCCTGGGTGACGGACAGGACCCGGCGCAGCAGCGATAAACGTCGCTGCCACCCGAAGTACCGAGGAGACGACCATGAGTGCAGCCGCACCGAACGAGACCAGCCACTACCGCATCTGCCCGCTGTGCGAGGCCTGCTGCGGCCTGGAGATCCGCATGGCGGACGGCAAGGTCAGCAGCATCCGCGGTGCGGAATCGGACCCGTTCAGCCAGGGCTTCATCTGCCCCAAGGGCGTGGCGATCAAGGACCTGCACGAGGACCCGGATCGCATCCGCACGCCGCTCATCAAGCGCGACGGCGTCTTCGTGCCGGCGAGCTGGGACGAGGCCTTCGACGAGATCGAGCGCCGCCTGCCCAAGGTCATGGCCGAGCATGGCAAGGACGCGGTCGCGATGTCGCTGGGCAACCCGTCGTCGCACAAGTACGCGCTCATCCTCTACACGACCCGGCTCATCAAGGCGATCGGTTCGCACAGCACGTTCTCGGCGTCCACGCTCGACCAGATGCCCAAGCAGCTGTCCAGCGGGCTGATGTTCGGCCACTGGCTGTCCATCCCCGTACCCGACATCGAGCGCTGCGACTTCCTGCTGATGCTGGGGGCCAACCCGATGGCAAGCAACGGCAGCCTGTGGACCGTGCCCGACTTCCGCGGCAAGGCGAAGGCCATGCGTGCGCGCGGCGGCAAGCTGGTGGTCATCGACCCGCGCCGCACCGAGACTGCGGAGATCGCCGATGCGCATCATTTCATCCGCCCGGGCGCCGACGCCTACCTGCTGCTGGGCATGGTGCACACGCTGTTCGACGAGAACCTGGTGAAGCTCGGCCGCCTGGCCGAGCACGTGAACGGCGTGGACGAGGTGCAGGCCGCGGTGAAGGACTTCGCGCCCGAACGGGTGGCCGAACGCTGCGGCATCGATGCAGCCACCATCCGCGACCTCGCCCGCACCCTCGCGCGCACCGAGCGCGCGGCGGTGTACGGCCGCATCGGCACCTGCGTGCAGGAGTTCGGCACCGTCAACTCATGGCTCGTGGACGTGCTGAACGTGCTCACCGGCCACCTCGACCACCCTGGCGGCGCCATGTTCACCAAGGCCGCGGCCTTCGCGGCCAACACCGCCGGCAAGCCGGGCACGGGGCGCGGCGTCATCACCGGCCGCTGGAAGAGCCGGGTGAGCGGCAAGCCGGAGGTGTTCGGCGAGATCCCGATGAACTGCATGGCCGAGGAGATGGAGACGCCCGGGCCGGGGCAGGTGAAGGCGCTGATCACCATCGCGAGCAACCCGGTGCTGTCCTCACCCAACGGCCCGCGCCTGGCGGCAGCGATGGACAAGCTGGACTTCATGGTCAGCATGGACATCTACATCAACGAGACCACGCGGCATGCGGACGTGATCCTGCCGGGCTTGTCACCGCTGGAAGACTCGCACTACGACGTGCCCTTCCCGATGTTCTCGCACCGCAACCACGCTCGCTTCAGCAAGGCGGTGCTTCAGGTGCCCGCCGGGCAGTTGCCCGAGTGGCAGACCATGCTGCGGCTCATCGCCATCGTGCGCGGCCTGGGCGCTCGCGCCGACGTGCTGGCGCTGGACGACGAACTGCTGGCCGAGGACGTGCGCAAGCAGGCCGGGCCGCATGCGGATGCGGTGATCGCCGCGCTGGCGGGTCGTCGCGGGCCGGAACGCCTGCTGGACCTGTCGCTGCGCACGGGCCCCTACGGCGACCTGTTCGGCCAGCGGCCCGACGGGCTCACGCTGGACAAGGTGATGGCGGCGCCGAGCGGCATGGACCTGGGTGCGCTCACGCCGCGCATCCCGGAGGTGCTGCGCACGCCGAGCGGCAAGATCGAACTCGCGCCGCCGCAAGTGGTGGCGGACGTGAAGCGCGTGGCCGCGCAGCTCGACGCCCCGAGTGAGGAGATGGTCATCATCGGCCGCCGCCACGTGCGCTCGAACAACAGCTGGATGCACAACCTGCCCCTGCTGGCCAAGGGCCCCAACCGCTGCACCGCGCTGGTCCATCCGGACGACGCGCGCCGCCTCGGGCTTGCCAACGGCGCCAACGCGCGCATCACCGGACGCACCGGGCACCCGATCGTGGCGCAAGTGGAGGTGAGCGACGAGATGATGCCCGGCGTCGTCAGCGTGCCGCATGGCTGGGGCCACGACCTGCCCGATGCGAAGCTGAAGGTGGCGGGCGAGCGGCCGGGCGCCAACCTCAACGCCGTGCTCGACGACACGCTGATCGACCCGCTGTCCGGCAACGCCGTGCTGGGCGGCGTGCCGGTGCGTGTCGTGCCGGCCTGAGGCCGGGCTGCGCCGTCAGGCGGCCTTCGCGCCGACCACCGAGTACATCGCCTCGTTGCGGCGCAGCCAGTCTTCGCCGAGGCTGCCGTCCTGTTGCGACGGATGGAAGTCGCGCCGGAAGTAGTCGCGCCAGGGGTGGTACGTGTGCCGCACCAGCCCATGCTTGCCGAAGAAGAAGGACAAGGCGCTGCGCCACGTCCGCCAGCGCAGCAACTGGCCGTCGTGCCACAGGTTGCGCGCGGTCTGGCGCAGCACGTCGGTGGTGAAGTGGAAGGTGACCATCCGCATCCAGCGCACGCGCCACTCGTGGGTGCCGCCCATCGCCTGGTAGACGTCGAAGGCGATGCTGCGGTGCTCCGACTCTTCCGAGGCGTGCCACATCCACAGCGTTTGCAAGCGGGGCTCGGCGCCCTCCACCGCCTGCGGGTGCGCGAGCATGTGCTGCGCGAAGATGGCCGTGAGGTGCTCGGTCGCCGCGGTGATGGCCACGGCATGGCGCGGGTCGGGAATCGCCTTGAGCTGCTCCAGGCGCTGGAGGATGCGCGCCTCCCAGGTGTTGGTGTAGCCCTGTCGCTCCAGGTGCCCATTGAACAGCGCATGGATGCGCCGGTGTGTCGCCTCCTGGCCGATGAAGCCCTGCACCTGGGCCTCGAATCCGGCCTTCGCACTGTCGGGAAGCGTCTTTACACCAGCTCGCACCGAATCGATGAAGAATTGTTCTCCGACGGGGAAGCTCATCGACAAGGCATTGAAGTAAGCTGACCGGAAGGCGTCGCCACCGTTCCAGCGGCGCTCGAAGGGGGCTTGCAGATCGATCAACAAGCGACGGACGACAAGCGAGGACATGGCCACGAACCTTTCATGAGGGGTCAGGCGGTGTTGGCGCTGTGCTGGCACAGGCAGGCTGGTACGAATCAGTACCAAGCGTTTTGGCAATGTGCGCGCCAGGACTGGTACTGTCAAGTACCAATTGGCATGAGCGATCCTTTCCCCCGCATTCCGACAATTCCAACAAACCACGCACACACTCTCTCATGACGACGATCGCAGCAACGAGCCAGGACACCGAGCAATACGGCGTCGCGGGGCTGAGCGACCACAAGCGGCGGCTGCTGGACGCGATGTCGCACGTGGTCGCGCGCAAGGGCTACGCCGACACCACCATCGCCGACCTCGCCGCCGAGGCGCGCGTTTCGCGCCGCACCTTCTACGAACACTTCAGCACCAAGGACGAGTGCCTGATCGCGCTCTACGAATTGGCGAGCGAGCAGGCCCTGGCGGTGCTCAAGAGCCACGTCGACACCCGGCGCGACTGGCACACCCAGGTCGAGCAGGCGCTGGGCGCCTACCTGGCCACCCTCGCCTGCAACCCGACGCTGCTGCGCACCCTGTTCATCGCCATCCTCGGCCTGGGCGCCGAAGGCCTGGCCGCGCGCCGCCACGTGAACCAGCGGCTGGCCGATTTCATCCTCGAGGTGGTCAACGGTTCGCCCGGCGGCCACCGCAAGTCGCCGATGCCGGCCGCCGACGCGATGGGCATCGTCGGCGCGATCAACGAATTGATCCTCCAGGCCATCGAGGAGAATCGCGTCCAGCGCCTGGCCGACCTCACGCCCGACGCCGCGCGGCTGGCCCGGGCGGTGATCGACGGGTCGGCTTGAGCCTCAGCGCGAGGCGGAGGCCGCCTTCATCAGCTGCTGCCACTGCGCCGGGTCGCTGTCCTTCAGCGCCTGCAGCTCGGCCAGCAGCTCATTCAGCCGCTTCTCCTTCGCGGCCTGCTTGATCGCCTCGATCTTGTCGGCGAGTTCGACCAGGTCCTTCACCCGCTGATCCTTCGCGGCCGCCGGAACCTTCTCCGAGATCGCGACCACCGCATCCATCAGCCGGCCGAGCTGGCGGCCGTAGCTGTGTTCGCTCACGACCTCGCGCTCCACCTCGGGCGCCGACGAGTTCTGGTTCGTCACCTGGATGATGTTGCCGAAGGTCCAGCCGTTGTTGAACGACTGCTTGAGCCAGTCGGGCGCGAGGTTGGGCGCCCAGGGCCAGGTGGGAGAGATCACTGCACTCATGACGTTTCCTCCTTGCGGTTGTTGTCGGTTGCTCGATCTTGCCCTCGCCCCCGCGACCTCGCCGATGCCGCGTGATCAGCCGACGAAGCGGCGAGCGTTGACGAACATCTTCATCCACGGGCTCAAGTGGCTCTTGTCGCCATTGGTCCAGCTCATCAGCACGTTGCGGAACACGCGCTCGGGGTGCGGCATCAGCACGGTGAATCGCCCATCGGGCGTGGTCACCGAGGTGAGGCCATCGGGGCTGCCGTTCGGGTTGAACGGGTAGACCTCGGTCGGCGCGCCGCTGTTGTCCACGTAGCGCATCGCGCGATGCACCTTGGCCGCGTCGCCGCGCTGCGAGAAGTCGGCGAATCCTTCGCCGTGCGCCACCGCGATGGGCAGCTGGCTGCCGGCCATGTCCTTGAAGAAGATGGACGGGCTGTCCAGCACCTCGACCAGCGACAGGCGCGCCTCGAACTGCTCGCTCTTGTTGCGCGTGAACTTGGGCCAGGCCTGCGCGCCGGGGATGATGGGCGACAGCGCCGCCATCATCTGGCAGCCGTTGCAGACGCCGAGCGCGAAGGTGTCGCGGCGGGCGAAGAAGGCCTCGAACTGCGCGGCGAGCACCGGGTTGAACATCACCGAACGCGCCCAGCCTTCGCCTGCACCCAGCGTGTCGCCATAGCTGAAGCCACCACAGGCGATGAAGCCCTGGAAGTCGCCGAGCTTGGCGCGGCCGGCCTGCAGGTCGCTCATGTGCACGTCGAAGGTGTCGAAGCCCGCGGTGTGCATCGCGTAGCTCATCTCGATGTGGCTGTTGACGCCTTGTTCGCGGAGGATGGCGAGCTTGGGGCGGGTCTTGATCACTGCGGGGCCGACGCCCTCACCCCAGCCCTCTCCCGGGGGGAGAGGGAGTGAGTCGGGGTTGAACGTGAGATGGAGGTGGAGGCCCGGGTCGTTCTCGCGTCCTGCCGCTTCGTGCTCGGAATCGGCACACGCCGGGTTGTCGCGCAGCTTCGCGATCCGCCAGCTCACCTCGTCCCAGGCCTGGTGCAGCTCGCGCAGCGGCGCGCTGAACACCGCCTTGGTGTCGCGCCAGACTTCGATCACGCCACGGTCATTCGGCTTGCCGATGACGTGGCTGTGCTTCGACAGGCCATGCTCGCGCAGCGTCTGCATCACCGCATTGCGCTCGTCGCTGCGCACCTGGATGACGGCGCCCAGCTCTTCGTTGAACAGCGCGCGCAGGGTCAGCTCCTCGCGGCGCGCGCTCACCTGGCTGGCCCAGTTCTTCGAATCGCCGTACTCGGCGCGGCTGTCGGCGATGCCATCGCCTTCGGTGACCAGCAGGTCCACGTTCAGGCTCACGCCCAGGTGGCCGGCGAAGCCCATCTCGCAAACCGCCGCCCACAGGCCGCCGTCGCTGCGGTCGTGGTACGCCAGCAGCTTGCCTTCGCGGCGAAGCTGGTTGATGGCCGCCACCAGCGCCTTGAGCTGCGCCGGGTCGTCCACGTCGGGCACGCTGTCGCCGAACTGGTTGGTGACCTGGGCCAGCATCGAGCCGCCCATGCGGCTCCTGCCCTGGCCGAGGTCGATGAGCACGAGCGTGGTGTCACCCGGCTGCAGCTGCGGCGTGAGCGTGCCCCGCACGTCGTCCAGCGTGGCAAAGGCCGACACGATGAGCGACACCGGCGCCGTCACCTGCTTGCCTTCGCCGCCCTCGCTCCATCGGGTGCGCATGGACAGGCTGTCCTTGCCCACCGGGACGCTGATGCCCAATGCCGGGCACAGCTCCATGCCCACCGCCTTCACGGTGTCGTACAAGGCGGCGTCTTCGCCGGGCTCGCCGCAGGCCGCCATCCAATTGCAGCTGAGCTTGACGCGCTCGAGCTCGAACGGCGCGGCCAGCAGATTGGTGATGGCCTCGGCCACCGCCATGCGGCCAGACGCCGGGGCGTCGAGCGCCGCCAGCGGCGTGCGCTCGCCCATGCTCATGGCTTCGCCGCGGAAGCCGCTGTAGTCGGCCATGGTCACGGCCACGTCGGCCACGGGCACTTGCCAGGGGCCGACCATCTGGTCGCGGTGGTTGAGCCCGCCCACGGTGCGGTCACCGATGGTGACGAGGAAGCGCTTGCTGGCCACGGTCGGATGCCGCAGCACGTCGAAGGCGGCCTGCGCCAGCGTGACGCCGTCGAGCTTGAGCGGCGCGAACTCCCGCGCCATGCGCTTCACGTCGCGGTGCATCTTGGGCGGCTTGCCGAGCAGCACGTCCATGGGCATGTCGATGGCGACGTCATCGTCGTGGCCGGCGCCATCGAGCACGAGGCGCTTTTCTTCCGTCGCCACGCCCACCACCGCAAAGGGGCAGCGCTCGCGCTCGCACATGGCCTGGAACACGGGCAGAGCCTCGGGCGACACGGCCATCACGTAGCGCTCCTGGCTCTCGTTGCACCAGACTTCCTTGGGCGCCAGGCCGGTCTCTTCCAGCGGAACTTTGCGCAGGTCGAAGCGAGCACCCTTGTGGGCCCCGTCGACGAGCTCGGGGAATGCATTGGAAATGCCGCCGGCGCCCACGTCGTGGATCGCGAGGATGGGGTTCTTGTCGCCCAGCGCCCAGCAGTGGTTGATGACCTCCTGTGCGCGGCGTTCGATCTCGGGGTTGCCGCGCTGCACGGAGTCGAAGTCGAGCTCGGCCGCGTTGGCGCCCGCGGCCATCGAGCTCGCCGCACCGCCGCCCATGCCGATGCGCATGCCCGGCCCGCCGAGCTGGATGAGCAGCGTGCCGGCCGGGAACTCGACCTTGTGCGTCTGCGACGCGGAGATGGACCCCAGGCCGCCCGCAATCATGATGGGCTTGTGATAGCCGCGTCGCTGCTGTTCAGACCCCACGGTCTGCTCGTAGACGCGGAAGTAGCCACCCAGGTTGGGCCGGCCGAATTCGTTGTTGAACGCCGCCCCGCCCAGCGGCCCGTCGATCATGATCTGCAGGGGGCTGGCGATGTGCTCGGGCTTGCCGTAGGGCGACTGCTCCCAGGGCTCGTTGGTGCCGGGCAGGTGCAGGTTGGAGACGCTGAAGCCCGTCAGGCCGGCCTTGGGCTTGGAACCTCGGCCGGTGGCGCCTTCGTCGCGGATCTCGCCGCCAGCGCCGGTGGAGGCGCCCGGGAAGGGCGAGATCGCCGTCGGGTGGTTGTGCGTCTCCACCTTCATCAGCACGTGCACCGTCTCCTTGCGGGGGCCGTACTTCGGCGCGTCGGTGTAGCCCTCGGGCAGCCAGCGTTCGGTCTCGCCGCCTTCCATCACCGAGGCGTTGTCGCTGTAGGCCACCACCGTGTGCTGCGGCGCGAGCTGGTGGGTGTTGCGGATCATCGCGAACATGGAGCGGTCCTGCTCCTGGCCGTCGATGGTGAACTTGGCATTGAAGATCTTGTGCCGGCAGTGCTCGCTGTTGGCCTGCGCGAACATCATCAGCTCGACGTCGGTCGGGTTGCGCTTCAAGCCCTGGAAGGCGGTGACGAGGTAGTCGATCTCGTCGTCGGACAGCGCAAGGCCGAAGTCCTTGTTGGCGGCTTCCAGCGCGGTGCGGCCGCGGCCCAGCACGTCCACGTGCTCCATGGGCTTGCCGGGCTGCTCGTCGAACAGGTGGGCGGAATCGTCGCGCGACAGCAGCACGCTCTCGGTCATGCGGTCGTGCAACAGGCCAGCCGCAGCCTGCAACTGCGCCGGCTCCAGTGCCTTCGTGCCGCCCAGCAGGCCGCTCTTGAGCGTCAAGCGGTATTCCGTCACCCGTTCGACGCGCCGGATGGCCAGCCCGCAGTTGTGGGCGATGTCGGTGGCCTTGCTGGCCCAGGGGGACACGGTGCCCAGCCGAGGCGCAACGACGATGAGCGTGCCTTCCGCGGTGCCTTCGTAGGGGTCGCCGTAGCGCAGGAGCGAGGCCAGTTTGTCCTTCGCATCCGCCGACAGCGCTGCGTCCGACCAGACCCAGTGCACGTGCCGTGCGGCGATGCTCGCGATGCGGGGCTCGATGGCCTGCAGGCGGGGCAGCAGCGCCTGGGCGCGGAAAGCGGAGAGCGCATTGCCCCCCTCGAAGTGTTGCAGGTGCTTGGGGCTGGACGTCACGCTACAGGCTCTGGCTTTGGGGGGAAGGCCGCGCTCGGCGCGTGGCCGACCGGGTGGAAACCCGGGATTTTACGGGTGGAATGACATAATTCAGCCATGACGATCACCATCAAGACCGCGGCCGACGTGGAAGGCATGCGCATCGCGGGCCGGCTCGCCTCCGAAGTGCTGGACATGCTGACCCCGCACGTGAAGCCCGGCGTCAGCACCGACCACCTCGACAAGCTGGCCCACGACCACATCGTGAACGTGCAAGGCGGTATCCCCGCGCCGCTGAACTACGCGCCGCCGGGCTACACGCCCTACCCGAAGTCGATCTGCACGTCCATCAACCACCAGGTCTGCCACGGCATCCCGAACGAGCGGCCGCTGAAGAACGGCGACATCGTGAACATCGACGTCACCGTCATCAAGGACGGCTGGCACGGCGACACCAGCCGCATGTTCATCGTGGGCGAAGGCTCCATCGCGGCCAAGCGGCTGTGCGCCTTCACCTATGACGCGATGTGGAAGGGCATCGTCAAGGTCAAGCCCGGCGCGCGCCTGGGCGACATCGGGCACTCCATCCAGACCTTCGCCGAGACCAACGGCTTCTCCATCGTGCGCGAGTTCTGCGGCCACGGCATCGGGCGCAACTTCCACGAAGAGCCGCAGGTGCTGCACTACGGCCGCCCCGGCACGCTCGAAGAGCTGGTGCCGGGCATGGTGTTCACCATCGAGCCCATGGTCAACGCCGGCAAGCGCGAGATCCGCGAGATGACCGACGGCTGGACCATCGTCACCAAGGACCGCTCGCTGTCTGCCCAGTGGGAGCACACCGTGCTCGTGACGGAGACGGGCTACGAAGTGCTGACGCTGTCGGCCGGCAGCCCGCCGCCGCCGGCCTTCGTGACGCCGCAGGCCGCCGCCACCGTTTCCTGACATGTCCGCCCTGCCCGAGGCGCGCCAGCCAGCGCCGCGCAGCGTCGGCGAGCTCCGGTCGCGTTTTCGCCAGGGCAAGGCGGCGCTGCTGGAGCATTTCCGCGAATCGCGGGCCACGTCCACCGCGGCATCCAAGCTCCTCAAGGCGCTCACCAAGCACGTCGACGTGACCCTGCAGGACCTCTGGGTCCACGCGATGATGCCGCCCGGCGCGGCCCTGCTGGCCGTGGGCGGATACGGCCGCGGCGAGCTCTTTCCGCATTCCGATGTCGACGTGCTGGTGCTGCTGCCGCCGGGCGCCGAGCATTCCAACGACGCGCTCAAGTCGTCGGTGGAAGGCTTCATCACTGCCTGCTGGGACATCGGCCTTGAAATCGGCTCCAGCGTGCGCACGGTGCAGGAATGCATCGAGGAGAGCCAGCGTGACGTCACCGTGCAGACGGCGCTGCTCGAATCGCGCTACCTGTGCGGCGCACGCCGGGTATTCAACGACTTCCGCCACGCCAACACCGCGGCGATGGACCCGAAGGCCTTCCTGCGCGCCAAGACGCTGGAGATGCGCCAGCGCCACCAGAAGTTCGAGGACACGCCTTACTCGCTGGAGCCCAACTGCAAGGAAAGCCCCGGCGGCCTGCGCGACCTGCAAGTGGTGATCTGGGTCGCGCGTGCCGCGGGCCTGGGCCGCACCTGGACGGAGCTGGCCGCCAAGGGCCTGATCACGCCCTTCGAGGTGAAGCAGTTGCAGCGCAACGAAGGGGTGCTCAAGCTCATCCGCGCCCGCCTGCACATGGTGGCGGGCCGGCGCGAAGATCGCCTCGTCTTCGACTTGCAGACCGCCGTGGCCGAGAGCTTCGGCTATGCGCCCACCAAGGGCCAGCGCGCGTCCGAAGTGCTGATGCGCCGCTATTACTGGGCGGCGAAGGCGGTGGCGCAGCTGAACCAGATCCTCATGCTCAACATCGAGGAGCGGGTGAACGGCCTGCAGGATGCGCCCATGCGGCCCATCAACGAGAAATTCCTCGAGCGCGGCGGCATGCTGGAAGTGGCCACCGACGACCTCTACGAGCGCGACCCGCACGCCATCCTCGAGACCTTCCTCACGTACCAGACCACCGTCGGCCCCAAGGGCCTGTCGGCACGCACGCTGCGAGCGCTGTACAACGCCCGCGAGCTGATGACTTCCGAGTGGCGGCACGACCCGGTCAACCGCGCCACCTTCATGAAGATGCTGCAGGCCAACGAAGGCCAGACGCATGCCTTCCGGCTGATGAACCAGACCTCGGTGCTGGGCCGCTACCTGTGGGTGTTCCGGCGCATCGTCGGCCAGATGCAGCACGACCTCTTCCACGTCTACACCGTGGACCAGCACATCCTGATGGTGCTGCGCAACGTGCGGCGATTCTTCATCCCCGAACACGCGCACGAGTACCCGTTCTGCTCGCACCTCGCTTCGCAGTTCGACCGGCCCTACGTGCTGTACGTGGCCGCGCTTTTCCACGACGTGGCCAAGGGCCGCGGCGGCGACCATTCCGACCTGGGCGCCAAGGAAGTGCGCCGCTTCTGCCGCGAGCATGGCATCGACGACGCGGAGGATGCATCGCTGATCGAGTTCCTCGTCAAGGGGCACCTGACGATGTCGCGCATCGCACAGAAGGAAGACCTGTCCGACCCGGACGTGATCGAGGCCTTCGTGCGGCTGGTGGGCACCGAGCGGCGGCTGACCGCGCTGTACCTTCTGACGGTGGCCGACATCCGCGGCACGAGCCCCAAGGTCTGGAACGCGTGGAAGGGCAAGCTGCTGGAAGACCTGTACCGGCTCACGCTGCGCGCGCTCGGCGGCGCACGGCCCAACGTCGATGCGGAGATCGAGGCGCGCAAGCAGGAAGCGCGGCACACGCTCAACCTCTATTCGCTGCTGCCCGACACCGAGGCGCCGCTGTGGAAGACACTGGAGATCAGCTACTTCGCACGACACGATGCCGGCGACATCGCCTGGCATGCGCGGTCGCTCTACCGATTCGTCGACAGCACGGAGCCTGTCGTGCGCGCGCGACTGTCGTCGCTGGGGGAAGGCCTGCAGGTGCTGGTCTACGCGCCCGACCGGCCCGACCTCTTCGCGCGCATCTGCGGCTATTTCGACAGCGCCGGCTTCAACATCCTGGACGCCAAGGTGCACACCACGCGTGCAGGCTATGCGCTGGACACCTTCCAGGTGATCAGCCCGACGCTGGACCAGCACTATCGCGACCTGATCTCGCTGGTCGAAACGCAGCTCACCGGTGCACTGAACCAGACCGGCCCGCTGCCCGAGCCCAGCCGCGGGCGCCTGTCACGGCGGGTCAAGTCCTTCCCGATCACGCCACGGGTCACGCTGCGGCCCGACGAGCGGGCGCAGCGCTGGCTGCTGGGGGTGTCCACGAGTGACCGCTCGGGCCTGCTGTACTCCATCGCGCGGGTGCTGGCCCGGCACCACATCAACCTGCAGCTCGCCAAGATCACGACGCTCGGCGAACGGGTGGAAGACACCTTCCTCATCGACGGCTCCGCGCTGCAGCAGAACAAGTCGCAACTCGAGATCGAGAGCGAACTGCTCGACGCTATCACGCCGTAGGCGTGATAGCGTCTTTGACGCTGACAGGACCTCTCCCCCTGGCCCCCTCCGGGAGGGGGTTCCAGTCAGCGAAACGAGCCGGCTCCTTGGAGCCGGCAAAATGAGCCAATGCCCCTCGTTTCCATCACCGCGACCGACGCCATTCAGCGCCTCGATGCCTTCGACACCTTGATCGACGCGCGCTCCGAGAGCGAATACGCCGAAGACCGCGTGCCGGGCGCCGTGAACTGGCCGAGCCTCACCGACGAAGAGCGGCACATCGTCGGCACCGAGTACAAGCAGGTGTCCGCCTTCGCCGCGAGAAAGCGCGGCGCGGCCATGGTGTCGCGCAACATCGCGCGGCACATTGAGCGCGAGGTGATGGACAAGCCGCGCGAATGGCAGCCGCTCGTGTACTGCTGGCGCGGCGGACAGCGCAGCGGCGCCTTGTCGCTCGTGCTCTCGCAGATCGGCTTCAAGGTGCACATCATCGAGGGCGGCTACCGCGAATACCGGCGCGCGGTGATGGCCGACCTGGAGCAATTGCCGAGCAAGTTCCACTACCGGGTGCTCTGCGGCAAGACGGGATCGGGCAAGAGCCGGCTTCTTGCGGCATTGCGCCAGCAAGGCGCCCAGGTGCTGGACCTGGAAGCCCTGGCCAACCACCGCGGCTCGGTGCTGGGCCTCGTGCCCGGCAGCCCGCAGCCGTCGCAGAAGCAGCTCGATTCACGCGTGTGGGAGACGCTGCGGCGCTTCGACCCCGCGCGCGAGGTGTGGATCGAAAGCGAGAGCAAGAAGGTCGGCGAGCTGCGCGTGCCGCCGGCACTGGTGGAGCAGATGCGCGTGGCACCTTGCGTGCGTGTGGAGCTTTCCATCGAGGAGCGCGTGCAACTCCTGCTGGAAGACTACGACTTCTTCGTGAAGGACGTCGGCGCCTTCTGCGAACGGCTGGATGCCTTGCGTGCCTTGCGGGGCAACGAGACGATCAAGGCCTGGCAGGCGTCGGCGCGCGACGGCCGCATCGCCGAGGTCGTGCGGGAGCTGCTGGAGCGCCACTACGACCCGGTGTATGCGCACTCGATGCAGCGCAACTTCAAGGGCTTCGACGAAGCGCCGGTCGTGCGACCGCATGACCGTGGCCCCGAGGCCCTGCAGGCCATCGCGCAGCAACTCGCCGGCGCCTGAGCACGCTCAGAAGCGCCAGCCGACACCCACGCCAAGCAGCAAGGGATCGACCTTGAACGTGCCGAGCTTGGCACCACCGGCGCTGACGTCGGTGCGGATCTGAACCTTCTTCAGGTCGACGTTCAAGGACATGCCCTTTTGCAGCGGAATGTCCGCGCCGACCTGGAATGCGAGGCCGGTGCTGTTCTTGTCGATCGTCACGCCGGCGGGCAGGTCCACGTTCGAGAAGTGCGTGTAGTTGATGCCTGCGCCGACGTAGGGCGTGAAGCCCGACACCCCGGCAAAGCGGTATTGCGCGGTCAGCGTCGGCGGCAAGTGCTTGAGCGTGCCGATCTCCGTGCCACCCGAGCGCAAGGTGTGCTTCTGCGGATAGGTCAGCACCAGTTCGACCGCCCATTGCGGCGAGAACAGGTAGGTGATGTCGACCTCCGGAATCACCTTGTTGTTGATCGACAGGTCGAGGCCGGTGCCGTCGGAATTGGCGCTGTCGAGCCAGACGGCTCGCGCGCGGACCAGCCACGGGCCCTCGGTCTGCGCGGCACAAGGCAGTGCCGTCGCGGCAGCGATGGAAAAGGCGAGCGCGGGGCGGAGAAACGAGCGCAGTTTCATTCTTCTTTCCATGGGATGCGAGGGAAATTCCTCATGACCGATTTCACGCGGACATGACCCAACATGTCGTTGTGTCACGTCAATCACGTGCGAATCGGCACGCGTGGATCGCACCGCCTGCGCCTGCGAGAGGCGCAGTTGACTTCCCTCAATGCGCGGGTGCGTGCGCACCGGTAGATTGACGCTCGTCAAACGGAAGGACTTGCATGCCGATCGAGCTTTACAACAAGGATGGGCACAAGTGCCTGATGTTCACGGACCTGACCGACGGCGACGGCGACGGCGGCGACGCAGTGCAGTCGAATCAGTTCCTCATCGTGGACGGTGCCACGGGCGCAATCATCGACCCTGGCGGGAACCTCGCGTACGGCGACCTCTACCTCGCGATGACGCGCCACTTTCCGCCGCAGCATCTTGCGGCCATCTTCGCGTCGCACGCCGACCCGGACATCATTGCGTCGCTCGACCGCTGGATGACGGCCACCAGTGCGGCGCGGGTGTACATCTCGCGCATCTGGGAGCGCTTCATTCCGCACTTCTGCAAGGCGGGCAAGACGGCGGGCCGCATCGTCGGCATCCCGGACCATGGCATGCGCATCCCGCTGGGCCGCGGCGAACTCATCGCGCTGCCGGCGCACTTCCTTCACTCCGAAGGCAACTTCCAGTTCTACGACCCGACCAGCCGCATCCTCTTCTCGGGTGACCTGGGCGCGTCCATCGGCAACGGCAAGCAGGCACAGGTGCCGGTCACATCGCTCGCGGGCCACCTGCAGCACATGGAGGGCTTCCATCGCCGCTACATGGTGTCGAACAAGGTGCTGCGCCATTGGGCGCAGATGGTGCGAGGCCTGCCCATCGACATGATCGTGCCGCAGCACGGCGCGCCGATGAAGGGCCCTGCAGTGAAGCAATTCATCGACTGGGCCGAGACCTTCGCCTGCGGCATCGACGTGATGTCGCAGCATCACTACGCCGTGCCGGCCTGAGCCTCACCCGGCATTCCTTGCGGCGCACCCATTGAAAAAGCCCGGCGGTGCCGGGCTTTGTCGAGGGCAGCGAGAACGCCGCTCAACCCATGTGCAGGCCGCCGTTGACCGAGAAGTCCGCGCCGGTCGCGAACCCCGACTCGTCGGATGCCACCCACGCCACGATGGACGCGATGTCTTCCGGCGTGCCCAGGCGCTTGACCGGGATGCCGGCGACGATCTTGTCCAGCACGTCCTGGCGGATGCTCTTGACCATGTCCGTCGCGATGTAACCCGGGCTCACGGTGTTCACCGTCACGCCCTTGCTCGCCACTTCCTGCGCCAGCGCCATCGTGAAGCCGTGCATGCCGGCCTTGGCGGCGGAATAGTTGGTCTGGCCGAACTGGCCCTTCTCGCCGTTGACCGAGCTGATGTTGATGATGCGGCCCCATCCCTTTTCCAGCATGTCGTCGATGACCTGCTTGGTCACATTGAACAGGCTGGTGAGGTTGGTCTCGATCACCGCATCCCAGTCGGCGCGGCTCATCTTGCGGAACATGCCGTCGCGCGTGATGCCGGCGTTGTTCACCAGCACGTCGATCGATCCGTGCTCGGCCTTGGTCTTCTGGAAGGCGGCCACGGTCGAATCCCAGTCGCCCACGTTGCCAACCGACGCGTAGAAGGTGTAGCCCAGGGCCTTCTGCTCGTCGAGCCACTTGGTGAAGTCACGGCTCGGGCCGCAACCGGCGATCACCTTGAATCCATCCTTGTGCAGCCGCTGGCACATGGTGGTACCGATGCCACCCATGCCACCGGTCACGTACGCTACTTTTTGAGTCATTGTTTGCTCCTTTGCTCTTTGGTGTACCGAGTGCCTCAAGCGTGGTCGCCCAAGGCACGCAGGTCAATCGGGTTCCCCCGCAGTCGCAGGGAACTGTTGGTTACCGCTCGACGGTCAGCGCCACGCCCATGCCGCCGCCGATGCACAGCGAGGCGATGCCCTTCTTGGCGTTGCGGCGCTGCATCTCGTGCAGCAGCGTGACCAGGATGCGCGCGCCGGACGCACCGATCGGGTGTCCGATGGCGATGGCACCGCCGTTCACGTTGACCTTGCTCGTGTCCCAGCCCATCTCCTTATGCACGGCGCATGCCTGGGCGGCGAAGGCTTCGTTGATCTCGAGCAGGTCGAGATCTGCGGGCTTCCAGCCGGCGCGCTCCAGGGCGCGCTTGGAGGCGGGCACCGGGCCCATGCCCATGTAGGCCGGGTCCAGGGCGGCCGACGCGTAGCTCGCGATGCGAGCCAGCGGCGTCAAGCCGAGCTGGTCGGCCTTCTTGGCGGTCATCACCACCAGGCCCGCCGCGCCGTCGTTCAGGCCGGACGCATTGCCCGCCGTCACGCTGCCCGTCTTGTCGAACGCGGGGCGCAGGCCGGCGAGCGCATCGGCATTGGTCTTGCGATTGATGAACTCGTCCTTGTCGAAGACGATGGGGTCGCCCTTCTTCTGCGCGATGCTGAAAGGCACGATCTCGTCGGCGAAGCGTCCTGCGTCCTGCGCGGCGGCGGCCTTCTGCTGCGAGGCCAGCGCCAGCGCGTCCTGTGCTTCGCGGCTGATCTCGTACTTCTTGGCCACGTTCTCGGCCGTGATGCCCATGTGGTACTGGTTGTAGACGTCCCACAGGCCGTCGTTGATCATCGTGTCCACGAGCTTCCAGTCGCCCATGCGCTGGCCGTCGCGCGAGTTGGGCAGCACGTGCGGCGACATGCTCATGCTTTCCTGGCCGCCGGCAATGACGATGTCCGAGTCGCCGTCACGAATGGCCTGCGCGGCGAGCATCACCGCCTTCAGGCCGGAGCCGCAGACCTTGTTGATGGTCATCGCGGGCACGCCGTGTGGCAGGCCCGACTTGATGACCGCCTGGCGCGCCGGGTTCTGGCCGACGCCCGCGGTGAGCACCTGGCCGAGGATCACCTCGTTGATCTGGTCGCCGCTCAGCTTGGCACGCTTGAGCAGCTCGACAATCACCGCCGCCCCCAATTCCGACGCCGGCGTCTTGGCCAGGGTGCCTCCAAACTTGCCCACGGCGGTGCGGGCGGCAGCAACGATCACGATATCGGTGGTCATGTCAGTCTCCAGAGTTCAACAAACGAGAGTGAGCGGGACGCGTCAAGCCTTTTGCTTGACGTAGCGCCCGGGGGCGGGTTCGATGGGGGTGTACTTGCGGTTGCCCGGCGCCTTGGGCGCGGGCACCAGCTTGCCCGAGTGGCCCTTGAGCCAGTCCGACCAGTCCGGCCACCAGCTGCCCTGGTGCTCGCCGGCCTTGTCGAACCAGGCGTTGGCATCGCCCGGCAGGGTGGCACCGTTGCCGATCCAGTGGCTGCGCTTCTTCTTGGCGGGTGGGTTGATGACGCCGGCGATGTGGCCCGACGCGCCAAGCACGAAGCGCTTCTTGCCGGACAGCACCTGCGTGTTGAGGTAGGCCGCATCCCACGGGACGATGTGGTCTTCCTTCGAGGCGTAGATGTAGGCGGGCGTGTCCACGAGGCGCAGGTCCAGCTTCTCGCCGCACACCGTCAGGGCGCCGGGCTCCTTGAGCTTGTTCTCGAGGTAGGTATTGCGCAGGTACCAGCAAAACATCGGCCCGGGCAGGTTGGTGCTGTCGCTGTTCCAGTAGAGCAGGTCGAAAGGCGGCGGCGTCTCACCCTTGAGGTAGTTGCCGACCACATAGTTCCACACCAGGTCGTTGGGCCGCAGGAAGCTGAAGGTCGAAGCGAGCTCGCTGCCCTTGAGCAGGCCGCCCTCGGCCGGGCTCTTGGCACCGATGGTCATCTCGCGCATCTGCACCGCGGCTTCGTCGATGAAGAGGTCCAGCACGCCGGTGTCCTCGAAATCGAGGAAGGTGGTGAGCAGCGTCATGCTGGTGGCCGGCTTCTCGCCACGCGCGGCGAGCACCGCGAGCGCCGTCGCAAGGATGGTGCCGCCGATGCAGAAGCCCAGCGTGTTCATCGTGTCCTGGCCGGTGATGTCCTGCACCGTGCGGATGGCGCGGATGGCGCCTTCCTCGATGTAGTCGTCCCAGCCCAGCTTGCTCATCGATTCGTCGGCATTGCGCCAACTCACCACAAACAGCCGGTGCCCCTGCTCCACCGTGTAGCGGATGAGCGAGTTTTCCGGTTGCAGGTCGAGGATGTAGTACTTGTTGATGCACGGCGGCACGAAGAGCATCGGCGTCTCGTGCACCTTCGCGGTGAGCGGCTTGTATTCGATGAGCTGGAAGAGCTCGTTCTCGAACACCACCGTGCCTTCGGTCGTCGCGACGTTGCGGCCCACTTCGAAGACGCTCTCGTCCGTCTGCGAGACGTGGCCTTGCTGGATGTCCTTGAGCAGGTGCTGCAGGCCTTGCGCGATGCTCTCGCCCTTGGTCTCGAGCGCCTTGCGTTGCGCCTCGGGGTTGAGGGCGAGGTAGTTGCTGGGCGAGGCCGCCTCGATCCACTGCTGCACGGCGAAACGCACGCGCTGCTTCATCTTGGCGTCGCCCTCGACCTGCTCGGCCAGCTGCATCAGCGTGCGGGCGTTGAGCAGGTACATCTGCGCCATGTACGCGGCGGCGGGGTTGTCCAGCCAGTCGTTGTGCGCGAAGCGGCGGTCGCCGATGGCGGGCTTCGCGGCTGGCGCCTTGTGGTCGTTGCTCGCCGACTGCAGGCGCTGCAGCGACTGGTTCCACAGCTGCGTGGCCTGCTGGATGTATTCCGTCTGAACCTGGCTCAGCGCCTGCAGCGGCAGGTTGAGGTTCTGCACGGATTTCCAGACTTCGCCCACGGTCGAGCCGAAGGCACGGGCGGTCTCGTCGGGGCGGGGGACGCTTGGCGCCGCCGGCGGGGCAGCCGGGGCCGCCGCGGCAACCGGCTTCTTCGAATTGGCTGGGGACTTGGCGGTGCGTGCCGCCGATGCTTTGCTGCTCACTCGTCTCCTCGCTTCCGGCTCGTCGAACGGAATGTGATGTGATCCACGTTTTACGCCGGTTCTCTGACCTCATGATGACCCGGGTCAAGCCGTCACAGCCGCTTGCGCGATGCTCGGTTGGCGTTTTCACATTGTAATTTCAGTTTTCACAACTTGGCATGTATCTCGTAGCGATCGCATGGATATACGTGGTGCTGATGATGGCCGTCGCCGAGGCCACCAGCCCACAGGGGACCGTGCTGGGTGCCTTCTTCACGTTCATGCTGTATGGCGCCCTGCCCCTGTCCATCGTCATGTACCTGTTGCGAACACCGCACCGCAGACGCATGAGGCGTGCCAGGGAAGAAGCCGAGGCGCAAAAGAAAGATGAACCGCCGGGCTGATCAGCGCAGCGAGCTGTCAGCGCAGCCAGATCAGCGCAGCCATGCGGCCGGTGGTCTTGTCGCGGCGGAACGAGAAGAAGCGCGAGGCGTCTTCCACCGTGCACCAGGCGCCGCCGCTGACGGTGTGGACGCCGGCCGCGGCCAGGCGGTCGCGCGCCAAGCCGGGGAGGTCAGCCAGCCACTTGGCGTCCGGCCGTGGACGGAAGCGCCCACCCGGCCGCGCCGGGATGACGCCGAAGGCCCTCAGCACGTCGGCGCCCACCTCGAAGTTCTCCGGGCCGATGCAGGCACCCATCCACGCCTGGACGCTCCCGGGCTGGCAATCCACCGCTTCGCACAGCGCCTTCACGGTCGCTTCCAGCACACCGCCCGCCAAGCCGCGCCAGCCCGCGTGGGCGGCACCCACGCCGCCCGGCGCGGCGAAGAGCACTGGCAGGCAATCGGCCACCTGCACCGCGCAGGCCATGCCGTGCTCGGTGGTGATGCTGGCGTCGGCCTCATGCATGGGCGCGCCGGGCGCCAGGTCGGACGCCTGCAGGCGCACCACCGTGGCACCGTGCACCTGCTCCAGGTAGACCGGGCGCACGCCCACCGCCTCGGCCAGGAGGCGCTGGTTGCTGAACACCGCCTGCTCGTCGTCGCCGATGCCCGGGCGCAGGTTCATGCTGTCGAATGGCGCCGCGCTGAAGCCGCCGCGGCGCGTGGTCATCACCGCGCCGACACCTCGCGCGTGCCAGTCGGGGATGAGCCAGTCAGGATGCATCCGGGCATGCCGACGGCTGGGTGCCCCTGAAGGCGTCCAGCGCCATGCATTCGTCGTGGATGCGCATGACGGTCGGCACGTGGTCGAGCCGGCAATCCATGCGCTTGGCGTTGAAGATCTGCGGCACCAGCACCGCGTCGGCCATCGTGGGGGTGTCGCCGTGGCAGAAGCGGCCGGTGTGCGGGCTGCCCGCGAGCTGCTGCTCGACCGTTTCCAGCCCCGTCTCCACCCAGTGCCGGAACCACCGGTTCTTGTCGTCCTCGCTCACCTTCATCTCGTGCACGAGGTAGCGCAGCACGCGCAGGTTGTCGATCGGGTGGATCTCGCAGGCGATGTCCAACGCCAGGGCCCGCACGCGTGCCCTCTCGAAGGCGCTGCGCGGCAGCAGCGGCGGCTCGGGATGCGTCTCTTCCAGGTATTCGATGATCGCGAGCGATTGCGTCAACGCATGGTCGCCATCCACGAGCATGGGCACGAGCTTGGCCGGGTTCATGTCCGAGAACGGCGGCTTGAGCTGCTCGTTCTTGAGCAGGTGCACCGGCACGTACTCATAGCTCAGGCCTTTGAGGGCCAGCGCGATGCGCACGCGGTACGACGCCGACGAGCGGAAGTAGTTGTAGAGGACGAGTGCCATCGCGTTCAGCCTTCCACCACCTTGACGGACAAGCTACCCACGCCGTCCACCCGCGCCTCCAGCGTATCGCCCGCCACCACCGCGGCCACGCCTTCGGGCGTGCCGGTGAAGATCAGGTCGCCGGGCGCGAGCTCCCACGCCATGGACACCTGTTCGATGATTTCCGGGATGCTCCAGATGAGCTTGCCGATGGTGCTCTCCTGCCGCACCTCACCGTTGACCTTGAGCTCGATGCGGGTGTCGGCGCCCACCTGTGCCTTCTGCACCGGGACGATCGCACCGATGGGCGCTGCCTCGTCAAATCCCTTGCCGATGCACCAGGGCCGGCCCTGTTTCTTCATGTCGTTCTGCAGGTCGCGGCGCGTCATGTCCAGGCCGACCGCATAGCCCCACACATGGTCCATCGCGACGGCGGCCGAGATGTTGCGCCCGCCCTTGCCGATGGCCACGACCAGCTCGACTTCGTGGTGCAGGCTCTTGGTGAGGCTCGGGTAGCGCATCGATGCCACCGCGCCCTCGGCAGCGGGCAGCACCGCGTCGCTCGGCTTCATGAAGAAGAACGGCGCCTCGCGGCCCGTGTGGCCCATCTCGATGGCGTGCTCGACGTAGTTGCGACCGACGCAGTAGACGCGGTGCACGGGAAACTCGTCGCCGGGGTTCGCGCCCTTCACGGGAACACTCGCGACACGCGGCGCGGGGATGACGTAGGCCATGGATCTGTCTCCGGGGAATGGTCTGCAGGAACCGACTGCGGCGACCGACTGGGAAATGCTTCGCACGATGATGCCACGCAGCATGAGGCCAAGCGCGTTTCATGGGTCCCTGCGGGCTAAACTGGGGCGATGTTCGAAGCGCGCGGCATCAAGTACTGCAAGGCCTGTGGCGGCGAGGCGCCGTACGCGGTGCCGCCCGACGACAACCGCGAACGCGCCATCTGCCGGGTCTGCGGCACCATCCACTACGAGAACCCGCTGAACGTGGTGGGCACCCTGCCCGTGTGGAACGACAAGGTGCTGCTGTGCCGCCGCAACATCGAGCCGCGCAAGGGCTTCTGGACCTTGCCCGCCGGATTCATGGAGCTCGGCGAGACCACCGAGGAAGGCGCCATCCGCGAGACGGTGGAAGAAGCCGGCGCGCGCATCGACCTGCGCGGCCTGTTCACCGTGCTCAACGTCGTGCGCGTGGGCCAGGTGCATTTCTTCTACCGCGCCGACCTGCGCGACACCGACTTCGCACCCGGCCCCGAGACCATCGAGGCCCAGCTCTTCAGTGAAGACGAAATCCCCTGGGACGAACTGGCGTTTCGCACCGTGCGAGAAACGCTCAAGCGATATTTCGAGGACCGCGTGAGCGGTCAATACGGCGTGCATTGCGCCGATATCAGCTAGGGCTTGTTGACCACTCCGCCATGACCGAACCCACCGCAAGCGCCGTCCCTACCAGCACCGGAACCGGAACCGTGCAACGCTTGCGGGAGGACCTGATCCATCCCGACCCGCTGCTCGACTGCCTGATCGAGGTCTGCCGGCTGCACGGCCAGGCGGCCTCGCGGGCGTCGCTGTCGGCCGGCCTGCCGCTGGACGCGCAGAACGGCGGCAAGCTCACGCTCGACCTGGCCGAGCGGGCCGCGGCGCGCGCGGGCATGTCGGCCAAGCTTCAGCGCGTCACGCTGGACCGCGTGGACAGCGCCCTGCTGCCTGCCATCCTCGTGCTCAAGGACAACCATGCCTGCGTATTGCTGGGCTGGGACACGACCGGGGACGGCATGCCGCAGGCCCGCCTGCTGATGCCCGAGACGGGGCAAGGCTCGGTCAGCCTGCCGCGCGACGAATTGCTCGCGCGCTATGCCGGCGTCACGCTCTTCGTGCGGCCGCACTTCCGCTTCGATGCCCGAACGCCCGAGGTGCGCAAGCCGGCCGCACGACATTGGTTCTGGAGCGCCATCCTCACCCAGCGCTTCGTCTACCGCGACGTGCTGTGGGCGGCGCTGCTGGTGAATATCTTTGCGCTCGCCTTCCCGATGTTCTCGATGAACGTCTACGACCGCGTGGTGCCCAACAATGCGGTGGAGACGCTGTGGGCGCTGTCCATCGGCGTGCTGCTCATCCTCGGCGCTGACCTGTTCATGCGGCTCTTGCGCAGCCATTTCGTCGACGAGGCCAGCGCCCGCATCGACGTGCAGATCTCGTCCACGCTGATGGAAAAGGTGCTGGGCATCCGGCTCGAGCACCGGCCCGATTCGGTCGGCTCCTTCGCCGCCAACCTGCGCGGCTTCGAGCAGGTGCGCGACTTCATCGCGTCGAGCACCGTCACCGCGCTCATCGACCTGCCCTTTGCCCTGCTCTTCGTGCTGGTGATGGCCTGGATCTCGCCGTGGCTCACGCTGCCTGTCATCACCGCGTTCCTTGTCATCCTCGTGATGGGCTACGTGCTGCAGCACCGGCTGCACCAACTCTCGGAGACGAGCTACAAGGCGGGCGCCCTGCGCAACGCCACGCTGATCGAGAGCCTGACCGCCATCGAGACCATCAAGTCGCAGGGCGCGGAAAGCGTGATCCAGGCGAAATGGGAGCGCACCAACGAATTCCTCTCGAAGATCAACGTCAAGACCCGGGCGCTCACCTCGGGCGCCAACTACAGCACCAACACCATCTCGCAGCTGGTCACGGTGTCGATGATCCTGATCGGCGTGTACCTCATCAGCCAGAAGGAGCTGACCATGGGTGCGCTCATCGCGGCCAACATGCTGTCGGCACGGGCGCTCGCGCCTGCCGGGCAGATCGTGGGCCTGCTGATGCAGTACCAGGGCGCGCGCACCGCGCTCGATTCGCTCAACAAGATCATGGACAAGCCCGTCGAGCGGCCGATGGGCGAGACCTTCATCCACCGCTCCCAGCTGCGCGGGGACATCGAGTTCCGCAACGTGAAGTTCAGCTACCCGAACCGGCAGGATTCGGCGCTGGAAGGCCTGAGCTTCAAGATCGCCGCCGGCGAGCGCGTCGCGCTGATCGGCCGCGTGGGGTCGGGCAAGTCGACCATCCAGCGGCTCATCATGGGCCTGTACCAGCCGAGCGATGGCCAAGTATTGCTCGACGGCATCGACCTTCGCCAGCTCGACCCGGCCGACGTGCGGCGCAACTGCGCCCACGTCTCGCAGGACGTGACGCTCTTCTATGGCACGCTGCGCGAGAACATCGCCTTCGGCCTGCCTTATGCCGACGACTCCGCCATCGTGGCCGCGGCCGAGGTGGCGGGCATGACGGACTTCGTGAACCGCCATCCGCGCGGCTTCGACATGACGGTGGGCGAGCGCGGCGAATCGCTGTCGGGCGGCCAGCGCCAAAGCGTGGGCATCGCCCGCGCAGTGCTGCACAACGCGCCCATCCTGCTGCTGGACGAGCCCACCAGCGCGATGGACTTCTCGACCGAAGCGCAGATCACCAACCGCATGAGCGCCTTCGTGCAGAACAAGACGGTGGTGCTGGTGACGCACCGCACCTCCATGCTCGCCATGGTGACGCGGGTGATCGTGATCGACGGCGGCAAGATCGTGGCCGACGGGCCGCGTGACCGCATCATGGAAGCACTCGCCAGCGGCCGCATCGCGCGGGCGGCTTGAGGACGACACCATGGACGACAGCTCACACGACCCCGGGCGCGATGCTGGCACCACGCACGGCGTGCTCATCCGCGTCGGCCGCGGCGTGCTGCGCGTGCTCGAGCGCATCCGCCTGCTGCTGGAGCCCGTCACGCGACGGCTCTTCGGCGACAACGCCGAGGCGGTGAGCGCCGGCAACACCGGCTTTCGCAACTTCGAGCAAGAAGCCGACGCGGTGATGTCGCGGGGCCGCACGCACCGGGCGCAGACCATCGTGCGCGCGGCCGTGGTGGTGCTGATCGTCCTCGTCCTGTGGGCATCGTTTGCGCACGTGGAGGAAGTGACGCGCGGCGAAGGCAAGGTCATTCCGTCGCGCCAGCTGCAGGTGGTGCAGTCGCTGGACGGCGGCGTGGTGACGGAAATCCTCGTGCGCGAGGGCGAAGTCGTCGAGGCCGGCCAGCGCCTGCTCAAGATCGACGAGACCCGCGCGACCTCGGGCATGCGGGAGAGTGCCGCACAAGGCATCGCCCTGCAGGCGCGGCAGGCACGGCTGCGCTCGATCGCCGAGGGCATTCCCTTCAAGCCCCCCGCGGTGCGCGAAGACAACGCCGACGAAAAGCGCATCGTCGACGAAGAGCGTCGGCTCTACGAGACCCGCATGTCGGAGCTGCGCACCTTGCTCGCCATCAACGAGCAGCAGTTGCAGCAGCGCCAGCAGGAGCTGACGGAGATGCGCGCCCGCAAGGCCTCGGCCGAGAGGCAGGCGGAATTCGGCCAGCAGGAGCTCGCCAAGACCCGGCCGCTTCTGGCGACGGGCGCGGTGTCCGAGGTGGACATCCTGCGCCTGGAGCGCGAGGTCTCGCGCTCGCGCGGCGATGCCGAACAGGCCAGCGCGCAGATCGCGCGGGTGCAAGCGTCCATCGGCGAGGCGCAGCGCAAGATCCAGGAGACCGAGCTCACCTTCCGCAACGAAGCCCGCAAGGAGCTGGCCGAAGTGACGGGCCGGCTCAACGCACTCAATGAAGGCGCCGTGGCGCTGGCCGACAAGGTCGAGAAGGCGCAGGTCAAGAGCCCCGTGCGCGGACGCGTGCAGCGGCTGCTCGCCAACACCGTGGGTGGCGTGGTGCAGCCGGGCAAGGACATCGTGGAGATCGTGCCGCTGGACGACAACCTCATCCTCGAGGCCAAGGTGCAGCCCAAGGACATCGCCTTCATCCACCCCGGCCAGGACGCGACCGTCAAGTTCACCGCCTACGACTTTTCCATCTACGGCGGCCTCGCGGCCAAGGTCGAGAACATCAGCCCCGACACCATCGTGGACGAGCGCGGCAACGCCTTCTACCTCGTGCGCGTGCGCACCACGCAGCCGACCTTCAGCAACAAGATGCCCATCATCCCGGGCATGACGGCCGAGGTGGAGGTACTCACCGGCAAGAAAACGGTGATGTCCTACCTGCTCAAGCCCATCCTCAAGGGCAAGGCCTACGCGCTTCGCGAGCGCTGACCCGGACCCGCTCGCTCGGCGCCGGAAGCGCGCCGTGATCTGAGACTTTCCGCACGCCAACCCAGGGCGCGACGCGCCCCAATCCACGCATCGCACAAATCGGTAAGAAGTACCGATCTCGGCGCTCAAGTCCGACGTCGGACAACCGATGAGAACGAAAGCACGGCCTCGGACTCTTTGTTCCGACCAGGTCCAGGGCTGCTGCTTATCTGCGCACGTGCAGCGTTCTTCGGTGACTCCGTTCACGAAACGGACCCCGGGCGTGACGGATAAGAAGAGTGTCCAAACGTTATCCTCATTGCCACGCGCGCGGTCTTGCGCACGTGTAGTTTTTACAAGGTTGTCGCATGCCCACCATCGTCCAAACGGTCTCTGGAAGAGTCACTGGCTTGTGGGGTCATGCCCTCATCCGGGGCGCGGACGGGAAGATGCATGCGCTCAAGCTGGGCGACATCGTCCACCGTGGCGACGTCATCCTCACGACGCAGGACGGCATCGTCCAGCTGACGCCCGAGGACGTCTCGGCTAGCGCCAAGGCGGCGCCCGCGGCTGACGACATCGATCGCGTCATCGCAGGCATCAACGCCGACGACGCGACTGCTGCCACCGCGGCCATCGGCACCGCCGACGGCGCCGGCGACCTGGGCCCCGGCCTGCGCGTGGACCGCGTGAGCGAGGCCGTGACGCCAGGCGGCGGGCTGCTCAGCTCCGGCGCCGCACCCACGGCCACGACCTTCGTCAACGGCAACCAGATCACCGCGCCTGAGAACCAGAACCCGGTCACCACGCCGGCGACACCCGCTCCCAGCATCAACAACAGCGCCAACGCGATCAACGCCGTCGAGGAAGGCCCGTCGGTCAACCTCGGGCTGAACACACCGTCGGGCGCCACCTCTGCCGCCACGGTGACGGTCAACACCGTGCCGACCATCGGCGTCATCGAGAAGGCGGACGGCACGGTCATCGTCACCGGCACCACGCTCACCGCCGCGGAACTCGCCGGGCTCAAGTACGTCCCGCCCGCTGACTACAACGGCACGGCCGCGGTCGGCAGCTTCAACTACACCGTGAGCGAAGGCGGCGTCAGCGCCTCGGGCACGACCAGCATCGGCCTGGCCGCGGTCAACGACGCTCCGGTCGCCACCTCGGCCACCGTCACCGGCCTCGAAGACAGCACGCTGCCCTTGTCGCTTGCCGGCACGGACTCGGACAGCACCGTCGCGAGCGTGACCATCGTGAGCATCCCCGTCGGCGGCGCCCTGTCGCTGGCGGATGGCACGCCGGTGGTGGCCGGGCAGACGATCACGGCCGCGCAGGCGGCCAATCTGCTCTTCCATCCAGGCGCAGATACGAATGGCAGCTCGGCCATCACTTTCACGGTGACGGACGACGGCGGCGCCGTGTCCGCGCCCGCGTCCATCGCGATCAACGTGACGCCGGTCAACGACGCGCCGGTCGCCAACTTCAGCGTCGCCGCCGGCCAGGAAGACGCGCCGCTGGCCGTTCGCCTCGGCGGCTCCGACATCGACGGCACCGTCGTGTCCGTCACCGTCAACGCGCTGCCGGCCAACGGCACGCTGTTCCTGAGCGACGGCGTGACGCCCGTCACCGCGGGCAGCACGCTCACGGCCACCGCCGCGGCCAACCTGGTGTTCGTGCCGAACGCCGACTTCAACGGCAGCACCAGCCTCAGCTTCACCGCCACCGACGACCTGGGCCTGTCCTCGTCGTCGGTCACCGTGCCCCTGACCATCGCGCCGGTGAACGACGCGCCGGTGGCCGTGGCCGACGTGGCCAGCGGCGCCGAAGACAGCGCCATCACCGGCAACGTGCTCACCAACGACGGCGACGTCGACGGCCCCGCGCTGTCGGTGAGCCAGTTCAGCGTGTCGGGCAGCACCTTCGCCGCCGGCACCGTCGCCACCCTGCCGGGCGTGGGCACGCTCGTCATCAACGCTGACGGCGGCTATGTGTTCACGCCGGGCGCGAACTACAACGGCCCCGTGCCCGTCGCCACCTACACCGCGACCGACGGCACGCTCACCAGCACGTCCACGCTGAGCCTGAACGTCACGGCCGTCAACGACGCGCCCGTCGCGGCCGACGACATCGCGTCCACGCCGATCAACACCGCCACCACCATTGCCGTGCTCGCCAACGACAGCGACGTCGACGGCGACACGCTGAACGTGACCGGCGCGGCGCTGGTCAACCCGGCGCAAGGCAGCGTGTCGGTCAATGCCGACGGCAGCCTGCAGTTCACGCCCGCGCTCAACTTCAGCGGCAACGCCGTCATCACCTACACCGTGAGCGACGGCCACGGCGGCGTGAGCGGCGCCTCGGTAACGGTGAGCGTCGGCGCCAACACGCCGCCCACCGGCGCGGACAGCGTCCACACCATCGCCGAAGACACGAGCTACACCGTGCAGGTGTCGGACTTCGGATTCGCCGACGCCGATCTCGGCCAGTCGCTCGCCAACATCCGCATCGATGCCCTGCCCGCCGCAGGCACGCTCCTGCTCAACGGCAGCGCACTCGCGGCCGGCCAGGTGGTGTCTGCCGCCAGCGTCGCAGCGGGCAACCTCGTTTTCGTGCCGGCTGCTGATGCGCATGCCGCGCCGTATGCGAGCTTCAGCTTCAGCGTGCAGGACAGCGCTGGCGCCTTCGACACCGCACCCAACACGCTGACGCTCAATGTCACGGCGGTGAACGATGCGCCGGTGGCCGTGGCCGATATCGCGACGACGGCCGAAGACACGCCCGTCACCGGCAATGTGCTCACCAACGACAGCGACGCGGACGGCGACACGCCCAGCGTGACGCAGTTCGTCGTGAACGGCTCGACCTTCGCCGCTGGCACACCTGCGTCCATCGCGGGCGTGGGCACGCTGGTCATCAACGCCGACGGCAGCTACAGCTTCACGCCCGCGGCCGACTACAACGGCGCCGTGCCGGTGGCCACGTACACCGTGACCGACGGCACTGCCACGAGCAGCGCGACGCTCAGCGTCAGCCTGAGCGCGGTCAACGATGCGCCGGTCGCGGCCAACGACAGCTTCGTCGCCACTGAGGACACGCTGCTCACCGGCAACGTGCTCACCAACGACAGCGATGTCGACAGCGCCACGCTGAGCGTCACGCAGTTCGTCGTCGGCGGCAACACCTTCGTTGCCGGCAGCACGGCCACGCTCGCGGGCGTCGGTTCGCTCACCATCAACACCGATGGCAGCTTCAGCTTCACGCCGGCCGCCAACTACAACGGCCCGGTGCCCGTCGCCACCTACACGGTGACCGATGGCGCCC
>Ga0207648_10000092_pt1 | contig 84700 bp, 71 predicted proteins | sample KBSMisM32_FD_184310 | JGI IMG/M metagenome (GOLD analysis project Ga0207648, IMG submission 184310) | Miscanthus rhizosphere microbial communities from Kellogg Biological Station, Michigan, USA - KBS Miscanthus M3-2 (SPAdes) (version 2) | ecosystem: Host-associated > Plants > Roots >...
TCTATTGCTGTACATCTGCGATCCGGTTTCGACTGACGAATCGGATTTGGTGGGATGGGAATGCGCGCAACGAAGCCCGCGGAAATCGGAACAACTTGTTTATTGCGCGCCGCGCGCAGAACCTCACTTGGGGCATCCATGGTGGGATTGCCTGATCAAATCGTAGAGCAAGATCAATCGCCGCGAATGCCTTCGCAGCATCCGATAGAAGAATCAAGCCACCGCAAGTGAGTGAATCACCGCCCTATCAGCTGCTCGCCGATGCGGTGCTTTCGCTGCATGTGGCTATTGTTGTTTTTGTCATTGGCGGCCTCGTTCTCGTCATCACCGGCAACCTGCTTGCCTGGCGCTGGGTCAATGCTCTGTGGTTCAGAGTAGCGCATCTGGCCGCAATCGCAATCGTCGTGGCGGAGTCCTGGTTAAACATCGCCTGTCCACTGACTTCGCTCGAAATGGGATTGCGCGAAAAAGCCCGCGCAACCACCTACGCCGGCAGTTTTATCGAGTATTGGTTGCAGCGCATCCTCTACTACGAGGCTCCCGCCTGGGTCTTCACCGTCGCTTACTCTGTGTTCGGTTTGGTCGTCGCGGCAACGTGGTGGTATTTTCCGCCGAGGCGCAATCGGTCCAAAGGAAAAACACCATCCTGACCCGTGCATGCGGCGGACCCCGCGGCCGCGAGGGACTGCGCGAGGTCCGCTCAACTCAATCGGGCTAACCCAAGAATTCCTTCACGATGCGGTTGAACTTCTCGGAGTTCTCCATGAACATGAAGTGGTTGCCCCCTTCAGACTCCTCGAAGATTTCAACGCGCGAGCCCGGAATCTGGCTGGCGACCCACTGCTGCGACTTCCAGCCAACCAGGCTCGCCTTGCCTCCCACGACGAGTGTTGGAATATTGATGCGCGGAATCTGATCGCGCCAGTCGTTCGTGGCGTGGTCATAGAGCAGGCGCGCGGCGTAGGGTCGGGGCATCCTGAGGTTTCGCTGGATCACCCAATTCACTTCATCGCGCGAGTACTGCTTGGTGAACATGCCGGTGATGAAGCCCTCGGTCGTCTTCACCCCTTCGGGGCCTGCAAGGGCATTCGTGACGTCGTAGAGCGAGTTCTTGTCGAGGATCGCACCGGCATCTTCCTTCTCCTTGTCGCCCCAGATCGGGTTGGCGGTGATCATCGGCATCTGGTCGACCAGAATCAACTTCGACAGGCGATCCGAGCCATACAATTCCCAGTAACCCCAGATCACCGAGCATCCCATCGAATGTCCGGCCAGCGTGACGTCCTTCAGCCCTTTTCCGATCAGAAACTCATGTACATCGGCTGATAACCGGTGAATGCGGTAGCCATAGTCCGGTTTGTCGGATTCGCCGTGGCCGCGCATATCGATGGCGATGACGCGGTATTTGTCGCTCAAACCTTCGATCTGGTGCTTGAATTGCGCGGCTGTCTGCGACCAACCGGGAATCAGCACCAGCGGTTTGCCTGAACCGGCCTCTATGTAGTGCAGGCTCACGCCGTCGGAGGTCTTGAACGAGCCCTCCGTTTGCGCGCTCCCGCCATGCGGTGACATGGTTTGGCAGGCGGCAAGCGACGAAAATGCGAGCACAGCGATCGCCTGTCTCGCCCAGTTGCTCCATCGTCTGTTGGACAACATGAGTTCTCCTCCTCGTAGAAGAATTGTGCGCCAAGCAACTCGCGCAGGGCTCGGCGATGCGTATGCAGTTGCCATCGCTGGCTCACGCTATCACCGTCACCGGCGTGTAGTCAAAATACCGCAGTCGCAGACCCAGCTTCAGCGGCAGGTAGTCAAAACCGGAGCGAACAATGAGTTTGCGGCAGCGCCGCAGACCTGCAGGCGTCCATCACAATGCATGACGTAGAATTGCGGCGAAACTTCCGCGCAGGTAGCGTCTTCTTCGGGGAAAAACATGGGCTGGCTCATTGCGAAATATTTTCTGACTGCGGCCGTGGTCGTACTCGTCTCGGAGCTCGCAAAACGCAGCGACAAACTCGGCGGTTTTATCGCCGCGCTGCCGCTCGTCACAGTCCTGGCACTCGTCTGGCTCTACGTCGAAAAGCAACCCGAGCAAAAAATAGCAAATCATGCCTGGTACACGTTCTGGTATGTCGTGCCGACGTTGCCGATGTTCCTCGTTTTCCCGGCGCTGCTTCCGCGTCTGGGATTCTGGCCAACGCTGCTGGCCTGCGTACTTATCACAGCCGCGTGCTTTGGCCTCTTTGCGCTTGCCGTACGCCGCTTCGGGATAGAACTTCTGTAGTGGAAACCGCCGATTCGTCGGCAGCCTCGCCGATGTGCCCGTCTTGCGCCGCTTGCAGGTGCGTACGGGCCTGATTTTCTGAACGCGGCAGCGATAGGAAAGGCGGGGCGCCCTGTCGAGTTGCTCAATGCCTTGGGCTTGAGCCGGAATCTATTCCCGGCGTTCGGCCCACAAATGATCCTCGTTTTTCTCTTCGCTTGGGGAGGATTGGTCGCGACCCGCCGAGGCAGCATACATGTGCTTTAGTATCCTTCCCAAGCGGGCGAAATCGCGACGTATAAGCCGGCCCGGATATTCATACATCGACCAGATCCGCCTCAGGCGCTCCGAGGCATCGTCAACTGAGCGCTTTCCCATTCTGGCACCCCTGTCAAAGTGACTGAAGATTGCAGCACGCAGCCTCAATACCGCACGGCTTGTGCCAGCAGGGCGTGTCGAGAAGACGTCACAGCGCAATGCGGGGAAAACCCTCTGTTCACGAAGAAATCAGGGGGTGTCGGTAACCCGCCAACTTGATCTGACGAACTATCAACGATGGATCGGACGCAGAAACGTCAATGATCGACGCGAGCATCAGTTGCGGGCGAAAAACGGAAAATCGGGTGGGACCTGGTCCTGGAGCTGGCGATCTGGCAGTCCCGGTCGAACAGCTACCGACGTGGCCTGCGGCCTTGAAAGCACCCATTTCCGCAATGCAGCAAAAATTATTTGCAAAAACGCGCAGACCCCGTAACATTGCTCAGGTTTGTACTGTATCGTCTCGCGTTAGCAACGAGCGAGAGCGCTCTATGCGCCGTTGAAATTAGACGATGTTTTTGTCAAAAGGGGGTTTCCCATGCAAGCCTTCCGAGTGCTGTGCGCTTGCGTCTTATCGGTCCTTTGGAGCGGATGCGCGAGTGTCGCCACCGATGTAGAAGTGGATACTCAGGCTAAACTCCGCGAAGCGGTGGATCTGTATGCAAAGCAGGATCGCCCGGTGGCCGCGGACAAGCTCATTCGCGAAGCCGTGAATACTTACCTTAACAGCGGCGATCAATTGGGACTTGCCGACGCCTACCGGACCTATGGCTTTTTCCTGCGGTCGCAATCCGTCGAAGGCAAATGGAGCAAGTATTACCGCGAGAACGGCTTTCTCGACCGCTCCGTCTCCTTCGATACCCGCTACGAAAAATCCATCGACTACCTGGAAAAAGCGCGCGCAATCTTCGAACGCTACGGACGCTTCGACGCGCTTACCAACGTAAACCTCAATATCGGGTTTACCTACGAAGTCCTGGGTAACCTGGATGCCGCCTGCCAGGCATTCGATAGAAGCGCGGGAAACAATCGTGACAGCCTCGAGCAGAACGCCAAGGTGAAGGTGGCGTTGCCCAAAGGTGTCGCCACCTACGAGGATTTTCTTGCTCCGCACCGCAAACGTGCTGGGTGCGAAACGCTGCACAAGCGTCCTGGCAAACAACGCAGTGTGATGTCCGCCTGATTCTGGCAGGCTCCGAGCAGGCGACGTCACTCGCCCTCGAGCCCGGATATTTCATCAGGACGCGTAGCCCCGAATCCACTGGGCGAAAAAGCAAACGGCTTGGATTGGCTGCACAGACGCACCTGCAAGCAAATGGGGGTGGCCTGGTGAAATATCCGGGCCAGGGTCAACTGCAGGTCGACCGCTTTTTCTCGACAAACTCGAAGGAAGCGATGAGTGACTGCAGGACGTTCAGGTCTGCCGGCTTGGTCAAATGGTCGTTGAAGCCGGCGACGGCCGAGCGCTTGCGATCCTGGTCCTGACCGAAGCCCGTCAAGGCGATCAGCACCATGTCCCCGTTGCGGGGATCCTGCCTTATCCGGCTGGCAACCGTATAGCCGTCCATGCCCGGCATGCCGACGTCCAGCAATACGATGTGGGGCCGATGAACCGCGACAGCCGCCAGCGCGCCGGGGCCGTCATAGGCAACGTCCACTTCGGCACCCGCCAATTTGAGCAGCATGCAGAGGCTGTCGGCTGCGTCGTAGTTGTCGTCCACCACCAGAATCCTGCGGCCCGCCAGAGATGCGCCCTGCCCGACTGCACTTGGGTTCGCGGCGGGCACCGATTCGGCTGGCAACACCGGCAGGCGGACGATGAATTCACTACCTTGACCGGGCCCTGCGCTGCGCGCCTCGACCTTGCCGCCGTGAAGTTCAACCAGCATGCGCACCATTGCCAGTCCGATACCTAGTCCCGCGGCGCCCCGATTGTTGTTCTCACGATCGATCTGAGTGAAAAGGTCGAAAACCCGATCGAGCATGTGCGACGGTATGCCGACCCCGTTGTCGCGCACGGTGACCACAGCCTCGTCGCCTTGCACTTGTGCATCGAGCACTATTTTTCCCCCGTCCACGGTGTATTTGGCGGCATTGTTGAGCAGATTGGACAACACTTGCGCAAGCCGCACGGCGTCGGCATCAAGCATGACGGCGCCGGAGGGCGCAGAAACCTCAAGATGATGGCGCCCCGCCTGTATTAGGGGTTGGCTCATCTCGAGGGCGCTGTTCAGGACGGTTTGCAACTCAGTCGGGACGCGCTTCAACTGGATCTTGCCCATGGTGTAGCGTGAGATGTCCATCAGGTCGTCAACCAACCGGATGATGTGACTGGTTTGGCGCTCGAGCATCGCGTGGATGTTCACCTGCTCGGGCGATTGCACCGCCGAGCGCCGCAATATCGAGAGCCCGTTGTAAATCGGTGCCAGGGGATTGCGCAATTCATGCGCCAGGGTCGCCAGGAACTCGTCCTTTCGCCGGTCCGCATCCCGCAATGCATCTTCCAGTTGCTTGCGCTCGGTGATATCCATCATCACGCCGACGTAGAGAGATGGAGTGCCATCCGCTCCAAGCGAACAGTCGCCGCGCAGATGCATCCAGCGCACCTCGCCGTCGGGCATTTCAACGCGGAACTCCAGTTCCATGAAGTGGCCGTGCTCCACTGCATCGACATCCAGCCGGCGGCGGCGTTCGACATCCTCCGGATGCATCACGGCTTCGAGCGCATCGACCGTCCCTGCCCACTCGGATCGGCGCACGCGGATGAGGTTGAGGAATTCCTCGGAAACGTCCAGCTTGCCGCTGGGCACGTGAAGCTGCCACGTTCCCAGCCGGGCGGCTTCCGCCGCCAGCTTGCTCAGTCGATTTGCCTCCAACAACTGGGTTTGAACCGCAACGTACTGCCGTTGCGCGTCGTACTCGGAAAGTGCGCGCTGGATCGCAGGGGCGAGGCGCGCAAGCCGATCTTTCAATACACAATCCGTTGCGCCGCTTCGCAGCAGTTCGATCGCGCCTTCGTCGCCAAGGGCACCGGTTACCAGAATGAACGGCACTGACTGGGTGACGCGGCGCAGACTCTCCAGCGCATCAAGGCCATTGAAGCGGGGGACGCGATAGTCGGACAGCACCAGATCGAATTCGCTCGTGCCTATGGCCGCTTCGAAAGCCTCGCGCCCGGTTACCAGGGTGATGACCACATCGAGGCCGGCGCGGCGCAGTTGCTCGCGTATCAGGCGCGCATCGGCGGGGTCGTCTTCCAGATGAAGGATGCGTATCGCTGAACTCATTGTCCCAGGCGTTGCGACTTCGGTTGCCCGACGCTTTCCGGCGGCGGTTCGTTCGCCCATCCCCAAAACAGGGCCAGCGCCGCGTACCGCTCGGCGCGAATTTGCACATCGTCGTGAGTGCGGATCAGGCTATTCACCCCTTGCTCATAGGCGCTGCGCACCGTTTCCTCATCGGGGGCCGTGGCGATCATCACCACCGGCACCCTGCGCAGCGTTGCGTCACTACGGATGTCTTTCAGAAGTGACATGGCTGTGGGCCTGCGCACGTTTGGACCGAGCACCACCACGGCAGGCAAACCCGAGACCCTGCGCCGGAAAGACCCGCGCTCATGCAGGAAATCCAGCGCCTCGTCCTTGTCCTTGACCACCGTGGTCTGCTCCATCAAGGCGCCGTCGGCAAGGCTGGCCAACGCCAGCTGCCACTCCGCGGGCGTGTCGTCGACGAACAAAATCCTAGCCAAGGCAGACATCGCCGTAGCAACAAGCGCCGCGGACATCCCGAATCAGCACGGAGACAGGAACCATAAAAATCCGAGCCTGTGCATCGGTGGGTGTTCCTTGCCTTTGGCGCTCTTGCTGCTATCGACCGGCTCGCGTTCCACGAAACCGGGCGGGCGCTCGTTCACGTTTTCCCAATACTTGGCCAGCGCCTGCAACGTCGCCCGGTAGTCCGAGAAATCGATGCTCTTGACAACGTAACCGTTGACGTTGAGATCGTACGCCCGCTCCACGTCGCGCTCTTCGCGCGAAGAAGTCAGGGCGATCACTGGGATCGTCTTGAATTCCTGGTCGGCCTTCACCTGCTGCAGGAATTCGAACCCGTTCATGCGCGGCATTTTAAGATCGAGCAGGATGAGGCGGGGCAGCCCGGGCGGACGTTTCGAGAAACGGCCCTTCAGATGGAGAAAATCCAGCGCCTGTTCGCCATCGTTGACCACGACGCAGCGGTCCGCGACTTTCAGTGCGCGAAATACCGCGAGGGCGAGGCGGACGTCACCCGGATCGTCTTCGACCAGCAGGATGTCAGTGGAGAGATTCATAGATTTTGGTGGATGATAAAGGTAGAGAAAAGTAGACGACAGTACCCTCGTTTGGCACGCTCTCAGCCCAGCTGCGTCCATTATGCCGCTGAATAATGCGGCGAACACTGGCCAGGCCGATGCCAGTGCCTTCGAATTCCGCACCCGTGTGCAAGCGCTCGAACACGCCGAAGAGCTTGCCGGCGTGACGCGGATCGAAGCCAACGCCATTGTCGCGCACAAAAAAAACATGTTCGTCCGATTCCCTGCGCGCCCCTACCTCGATCTCGGCGCATGCCCGCGTGCGCGTAAATTTAAGCGCGTTGTCGAGTAGACTGGCGAAGACCTGGCGCAGCATCGCGGAATCGCCTTCGACTTCCGGAAGCTGGCCGATTTTCCAGCGCACATCGCGACCAGCGATCACCGGTGCCAGCGTCTCGCGCACCTGTTCGACCAATGGCGTCAGATTGACCAGTGATCGGTTCAGTTCGGCGCGGCCGAAGCGTGAAAAGCGCAGCAGGTCGTCGATCAAATGCCCCATCCGGTTGACCGCCGTCGCAATAAGGCCGATGTATTCGGAGTCTTGCTCACTCTGCCGTTCGCCGAGGCTTTCCTGCAGCAGCGCAACGAACCCGGATACTTGCCGAAGTGGAGCCCGCAAATCATGGCTTACTGTATAACTGAACGATTCCAGCTCGGCGTTCGCCGCGGCGAGTTCCTCGACGCGTTCCGAAAGCTCCTTGTTCAACTGCCCGATGCGCTCCTCTGCCTGACGGCGCTCCTCCACCTCCAACTTGAGCGCGCTGCTCTTGCGGAACAGGTCGGCGAAAACCGCGACCTTGGAGCGCAATACGGCGGGCTGCAGCGGTTTGGTCAGAAAATCCACTGCGCCGGCCTGGTAGCCGGCGATCGCGTTTTCCTCGCTGTGCGCGGTCAGAAACAGGATGGGGATGTGTTGGGTCTTCTTGCGGCCGCGAACGATCTGCGCCAGTTCGATGCCGGTCATGCCGGGCATCTGCACATCCAGAACGATTGCAGCGTAGTCTCTCGCGAGCAACGCCAGCAAGGCATCCTGGCCGCTCAAGGCGCGGACCAGATGATAGCCGGGCGCCTCGAGGATACTCTCCAGCGCAAGCAGGTTTTCGGTCTTGTCGTCAACCAGCAGAATGTTGACGGGAGCTTCGTGCGCCATCGTAACCCTTACCGATACAGCCATATTCGCAGCATCGACATCAGCTGTTCGGTATTGACCGGTTTGGCGATATAGTCCGAGGCCCCCGCCTCCAGGCATTTTTCGCGGTCCCCTTTCATCGCTTTTGCAGTCAACGCGAGGATCGGCAATGTGCGGAACTTGGGCGACCGGCGGATCTCCCGCATGGTCTCGTAACCGTCCATCTCCGGCATCATGATATCCATCAGCACGGCACCCAGATCTTCCGTCTCTTCGATCAGTTCGATCGCCTGGCGCCCGTTGGTCGCACTGATCACTTCGATCTCGTGATTTTCCAGCAGCGTGCTCAGGGCAAAAATATTGCGCGCATCGTCATCCACTACCAGGATCCGGCGGTTGCGCAGCACCTCATTGGACGAGTGCAGGCGTTCAAGCATGCGTTGCTTGGATTCCGGCAGATCGGTCACGACGCGGTGCAGGAACAAAGCCGTCTCGTCGAACAACCGCTCGGGCGACTGCACATCCTTCAGAACGATGCTCTTCGCCACCGTCTTGAGTTGCTTTTCCTCGTCCGGGGTCAAGTCCTTGCCGGTGAACACGACGATAGGCAGCTGGTTAAGCGAGGACTCCGTCTGGATGCGATTGAGCAACTCGAATCCGCTCATGTCGGGCAAACGCAGGTCGAGCACGCAGCAGTCGAAAGAACTATCCAGCAGTGCCTTCAACGCTTCGTCGCCCGTGCCAACCGCCTCGATCTCGATGTCGTCATGGCCGAGCAACTCGATGATGCTGCTGCGTTCGACGTCGTTGTCTTCCACCACCAGCAGACGCTTCGTATGCGGGGCGGCAAAGTTGCGAATGCGGTCGAGCGCAGCCTCGATGCTGTCCGAGGTCACCGGCTTGACCATGTAAGAGAACGCGCCATGCGAGAGACCGTGCTGGCGTTCTTCCTCCAGTGAAATGATCTGCACCGGAATATGGCGCGTGAGCGGGTCGAGCTTGAGGTTGTTGAGGACCGTCCAGCCCAGCATGTCCGGTAGGAAAATATCGAGCGTGATGGCGGTAGGCAAATATTGCCGCGCATAGGCCAAACCTGTTGCTCCACGCTGAGCAACGATGGCTTTGAAGCCTTTCTCGCGCGCCAGGCCCAACAGGACGCGAGCGTAATGCGGATCGTCTTCGATGATCAGCAGAACGTTCTGGCCTTCCAATATCGAATTGCGGTCGTCTTCGATGGTCTCCTCGCGGGCCAGGGGCACGACGGGAAGCGCGAGCGATGTCGGTCTGGTTTCGCTGACGTTCGATCCAGGCACGTTCAACGTCGCAGTGGACGGGCCGGTATAGACCAACGGCAGGTACAACGTAAAGGTGCTGCCCGTGCCGGGCGTGCTGGAAAGGCGGATTTCACCGCCCAGCAGCGTCGCGAGTTCTCGCGAAATCGCCAATCCAAGACCCGTGCCGCCGTACTTGCGCGCGGTGCCGGCGTCGGCCTGCTGGAACGCTTCGAAGATGAGCCGCTGTTTGTCCGGTGCAATGCCGATGCCCGTGTCGTTGACCGCCAACGATACGACGCCGGCTGCGCGGCTCAACACCGGATGATCCGGGCTCCACCCCGCTGATGCGACGCTGCAGTGAACTTCGACCTGGCCCTGCGCGGTGAACTTGAACGCATTGGAAAGCAGGTTCTTCAGTATCTGCTGCAGGCGTTTCGGGTCGGTCGTCATCACACGCGGCAGCCCCGGATCGACTTTGACGTGGAACGGCAGATTTTTCGACTCGGCAATATGACGGAAACTGCGGTCGACAGTTTCCAGAACCGAAGCAAAGCTGATTTCCTCCGCCTCCACCGTGACCGTTCCCGACTCGATCTTCGACAAGTCGAGAATATCGTTGATCAGCGTCAGCAGGTACGAGCCGGCCGAATGGATGTTCTTGGCAAAGTCGGTCTGTTTCAAACTCAGGTTGCCGCCAGAATTCTCCGCCAATTGCTGGCCAAGAATCAGAATCGAATTAAGAGGCGTGCGCAACTCGTGACTCATGTTGGCGAGGAACTCCGACTTGTACTTGGAGGTGAGTGCCAGTTCGGCCGCCTTTTCTTCCAGCGCCCGGCGCGCCTGCTCCACCTCGGTATTCTTGCGTTCGACCTCGATGTTCTGCTCCGCGAGCTGGTGCGCCTTCTGCTCGAGTGCTTCGTTGGTTTGCTGCAGTTCGCTCTGGCGCGCCTGCAGTTCCGTCGTCAGGCTTTGCGATTGAACCAGCAGACCCTCGGTGCGCATGGTCGCCTCGATCGTGTTGAGCACGACGCCGATCGACTGAGTCAGTTGTTCGAGGAAGGTCAGGTTGATGTCGGTGAACTTATGCAGTGCCGCCAGTTCGATAACCGCTTTGGTTTCGCCTTCGAACAGCACCGGCAACACCAGAATGTTCGCCGGCTCCGATTCTCCAAGGCTCGATTCGATGCGAGTGTAGTCGGCTGGCAGGTCATTCAGCAGGATGCGCTTCTTCTCGACCGCGCACTGGCCAACCAATCCCACGCCGAGGCCGATGCGGTCGGGCTGGTCCGCTTGCTGCGCGTACCCCGCCAGGAGACGCAGGCCGGGTGAATCGGAGGAGCTGTCCATCTGGTAGATCGCACCCTGTTGCGCCTGAACCAGCGGCACGAGATCGGAGAGCAGCTGCCGGCCGACCACGAACAGATCGCGCTGCCCCTGCAACATGCCGGTGAACTTGGCCAGATTCGACTTGAGCCAATCCTGTTCCTTGTTGGTCTCCGTCGTTTCCCGCAGGTTGTAAATCATCGTGTTGATGTTGTCTTTCAGGTCTGCCACTTCACCGCTGGCAGCCACCTGGATCGAACGCGTCAGGTCGCCCTTGGTGACGGAGGTGGCCACGTCGGCAATCGCGCGGACTTGCGTTGTCAGATTGGCGGCCAGCAAATTTACGTTCGCTGTCAAATCACGCCACGTTCCCGCAGCGCCCGGCACGTTGGCCTGACCGCCGAGGCGTCCATCCACGCCGACCTCGCGCGCCACGTTGGTGACCTGCTCGGCGAACGTTGCCAGCGTGTCGGTCATGTTGTTGATGGTTTCGGCCAGAGCCGCCACTTCGCCCTTTGCCTGCACGGCAAGACGCTGGCGCAGGTTGCCGTCGGCCACCGCGGTCACCACCTTCACGATACCGCGCACCTGGTCGGTCAGGTTGGAGGCCATGAAGTTGACCGAGTCGGTCAAGTCCTTCCACGTTCCCGCCACACCCGGAACCTGTGCCTGCCCACCCAACTTGCCTTCGGTACCCACTTCGCGCGCCACCCGTGTCACTTCGGCCGCGAAAGCGTTGAGCTGGTCAACCATGGTGTTGATGGTGTTCTTCAGTTCCAGGATTTCGCCTTTCACGTCCACCGTGATCTTGCGGCTCAAGTCGCCGCGCGCCACGGCCGTCGTCACTTCGGCGATATTGCGCACCTGTGCGGTCAGGTTGCCGCCCATGGCATTCACCGAATCCGTCAAATCCTTCCAGGTTCCCGCAACGCCCGGCACCACGGCCTGCACGCCCAGACGGCCTTCAGTCCCGACCTCACGCGCCACCCGTGTGACTTCTGAGGCGAACGAGCGCAGCTGCTCCACCATCGTGTTGATGGTTTCCTTGAGCTGCAGAATTTCGCCGCGCACGTCCACCGTGATTTTCTTCGACAAGTCGCCGCTCGCCACCGCGATGGTCACTTCCGCGATGTTGCGCACCTGACCCGTCAGGTTCGACGCCATGAAGTTGACGTTGTCGGTCAAATCCTTCCAGGTGCCGGCCACGCCGGACACCCGCGCCTGGCCGCCGAGCTTGCCCTCGGTGCCCACCTCGCGCGCCACCCGGCTCACTTCCGACGCAAAAGCATTGAGCCGGTCCACCATCGTGTTCAGGGTGTTCTTGAGTTCGAGAATCTCGCCCTTCACGTCCACCGTAATCTTGCGCGACAGGTCGCCGCGCGCGATGGCCGTCGCCACGTCTGCAATATTGCGCACCTGGCCGGTCAGGTTGGATGCCATCGAGTTCACGTTGTCGGTCAGATCCTTCCACGTCCCGCCCACACCGGGCACCAGTGCCTGGCCTCCGAGTTTGCCATCCGTGCCGACCTCGCGCGCCACGCGCGTGACTTCGGCCGCAAATGAACGAAGCTGGTCGACCATCGTATTGATGGTCTCTTTAAGAGCCAGAATTTCGCCTCGCACGTCCACCGTGATTTTCTTGGACAAGTCGCCGTTTGCCACTGCGATGGTCACTTCCGCGATATTGCGAACCTGCGCTGTCAGGTTTGACGCCATCGAGTTCACGTTGTCGGTCAAGTCCTTCCAGGTACCGCCCACGCCTTCCACTCGCGCCTGGCCGCCGAGCTTGCCCTCGGTGCCCACCTCGCGCGCCACCCGGCTCACTTCGCCGGCAAACGCGTTGAGCTGGTCGACCATCGTGTTAATGGTGTTCTTGAGTTCCAGAATTTCGCCCTTGACGTCCACCGTGATCTTGCGCGACAGGTCGCCCTTTGCCACTGCGGTAGTCACGTCCGCGATGTTGCGCACCTGCGCCGTCAAGTTGGAAGCCATGGAGTTGACGTTGTCGGTCAAGTCCTTCCATGTCCCGCCCACGCCGGGCACCTGCGCCTGGCCTCCGAGCTTGCCGTCGGTACCCACCTCGCGCGCCACCCGGCTCACCTCACCGGCGAAACCGTTGAGCTGGTCGACCATGGTATTGATGGTGTTCTTGAGTTCGAGAATTTCGCCCTTCACGTCCACCGTGATCTTGCGCGACAGGTCGCCGCGCGCAACGGCCGTGGTGACGTCGGCGATGTTGCGCACCTGGCCGGTCAGGTTGGACGCCATCGAATTGACGTTGTCGGTCAAATCTTTCCAGGTACCTGCAACGCCGCGCACTTGCGCCTGGCCGCCGAGTTTGCCTTCCGTGCCGACCTCGCGTGCCACGCGCGTAACTTCCCCGGCGAACGCGTTGAGCTGGTCGACCATGGTGTTGACCGTGTTCTTGAGCTCGAGAATTTCGCCCTTGACGTCCACCGTGATTTTCTTCGACAGGTCGCCAAGAGCTACCGCCGTTGAAACTTCGGCGATGTTTCGCACCTGACCCGTCAGGTTCGACGCCATGAAGTTCACGTTGTCGGTCAGATCCTTCCACGTGCCGGCCACGCCCTCGACCTGCGCCTGGCCGCCGAGCTTCCCTTCGGTACCCACTTCGCGCGCCACGCGCGTGACTTCGCCGGCGAATGCGTTGAGCTGGTCGACCATCGTATTGATGGTGTTCTTCAGTTCGAGAATTTCCCCCTTCACGTCCACCGTGATCTTGCGCGACAGGTCGCCCCGTGCCACCGCCGTGGTGACTTCCGCGATATTGCGCACCTGTCCCGTCAGGTTCGACGCCATCGAGTTGACCGAGTCGGTCAAGTCCTTCCAGGTACCCGCCACGCCACGCACTTCGGCCTGACCACCCAGCTTGCCGTCGTTGCCAACCTCGCGCGCTACGCGCGTGACTTCGCCGGCGAACGCGTTGAGCTGGTCGACCATCGTGTTGACCGTGTTCTTCAGCTCAAGAATTTCGCCCTTGACGTCCACCGTGATCTTCTTCGACAAGTCGCCATTGGCAACCGCCGTCGTGACTTCAGCGATGTTGCGCACCTGGTCCGTCAGGTTGGAGGCCATGAAGTTGACGTTGTCGGTCAGATCCTTCCATGTGCCGCCCACGCCGCGCACCTGTGCCTGGCCGCCCAACTTGCCTTCCGTGCCGACTTCGCGCGCCACGCGCGTGACTTCGCCGGCGAACGCGTTGAGTTGGTCCACCATGGTGTTGATGGTATTTTTGAGTTCCAGGATTTCGCCTTTAACGTCAACCGTGATCTTGCGCGACAGGTCGCCCTTTGCCACCGCCGTCGTGACCTGGGCAATATTGCGCACCTGCGCAGTCAGGTTGGAAGCCATCGAATTGACCGAGTCCGTCAAATCCTTCCATGTTCCCGCGACGCCCGGAACCTGCGCCTGACCGCCGAGCGCACCCTCGGTACCCACTTCCCGCGCAACGCGCGTGACTTCGGCGGCGAAGCCATTGAGCTGGTCCACCATCGTATTGATGGTTTCCTTGAGTTCGAGAATTTCGCCCTTGACGTCCACCGTGATCTTGCGGGAAAGGTCGCCGCGCGCAACGGCCGTCGTCACCGCCGCGATATTGCGAACCTGCGCCGTCAGGTTCGACGCCATTGCGTTGACCGAGTCGGTCAAGTCCTTCCAGGTACCTGCGGCACCCGGAACCACGGCCTGGCCACCGAGCCGGCCGTCTGTACCCACTTCGCGCGCTACGCGCGTTACTTCCGAAGCGAATGAACGCAATTGGTCAACCATCGTATTGATGGCTTCCTTCAACTGCAGAATTTCCCCGCGCACGTCCACCGTGATCTTTTTGGACAAGTCGCCGCTCGCCACCGCGATGGTCACGTCCGCGATGTTGCGCACCTGTGCGGTCAGGTTGCCCGCCATCTGATTGACTGACTCGGTGAGATCTTTCCATACGCCGGATACACCCTTGACTTGCGCCTGGCCGCCAAGCTTGCCTTCCGTGCCGACCTCGCGCGCGACCCGCGTCACTTCCGAAGTGAACACGGAGAGCTGGTCGATCATTTTGTTAACCAGCTTCGCCGAGCGCAGAAATTCGCCTTCCAACGGTCGCCCGTCCGTTTCCAACGCCATGGATTGGCCGAGGTCGCCTTTTGCCACCGCACCGATCGTGCGCGCGACTTCGGTGGTCGGCCACACCAGGTCATCCACCAGCGTATTGAACTGCACGACTTCGTCCGCCCAGGCTCCCGCTGCGCCCGGCACCCTCATGCGCTGTTTCAGTTTGCCTTCCTTGCCTACCGCCTGACAGACACGCTGGTTTTCCCGCACTCTGCGGTCGTTCAGCGCAGCCACATCGTTGTACGCGGTCGCAATCTTGCCGAACACACCGCTCCAGCTCGCCGGAAGCCGTTGCGAAAGATCCCCATCGCGCAGTGCAAGCATGGCTTCGAGAATGAACTGCGCCTGTTGTGGGTCGCTGAGGCTCGAGCCGTTGTTCCCACCCTGATATTTCGTGCGTTGAACGACTGCCCCGGCTTCAGCGCTGGACGCGTTTCTCATGTCTTAGAGCCTCCGATTCCTTGCACTTCCAAGAGTGACATAGCTTGCCATCGCTGATGGACTACACGCCATACAGCATTCGATGGAGCCAAGATTATTTTTTTCCCTAGCCCGAACAATAGGGGGACTTTTTTATTGTGTATGTAGGAGAAGTCCTACAGTTGCGAAATAAAGTTTTGATTCGGCGCTATCGACGAGTCCAGACTCTGTGATGCAGTCATTCCGGCTTCGAAATTCTTTCGGCTGTCTTAATCATTTGCCAGTGCATCTGCACGATGCAGCTGCGACAACCGGCGCAATTTCTCCTTAATTTTTTGTAGTTTTTACGCCGACACTGCCCGGGAAAACGATTCGCAGGGCAATAGCCCTCCCTTGGAGGAGAAATTTTGCGGGCGCGATCTTTGCGTTATTTGCTTTCACCACAAATCAATCCATGAGGTAACGCTATGGCAACTGTCGTTCATGAAGGATTTCGCAACGAGCGTCGCAGCATACCGCGACGCAATACCGATCGTTATGCCACGCATCGTTCCGCCAATCTCGTCGACGTTCAGGGCATGAGCGTTTCGTGGGGAGGCATTTGGGGCGGCGTGCTGATTGGCCTGGGAGTGCTGCTTCTGCTGACGGCGCTGGGACTTGCGTTGGGCGTTACCGCGGTGGACCCCGCTTCGGACAATCAATCACTAGGGCTGGGCGCCGCCATTTGGGCAGCCATTTCTCTGCTCCTGGCGCTTTACATTGGCGGCATGGCCTCCACCCGAATTGGTGCCATCTTCGACAAAACTACGGGAATGTTCGAAGGGACGCTGGTCTGGGTCCTGAGCCTGCTGCTCATCGTTTACCTGGCCGGAAGCGGCATCGGTCTGGTGGCGGGGGGCGCTTTCAAGCTGATCGGAGGTGCGACCCAGACCATTGGTTCAATGATGACGGGAGGCACGCCGGATATTTCCCAAGGCACGATCGATGAAGTGGTGCAGCGCCTGCGTGATCCGCAATCATCTCATCTGCTCGCCTCGGCGACCGGAATGCCGGAAGATCAAGTGCGTAACAACCTCGCGCAAATTGCCGACAAGGCTGAGCAAGCGAAAGACAACCCCGCGCAAGCAGCCGCGGGGGTGCGCCAAAGCGTGCAGGAGATGATTCAACGCGCGCGCGCTGATGGGACTTTCGCGCGTGCTGCGGACAAAGCGAAGGCAGCGGCCACCAAGACAGCGTGGGTAACGTTTGGCGCCCTTCTGTTGTCTCTGCTCGCGGCAGTGTTTGGGGCCATGACCGGCCGCCGCGCGGCGGCCGTCACGGCGGGCCGGGAGTAGCACGCAGCACTCGTATCACATCGCGCTCGGGTCATAGCGACCCGAGCGCGTTTTCTTTGCCGTGGCGTCCCTATATCCCCGGCCAGCCATGGCTTCAGCCAGGTTCCATTGGCGGAGTTTCCCTTTTTTGCGCCGATGGTAGACTGCGGCCGTCAGGCGAATTGCCCACGAGGCAAAGTCGATGGCATAAATCAGAAAGCTCGACGCGGCAGGTGGCCAGGCGCCGGATGAGCTCCGCAACCCACGGGGGAGTCGATGATATTGATTCGTTGGTCCGCAATCCTGCTGGCTGTGTGTGTTTTCGTTGCGCGGGCTTCAGCGGCCGCGGATGTGCCGGAATATCGCGTCGATCCCTATTGGCCCAAGCCATTGCCGAACCAGTGGATCCTCGGGCAGATCGGCGGGATCGCGACGGATCGCCATGACCATGTCTGGGTATATCAGCGCCCGCGCACGCTGACCGACGACGAAAGGGGCGCGGCAGTCGATCCGCCGACCTCCAAGTGCTGCAAACCCGCCCCTCCTGTGCTCGAGTTCGACGCCCAGGGCAATCTGTTGCAGGCGTGGGGCGGCGAGGGCACCGGATACGACTGGCCGCGCAGCGAGCACGGCATTTTTGTCGATGCCAACGACCATGTCTGGCTTGCCGGGAACGACAAGGAAAACGACGCCCAGGTACTCGAATTCACGCGCGATGGCAAATTCGTCAAACAGATCGGCGAAGCGCGCCGCAGCGAAGGCAGCAACAGCAAGCAATATCTCGGGCGTCCGGCCCTGGCCATTGTCGATGAGTCCGCGCATGAGCTTTACGTCGCAGACGGCTACGGAAACAAACGCATCGTGGTATTCGATGCGCTTACCGGCGAGTATCGGCGCCACTGGGGTGCCTACGGCGCCAAGCCTGATGATGCCGATCCCGGCAAATACGAACCCGATGCCCCGATAGCCAGACAATTTCGCAACCCGGTGCATTGCGTGCGCATTTCGCGCGATGGCCTGGTTTATGTCTGCGACCGCGTCAATGACCGTTACCAGGTGTTTCGCAAGGACGGCACGTTCGTTGCGGAATACAAACTGGACCCGAACACCCGTTTTGCGGGCTCTGTGTGGGACATCGGCTTCTCGCCCGATCCGCAACAGAAATACCTGTTCGTGACCGACGGCACCAACAACGAGATTCATATCCTGTTGCGCGAGAACGGCAAGGAAGTCGGCGCTTTCGGCCGCCAGGGCCGCTCCGCCGGCGAATTCCACTGGGTGCACACCATGGCCATCGATTCGCACGGCAACATTTTTACCGGCGACGTCGACACCGGCAAACGCGTTCAGCGTTTCGAACGCGTAAAGTAACCGGACAACGCGACCGCACATGACGGCAAGAACAAATGCGCCGTTCCGCGCCGACCACGTAGGCAGCTTCCTGCGTCCCAAGGCATTGCTCGACGCACGCGAGCAGAACAAGAACGGAAGGATGTCGCCGGCCGAACTGCGCAGCGTCGAGGACGGCGCGATCCGCGACATCGTGCGCTTCCAGGAAGAGCTGGGATTGAAAGGCATTACCGACGGCGAGTTCCGCCGCACCTACTTCCACATCGATTTCCTGGAACAGTTGCAAGGCGTCGAGACCAAGGGCGGCATCGCGGTGAGTTTCCGCAGTGCCGGCGGCGACGTCGACTTCTCACCGCCGGTCATGCATGTCACCGGCCCATTGCGTCACACCCGACCAATCCAGGTTGCCGATTTCAAATTCCTGAAGTCCGTGACCGGTCAAACACCCAAAGTCACCATTCCCTCGCCCACGATGCTGCATTTTCGCGGCGGCCGCGGCGCGATCAGCAAGCAGGCTTACCCGGAACTCGAACCGGCCTTTTTCGACGATGTGGCGCGGTGCTACCGGGCCGAGTTGAAAGCCCTTGCCGATGCCGGCTGCCGCTATCTGCAAATGGACGATACGAACCTTGCCTACCTGTGCGATCCGAAAATGCGCGAAGGCGCGCGCCAGCGCGGCGACGACCCGGACGCGCTGCCGCGGCGCTATGCCAGACTGATCAATGCGGCGATCGAGGGGCGTCCCGCCGACATGACCGTGTGCGTGCATCTGTGCCGCGGCAATTTCCGCAGCGCCTGGGCCGCGGAAGGCAGCTATGAACCGGTTGCGGAAGTGCTGTTCAACGAACTCGCCGTCGACGGCTATTTCCTGGAATATGACGATGTGCGCTCGGGAAGTTTTGCGCCACTGCGCTTCGTGCCCAAAGGCAGGACCGTAGTGCTAGGGCTGGTAAGCACCAAGGTTGGCGAGCTCGAATCAAAAGACCTGCTCAAGCGACGCATCGACGAAGCCTCGCGCCACGTCGCCATCGAACAGCTTTGCCTGTCACCGCAATGCGGTTTTTCCAGCACCGTGCACGGCAACGACATCGCGCGCGAAAGCCAGGCGGCGAAACTGCGTCTGGTGGTGGAAACCGCGAGGGAAGTCTGGGGCGACGCCTAAATCTCCGGATTTCACCGCGAAGGCACGAAGACACGAAGAAAGGCTGAAGAGAAGATATAGAAACCGCTAGCCGCCTTATTACTATCGGACATCCGCGCAATCCAAGCAGCGTTATCTGCGAGCCTTTTGTCTCCCCTTCGTGTCTTCGTGCCTTCGTGGTGAAATTTGAGTTTACTTGCTGTATTTGTCGATGAGATCGTGAGCTGCCTTGAGCAGCGCCTTGCCGTCGGCGCCTTTGGCATTCGCATCTGAGACCCAGCCGTCGGTCACCGGCTGCACGACTTTTTTCCACTCCTCTATTTCTTCGTTCGAGATCACGTTCATGATCCCGCCGCTCATTTTCTGCTTGTTGATGACTTCGACATCCGCGAACAAGCGGCCGATCTGGGCCGACAGCCCGATTCCGCTATTGGCGTCGATCACCTTCTTGAGATCGGACGGCAGGGATTCGTAGCGGGTCTTGTTCATCGCCATGATGAAAACCGAGTTGTAGATCATCGGTTGCGATGCTTCGGGGCCACTGTGATATTTGGTCAACTCGTCCACCTTGAGCGCGGGCATTACTTCGTACGGCAATATCGTGCCGTCGATAACGCCCTTCTGCAGCGCCTCGGGAACCTGCGGGACCGGCATGCCTACTGGAGTCGCGCCGAGCGCTGCCAGCATTTTCGTCGTCTGCCGCGTCGGCGCGCGGACTTTCATTCCGCGCAGATCGGACCTGCGCACGATCGGCTTCCTGATCATGTGGAATACGCCGCCACCGTGCAGATGGAATGCGATCGGATGAACATCCTTGAATTCGTCCGCATCGTACAACCGCACGTATTCCCACAACGCCTTGCTGGCGGATTCGGCATCGTTCATGAAGAACGGCAGCTCGAATACCTCCACCAGCGGGAAGCGCCCCGCGGAGTACCCCGCAACCGTCCAGATCACATCGACCACGCCGTCCTTGACCTGATCGTATAGCTGCGGAACGGAACCGCCGAGTTGCATCGAGGGATAGATCTGGCATTTGATGCGGTTCTTCGATTCAGCGCCTATTTTCGCGCACCAGGGCTCCAGTACTTTCTGATGCGCCGTGGAAGACGGCGGCAACGGGTGATGCACCTTCAATATCAATTCCTGCGCCTGCAGCGAGCAGGCGCAGAACAACGCCGCCGAACCCGCGAGTAATCGCAACCATTTCATCTTTGCTTCCCCCGCATTCAGAAATGCCGCCGGCAAGTCGATAGCCACGTCCCCAGTACGCCCGGACACCGATGTTAAACTCTCCCCAATTGGGGTTCACATGTAGAACGATAGCAAGAGGAGTTGCGCGTGGCAAAGATCATCGACTATTACTTTTCCCCGATGTCGCCCTGGACCTTTCTCGGTCACGGGCGTTTCACGGAAATCGCCCGCAAGCGCGGAGCCTCGATAGTCCCGAAGCCGGTGGATTACGGGCGCATATTCCCGCTATCCGGTGGAGTACCGGTCGCCAAACGGGCAGCGCAGCGGCAAGCTTATCGGCTGGTCGAACTAGAGCGCTGGAGCAAGCACCTCGGCGTCACGATGAATATTCAGCCGAAGTACTTTCCCTACGATGCAAAGCTCGCGACCCTCACCATTGTCGCGGCGGGAGACGCGGACAAGTCAATGAAACTCGCTGCCGCCTTCCTGCGCGGTTGCTGGACAGAAGAAAGGAATATGGCGGACGAAACCGAGATTGCCGCGGTAATTCGCGGTGCCGGGCTGAACAGCGGCGAACTGCTCAAGCAAGCAAAGGCGCCGGAGACGGCCGCGCAATACGAGGCCTACACCGACGAAGCAATCGCGCGCCAGGTGTTCGGTGCGCCGACCTATGTCTACAGGAACGAACTTTTCTGGGGACAGGACAGGTTAGAGTTTCTGGATCGCGCATTGGCGAGCGGCTGAAGCCGCGCTACGCCAGGGGCGAGGGATGAGGGGCGAGGGGCTAGGGGCTAGGGTCTAAATCTTTTGAACTCTCTAGCCCCTAACCCCTAGTCCCTCGCCCCTGCCCTTCCCCTAGTCCGCATTGTGCAGCCGCGCCTTGAATCCCGCCGCGTCCAGCGCGGCAATGATTTGCTGCACGTGTTCGTGGCTGCGCGTCTGCAAGACAAAATCCACAACGGCGGATTGCACCGGCAGACGCGTAAACGCCCGTTCGTGATGGACTTCCTCGATGTTGGCGTTGGCTTCGGCCAGCGCGGCGGTCACCTTGGCCAGCGATCCGGGCAGGTCACGCAGCTCGACCTGCAATCGGGTCAGGCGGCCGGCGCGCACCATGCCGCGCTCGATGATATCGGCGAGCGTAAGGGGATCTATGTTTCCGCCGGAGAGAACAATGCCTGCTTTCTTGCCGGCAAATCGCTCGCGATTGCAGAGCACGCCCGCCAGTCCGACTGCCCCGGCGCCTTCGACCACGGTCTTCTCGATTTCCAGCAAAAGCAGCATGGCCTGCTCGATGTCACCTTCGTCGACCAGCAGTACGTCGTCGACCAGCCTGCGAATGATTTCGAGCGTCAGCTTGCCGGGCTCTTTGACCGCGATGCCGTCGGCGATGGAGTTGGCGCCGAACTCCGGTTCCGATCGCTTCAGTGCGCAATGCATCGAAGGAAATCGCTTGCATTCCACACCGATTATCTGGATGCCAGGCTTCAGTGCTTTCGCCGCACTGGCCATTCCTGCGATCATGCCGCCGCCGCCGACCGGTACCATCAACACATCAAGGTCCGGCTGCGCATCCAGCATTTCCAGGGCAATAGTGCCCTGCCCAGCCATGATTTGTGCGTCGTCATACGGATGCACCAGCGTAAGCCTGCGCTGCGACATGACTTGCAGCGCGTGAGCCTTCGCTTCGTCAAAATTGCCGCCATGCAAAATGACTTCCGCACCGAAAACACGAGTCTGCTCAACCTTCACATGCGGCGTGAAGCGCGGCATTACGATGACGGCCGGAATATTCAGGCGCTTGGCATGGTAGGCAACGCCTTGCGCATGATTGCCGGCCGAGACGGCGATTACGCCGGCCGGGCGTTGCGCGGCGTCCAGGGACAGGAGCTTGTTCAGCGCGCCGCGCTCCTTGAACGAGGCCGTGAACTGGTGGTTCTCGAATTTAAGGTAAATCTGCGCGCCGGCAATAGCAGACAGTGTGCGCGACAGAAGGCAGGCCGTATTGAGCACGGCGCCAGAGATGGCGCTCGCTGCGCTGCGAACATCCTGCAGGGTGACGGACATTACCGGTTGCGCGATGAAAGCATGCGGCACTCTAATTCACGCGATCCGGACCAGGCAACAAAAAATCCGCCGTGGCGGTTGCCCGCACGATTCACTGAGCGGCAATGACAACGCATTCAATCCGGTTTGCGCGACAATGCAATGATTTCAGACGCCAAACCGGCGGCAGTCCGCCCCGGCACCCATGACATGGCTACAATGCAGTAGCCAATGCATATCTCCCCCACCCATCCGCTATTGCGCCGACTGGTGACCCTGCGCCAGGGGGAACTCGCGGCCATGCTGTGGTCGTTTGCTTATTTCTTTTGTCTGTTGTGCAGCTACTACGTGCTCCGGCCGGTGCGCGACGAGATGGGTATACAGGGCGGGGTGGACAATTTGCCGCGGTTATTCACCGCAACTTTTCTCGCGATGCTTGCCGCGGTTCCGCTATTTGGCTGGGCATCGTCGCGGTTTCCCCGCCGAAAACTGCTACCAATCGTCTACCTGTTTTTCGCCGCCAACCTGTTGGTGTTCTACGGCCTCATGGAGTCAGACCTTGCGCCCACGCGCATCGCGCAGGCGTTTTTTGTGTGGGTCAGCGTGTTCAATCTGTTTGTCGTGTCGGTTTTCTGGAGTTTCATGGCAGATCTGTTCCGCAACGAACAGGCGCGCCGGCTGTATGGATTCATTTCGGCGGGCGGAAGCCTGGGCGCTTTGACTGGACCTTTGCTCACCGCACTGCTCGCACCCTCGATCGGACCCGCCAATCTGCTGCCGGTGTCCGCCGCCCTGCTGTGCGCGGCCATGTTTTGCATCTTTCGTCTTGCCGCCTGGTCGGCGCGCAACCCGGCCGAGCGCCGTTCTCCTCCGGTGCCGGTCGAAGAACCGCTGGGGGGCAGCATACTGGCTGGCGTAACGCTGGCCCTTAAATCCCCTTATCTGCTCGGCGTCTGCATCTATGTGATGCTGGGCACGCTGCTGGGGACCTTCCTGTATTTCCATCAAGCCAATATCGTGGCAGTCGACATTCCGTTGGCCGGAGAGCGGACCGCCCTGTTCGCGAAAATCGATTTTGCCGTCAACGCTTTCACACTGGTCTGCCAGCTGTTCGTGGTCGCGCGAGTGATGGGCCGCTTCGGTGTTGGCACCACACTGGTCATCCTGCCCGTCCTCAGTGCCGTTGGGTTTTTCCTCATTGGCCTGATGCCCACACTTGCGGTGCTGGTCGTGTTCCAGGTCATCCGCCGGGCCGGCGAATATGCGATTGCGCGGCCCGCGCGCGAAGTATTGTTCACCGTGCTGACCCGGGAGGAAAAATACAAAGCGAAGAATGTCATCGACACCGTCGTCTTCCGCGGAGGCGACGCAATAAGCAGCTGGCTGTTCGAGGGACTCAGGATGCTCGGCCTCGGATTCGCCGGGATCGCTTTTGTCGGCGTGCCGATCGCATTGCTATGGGCGGGAACCGGCTGGATGCTGGGCCGCTCTCAAGACGAGATGCGTGCCAGAAACGAGGCGATAAGGAGACCCGATGAACCAACCAGACAATCCGGTTCGGCGGCGACTGCTACAGGCACTGGCGGCCGTCAGCGTGTCGACGATGGCAACACGGTCGTCCGCTGATCCTGTTTCCGCGATCGCCACCCGCGCGATTCCGGCGAGCGGCGAACTGTTGCCCGTGATCGGACTCGGCACCTACCAGAGCTTCGATGTCGGCGGCGGGGCGGCGGAGCGAAATCCGGTACAGGAGGTTCTTCGCCTGTTTGCACAACACGGCGGCAAGCTCGTCGACAGTTCGCCGATGTACGGACCTGCCGAATCGGTGCTTGGTGATCTCGCCGCGGAACTCGGTCTCACTCAACGGTTGTTCATGGCCACCAAGGTGTGGACCAGCGGCCGTGACGCAGGCATCCGCCAGATGGAGGAATCCATGCGGCGCATGAAAGTGCAACGCATGGATCTCATGCAGATCCACAACCTGCTGGACTGGAAGACGCACCAGATCACATTGCAGCAATGGAAGGCCGCGGGTCGCATCCGCTATACGGGGATCACGCACTATAATTCCAGCGCCTACCCCGAACTGGAACGCCGCATGAAAACGAAGCAATTCGACTTCGTGCAGTTCAACTACTCGATCGCGGAGCGCGAGGCCGAGGAGCGCATCCTGCCGCTTGCACGGGATACCGGTGTCGCTGTGATCATCAACCGGCCATTCGCGCAGGCGAGCCTGTTCTCGCGCGTGCGCGGCAAGGAAGTTCCGGCGTGGGCGGCGGAGTTCGATTGCACATCCTGGGCCCAGTTTTTCCTGAAGTACATCATCGGCCATCCTGCGGTCACCTGCGTCATTCCGGCAACCGGGAAACCTCGGCACCTGTCGGATAATATGAGCGCAGGGATAGGGAAAATTCCCGACGAAAGCGCGCGCAGGAAAATGGCCGCTTTCATGGACAGCGTGTAAATCCTCTACAGCAATCCCCGCGCGGCAAGATTGCGCATCAGGTCACTGATGCCGAAGGTCCACGGCGTCACCTTGTCGCAGTGGTTGACACGGTTCACCAGCGCACCCAGCGAATCGGCGCGAATCGATACCACATCGCCCACCTTGTGCGTGAACCCTTTGCCGGGATGGTCGCGGTCCTGCACCGGGGCGAACTGCGTTCCCAGAAAGAGCATGGTACCGTCGGGATACTGGTGCGTGCGGTTCACCGCTTGGCCGGCAAGATCCAGCGGATCGCGGCTGATGTTGGCGAGGTGGCTTTCACCGGACAGCTGGTAGCCTTCGGGGCCGGAAATTTCGATGCGGATATGCGTGCGGCGCAGGTCGTCTATGCCGTAGTCGCGGTCGAACAGGCGGATGAACGGGCCAATCGCGCAACTGCCATTGTTGTCCTTGGCTTTGCCAAGCAGCAACGCGCTGCGTCCCTCGAAGTCGCGCAGATTGACGTCGTTACCCAGCGCCGCCCCGACAACCTTGCCAGCGCGATTGATCGCGAGTACGGCTTCCGGTTCCGGATTGTTCCAGGAGGAATCCGCGCGCACGCCGATTTCCGCTCCCACGCCGACCGCGGACATCGGCTGTGACTTATTGAAGACTTCCGCGTCGGGCCCGATGCCGACTTCAAGATATTGCGACCAGAGATTGCGCTTGATCAGCGATTCCTTGACGAGTTTTGCCGCGGGCGAACCCGGTTTGACAGTCTTGATTTCCGCGCCGATCTCCGCACCAATCGAACGGCGGATTTCATCGGCCTTGTTCTGATCCCCCTTGGCATGCTCTTCAATAACGCGTTCGAGCATGCTCGAAACGAAAGTCACGCCGCACGCGCGCAAAGCCTGCAGATCACAAGGCGCCAGCAGGTAAGGCTTCGACGCATCGCGCCGATCCGCATGTGAGTTCGCCACGAGATCAGCGATGGCGCCGATCGGTCTCGCCCAACCGCTTGTCACGGCGTCGCGCGCGACCCCGACCGGGTCCTGCGCGTTGAGCAACTCGCTGACCGTAGGCGCGACGCGGGACAGGTCAAAGGCTTTTCCCCCGGTAATAAGAAGGGGGCTGGGCCCACCGCCGGCCCCTGGCACCCAGGCGCGCCCCACCAAGGTTGCACGATCTGCGTCGGTGGGCAAAACCTGATCGACTGAGAGCTTCATGTGCTGTCTCCGGTCACTCCTGGTGTTTGGTGAGAAAAAAGAATTCAGGCACGCAATCGGGCGCGCAAAGGGCCACCCAACCCTCGCTTCCGGATTTGAATCCGAAATACGCATCCATCGGATAACCCTGGTCGTTACGCGCGACCAGCTTGATGATGCGATCCGGCGGCGCCGCATCCGTGTAAGTCACCAATGTCCTGGCCAGTCTTTCGTGAAGCGACTTGATCTCCCCGTCGGAAAGATCCGCGGCCTTGAAACCAGTAAAGTAACGGCCCCCGGCATTCGAACGCGATTCGACCGGCGCAAAAGCCGGAATCGAAGGTCGATCGAAAAAGCTGCCCGGAAACCGCCACACCCAACCGTCGGGTGCGACGATCATTTGTGCTGAAGGCGTGCACAGAATGGTCGCCGCGGAGGCCAATTGGTTCGGCAGCGTCTTGGCGAGATCTTTGGGCGGATGTTCGCAGTCGAGCAGGGCATCGTCCCCGGCTGCGTCCTCGCCGCCATGAGCGAACGCCCGAAGGGCAACGACAAGCAGCAGCAAAGGCAGGCAACGCAACGACATGAACTCCCCCGATGGTTTTGCCCACGATTATACAGAGGGCTCTGGTGCGTCACGCTTGATTGTCCAAACCGTCAACTCGCGCAGGCGAGAGGGTTTAGAATCGCTGCCGTGCAGACGCGACCCTCCCGGCAATGCTTGACCGCGCGCTGATTTTTCTGGACCTGGAAACGACCGGTGCGACGGCGCACGTCGACCGCATCACCGAAATCGGCCTGGTCGAGGTCGATCAGGGCCGCCACGTCGGCGAATGGAGTTCACTGGTCAACCCGGAAAGACCGATTCCCGCCATGATCGAGTCCTTGACCGGAATCACTGACGCCATGGTGGCCGACGCTCCGACCTTCGCCCAACTTGCTGGAGATTTGTATCAACGGCTGGCGGGCAAGACCCTCGTCGCACACAACGCCAGGTTCGATTTTGGATTTCTTCGCAACGAATTCCGCCGCGTGGGTTTGAAATACGCGCCGGATGTGCTGTGCACCGTTCGCCTTTCGCGCCGGCTTTACCCGCAGGAGCGCCGGCACAATCTGGACAGCGTGATAGCGAGGCACGGTCTTTCCTGCGACAACCGCCACCGGGCACTGGCCGATGCGCGCGTGCTCTGGGACTTTACGCGACACATCCACCAGGATCTTGATACCAGTGAGATACGCAATGCCGTTGTCGACCAGTTGCGCAAGCCGCAATTGCCTCCCAGTCTGCCCACCGATCTGCCCGAGCAGATTCCGGAAGCGCCCGGCGTCTACGCCTTCTACGCAAAGGACAATGTGGCGCTTCACGTCGGCAAGAGCGCGAATCTGCGCGCGCGGGTTCTATCGCATTTCAGCGGTGACAAGCGGCCCGCATGGCGGGCCTCGACGGAAATCGCGCGGGTCGAGTGGAAGGTCACCGCAGGCGAGCTCGGGGCGCAATTTCTCCATGCGCGATGGCTGAAGGAACTGCAACCATTGCATAACAGCAGGCCGCGGCACCATGAGGAACTGTGGTCGCTGCAGTGGGATCCGATCAACGGACCATCGATCCCGATGCCGGTCGATTCCGCGGGCATGGATTTATCGCGGGCGTCCAACCTGCACGGCATGTTCCGGTCGGAGCGTACCGCGCTCAATGCCTTGCGCAAGGCCGCCGATGAGCACGGCTTGTGTCACATCGGCACCGGCCTACAGACCGGGTCGGGACCCTGCCTCGGCCATCTGCTCAGGCGTTGCCGCGGGTTGTGCGTGGGCGCGGAAACCACGATAGCCCATTCAATGCGGATGATGCAGGCGTTGCATGCGTTGCGCCTGCGCGACTGGCCCCATGCCGGGCCAATCGGCGTACGCGAACACGACGCGATGACGGGGCGAACGCAGATTCACGTCCTCGACCGCTGGCGGCATCTTGGCAGCGCCGACGTCCAAGCCGACCTGCAGGAAATTCTGCATACCCGCGCCGACATTGCGTTCGATCCTGCCGTTTACAGATTGCTCGTGCAGTATTTCAGGTCGAGGCCGCGCGATATCGCGATCGTGGTCCTGCATTAGGGTTGCCCCTAACAATCACCGGCAGTCAGTGCCTGTCCAGAAATCCGGCGACGGCCCGGTTGAATGCAGCGGGCTGCTCGAGATTGGACAAGTGCGATGCCGACGGGATCACGACCAGTTCCGACCCTCGTATCGCTTCATGGATCGACTGCGACATCGCCACCGGCGTGCCCACGTCCTGCTCGCCGACAATGACCTGCACCGGACAGGTAATCGCGCCCAGCCTCGCGGTGACATCGATTTTCGGAATGGCCTTGCAGCAACCGATATAGCCCGCCGGTTTCGTGTCGCGGATCATTTTTCCAACGCGGGCCATCATCGGTTTGTTGGATTTATAAAACGGCTCGGTGAACCAGCGCTGCAACGTCGGCTCGACCAGCGGCTCCATGCCCTGCTCGGCGGCGACCTTGATGCGCCCTTCCCAGATCGGCCCCGCCTCGGACGGAATGCGGCTCGACGTATCACACAGCACCAGACTACGAAAACGCTTGGGGTGCTTGAGTGCAAACGTCATCCCGATCATGCCGCCCATAGACAGGCCAATGAAGTGGGGGTCCGTGACTGAGAGTTCGTCGAGCAGACCGAGCAAATCCTCGGACAACATGTCCAGCGTGTAGGCGCCCTCCGGAGCATCGCTGCCGCCATGGCCGCGCGTGTCAAAACGCAGCACGCGATAACGTGTCTTCAGGCGCTGCGCCTGCTCTTCCCACATCGAACGATCGCAGGCGAGCGAATGGCTCATCACGACCCACGGACCCTGCCCGTCGATTGTGTAATCGATGTTGATGCCGTTGCTTTTTGTTTTCATTGGTCCTCCGCAAAACGATACGCCGAACGATACACCGGGGCCGGCGCAGTATAAGGTCGGGCGGACGGCATGTACACCGCCAACCCGTGCGGGCGCGTTCGTCGTAATATTCCTGGCTGCGGCAGATCATCGGGAACCATCAGACCAACCCAAAACAAAAAAAGGGGGACATCTTGAGGCTTGTTCAATTCACCGACCGTTCCGGCGGGCGCCGGGTTGCCGTGTCCGACGACGGCAAGACTTTGCGCGTTCTGAACGGCGTGGCGCGGATCTATGAATTGGCTCTCGCCGCCGCGAGGGCCAACTCGTCACTGGAATCGGCAGCCAAAGCGAAGATTGGCGCGGAAACGCTCAGCTACGACGAGGTGATCGACGAGAAGCGCTTGCTGCCACCCCTCGATCATCCCGACCCCTATCGCTGCCTGATCACCGGAACCGGGTTGTCGCATCTCGGCAGCGCGGCGGCGCGCGATTCGATGCACGCGAAACTGCAGAAGAGCGAGGCAGAACTGACCGATTCGATGAAAATGTTCAAGTGGGGCATGGAGGGCGGCAAGCCGCCGGCGGGCAAAATCGGCACACCGCCGGAGTGGTTCTACAAGGGAGACGGGCGTTGCGTGGTTGCACCCGAGCACGCGCTCGAGCTGCCCGCCTACGCGCTCGACGGCGGCGAGGAGGTCGAAGTAGTCGGGCTCTACGTCATCGGCGACCGCGGGGAAGTGTTGCGCGTGGGCTTCGCGCTGGGCAACGAATACGCAGACCACGTCATGGAGCGCCAGAATTATCTTTACCTGGCGCATTCGAAACTGCGTCAATGTTCGTTCGGACCTGAACTGCTCATCGGTGCCTTGCCCGCTTCCGTTACCGGCCGCGCGCGCCTGTTGCGCGAAGGCAAGGAGATCTGGGCCGAGGACTGGCTGTCCGGTGAGTCAAATATGTGCCATTCCATCGGCAACCTTGAGCATCATCACTTCAAGTATCGCGATTTTCGCCAGCCCGGCGACGTGCACGTGCATTTTTTCGGCGCGGCCACCGGCAGCTTCACCAAAAAAATAGAAACCAGGGTCGGCGACGTTTTCGAAATCCACGCGCCACAGTTCGGGCGCGCGCTGCGTAATCCGCTGGGCGCCGCGCGTGAAGAAGACAACCTCGTCGCTATACGCGCGTTGTGAACGCACTGCATGTCGTCTTCGGCACCGGCCCGCTCGGGCTGGCGGTCATGCGCGAACTGCGCCGGTACGGCAAGGCCGTGCGCATGGTAAATCGCTCCAGCCGCGTCCGGTTCGCCAAAGACTTGCAGACTCAAGTCGGCGGCATCGATGCCGGCGATGCCGCCCAGAGCCGCGAAGCCTGCGAAGGAGCGGCCGTGGTATATCACTGTATCGGCCTGCCCTATCCGCGCTGGAGCGAGTTTGCGCGCATTGCAGCAGGGATTGTGGAGGGCGCAGCATCCGCCGGGGCCAAGCTTGTCTACGCCGACAATCTCTACGCTTATGGTCAAGTAGATCGGCACATGACCGAAGACTTTGCGCAGAGCGCCGCGACGAAGAAAGGCCGTATTCGCGCCGGCATTGCGCAGACGTTGTTGAACGCGCACAACGCCGGCAAGGTCCGGGTCGCAATCGGGCGGGGTTCCGATTTCTTTGGGCCTTACGTCACCGATGCGGCCATGATGGGCACGCGTGTATTTGGCCGCGCGCTGGCGGGCAAAGCCGCCCAGGTGATCGGCAACCCCGATCGTTTGCATACTTACACGTTCATCGACGACTTCGGCAAGGCGCTGGTCACGCTAGGGGAACGCAATGAGGCGCTCGGAAAGGCGTGGCATGTGCCCAGTGCCCCGGCCACCACGACACGCGCTTTCGTGGACAAGGTCTACGGCGAACTTGGTCAACGCCCGAAGCTGAGCAAAACGCCGCGTTTCGCGATCGCTCTGCTCGGGCGGTTCGATGAAAATTTGCGCGAGTTAAAGGAAATGCTCTACCAGTTCGAACGCGATTTCGTCATGGATTCGGGACGTTTCGAATCGACTTTCGGCACCCAACCCACGCCGCTCAGGAATTCGATCCGGCAGACCCTCGACTGGTATCGAAACCGCTCATCGAGCTAAGCCATCGACAGATCGAGAATTTTGGCTCGGGCGTAACGCTAAAGCCCATTAGCCTTCACTGAAACGTCGAATCAATCCTTGCTGCTTACGCGCCTTGCTTTGCGTTCTTCTCAATCAACGCGTAGGCAGAATGATTGTGGATCGACTCGAAATTCTCAGACTCGACCACGTAACCTTCGATGCGCTTGTCCTGATTCAGGGCGGTGGACACATCGCGCACCAGATCCTCGACGAATTTTGGATTGTCGTAAGCACGCTCTGTGACAAATTTCTCATCGGGACGTTTCAGCAGGCCATAGAGTTCGCACGAGGCCTCCTGTTCCGCAATGCGCACCAGTTCCTCGATCCAGACGTGGGCATTGGTGCGGGCAGTGATCGTTACGTGCGAGCGCTGGTTGTGCGCCCCATATTCAGAAATCTTTTTGGAACACGGGCAAAGGCTGGTGACTGGCACCACGACTTTCATTGTGAACGAATACCCTCCGCGCGTTACTTCACCGGCAAACGTTATCTCGTAATCCATCAGGCTTTTGACCCCGGAAACCGGGGCCGCCTTGTTGATGAAATACGGGAACGTCATTTCGATGCGCCCGAACTCGGCCTCCAGCCGCTTGACCATGTCGCGCAACATCGTCTCGAATGACTCTACCGATATTTCGCGTTCGTGAGAATTCAGGATCTCGACGAAGCGCGACATGTGGGTGCCTTTGAAGTTATGCGGCAAACCCACGTACATGTTGAATGTGGCAATGGTGTGTTGAACGCCGCCGTCGCGGTCCGCCACCCGCACCGGATGCCGGATCGCCTTGATGCCGACTTTGTCGATGGCGAGGCGCCTGGTATCGGCCGAGCCTTGCACGTCGGGTATTGCGAATTTATCTGGGGAATTCATGAAACGACGGGCTCCCTTGGAGCATTTGCTTTGGTCTGATTATAGACTTCGCCAATACCTGAGTAAACTACTCGGCTATGAATTGGGCGATCGACCGGTGAATTCCATCCGCATCGAGCCCGCAATCCTTCAGCAGCCTTGCGGGATCGCCATGATCGATGAAACGGTCAGGAAGCCCAAGTTGCAGCGTACGGCGCGGAAGCCCTTGCCTCTCGATTATCTCGAGAACGGCACTGCCGGCGCCGCCCAATACCGTATTTTCCTCCACCGTGACTAGATGCTCGTGGTCGCGGGCAAGTTCCCGGATCAACTCTTCATCGATCGGTTTGACGAAACGCATGTTCGCCACCGAAGCATTCAGCTTTTCTGCAGCGTCCAGACAGGGCTTGAGCAGTGCGCCGAAGGACAGGATCGCCACTTTGCTGCCGCGCCTGCGCAATTCGCCCTTGCCGATCGGCAACGCCTTCATCTCCCGCTGAATTGCCACACCGGGCCCGCTGCCGCGCGGATAGCGTACAGCCGCCGGCCCATCGATGAGAAATCCCGTGTAGAGCATTTGCCGGCATTCGTTCTCGTCCGCCGGCGCCATGAGCACCATGTTCGGCAGACAGCGCAGGTAAGTCAGATCGAAACTGCCGGCGTGCGTCGGACCGTCCGCGCCGACAAGCCCGGCGCGGTCGATTCCGAATAGCACCGGAAGATTCTGGATGCAGATGTCGTGAATGAGCTGATCGTAAGCGCGCTGCAGGAAGGTCGAATAGATGGCGACGACCGGCTTCGTCCCTTCGCAGGCCAATCCCGCCGCGAACGTCAGCGCGTGTTGCTCGGCGATGCCGACATCGAAATAACGCTCCGGGTATTCCTGCGAGAAACGCACCATGCCCGAACCTTCGCGCATCGCAGGCGTAATGCCGATCAGTCGCGAATCCTGTGCAGCCATATCGCACAGCCAATCGCCGAATACCTGGGTGTAAGTCGGTTTTCCCCCGGCCTTCGGTATGATCCCCGCGTCGGGATCGAACTTCGTCACGCCGTGATAGAGGATCGGATCGCCTTCGGCACGTTCGTAACCTTTGCCCTTGCGAGTGACGACGTGCAGGAACTGCGGCCCATCGAGCTTCTTGAGGTTGCTCAGCGTAGACACCAATGCATCGAGATTGTGGCCGTCGATGGGCCCGATATAGTTGAACCCGAATTCCTCGAACAGCGTGCCGGGTGTAACCATGCCCTTGACGTGCTCCTCGGCGCGTTTGGCAAGTTCCAGCACCGGGGGTATTACGCGCAGAACTTTCTCGCCGGTTCTCCAGGCAGCCGCGTAAAAACGTCCCGATATGAGCCGCGCAAGATAGTTGTTCAGCGCGCCGACATTTTCTGAAATAGACATGTCGTTGTCGTTCAGGACCACCAGCAGGTTGGCATCCATCGCGCCGGCGTTGTTCAAGGCCTCGAAAGCCATGCCGGCAGTCATGGCACCGTCGCCGATGATGGCCACTACTCGGCGCTCCTCGCCCTTCATGTGCGCTGCGACAGCCATGCCAAGGGCTGCGCTGATCGACGTGCTGGAATGCGCCGTGCCAAACGTGTCGAACTGGCTCTCCGCGCGGCGCGGGAATCCGGCGACCCCACCGTATTGGCGCAAACTCGACATTTGCTCGCGCCGTCCCGTCAGAATCTTGTGCGCGTAAGTCTGGTGACCGACATCCCACACCAGCCGATCTTCGGGCGTGTTGAACACATAGTGCAGAGCTATCGTAAGTTCTACCGTGCCAAGGTTCGAGGAAAGATGTCCACCCGTACCCGCCACCGATTCCAGAAGAAATTCCCGCAGCTGCCGGGCGAGTTCGGGCAACTGCTTGCGCTCGAGGGCGCGCAAATCGGACGGCGACTGGATGGTATTCAGCAATTCATGCATTTGAGGGGTGGGTGGCGCCGGGGCGCAGCCTGGGTCGGATGGGGTCAGAATTTTCGCTGAACGATGAAGTCGGCAAGCTGGCGCAAATGTCCGCCGTTTCCCGGCAAGGCATCGAGTGCGCTTAGCGCATTGTCGCGTAGTTCCGTCGCCATTTCCCGCGCGCGTTCGAGCCCGAGGGCGCTGACGTACGTGGATTTGTGGCTACGGGCATCCTTGCCCGCGGTCTTTCCCAGCGTTGCGGTACTGGACTCGGCATCGAGCACATCATCCACTACCTGGAAAGCAAGGCCGATGAATTTGCTGAAATGGTCCAGTTGACCAAGCTGGGTATCGCTCAACGCGTCCCCGCAACGGGCGCCAAGCGCCACAGATGCGCGAATCAAAGCGCCAGTTTTATGGATATGCATGAATTCCAGCGCCGGCACCGAAAGGGTCTTGGCGGTCGACTCCAGATCGATTGCCTGTCCACCCGCCATGCCGCGGGAGCCGCTTGCGCGCGCCAGCAACGCGATCATTTCCAGTTGCCGGTGCGCGTCGTGGGCAAGCGGATGCACGGCCATTGTCTGGAATGCCAGCGTCTGCAGACTGTCACCGACCAGCAGGGCGGTCGCCTCGTCGAACTCCACATGCACCGTAGGCTTGCCTCGGCGCAGAACATCATCGTCCATCGCCGGCATATCGTCGTGCACCAGCGAATACACGTGGATCATTTCGACCGCTGCCGCCACGCAATCGACCCTTCCGAGCTGCGCGGATGCGAGTTCGCCGGCGCCGTAGACAAGTAAAGGCCTGACCCGTTTGCCGCCGCCCAACACAGCGTAGCGCATGGCCGTATGCAGTCGCGCAGGTGCTATCTCGGCCGCCGGCAGAGCGGCGTGCAGGGTTTTCTCGACGCGGTCCTGCCTGTCGAGCATCCAGCCCTGAAAATCAGTCGGTGCTATCGTCACCGTCAAAGTTCTTGAGTGTGCCAGCCTCGAGGATCTTGACCTTCTGCTGAGCTTCCTGAAGTCGCGCCTGACAGTATTGCAGCAGTTCGGCGCCGCGTTGATAGGCGGTAAGAGAGTGTTCGAGCGTAAGCTGCCCCTCTTCCATCGCGGCGACGATACTTTCGATTTCTGCCAGAGCGGCTTCGAAGGACTGGGGACTCTGGATTTTGACTTTGGTCACGGGCCTGAAGGGATGCTGCGGTGGCAAAGACCATAAAAATAGCCCATCCGCGGAACCCGGGTCAACGAACGATGGTCGATTATGTGGGGAAATGCGAGCGACGCGGACTGAAAACATTGCGCCGGATGGGGTTTTAAGGGAAAATTCCCCTCGGAATTCCGCCCCGTATTTTGATTGTGCCAGGGGCGTTTTTTTTTATATTCGAGCTTCATGGGTTTTCCTTGCGAGTTTGCGCATCACGGGACACTGGTTATGACCGATCTGGCTAATGTTTCCGCCTTGACTCGAACGCCGGCGCAGCTGCCGATCGACTGGTATTTCGATCCACGGATTGCGCAAATCGAACAGAACATCCTGTTCGAGCGCGGGCCCGGCTATGTCGGACACGAACTCATGGTTCCGGAACCGGGAGATTACCGCGCTCTCGACTGGATGAATAACGCCAAGGTGCTGGTGCGCAACCAGGCTGGCGTACAACTATTGTCGAACGTCTGCCGCCACCGTCAGTCAATCATGCTCAAAGGCAGCGGCCACGCCCAAAACATCGTGTGTCCGTTGCACCGCTGGACCTACGACATGTCGGGCAAATTGCTCGGGGCCCCCCACTTTCCCGGCAATCCTTGTCTGGATCTCGACAAGACTGCGTTGACTGGATGGAATGGCTTGCAGTTCGCCGGGCCGCGCGATCCCAATGCCGACCTGGCCAGCCTGGGCGTGCTTGCCGATCTGGATTTCTCCGGTTACAAACTGGACCGGGTCATGCGCCACGAATACTCGGTCAACTGGAAGACCTTCATCGAGGTCTATCTCGAGGACTACCACGTCGGCCCTTTTCATCCGGGACTCGGCCAGTTCGTCAACGCCGACGACCTCAAATGGGAATTCGGCAACTGGTACAGTGTCCAGACCGTGGGCCTGAATCAGGCGCTCGGTAAACCGGGAACCGCAGCCTATCAAAAGTGGCATGAAGCCGTCTTGCGCTACAACAACGGCGAGATGCCGAAACAGGGCGCGATCTGGCTGACGTATTACCCCAATGTCATGGTCGAGTGGTATCCGAACGTGCTGGTCGTCAGTACCATCGTGCCGCGAGACCCGGAACATTGCACCAACATCGTCGAATTTTATTATCCTGAAGACATCGTGCTGTTCGAGCGCGAGTTCGTCGAGGCGGAACAGCAGGCTTATTGCGAAACGGCCCGGGAGGACGAGGAAATCTGCGTGCGCATGACCGAAGGCCGTCGAGCGCTGCATCAGCAGGGTCGCAACGAGTTCGGTCCATACCAGTCGCCGATGGAAGACGGCATGATTCATTTTCACGAGTTCCTGCGCGCGCACGTTCGGCCGCATCTGTAACCGCTGTTCCCTGGCCGCGTCCGGCGCACGCCCGATGACTCATACCACGCTGATTTCCGTTTCCGATCTTGCGCAGCACCTCGACGACCCGGCGTTCGTCATATTCGATTGCCGCCACGAATTGACGAATCCCGAGTTCGGCACAGCGGCCTATGCGCAATCCCATATTCCGGGGGCCCGCTTTGCACACCTGGATCGCAACCTCGCTGCGCCGCTGACCGGCCGCAACGGACGGCATCCGCTGCCGGACCCGAAGGTCTTCGCCGAGTGGCTTTCGCGCATGGGTGTATCGAACGACAATCAGGTGATCGGCTACGACAATGCCGGCGGAGTCTATGCCTCGCGGCTGTGGTGGATGCTGCGCTGGATTGGACACAAGAATGTGGCGGTGCTCGATGGTGGCTGGCAGGCCTGGATCGAAGCAGGACATCCTGTGACGGCCGAGGTACCCACGCCGCGCCCCGCGAAGGTCACTGTCAACGTGCAAGAGACTCCTGTGGACGCGAAGTACGTGCTGGACAACCTGCAGTCGCCGGCCTTGGTGCTCATCGATGCGCGCGCAAATGACCGCTTTCGCGGGCAAAACGAGACTATCGATCCGGTGGGCGGACACATCCCGGGCGCAATGAACCGCTTCTTCAAGGACAACCTGACCGCACAGGGATTGTTCAAATCGCCGCAACAGTTGCGCGACGAATTCAGATTACTGCTGGACACCGTTACGCCGGAAAAAATCGTCAGTCAATGCGGTTCCGGCGTAACCGCCTGCCACAACCTGCTGGCGATGGAAATTGCAGGGCTGCGGGGAGGACGCCTCTATCCCGGTTCCTGGAGCGAATGGATCGCCGATCCGGCCCGGCCGCGCGCAACCTGATGCGCGGAGCCGCGTAAACAAAAAAAACGGACCCCGTGGGGTCCGGTTTTCTTCGTGCTGTGCGGTCAGGCGACGCTTTCTTCCTTGTCCTTATCCTTGGACTCGCGCTTCGAACTGTTGATTACCAGCTTGGTCTTTCCTGCGGCATCGACATCCACCGTTACGTCGCCACCGCCAGCCAGCTTGCCGAATAACAATTCGTCGGCCAGCGCGGTGCGGATAGTGTCCTGAATCAGGCGTGCCATCGGGCGCGCGCCCATGAGTGGATCGAACCCGTGCTTGGCGAGATACGCCTTGAGTGCTTCGGTAAACTCGACCTCGACTTTCTTCTCGTGCAACTGCTCTTCGAGTTGCATCAGGAACTTGTCGACCACGCGAACGATAACTTCGTGGGACAGCGACGCGAACGAAATGATGGCGTCCAGCCGGTTGCGGAATTCCGGCGTGAACATGCGCTTGATCTCCACCATTTCGTCGCCCGCAACCCGTTGCTGGGTGAACCCCATGGTCGTTTTGGAAAGTTCCGCGGCTCCGGCGTTGGTGGTCATGACGATGACCGTATTGCGGAAATCGGCCTTGCGGCCGTTGTTGTCGGTCAGCGTGCCGTGATCCATCACCTGCAACAGGATGTTGAAAATATCGGGATGCGCCTTTTCGATCTCATCGAGCAACACGACCGAATACGGATGCTTGCTGATCTGCTCGGTCAACAGTCCGCCCTGATCGAAGCCGACATAACCGGGCGGGGCGCCGATCAGACGGGACACCGCGTGACGCTCCATGTACTCCGACATATCGAACCGGATGAGTTCCACGCCCATGGTGTAGGCCAGTTGCCGAGCAACCTCGGTCTTGCCCACCCCGGTCGGCCCGCTGAACAGGAAGCAGCCGATCGGTTTCTGGGGATTGCCCAGGCCGCTGCGCGACATCTTGATCGAAGCCGCCAGCGCATCGATCGCCATATCCTGGCCGAATACGACGGCCTTCAGGTCGCGATCGAGATTCTGCAATTTGCTGCGATCGGTGGACGAGACGCTTTGCGCGGGAACGCGCGCAATCTTGGCGATGATTTCCTCGATCTCGTGCTTGCTGATCACCCGCTTCTGCTTCGACTTGGGCAGAATGCGCTGCGCCGCCCCTGCCTCGTCGATCACATCGATCGCCTTGTCGGGCAGGTGCCTGTCGTTGATGAAGCGCGCCGACAGTTCCGCCGCGGAAGTCAGCGCGGACGCCGTGTACTTGACGCCATGGTGCGCCTCGAACCTGGTTTTCAGTCCGCGCAGGATCTCGACCGTTTCGGCAACCGAAGGCTCGGTAACGTCTATTTTCTGAAAACGGCGAGACAACGCGTGGTCTTTCTCGAATATCCCGCGATACTCGGTATAGGTCGTCGCCCCGATGCATTTCAGGCTTCCCGAGGACAACGCCGGTTTCAGCAAATTCGAGGCATCCAGCGTGCCACCCGATGCCGCACCGGCCCCAATCAGGGTATGAATCTCGTCGATGAACAGAATCGCGTTCGGGTTGTCGGTAAGTTGCTTTAGCACGGCCTTCAGTCGCTGCTCGAAATCGCCGCGATACTTGGTTCCGGCGAGAAGCGAACCCATGTCGAGAGCGTAGACCTGGCAGCGGCCGAGAATTTCCGGGACTGCGCCCTCGATGATCCGGCGCGCCAAACCTTCGGCGATGGCTGTCTTGCCAACGCCGGCTTCGCCCACCAGCAGGGGATTGTTCTTGCGCCTCCGGCACAGCGTCTGGATAACCCGTTCAAGTTCGCGCTCGCGGCCGATCAGCGGATCGATCTTGCCAGAGATGGCCAGAGCATTCAGGTTCAAGGTGTAGCTCTCGAGCGCTCCGCCGGAATTCTGCTCTTGATCCGAGTCGGCTTCGCTTTCCTGCTGTGGCTTGGCCGGAGCCGTCTGCGGAACTTTGGTGATGCCGTGGGAGATGAAATTCACCACGTCGAGGCGCGTAACCCCCTTTTGGTGCAGGAAATACACTGCGTGGGAATCCTTCTCGCCGAAGATCGCAACCAGCACGTTGGCACCGGTAACTTCCTTCTTGCCGGAAGACTGCACGTGCAGGATTGCGCGCTGGATCACACGCTGAAAGCCAAGCGTGGGCTGGGTGTCGACGTCCTCGCCGCTGACCACCGGAGTATGTTCATTGATGAAATCCGTCAGGAGCTTGCGCAGTTCCTCGACGTTGGCCGCACAGGCACGCAGGACTTCCGCCGCGGAAGGATTGTCCAGCATGGCGAGCAGAAGGTGCTCCACGGTGATGAATTCGTGGCGCTTCTGCCGTGCTTCCATGAACGCCATGTGCAAACTGACTTCAAGCTCCTGCGCAATCATGTTTCCTCCATCACGCATTGAAGCGGATGTTGATGCTGTTTGGAAAACGCAATGACCTGTTCGACTTTGGTCGCGGCAACATCTCTAGGATACACGCCGCAGACGCCCATCCCTTCCCTATGAACTTTGAGCATGATTTGGGTCGCTTGCTCCCGGGTCATTGAAAAAAAAGTTTGCAAAACCGCCACGACGAAGTCCATGGGTGTGTAGTCGTCGTTCAGCAGCAGAACCTTGAATAGCGGCGGTTGCTTGACCTTGCTTTTTTCGGCCTCTAGGAGCGTGCCATCACGATTTCCCGTCGCCATGCGCTCGTCTCGCTTCACTGCTTTCACTAGTGTCTAATTTTGCGGATAACGGTGGAAAATACAAGTGCAGATTTCATGCCTGCTCATAGACCGTACGGAGTACTTAAAACTGCGTTGCAACAATCGCTTGCGTAGCTTTGGCCTACTTGACTTCCCAAAATAAATCCCCTACAAAGGAAACTGGTGTTTGGCTTCAAGGATACTGCAGTGCCAGTTTGGCCGATAACGCGGACTTTGAAACTCAAACGATCGGCGGGTTTGCTGCCCGCGTTTTTCAAAGGGGATGGGGAGCATGGCAATCGGTACCGTGAAGTGGTTCAACGACGCAAAGGGCTATGGATTCATCACGCCCGATGACGGCAGCGAAGATCTGTTTGCCCATTTTTCGGCAATTCAGATGAACGGGTTCAAGACGCTGAAGGAAGGCCAGAAGGTGAGTTTTGAAGTCACCCAGGGACCCAAGGGCAAGCAAGCCTCCAACATACAGGCTGCCTGATATCGTAGCGGATCCAGATCCGCAGCAATTTAGAATGTTCGAGGCCCGCGACTCAGTCGCGGGTTTTTTGTTTCCGGGGCCGACACTCACCCCCGCATGCGTTCGATCATGGCGTTGCCAAATCCCGAGCAGGAAAGCTGCGTCGCTCCAGGCAGCAGCCGGGCAAAGTCATAAGTAACTTTCTTGTCGTGGATGGTTGCTTCCATCGACTTCAGTATCAGGTCGGCCGCTTCGACCCAACCCATATGGCGCAGCATCATCTCCGCGGAGAGAATCAGTGATCCGGGATTCACGTAGTCCTTGCCTGCGTATTTGGGAGCCGTTCCATGGGTTGCCTCGAACATGGCGACCGAATCGCTCATATTGGCGCCCGGCGCAATGCCGATGCCGCCGACCTGCGCAGCGAGCGCATCGGAAATGTAATCACCGTTCAAATTGAGCGTTGCGATCACATCGTACTCTTCCGGGCGCAGGAGAATCTGCTGCAGGAAAGCATCCGCGATCACGTCTTTGATCACAATTCCGCCGGGCAGCTTCATCCATGGTCCACCGTCGACCAGTTCGGCGCCGAACTCGCGTTTGGCGAGCGCGTAACCCCAATCCCGGAACCCGCCTTCGGTAAATTTCATGATGTTGCCTTTGTGCACCAGGGTCACGGAAGCGCGCTTGTTTTCGATCGCATACTGGAAAGCCTTGCGCACCAGGCGTTCCGTGCCTTCGCGCGACACCGGCTTGATGCCGATCCCCGACGTCTGCGGGAAGCGAATTTTCTTGACCCCCATGTCTTTGATCAGGAAATCGATCAGTTTGCGTGCGCTGTCTGACTCCGCCGCCCACTCGATACCGGCATAAATGTCCTCGGAGTTTTCGCGAAAAATCACCATGTCGGTTTTTTCTGGCTGCTTCAGGGGGCTCGGCACGCCCTTGAAGTAGCGTACCGGCCGAAGGCAGACGTAGAGGTCGAGTTCCTGGCGTAAGGCCACATTGATCGACCGGATACCGCCCCCAACCGGCGTGGTTAGCGGGCCCTTGATGGAAACCACAAATTCCTTGCTGGCCTGAAGGGTCTCTTCGGGCAACCACACGTTCTCGCCGTAGACCTTGCAGGATTTTTCACCCGCGAACATCTCCATCCAGACAATCTTGCGTTTGGACCCGTAAGCCGTATTGACCGCCGCATCCACGACTTTGCGCATAACCGGGGTAATGTCGACTCCGGTTCCGTCGCCCTCGATGAAAGGAATAATCGGGTTCGCCGGTACTTTCAGCGAGAAATCCTTGTTGACGGTTATTTTTTCGCCAGTGGACGGCACTTTGATGTGCTGATACATGAAGTTGTCTGCCTTGGATAGGTGGATGTGACTGAATTGCAAGCGCTTATGCGCGCGGCGCCTGCAATTGTAAAGCAAGGCTCCCCTGCGGCAAAAAAGCTCGTAGCGATACCACCTGTGGAGCTGGTTCAGAGAGGCGATCGGGCGGAAGAAGCTGAAATCTCTTCTCGCATTGCAAAATCGCGGGCCTTTGCCATCCCTACCATCCTGATTTGTAAGTAGTCCTTATGACCTATAGCGTTTGTTGCGATGCATAAAAAAAGTGATGTACCGTCCAGCTATCGCCACCGTTGCGTCATCTACACGCGGATGCAACGTCGATGACGGGATGCCGCCAAACGCGGCATCTCAAAAGAAAGATTGCGCCAGATCCGATCTCTGGCTTTTCACGTGAGGGGAGCGCCGCGGCGCCAGGCAGGACGAGCATGCAGTTCAGCCCGTCGTGTCATGCGGCGTCCGTAAAGGACACTTGAAGTTAGCTGACAGGAGACCGCCATGAATCGCGATCAGGCAATCGCAGAAATACGCAGGGACTGGAAAAATAATTCGCGCTGGCAAGGCGTGCAGCGTCCGTATTCGGCCGAAGACGTCTATCGTCTGCGCGGGACGGTTCAGATCGAATACTCTCTGGCGCGCCGCGGAGCCGAAAAGCTCTGGAAACTCGTGCACGAAGAAGCATTCGTCAATTCTCTTGGTGCTTTGACCGGCAATCAGGCGATGCAGCAGGTCAAAGCCGGATTGAAGGCGATCTATCTTTCCGGCTGGCAAGTCGCCGCCGATGCCAATCTGGCCGGCGCAATGTATCCCGATCAGTCGCTCTATCCCTCCGATAGCGTCCCGGCAGTCGTGCGTCGCATCAACAACACGCTCATTCGTGCCGATCAGATCTATCACGCCGAGGGCAAAGATGGCATCGACTGGCTTGCACCGATAGTCGCGGATGCGGAGGCCGGTTTCGGTGGCGTACTCAACGCTTTCGAAATCATGAAGGCGATGATCGATGCAGGCGCAGCGGGGGTGCATTTCGAAGACCAGCTTGCGTCCGCCAAAAAATGCGGCCACATGGGCGGCAAGGTTTTGGTGCCCACGCAGGAAGCAGTACAAAAACTGGCAGCGGCGCGTCTGGCGTCGGACATCATGGGCGTTCCCACTGTGCTGTTCGCGCGCACGGACGCGGAGGCGGCCAATCTCATTACTTCGGATTTCGACGAAAACGACAAGCCTTTCTGCACCGGCGAGCGCACGGCAGAAGGCTACTATCGAGTCATGAATGGCATACAGCAGGCCATTTCGCGCGGGCTTGCGTATGCGCCGTATGCCGACCTCATCTGGTGCGAGACCGGCAAACCGGACCTTGCCTTCGCGAGGCAATTTGCCGAGGCGATACACAGGCAGTACCCGGGCAAACTGCTTTCCTACAACTGTTCACCCTCATTCAACTGGAAGAAGAATCTCGACGACGCCACCATTTCCAAATTCCAGCGCGAACTTGGTGCGATGGGCTACAAATTCCAGTTCATCACGCTCGCGGGCTTTCATGCGCTCAACTACGGAATGTTCGACCTTGCCCGAGGCTACGCAACCGAGGGCATGACCGCGTACGTGCGGCTGCAACAGGCGGAATTTGCCGCAGAGGCCAGTGGCTACACGGCAACCAAGCATCAGCGTGAAGTCGGTACTGGTTACTTCGATGAAATCACGCAGGCGGTGCAAGCCGGCAAATCATCGGTGACGGCGTTGACGGGATCGACCGAAGAGGAGCAGTTCGTCTAAGGCACAGCAGTTCCACCAGCATCTCCTCGTAGCATTCGCAGCGCCGCGGTGTGGCAAGCTTTGCTTGTCCCCGCGGCGTTTCCTATTTATCATTAATCGAAATCATTTTTCACTATGTAAAATTCATTCCGGAGACCATGTGAATCAGCCGAATCTTCCAGCGGGGATGCAGGTGCTCGGCCCTGTCACACCCGCGTACGCGCAAATACTCACTGCTGATGCGCTCGTCTTTCTGGCAAGGTTGCACCGGACTTTCGATGCGCGTCGACTGGAGTTGTTGACCCGACGCATTCAACGGCAGAAAGAGATCGACTCCGGAAAGCTTCCGGACTTCCTCGCGGAAACCAAACCAATTCGCGATGCCGCGTGGCAGGTCGCTCCCGTGCCGCAGGATTTGCGGGACCGCCGCGTGGAAATTACCGGTCCTACCGACCGCAAGATGGTAATCAACGCGCTCAATTCCGGAGCGAACATGTTCATGGCGGATTTCGAGGATTCATCGACACCGACCTGGGACAACCAACTGCAGGGTCAGATCAACGTGCGCGATGCGAATGCCGGCACGATTTCCTTCACCAGCCCGGAGGGCAAGGAATACAAGCTCGCAGAGCAAACCGCGACCCTGCTGGTTCGCCCCCGCGGATGGCATTTGAGCGAAAAGCATATCGTCGTAGACGGGCAGCCGATGTCGGGCTCGCTATTCGACTTCGGTTTGTATTTCTTTCACAACGTCAAGGCGCGCGTCAAAAAGAAGTCCGGCATTTACCTCTATCTGCCAAAGATGGAATCCCATCTCGAAGCAAGACTATGGAACGATGTTTTCGTATTCGCGCAGAAGGAAATGGGTGTGGCGCAAGGGTCGGTAAAGGCCACCGTCCTGATCGAAACCATTCTCGCTTCTTTCGAAATGGAGGAAATCCTGTTCGAACTGCGCGAGCACTCGGCCGGCCTCAATTGCGGCCGATGGGATTACATCTTCAGCTGCATCAAGAAATTCCGCACCCAGAAGAATTTCATTCTCGCCGACCGCGGACTGGTCACGATGACAAGTCCGTTCATGCGCGCCTATTCACTGCTGCTGATCAAAACTTGCCACAAGCGCGGCGCCTTTGCCATGGGCGGCATGGCGGCACAGATTCCGATCAAGAACGATCCGGCCGCGAACGAAGCGGCGCTGGCCAAGGTGCGCGCTGACAAGGAGCGCGAGGCGACCGACGGCCATGACGGCACCTGGGTCGCCCACCCTGGCCTGGTAGCGCTCGCCAAGGACGCGTTCGACAAGGTAATGAAATCGCCCAACCAGATCGATAAAAAGCGCGATGACGTTCAGGTCTCGGCAAAAGACCTGATCGATTTCAAGCCTAAGGGCCCCATCACCGAACAAGGCCTGCGTATCAACATCAACATCGGCATCCAGTATCTGGGCGCCTGGCTGGCCGGCACCGGCTGCGTGCCAATTTTCAACTTGATGGAGGATGCGGCCACGGCGGAAATCTCACGCGCGCAGATCTGGCATTGGATCCGAAGCCAGCATGGGGTGCTGGACGACGGCCGCAAGGTCAGCAAGGAATTGTTTCGCGAATTGGTGCCACAGGAACTCGCAAAAGTGCGGGATATGCTCGGCGATAAGGGATATGCGGCCGGCAAATACGAAGAGGGTGCAAAAATGTTCGAAGAGCTCACGCTCGCCGAGGATTTCGTCGAGTTTCTGACCCTGCCCGCGTACGAGTACGTAACGGCGCACGAACACCGCTAACTTCCTGTGTAGTCCGCCTCTCGATGCCCAGGGTCGTTCTGTTCAACAAACCCTGCGGCGTTATCTGTCAGTTCAGCCCGTCCGGCGGCAAGCGCACTCTGAAGGATTACGTGCCGATCACGGGCATTTATCCCGCGGGCCGCCTCGATGCCGATAGCGAAGGCCTGCTGGTCCTGACGGACGACGGCAGTCTGCAGAACACCATAAGCCAACCCGCAAAAAAGTGGCCCAAGACTTATTGGGTACAGGTCGAAAACATTCCAGACGAGGCCGCCGTGGCGCTATTACGCAATGGCGTGGACATCGGGGAGTACGTCACGGCACCGGCCACTGTGTGCCAGATCGATGAGCCTCGCCCCTTGTTTACCCGCACACCGCCCATCCGTGTCCGCCAGGCGATACCGACAAGCTGGCTGGAAATCACCCTCACGGAAGGCAAGAATCGCCAGATCAGGCGCATGACGGCGGCGGCCGGTTTTCCCACGTTGCGCCTCATTCGTAGCCGAATTGGCCCATGGACCCTCGACGGTCTCGATCCCGGTGCATACAGGCTTCTTTCTGCCGAGGAATTGGCTATGCCGCAGGAATAAGCGCACTTGTAACAAAATATGTCAACCGGCCCCCAAGGACGGCGTTATAGGCCCTGACACCAGAGATGTGTCATCCCTGAAAAACCCTGAAGATGTCCTTAATGGAGAAGACCAGCATGAACAAGTTTGTTGCCGCCCTGATCGCCGCTCTGTTTGCTGCCGTAACTTTCTCGGCCGTTGCCGCCGATGAAGCCAAGCCCGCTGACGCGAAGCCCGCCAAGTCCGCGAAGAAGCACAAGAAGGCCAAGAAGGATATGGCCGCTCCGGCAGCTGCTACTCCCGCAACTCCGGCCAAGCAGTAGGCTTCAGTTATTAGCAAGACGCAAGGCAGGGGAATCTTCCCTGCCTTGTTTTATTGAAGCCTCCCGCAGGTACGGCATCCCGCGCAGTTTGACGCCCCTGCGAAAACTCCTTATTCTTGCCAGCGCTTTTCGAACGGGCGCATAACCTTCGTGGCCCCTGCAGCCGCGAATTCGGTGCTGATTCGATCCGGTTCAAAAATCGCTGCTCCCGTCAGGCAGCCATCGGCGCAAGACAACGACGCAATACAAGAGAGCCCGGGAATCCATTGAGATCCGGCGAGTAAGTCGCGCTGACCCGGTGCAAAGGCAGGGCCATCCCTGCCTTTTTTATTTCATGAACCGCGAATGAAGAGGTGTGTTCCGTGGGCGAGTGGACCGACCTTGTCAAGCTGACCGTCGCGCTACTGGCAATTGTCGATCCTTTTGCGGGGATTCCCATCTTCCTGAGCACTACCGCGGGCTATTCACAAACCGAGCGCCGCCGCGTTACGCAAATCGTCGCCCTCACGGTGTTCTGCGTCCTCGGAGCTGCGGCGTTGATTGGCACGCAAATATTGAGTTTCTTCGGCATCAGCGTGCCTTCATTTCTGATTGCTGGCGGAATCCTGCTTCTGCTGATGGCCATCGCGATGCTGCAGGCCCGCGAAAGCGGCATCCGCCAGACGCCCGACGAAGCCGCGGAAGCCGCGGAGCGGGAGGCGGTTGCAGTGGTTCCCCTGGCGATTCCCCTGCTGGCCGGTCCCGGCGCGATCAGTACCATGATCATTGCGACCCACCAATCGCCGACTCTGTCCCATCACCTCTTGCTTCTGATTCCCGCAGCGGTCATTGGCATTGTCTGTTGGGCGACCTTCGCGGCCGCGTCGCGTATTTCGGAGCGGCTCGGTACCACGGGTATGAACATCATTACCCGCGTTATGGGGTTGATCATCGCCGCGATCGGGGTCGAATACATCTACCGCGGGCTGATCGAGTTGTTCCCGAAGCTGGTCTGAAATCGCCATGATCTGGAAACCGCATGTAACCGTGGCCGCGGTCGTGGAACGCGAAGGGCGCTTCCTGCTCGTTGAAGAGCAAACGGAACGCGGATTGTTGTTCAATCAACCGGCGGGACACCTCGAGGACGGCGAATCGATTGCCGCAGCGGCGTCCAGGGAAATGCTCGAGGAGACCGCGTGGGAATTTGCGCCGGAACATCTGATCGGCGTGTATTGCTGGCGTGCCCCGCACAGCAAGATCTCCTATCTTCGCTTCGCATTTGCCGGGCGCCTTGGAACACACCATGCGGGGCGTGCACTGGATACCGGCATCGTGCGGGCGGTATGGCTCAGCCCGGAAGAGATTCGCGCCGGCCGCGAACGCCATCGCAGCCCGATGGTTGTGCGCTGCATGGAAGATTATCTGGCCGGCAAGAGGACGCCGCTCGACTTGCTGGTCGACTACCACCCGTCCGGAATCTGAGCATGGCGAGAAAACAGCGCATTGTCGTCGGCATGTCTGGGGGGGTGGATTCTTCGGTTGCAGCGTGGCTGCTCAAGGAGCAGGGGCATGAGGTCGTCGGGCTGTTCATGAAGAACTGGGAAGACGACGACGATGAAGAATACTGCTCATCGCGCCAGGACCTGATCGATGCCGTTTCCGTGGCAGACCTGATCGGCATCGACCTCGAAGCGGTAAACTTTTCAGCCGAATACAAAGATCGCGTGTTCAATGGCTTTCTCGCCGAATACAAAGCGGGACGAACGCCCAATCCCGATGTGCTGTGCAATGCAGAAATCAAATTCAAGGCTTTCCTCGATCATGCTCTGCAACTGGGGGCAGACCGCATAGCCACCGGGCACTATGCGCAGGTGCGCGAAGTGGACGGCCTGTTTCAGTTGCTCAAGGCAGAGGATGGGACCAAAGACCAGAGTTATTTTCTGTACCGCCTGAACCAGGCTCAACTGGGCAGCACGCTGTTTCCCCTGGGTACGATGACAAAGCGCGACGTGCGGGAAGCCGCAGCAAGGCTCAAGTTCCCGAATCACGATAAAAAGGATTCGACAGGAATCTGCTTTATCGGCGAGCGGCCGTTCCGCGAGTTTCTGAATCGGTATCTGCCCAAACAGCCAGGCGATATCATGAACCTCGAGGGGAAGATCATCGGCCGGCACGACGGACTCATGTATTACACCCTCGGCCAGCGCCAGGGACTCGGCGTTGGCGGGCGCAAGGATAGCGACGGCGAACCCTGGTACGTCTGCGGTAAAGACATGGAATCCAATCGACTACTGGTGGTGCAGGGGCACGATCATCCCGCCCTGCTCTCCGAGGCGCTTACGGCCAGCGAGTTGACATGGATCAGCGGGCTGAATCCGCACTGCAATTGGGTGTACGGTGCGAAAACACGCTACCGGCAAAAAGATGCGCCTTGCGAAGTCGAACGGGTTGACGAGGGCTCATGCGAAATAAAATTCGCGGAGCCGCAGTGGGCCGTTACCCCGGGTCAGTCCGTCGTCGTTTATGAATCGAAGGTCTGTCTGGGCGGCGGCATCATCGACAACGCCGTCCCTGCGTCTATCTGACTATCCTTTCGGCACGGTGGCCACGACGATCACCGGAATCGCAGCCGAAAGACGCTGCACGGTGCCCAGCGTGATAAAATCATTCATGTCGATGAGCTAGTTGGATGATGCCTCTTTCCCCTCTCACCGCGCTTTCCCCGCTCGACGGCCGCTATCGGGACAAAGTTTCCCGGCTCTCCGATTACTTCAGCGAATTCGGCCTGATCCGCTACCGCATTCTGGTCGAAATCGAATGGCTCAAAGCGCTCTGCGCGGCGAATCTCGATGGCATTCCTTCCCTTTCAGCCACTACGGTCAAGCAACTGGATGCCGTGGTGCGCGATTTCTTGGTCACCGACGCCGATGCGGTGAAACAGATCGAAGCCCGCACCAACCACGACGTAAAGGCGATCGAGTACTGGCTCAAGGAGAGACTCTCCGACAATCCCGAAATTGGCGGCGTCACGGGCTTCGTGCATTTCGCCTGCACCTCCGAGGACATCAACAACCTTTGCCACGCGCTGATGCTCAAGGATGCTCGCGCACACGTGATGCTGCCGGCGATCGATGCGCTGATAGAAGGATTGGCGGCGCTTGCCCATTCGACGGCCGCTCTGCCCATGTTGTCGCGCACCCACGGACAACCGGCGACTCCGAGCACGTTGGGCAAGGAAATGGCGAATTTCGTTTACCGCCTGCGCAAACAGCGCGCTCGCCTGGCCGGCGTTTCGCTCACCGGCAAGATCAATGGGGCCGTTGGAAACTATAACGCCCATCTCGCGGCCTTTCCCGGATTCGACTGGGAGAAGTTCTGCCGCGACTTCGTCGAAAAACTCGGCTTCGAATTCAACGCTTACACGACCCAGATCGAGCCGCATGATTCCATCGCCGAATTATTCGACGCCTTCAGCGGTCTCAATACGGTGTTGCTCGATTTCGATCGCGACGTCTGGGGCTATATCTCGATCGGCTATTTCAAACAGAAGATCAGGGAAGGCGAAGTGGGTTCTTCAACAATGCCGCACAAGGTCAACCCGATCGATTTCGAGAATTCGGAGGGCAATCTCGGCATCGCCAATGCACTGCTTTCGCACTTGTCGGCCAAATTGCCCATCTCGCGCTGGCAACGCGACCTCACGGACTCGACGGTATTGCGCAATATGGGGGTCGCTCTGGGTTATAGCCTGCTTGCCTACGATGCCTGCCGGCGCGGCCTGGATAAACTTGAAGCCGATCCGAAGCGCCTCGCCGACGAACTGAGCGTCAATTGGGAAGTGCTGGGAGAGCCGATACAAACTGTGATGAAGCGGCATGGCATCGAAGATGCCTACGAACAACTGAAAACGCTGACGCGCGGCAAGGCCGGGATCAACCGTGAAACACTGCACGAATTCATCCGCAGTCTGTCCATTCCTGCCACGGAGAAGGAACGCCTGCTGGCGCTAACCCCGGCAGCCTACACCGGCCTCGCACAGCAGCTGGCCAAACGCATCTGAGGAATCACGGCGCGTATCCCACCACGCCAGGCATTCAGGTCGCGCGTTTCGTGCGCCAGAATTCGACGACCGCCGGCATGATGGATAGCACAACAATACCGAGAATGACCACCGTAAGATTGTTCCTGACCAGAGGCAGATTGCCGAAGAAGAAACCGGCGTAGGCCAGCAGCGCCACCCACAATACCGCCCCCGCGACATTGAACATCAGAAAGTGCCGGTAGCGCATCGCTCCGATGCCTGCAACGAACGGTGCGTAGGTGCGCACGATAGGCACAAAACGGGCAAGAATGATCGCCTTGCCGCCATGCCGCTCGAAAAACGCGTGGGTCCGCTCCACGTAGGCGCGCTTGAAGAAGCGCGAGTCATCGAAGCGGAATACCCGGGGGCCGAGATAACGGCCAATCGCGTAATTCAGCGAATCCCCCGCGATGGCGGCCGCAATCAGAAGCACCACCAGCCCATGAACGTTGAGTTCACCAGAGGCCGCCAGCGCGCCCGCAACGAAGAGCAGCGAGTCACCTGGCAGGAACGGTGTGACAACCACACCAGTTTCGAGGAAAACAATGACAAAGAGAACGGCGTAAACCCAGGCGCCGTAGTTCTGAGCCAACTCGCGCAGATGCTGATCCAGATGCAGAATCAGGTCCACGAACCCTGCCAACAGATCCATTTTTTTGGATCCGCGCCGCTAGACCACGGCCTCTTCCTGTTTCTTCTCGGGTTTGATGAAATCTTCGCGTGTCACGCCAAGCCACATCACCAGCGGGCTCGCAACCAGCACCGAAGAGTAAATGCCAAAGAGAATGCCAATGGTGAGCGCCAGCGCAAAATAATGCAGCGTCTCGCCACCGAAGATCAGGATGGAAGTAACCATCAACTGCGTGCAGCCGTGGGTGATGATCGTGCGGGACATCGTGCGCGTAATGGCGTTGTTGATGATCTCCGGAGTACTGGCCTTGCGCATTTTGCGGAAATTCTCGCGAATCCGGTCGAATACGACCACCGATTCGTTCACGGAATAACCCAGCACGGCAAGAACCGCCGCAAGTACTGGCAGGGAAAACTCCCATTGAAAGAAAGCGAAAAACCCCAGGATGATCACCACATCGTGCAGATTGGCGATGATCGCCGATACGCCAAACTTCCACTCGAAGCGCAGAGCGAGGTAAACCACAATGCCGATCGACACGAGCAGCAGCGCCAAGGCGCCATTTTCGACCAGTTCCTTGCCGACCTGGGAGCCGACAAAATCGACCCGGCGCAGTTCGACGGAACGATCGTCTTGGCGCAACGCCTTGATCACCGTTTCGGACAACTGGGCTCCGGTCAGACCCTGCTTGGCCGGCAACCGGATCAGCGCCGTCTGCGAACTGCCGAAGCTCTGCACGGTTGCGTCGGCGAGATTCACACCATTCAAGGTGTCGCGAATCTTGTCGACGTCCACGGCGTGTCCGTAGTTAATCTCCATGACCGTGCCGCCCGTGAACTCAACGCCGAGATGCAGTCCTTTGGTTGCCAGGAAGATGACCGCCAGTACGAAAGTGATCAACGAAATGATGTTGAACACCAGCGCATGGCGCATGAAGGGAATGTCTTTGCGGATGCGGAAAAATTCCATATGTCTGTCCTTGGCGGTGGTGGGGCGCTGCGCTCAGGCAGTTTGCCGCTTGTACCAGTCGGTATTGCCGATGGGCAATTTTTCGAGCTTGCGCCTCGCACCGAAAATCAGGTTCACCATGCTGCGTGAAACCAGCACCGCGCTGAACATCGAAGTCATTATTCCCAGGCAATGCACGACGGCGAAGCCGCGCACCGGTCCGCTGCCAAACATGAACAGGGCGATACCGGCGATCAGCGTGGTGATATTCGAATCGAGGATAGTCGCCCAGGCTCGTTCATAGCCGGCCGCAATTGCGGCCTGCGGAGTGGTGCCATTGCGCAATTCCTCCCGGATTCGCTCATTTATCAGCACGTTTGAATCGATCGCCATGCCAAGCGTAAGCGCGATTGCGGCAATACCGGGCAAGGTCAGCGTCGCCTGGAGCATCGACAGAAGCGCAACCAACAACATCAGGTTTATCGCCAGGGATAGGACAGATATGACACCGAATAACAGGTAATAGGCGATCATGAAAACGGCGATGGCGCCAAAGCCGATCATGGTCGAACGGAAGCCGCGGCTGATGTTATCGGCGCCAAGGCTTGGTCCGACGGTGCGTTCCTCGACGATTTCCATCGGGGCGGCCAGTGCGCCGGCGCGCAGCAATAGTGCCACGTCGCGCGCCTCGGTAGTCGACATGCGCCCGCTGATCTGCACCCGGCCGCCTGGAATCTCGGAGCGGATTACCGGTGCCGTAATGACCTCGCCCTTGCCTTTTTCCACTAGCACCATGGCCATGCGCTTGCCGACGCTTTCGCGGGTGATCTGCTGGAAAATGGTGGCGCCGCGCCCGTCGAGATTGATGTGCACCGCGGGTTCGCCGGTCTGGCTGTCGAATCCGGGCTGGGCATCGGAAATGCGGTCGCCCGTGAGGATCACTTCGCGTTTGAGCACGTGCGGCGCACCTTCGCGATCGTAAAGCAGTTCATCGCCAAGGGGCGTCTGGCCGGCGATAGCGGCCTGAAGCGCCGCTGCATCACTGTGTTCTTCGTCCACCATGCGCACTTCCAGAGTCGCGGTGCGCCCGAGGATATCCTTGGCCTTGGCCGTATCCTGCACGCCTGGAAGCTGGACCACGACGCGATCCGAACCAGCCTGCTGCACGATCGGTTCGGCAACGCCAAGCTCGTTAACCCGGTTGCGCAGTGTCGTGATGTTCTGCTGAATGGCGAACTCCTGGATGCGCTTTTGAACCTCGGGTCTGAGCGCGGCCGTGATCAAATAGTCGGAACCGGCCTGTCCCGGGTTCAACAGCAGATCGGGGTTCTGTTTGGCGATTTCCGTCGTCGCCTGGTCGCGCGTCTGGCCGTCGCGAAATTTAACCACCACGTTTTGTCCGTCACGCGAGATGCCCGCGTATCGAATTTCCTTGCCGCGCAAAGTAGTCCGTATATCGGCGGCGTAGCGATCCGCCGCCTTGGTCAGGGCGCCTTTCATGTCGACCTGAAGCAGAAAGTGCACGCCACCGCGCAAGTCCAGTCCGAGGTACATCGGCAGCGCGTTGATCTTCGCAAGCCAATGTGGCGAACTCGACAACAAGTTCAGCGCCACGACGTAGTTTTCTCCTAGCTTGGATTGCAGAACGTCCTTCGCCTTCAGCTGCAGGTCGGTGTTGGCGAGGCGCACTTTGATGCTGGCCGGATCGAGAAAGATGCCATCGGGTCTTATGGAAGCTTCGGTAAGGGTCTGGTCGACGCGCGACAACAGCGTTTCGTCAACCTTGGCGGTCGATTTGGCCGGAGAGATCTGAACCGCCGGCACCTCGCCGAAGAAGTTCGGCAGCGTGTAAAACAGGCCGACGGTGAGGGCCAAAGCGACGAGGATGTATTTCCAGAGCGGGTAGCGGTTCATGTTTGGCCTAATTCATATTCGGACCCAGACGGCGCGAATGTCGGGTGCGATCTGCATTCCTGCAGGATTGCCGGTTGGGTTTAACTTTTTTCGGCGTTCTTGACGGTGCCCTTGGGCAGCAGCGTGGTAATGGAAGGCCGCTGGACCTGAATTTCCACGTTCGGAGAAATCTCCACCGAGACGAAGTTGTCGCCGACTTTGGTGACTTTGCCGAGCGTTCCGCCGGCCGTGACCACTTCATCGCCCTTCTGCAGTCCCGCGAGCATGGCCTTGTGTTCCTTTGCGCGCTTTGATTGCGGCCTGATCATAAGGAAATAGAGCAGCACGAACATCAGAACCAGCGGCAGCATCTGGAACAGGTCGAATCCCCCGCTGGCCGGGGCGGCCTGCGCGTAAGCATTGCTGATCAGCACGGATACTCCTCCAATTTGGGTTGCGCTCACAGTTTCGGAAGGCTGCCGGCTGGCTGGCAGTCTCGCGGTGACTTACGTCAGCGCCAAAAACCGTCCGAGCCTTCAAAAACGCGAAGCCTGAAACGCGTGGTCCTGAAAAAAGTGGCGCATTTTAGCACGGCAACCCCTCGGCGAGCGGCATCGATGCGGCATATTCGGCCAGGTTTCCGGCCGCGATGGCATGCCGGAGCTCGCTCATCAGTTGCTGGTAGAAATGAAGATTGTGCACAGTATTCAGATGCGCACCGAGGATTTCATTGACCCGCTGCAGGTGGTGCAGATAGGCGCGCGAAAAATGCGTGCAGGTGTAACAGCCGCAAACGTCGTCGAGGGGTCGGATGTCATCACGATAGCGCGCATTGCGCAGTCGTATCGTGCCGCTGCGGGTGAAAATCCAGCCGTTGCGTGCATTGCGCGTGGGCATCACGCAATCGAACATGTCGATGCCATTCATTACGGCATCGACAATGTCGTGGGGTGTGCCTACCCCCATCAAATAGCGCGGCGCGGTTGCCGGAAGCTGGGGCGCCGTATGGCGCAGGATGCGCTGCATATCTGCCTTGGATTCTCCTACAGACAGACCGCCGATAGCATAGCCGTCGAATCCGATGTCCTGCAGCCCGCGGAGAGATTCGTCACGCAGGTCTTCGTGCATGCCTCCCTGCACGATGCCGAACAACGCGTTGGCATTCCCTTCATGCGCGCTCCTGCTGCGTTGCGCCCAGCGCAGCGACAGGCGCATGGATTCGGCTGCCGTCTGCTCATCGGCGGGAAAGGGCGTGCACTCGTCGAAAATCATGGCCACGTCGGAATTCAGCGTGCGCTGTATGCGCATGGATTCCTCAGGGCTGAGAAAACACGGATCCCCGTTGACCGGCGAGCGAAAACTGACGCCCTCCTCGCTGATCTTGCGCATCTCGCCCAGGCTGAACACTTGAAAACCGCCGGAATCGGTGAGAATCGGCTTGTCCCAACCCATGAACCGATGCAGTCCACCGTGCGCGCCAATGACGTCCAGGCCGGGCCTTAACCAGAGGTGGAACGTGTTGCCCAGGACGATCTGCGCACCGACGTCGGTCAGATCCGATGGGCTCATGGCCTTCACGGCACCATAGGTCCCCACCGGCATGAATACCGGCGTTTCCACGGTTCCGTGAGAGAACGCGAGGCGCCCGCGCCGGGCCAGCCCATCGCTTGACAAGATCGTGAACTGCATTTCAGGGTGCCGAGCGCGCAGTGGCGTGCGTGCGATCGATCAGCATGGCATCGCCATAACTGAAGAACCGGTAGCTTTCCTCGATCGCGTGGGTATAGGCGGCGCGGACATGCTCGATGCCGCCGAAAGCGCAGGCCAGCATGAACAGGGTGGACCGCGGCAAATGGAAGTTCGTCAACAGCCGGTCGACCAGCCTGAAACCATAGCCCGGCGTAATGAACAGCCTGGTCTCGCCGCCGCCGGCCACGAGTCGGCCGGACTGCGCGGCAGATTCCAGCGCGCGCAAGCTGGTCGTCCCCACGGCAGTGATGCGCCCGCCGCACTCGCGCGCATCGGCTACCGCCCTCGCCGTTTCCTCCGGAACCGAATAGCGCTCGCTGTGCATGACGTGCATGTTCACCTGATCCTCTCTGACCGGCTGAAAAGTTCCCGCTCCGACGTGCAGGGTTACATAGGCCACTACTGCACCACTGGCAGCGATGCGGTCAAGCATGGGCTGGTCGAAGTGCAAGCCCGCTGTGGGCGCAGCAACCGCCCCTGGATGACGCGCATAGACGGTCTGATAGCGCTCCATATCATTCATTTCCACGGGCCTTGCGATATAGGGAGGCAACGGCACTTCGCCTGCCCTTTCCAGCACGGCCAGGACGTCGTCGGCGAACTCCAGCAGGAAGAATTTTTCCTTGCGCTCGACGACAACCGCGGTATTTGCGTTCCCGAAAACAAACCTCTGCCCGGGCAAAGGCGTGTGGCTCGTGCGAAGCATTGCGAGCGCGCGACGCGCGGTCACCACCCGCTCGATGAGCGCTTCGACCTTGCCGCCCGATTCCTTGACCCCACGCAATCTCGCCTTGATCACCCGTGTGTCGTTGAACACGAACAGATCCCCTTTGTGCACGAAACCGGGAAGGTCGGCAAAGCGCCGGTCGGCGCACGCTCCGGTCCTGCCATCGAGATGGAGCATCCGCCCGGAGCCGCGTTGCGCAGGCGGAAACTGGGCTATGAGCGCCGGCGGCAAATCGTAATCGAACTCTTCTGTTCGCATCGCGCGCATTATATCGGCGGATGTGCCCGATCCCGGTTGCCCGCAAAGACCGAATTGTCGATAATTGCGCTCCCGTGCCGGGATGGCGGAACTGGTAGACGCACGGGACTCAAAATCCCGCGCCCTCACAGGCGTGCCGGTTCGATTCCGGCTCCCGGCACCACGCACCCAAGTCCATCGAAGTCCAAAGTCGTCCGTTAACGTCGTCATCCTCCCGATTCTTCATAGGGAAATATCTAAAAAATCGGACTGTCGTTGTCCGTTCCTTTTCGCTGGAATCCGCTGCCGTAGCGGTACTATTGGGGGGTATCGATAGCTGTTTCTGGGGGTATAAACGTGGCAGTCACCGATATCACCATTCGTAAGGCGAGGGCAAAGAAAACCCTTACAAGCTGGGGATTGGGGGCCGCCTATACCTATTAGTCAAAAAAGACAAGACAAGGTATTGGACTCAAGTATTGGCTGGCAGGGAAAGAGAAACTTCTGGCGCTCGGCGTTTATCCAGAGTCACTCTGGCGGAAGCGCGCGAAGCCCGTGACGATGCCAAGAGTCTCATCAACGCCAACCTCGACCCGGTCAATGCGCGCAGAGAAAAGCGCCGCGCCGAGAATTTTGCTTCCGGAAACACGTTAGAGATAATTTCACGCGGATGGATCGAGACGCAAAAGCTTCGGTGGGTACCTTCGCACGCCAGCCCGGTCATTGAATCTTTGGAAGCGAGCCGGTACGACCGTCTCGTCAATGAAGCGTCCGCTTCGTGCCGCCATTGCTGACAGCCTGAACCAGATCCTCTAATTCAACGGGCTTGGTGAGATGCAAATCGAACCCTGCCTCGCGTGTTTTCTGCCGGTCTGATTCTTGGCCCCATCCCGTCAGCGCAATAATGCGGAACGGCAGCTCTTTTTTGACGGCGCGAAGGCGTCGTGCCGTTTCATAACCGTCTAAACCCGGCATGCCTAGGTCGAGAAGCACAACGTCAGGACGAAACTCATCTGCCATTTGAAGCGCGCCCACGCCATCATGAACGACACATGTTTCGTGCCCGAGGGACTTGAGCAACATCTCCAGAGTTGCTGCGGCGTCTACGTTATCATCTACCACCAGAATGCGACGCGGCACCGTGGTGAGAGTCGGTCGCGGTGCATCCGCCTTTGGCTTTTCGACCACGCTGGCCGATAGTGGCATTTTCAAGGTAAATTCGCTGCCCGTGTTCATTCCCGCGCTATGAGCCGTGAGCGAACCGCCATGAAGTTCTGCAATGGTGCGGGCCAAGGCAAGGCCGACACCGAGCCCACCGCCGGCATTGTTTTCCGACGATCGACCCTGAACGAACATGGCGAAAATGCGCTCGATATCCTCGGGCTCTATACCACGGCCCGAATCAGCAACCCGAACCACAGCCTTCCCTTCTTCGTCGCGCGCCGTGACAGTGATGGAGCCGCCGTGGGGCGTGTAGCGTGCCGCATTGTTTAGAAGGTTCGTTATCAACTGCGTCAACCGACAAAAGTCACCTTCCACATGTAGTGCCTTTGCCGTCAGGTCAAGTGCCACACGGTGATTGTTTGCCTCAATGGAAGGTGTAGCGGTTTCGAGCGCGCGCTGGACGACTTCAGTCATATCCACAGGTTTCTTCTGGATAGTAATTTTGCCTTGCGCGGCACGGGAGACATCCATCATATCGTCCAGAATCCGCGCCAGATGCGCACTCTGCCGGTCGATCATCTGGAGCATGTCATCCAGCCCGGATTCCGTCTTGTACATATGAGGAATGACCTGAATGGCAGTTCGGATAGGCGCAAGCGGATTGCGCAACTCATGGGTGAGCATGGAGATGAAGGCGCTCACGTTTTTGGACGTCTGTTCAAGATCCTGGAGGTAACGCCGCTCGGTAAGATCCTGCGTGACTTTTGCAAAGCCACGCATGTGCCCTGCCGAGTCGCGTAGCGCAGTGACCACCACGCGCGCCCAGAAGCGCTCGCCGTTCTTCCTGACTCGCCAGCCTTCATCCTCCGCCCGGCCGGTGCGCCGCGCCGTCGCCAATTCCTCCCAGGGCTTGCCAGCCTCGATGTCCTGAGTCGCAAAGAAGCGGGAAAAGTGCTTGCCGATGATTTCCTCGCTGGTGTAGCCCTTGATGCGTTCGGCTCCCGAGTTCCAGCTACTTACGATGCCATCCGGATCGAGCATGTAGATGGCGTAGTCGGAAACGCCGTCTACGAGCAATCTGAAGCGTTCTTCTGTCTGACGCAAGGCTTCATCCGTCAATCGCCGCTCCGTCAGGTCGCGCGTGATCTTGGAATATCCGACAAGCTTGCCGCTTTCGTCGCGCAGCGCCGTGATGATCACATTGGCCCAGAACTGCGACCCGTCCTTGCGCACGCGCCAGCCGTCATCCTCGAAACGTCCTTCTGTCGCCGCCAACTTCAGCTCATGGGCAGGCCATCCGCGCTCGACTGCTTCGCGCGTATAGAACACGGAAAAGTGTCGCCCAATAATCTCATCTGCTGCGTAGCCCTTGATTCGCTGTCCTCCGGCGCCCCACGTCATGATTCGTCCGCTCGGATCAAGCACGAAAAGGGCGTAATCCTTGGTCTGCTCGACGAGGAACTGGTACATCTTGGGATCGACCGGATCACTCATCTTGTATATGTGCCGCTGTAGCCGTTCACCTTGGCATCGGCTTCGCATGCAGTTCTGGTTTCAAATGAGTGTAGGGATTGCATAGCGAGTTCTCCGCTCTGCGTTGTTGCACGCCACTTCCACCGGATTGAAATGCCGGGTTTGTCTTCGACCGGGATGAACTCCCAACGAAGGGGCAATCGGATTGGATCTGTTGGTGCCATCAGCCCTCCCTGAGCCAGACTCCATGACATTCGCAGAATAGCGCAGTCCTTAAAATCCGTCGATTTAAGGTATGAAGAGAGTCATCTTGTACCGCTATGCATCGGCGCATCGGCGGAATCCCACCGATCATCGTAACCCATGGCCGCAGCCGCGCAGAGGACAATGGTCAGCGAAGATCAAGGACCAGCTGGAGACTTCGGTCTGTCGGGCCGTGTGCAAAGGCGCAATGACACTTGAAGAGGGGCAGGCGATATTTCTGCGGCCGGACTGGACGACGGAGTATGAAAAGTTCTTTGAACTGAAGTAGCGTGTACCGTGTTTGTTACTCGTGCACATCAACCGCAATTCGCATATGACAGTCCCGGCGGCTGGAAAGACGACCCGGCTGCAGAAAATACCGCTGGTGCGGGAAAAGGTCACCATCACACGGCATCCGGGAACATGGGCAGTTCAGCAACCCCAACCCCTGCCACCGCCCTCCTATTTCAATTTTGGCGCCGGGGCGAGTGAAATCACAGGAATTTGCGCGGCCTTGGGTTCGTGGGCGGAGGCCGCGCAAAGGTTTGATCGGCGCATTAAGTCGCTTGCGCGGGACGGATGCGACGGTGCCCAAGTAGCCGTACCAGAAGCGCCAGGATCGCCCCCGAGCGCTTTGAAGGAAGTGCCCGATACGATACACGTCCGCAACTCTCCTGCGATCAGCGTGATTGCGACGGCCCAAGCTCTTAACCGGCATGGCTTGAGTTCTCGCCCATCGTGCCACCCGTGTATTCGCCAAGTAGACGCACTTGTGAAGGATCAGGCACAATCAATTCAAACGCGCGCAGTGTGCCCGCACAATTTTTTGAAGGATGTGTCCGGAGGCGGTACATTTGGGGGTATGTACGTGGCAACCGCAGCACTACGCCCCTGCATTCGTTAGAGGCTCCCGGCACCACAACAGCGCACAACGCGCGCCCGCCCCCGTTTTCCGCAATCCCGTTGCCGCCTATATGAAAATTCTGCAGACTAAATATGCCAGACGGCTTACGCTAGGTCCGGTTCGTGGGTAGCAACCATCTTTGTTCGCGTCCAAAGTAAAAACTCAAAATGCGGTCGATCTGGATTATTCCTATGGGCACAGCGACGGGGCTTCCGATGAACAAAATCCGTTTTGCAATTTTCTTCTCCCTCGTCGCCATGTCGCCGCACGGTGTTGCACAGCTGGTTGTCCCGCCCGAACCGGACCGGCCACTAAAGCTCAATGCCACCGGAAGCATTACCCACGACAGTAATTTGTTCCGCATATCCGACGTCGTGGACCCGCAGGCAGCCATCGGTTCATCGGATACGGCGGACACTATCTATCGTATCGGGGCCGGAGGCTCGTATGAGATACGACAGAGCCGGCAGAGATTCATCCTCGAAGGCAACGTTGACAATTACAAATTCCAGCACTTCAGCAATCTCGATTACCTCGGCTACGACGCGCGCGGAGAATGGAAGTGGCAGCTGGGCAATTTCTGGGATGGCACGCTGGGCCTCGGACATCGGCGCTACCTCGCCAGCTTTGCCAACATCCAGGCCAATATCAAGGATCTGGTCGACCAGGGTCAAGTCTACGGCTCGGCCAACTACCAGGTCTATTCAAGGCTCCGTTTGACCCTGGATCTGAACAGGTACGACTACCGCCATGGTGATGAATCGCAACAAATCTACAATTCCGACATCAACAACGCCGCGTTTACAGTTAATTGGGTGAGCCCGGCAGAGAACACGGTGGGTGTGCAATACCGCACTGCCGATGCAACTTATCCCAACCATCAGGTCATTGCGGGAAATGTGGTGGACAACGCGTATCGGGAGAATGAATTCAACGTGGTGGCCAACTGGCGCTTCTCCGGGCTATCCACCTTCCAGGCCAGGCTTGGGCATACCGAGCGCAATTACAGAGCGCTGACCAGCCGCAACTTCAGCGGTCCGACCTGGCGGCTGAGCTATAACTGGCTGCCCACAGGCAAGCTGGGATTCGATTTTTCAACCTGGCGGGAGATCGGCGAATACCAGAGCCAGGATTCCAATTACGTTCAGATCACGGGAATCAGCGTGATCCCTACCTGGTCCGTAACGCCTAATGTCTCGCTCCAGGGCAAAATTGCGCGTCTATCCGACAAATACCTGGGCGACCCCGGGATCGTCCCGGTTACGAGCGACCGTGAGGATACTGAACGGATCTACCAGATTGCGGTTCTATGGACGCCGATCAGAAGGACCACCTTGACCTTCAGTGTCGAAAAAGGCGAGAGAACATCAAACATACCTGTGTTCAGTTATGACTACCGAACCATTGGCGTAACTGGCGTCTACACGTTCTAAGACTCACGGGCGTGGTTGGCCCGTCTCCGCTAGCCACCTGGCGTGTTGGATTTCTGCCAGCGCCACGCATCGGCGCACATTGCTTCGACGCCGCGCTGCGCGCGCCAACCCATAAGCCGAAATGCCAGCGAAGGGTCGGCGTAGCACTCCGCCACGTCTCCGGGACGCCGGGCGACTATCCGATAGTTGATCTTGCGACCGGTAACGTCGGCGAATGCCTTGATCATTTCGAGCACGCTGTAGCCACGACCGGTGCCGAGGTTCATCGTCAGCAAGTCCGGCTGCCCCTCGAGAGCCTTGAGCGCGGCCAGGTGTCCCTGAGCGAGATCCACGACGTGGATGTAGTCCCGAACGCCGGTCCCATCGGAGGTCGGATAGTCCGCACCGTAAACGGAAAGCTGCGGCAGGATGCCTGCCGCGACCTGGGCAACATACGGCATCAGGTTGTTCGGCGTGCCGCGCGGATCTTCACCGATCAATCCGGATTCATGGGCACCGACCGGGTTGAAGTAACGCAGTAAGGCGACCTTCCACTGCGGGTCTGCCCTCACCGTATCGCGAAGAATGTCCTCGATGATCAGCTTGGAGCGGCCATACGGATTGGTTACGCTGAGCGGAAAGTCCTCCGTTATCGGAACAGAAGCAGGGTCACCGTAAACCGTCGCCGATGACGAAAACACCATCGTCTTGACACCCGCCGCCTCCATCGCTTCCAGCAGATGGATGGTGCCAACGATGTTGTTGTCGTAATACAGCAATGGTTTTGCGACCGATTCTCCGACTGACTTGAGCCCCGCGAAATGCAACACCGCATCGAAGGAATGCGCGGCAAACAACTCTTTCAGTCCTGGCTTGTCGCGCAAATCGAGATTGATGAATTGCGGCTTGCGTCCCGATATCTTTGCAATCGTGTCGATAACAGAACGTTTGCTGTTGCAAAGGTTGTCGATGATGACTACCTCGTGGCCTTGTGCAATAAGCTCCACAACGGTGTGGGAGCCGATGTAGCCGGTTCCGCCGGTAACGAGGATGGAAGATTTGGTGTTCACGGGAGTTCGTGTCTGAAGTGAGCTGACAGTATCAATTGCGCTTCTTGCGCATTATGCACCCACTGACTTGCGCATGAATTCCGGACACAAGGATGAATCAAGCTCGCGAGGATTGAATGGAACGGTGTATTCGGCGCTCGCTGGCGAATCTTATCCTTAGCGGGGCGCGGGAGCCGCCAAACACGCACGTGTACCCAGTTGGCGACATTCGCACTCCTATAGAGCGACGTGCGCACTCATATAGTTAGTATCTTGGCAGTCCTTGCAGGTGTATCCTCATTGGCGGAAGTCATCTTATTGCCCAGGGCTATCGCCACCACGGGCGCATTCCGAGGCTAGCGCGGAATCGTTGGCTGGTTATCCTTCTCAAGAAGGCCGATTGCGGGCACGAACCGAGTCGAAGCGTCACGCTGGTACTTTACTTGCTTTTGCAACTTACGCAGCCTTCTGTGCCTGCTTCTGCGGAGCTATCACAATGTTGAGCCGAATCTCACTTCAGTTATCCGTCGCTTGCGCGGGGCTTTTGTTCTGGTCGTCCGCCCCCGCCGCGGTTTTCGAAATAAATCACCACTCCCCCCGAGATTCCCTGTCGTTTAACGCCGACGAATTTCGCGGCGACACAAGCTCTTTCCTCCACGGTGCGCCGGCGAATCACGGCCTGTCGCCCGGACTCGTTGCCCAATTGAACAGGACCGATTTCTCGGCCGGCATATCGATTCGTGCCGCCATCGAGCTTGCGGGTGCGCTCGGAATCCATGGCGCGGCATCCCTCAACAACCCCGGCACGTTGCTCTGGAACGAATCCGGACACGACTTCGCGGCCGTCAAAGCATCTGGCAGTGAGGCTCAGGGCGCCGCCCTCGACGCAGGGGCAGGCGCGCCTGATTCGATCCCGAGCGTTTCCGTGATGCTGATGATTGGCGCGGGCTTGGTCTGCTATCAGATGCGGCGGAAATCGAAAGTCAGGCTCATCCGCTTCGCTTCACGCTGAGCGCCATCCAACAACGTCCTTCCGATTTCGCAGCACCCGTCCCCGGAAAGCAGCATCAGCCGATGGAATCCATTTTTTCAACATAGCGGTGACGAAAACATGAATAGTCTTTTCGGCAACAGGGTGATGATAACCGGCGGTGCAGGATTCCTCGGATCGCATCTGTCGAGCAAGCTAATCGACGAAGGCTACGACGTTCTATGCGTCGATAATTTCTACACCGGTTCCAAGACCAACATCAGGCATCTGCTAAACAATCCGAAATTCGAACTGATGCGTCACGATGTCACGTTCCCGCTCTACGTCGAAGTCGACGAAATCTACAACCTGGCCTGCCCGGCGTCGCCCATGCATTACCAGTTCGATCCGGTGCAAACCACCAAGACCAGCGTGCACGGCGCCATCAATATGCTCGGCCTGGCGAAGCGCATAAAAGCTAAAATCTTCCAGGCCTCGACCAGCGAGGTCTATGGCGACCCCCATGTCCATCCCCAACGCGAAGAATATTGGGGTAATGTAAATCCGGTGGGGATACGGTCCTGCTACGACGAAGGCAAGCGATGCGCCGAGACCCTGTTTTTCGACTACCGGAGGCAGCACAACCTGCGCGTGAAGGTCGCAAGAATCTTCAACACCTATGGACCCAACATGCATCCGAATGACGGACGCGTGGTTTCCAATTTCATCGTTCAGGCATTGCGAGGCGAAGACATCACCATCTACGGCGACGGCAGCCAGACCAGATCATTCTGCTATGTCGACGACCTCATCGACGGCATCGTCAGGTTGATGCAAACGCGCGATGATTTCACCGGGCCCGTGAACATAGGCAATCCAGGTGAATTCTCGATCCTGGAGCTTGCCGAAAAGATACTGTCCCTGACCGGCTCCAGATCAAGAATCATACGCAAACTCCTTCCGGCCGACGATCCGATGCAGCGTTGTCCCGACATCACGCTGGCAAAAAGCGAACTCGGTTGGGAACCAAAGGTCCCTCTCGATGAAGGCCTGAAGAGAACCATCGCGTTCTTCCGCCAGCTCCTTCCGGTGCAAGCTCCGGCGCGGGTGCACGCGCGGCCTGTGATAGTGGGATGATCTGAAAACACCAAATGCGAACGCCCTCTCATCCCCTCCACTGCCGGCCCTGCAACTAGCTTGCCCTGCTGAACCGCGACCCCTCGACCATGCACTCACCGACCACTCAAGGTGTCTCGGCAATGCCTGCGCATACATCGCATAACTGAATCCGCGCCCGACCGCAAGGCAACGGGAACCTCTTTAGGCGAATTTCGTTCGATTAGCCACGCGGCCGCAGCGCGGCTCGCGAACACCATGATGCCCAACGAGTCGCATCAGAAGATCGTGAACATCCAGGCCCTGCGAGGCGTTGCCGTGCTTCTGGTTGTTTTTGCACATGTTGGGTCTTACGAGAAACGTTTCTTCGACGGCCACGCCTATCTGGACCTGTTTACGACTATCGGCGCTGCGGGCGTGGATCTCTTTTTTGTCATCAGCGGCTTCGTCATGATGGCGATTTGCCACGGCGGCTACCAGAAGAAAAAGGCGGCGCCGGCATTTTTCCTGCGCCGGGTGGCGAGAATATATCCACTGTACTGGGTGTTTACCCTGCTCTATCTCCCCATCTTTCTGTTTTATCCCCAGATGATGAATCGCCAGGAAGGCGCAGAGGGAGTCAGTCTCGTGCGATCTTTCCTCCTGCTTCCAGGTTTGCAGGTGCCATTGGTCGGACAAGGATGGACGCTGGTGCACGAGATGTATTTCTATCTGGTTTTTTCCATCGCGCTGTTTTTTCCCGAACGCCACAAGGTTCGCTTCCTGGCCATATGGTCGGCGCTCATAGTTGTCGGCTTCGCGCTCACCGCACGGTTCGATGTTTTGCAAGATTTTCCTTTGCTCATGCTGGCAAGCGACCCCCTGACTTTTGAATTCATCGCCGGTTGCGTGACCTTCGTCCTGATCTCGAAAGGCTGTCGAGTAAATTCGCGGCTTCTTGTGGTTCTCGGGGCCCTTGGGCTGCTCGTCCCGGGCATCATGTCGCTGCCGTTCGACAGAACGGTCCACGTCGATCGAATGATAATTTGCCTTTTACCTGCGACGCTTCTTGTCCTTGGCGCAGTGAGTCTGGAGCGAAGAAACGGCATTATCCTTCCGAAGTTCCTGACCTTCGTAGGGGATATCTCCTATTCCGTCTATCTGTCGCACATGATCGTGGTTTCGGGAGCGCACAAGCTCTTCCGCTTCCTGGACCTTGGCAGTTCAACGCCCGCGCATCTTTTCTATGTCGCCTTGTCGATCGCGCTCGCGTGCGGCGCAGGCGCTGCAATTCATTTCTTGCTGGAACGTCCTTTGTTGAGAGTTGGCTATGCCACGGTCCGGCGACTCCTTCATGAAAAAGCTGAAGCTGCCCATCCCCTCACCGCGCGCATAAAACAGACGTAGCGGCGGGAAAGGAAATCATGGCGGAGCCACGCGCGACTCGGCCATTGCCGCCGCGTAGTTCGCCGAACTGCCGGCTCTAGCCTTCCACCCCTCTCAACCGCCTGGAATAGCTCCTCAACAATGCGCTGGCCGCCAGGAATACAAAGAACGTGTTTCCGATCAGATACCGTTTCCAAAGACGCCCGGGTTCCTTTGCAAGACGAAAACACCACTCCAGACCAGAGTGCTGCATCCATGCCGGCGCGCGAGGCTGCGTGCCCGCTAGTTGGGCAAAAGCCTGTCCCACGCCAATCGTCAACGCATCCAGATGGTCACAATGCGAGTACATCCATAACTCCTGCTTGGGACAGCCCAGCCCGACAAAAACCAGCCGCGCTCCGGATTTGCAGATGACAGAGGCTATTTCCGGATCAACGGGGGGATCTGGGGGCAGCATCGGCGGAGCAACACTTCCAACGATGTTCAGATCGGGGCACATCTGAAGAAGAACCCGAATGAGGTTTTGCAACAGCTCATCGGTGCCTCCATAGAGAAACACGGGTATGCGATCAACCTGAGCCTGGCGGCACAGGTCAGACATGAAGTCGGGTCCGTAGACCCGGCCCGCCGTTTTCATTCCCAGCCGGCGTTCCAGCCAGATGAGCGGCATGCCATCCGCAACGACCAGCCGCGCGCTCCGCATCGCGCTTCGAAGACGGGGCATGCGCACCGCGCGCGTAAACATGTCCACGTTGGCGACGCATACATGGCCCCGCTCCCCGCCTCGGATCGCCGAAAGAACCTCGTCGACAGCGGCGGTTAGCGGCAGCGCCGAAAAGGTAATTCCGAACAATTCGATCTTGCCGGAAGAGTTCGGGTCCACTATCGCTCGGCTCCGAATTGAGCCAGTACTCCGTGCGGGATCATGAAATTCCCTTTGCTTCTTCGATGACGTCCCGGTAGATCGCCGTGAGCTGTTCATAGTTGCGATCCGCGGTAAACCTGGCTTCATAGAGTTTCCGGGCGTTGCGTCCCATTGCGGCCATCTTCTCGGGATTGCCCATCGCCCAATGCATTTTCTTTGCCAGATCGTCCGCGCTGCCTGACTCAACCAACAGCCCGGTCACCCCGTCCTCCACCAGATCCGCCAGCGCTCCAATGCGGCTGGCGATGACCGGAAGCCCGCAAGCGAAGGCCTCCACCAGGGTCCGCGGAAAGTTCTCATACCAGATACTGGGCAACAGCAAGGCCATGGCACGCGTCATCTCATTGCGCACGACGTCTCCTGGAAGCGACCCCAGACACTCAATTCCAGGCACTGCTTCCAAAAGAGCCTGCTCGGGGCCCGTGCCAGCAACGCGAATAACGACACCCACGGTCTGCCGAGCGGCGGGTCCAAGGATGCGTATTCCTTTATCGACCGACAGGCGGCCCACGAACAGGAATCCGCTGCGGAGTCCCTCGCCCGGTACCGGGAAATCCACGAAGTTTGGTTTGACGACTATGCGCTCCGCCGGCAAACCTCCTTCAATAAATTTGCGGCGACAAAATTCGTTCAGTGCGATGAACCGGCTGATCCTGGTCCGGTAGGTTCCTGCCATCCTGTGCAGGGTCACGGCGCCGGCGCTCACGGCGCTCTGCAGCCGCGAACCCCGGTAGCAGGCATGTACGACACTGCGCCATGGGACATGCCCCAGACAATCTATGCACACCTTACCGTCGCGAAGGAACATCGCCTGGGGACAGAGCAGGCGGAAATTGTGAAGCGTTTGTACCACGGGTATCCCCGCGCGCCCGGCCGCCCAGTAAATCGAGGGCGATATGAGCGGGAATGTATTGTGGACGTGCACCACTTCGGGCCTGAACCCTTCCACGACATCGTTGAAGCGGCGCAGCGATTCCCTGCTCCAGCAACTTTGCATTGCCACTGAGACGCGATCCATTGCGTGGATCTCGTCGTTGTTCCGGGTAAAGCGTTCCACTGCATGGCCGTTCGACTCGAGCAGCTCCACTTCGGATTCCACCACCGAGTCTTCGCCGCCCTTTTGCTGGTAGAGATTGTGAACGACCAGGACGCGGTAGCGATTCATGGTCATTCGACTCTACACATCAAAGTGATTCACAGGTGGGAGAATGCTTTCTGCAAGCAGGTTACGCGCTGGACGTCGCCATGCGACGACACTACTGGCCGACTTCTATTCGGCATGCAATTTGCGACGCAGCGGTGCTATTCTCGAAGCCGGCATTTCGCGACTTCCCGGCAAGCGACATCAAAGGGCACGCTCCTCGAGGCTTTCCGATGGTCTATTTTTTCAAGGATGCAAAAATCCTGGAGCTGGCGAAGGGAAAACGCGTACTCCATATTGGGTGCGTGGGATTCGCCGATCTGCCCACCACGGATCGCATCGCCCTGGCAAACGAATCGCTGCATTACGCCCTCAGCAGGGTCGCCGACGTTACCGGCGTCGACTACAGCAGGGATGCCATCGACTATTTCAGAGACCACGGCGTGTTCAATAACGTAGTTTACGGGAACGCCGAGAAGCTCGAAGAAACACAGCTCGAGGGTACGTTCGATGTCGTGGTCGTCGGCGACATCGTCGAGCATCTCTCCAACCCCGGGTTAATGTTCGAAGGCTTGAGAAGGGTCTGCAATGAGCGGACCAGCATCGTCATCACGACGCCACACTCGTTTGGGTTGTTGAGCTTCCTGAAGCACTGCCTTGGCCGTTTCGTCGAGGGAAACGAACACGTGATGACCTTCAATGCGCAAAATATCGAAAACCTTTGTGCACGGCATGGATTCGGGATCGTCTCGATCGATACCTGCTATCAGAAGCACGCGATGACGCAACGAATGTTTTCCGCCGGCAAATTGTTTTTCAACATGTTCCCCCGTCTTGGAGGAACGTTGTTTGTTGTTGCCCGGTTTGGAAGTTGAGTTGACCGCCCGGAGCGCGCCGGTTATCGGATTCCTCGCGTTCACCAGGAAGACCGCCTTCCGCCCAGAACTGGACCAGACATGAAAATTCTCCGGTTTCTGAGGGGCAGATACAATTCCTGGCGCATGCATGCTGCCAGGAGGAGGCTGTTGCGCCTGCTTCCCAGTCCGATGCCGGATATTCCACGTGCGGCGTGGGATGACAGCTTGATTGACCCAACGGCATTCTATGTCCGATGTTTCCATCATTTTCACGGCTGCCTGCCGAAACCATTGCAGGAACACCGCGCATATTTCACCCAGTCCGGTCGCGGATTTGGCGAAGATGCCTTTCATACGATGTGGTTCCTGCTGTTTCGGGAGTTCAACCCGGCCAGCTTTCTCGAGATCGGCGTTTACCGCGGACAAACTCTGAGTCTTGCTTCCCTCTTGGCCCGTCATTTCAATCGAGATTGCTTTACGCAGGGCATTTCCCCATTCTCGTCAGCGAGCGACGCAGTTTCGAAGTATCGCGAAGGACTGGACTACTATGAGGACACGCTCCAGAATTTCGCCTACTTTTCGCTGCCAGCGCCGGCCCTCCTGAAAGCCTACTCAACCGACCCGCCAGCACATCAGTTGGTCTCTTCGCGCTTGTGGTCCCTGATTTACATCGATGGCAATCATGACTACGCAGTCGCGCGCCAGGACTGGGAGCTATGCGCAAATCATCTGGAACCTGGCGGCCTTGTAGTGCTGGACGACTCAGCTCTGACTACGACGTACCAGCCGACGATGTTTGCTACGGGCGGACACCCGGGACCCTCGCAAGTGGCGCGAGAGGTTGATCGCACACGGTTTCGGGAGATTCTGCAAGTTGGGCATAACCGCGTGTTTCAACGCGTAGCTGCATGAAGGTAAATGCGGCCCGGCAGCGACAATGCTTGCTCTTGCATCTTTGGGTATGGTCATATGTCAATGAGATCATGACCCGCAATAGTGGCACCGGCTCTTGCGGGCCTTCGAATCCACACGCGGCTTGCACGTTTTCCTGTTTGCAGGCCAGGTCAGTTGTCGAGTACGTTCATTTGCTTGCCTTGGGAGAGTCGACGTGGGAATCGATATCCATTCGCTGAACTTTCTTAGATTCGCCTCCAACAAGCAGGCGCTCGGCAATATTGCGACGATCGGCCGTCAGGCATTGAACGTAGGACCGCAAATATTGAAGCAGCAAATGGGCGTCGAGAAAACCCGGGACTACGGTCCGTTCTGCGAGGAGTTGCTCACCCAATGCCTGGGAGCAACAAGCGTCGACAGCTACGACAACTCTCCCTACGAGAACGCCACTTTTGTCGAAGACATGAACCAGAGGCTCAAGTCGGATCGCGTCTACGACACGGTGTTTGACGGGGGATGCCTGGAACACATCTACAACGCGCCCCAGGCACTTCACAATGTTTCGGCCCTGTGCGTTCCCGGCGGGCAGATACTGCACGTGTTGCCCGCCAACAATTTTTGCGGGCACGGCTTCTGGCAGTTCTCCCCCGAGCTGTTTTTCTCCCTGTATTCGGAAAAGAACGGCTACAGGGAGACCCAGGTATTCGTTGCGGACCTCCTGGATACCGAATGCTGGTATGAGGTAAGAAAACCTGAAAACGGAGCCAGGGCCAATGTGAGTTCGTCCACGTCGCTTTATCTCCTGGTCCGAACCAGGAGGGCATCCGACCGGTTTTCGCATACGGACGTCCAGCAATCTGATTACGTCGAGCTATGGAATGGCGGATCACCCTCCGAGACGAAGTCTCCTACTCTCTTTACCAGCCTGGCACGGTCGATACAGCTAACGCCCTTCGCGCCGGTCGCAAAGGGAATCTACCGCCGGTGCCGGCGCTTGTCCGTCGGCCTGAAATCCATGAGGGGAAGAAATCCTGGGCTGATCCGGCATAGCGTTTCATCGCTGCTCTGAATCATTCGCTGCCGCATGCATTTCGGCAGCTTTCGCCCCGAACTGCTGCCGTTCTGTGGTCGCCACGAATGACCAGAAGGCATTCATAGACCCGCCGGCCGATCTTGAAAAGAAGACATTTGCATTGGGTTCTGGCCGACCAGGTATTGGTGAGCGGCTGCAATTTCGCGATTACGATCTTGTACGCCCGCTTCTTCGGGCCGGCCAGCTTCGGTACCTATGCGCTGATCACAGTGGCACAGCAATACTTCGTCAGCGTCAGCGTGTCATTGGTCGGCAATCCGCTCATCACTACGGCTCCGCATGTGCAGGATGACATCGAGCGCGCGCGATTGATTCAAGGCAGCTTCGCGGCACAGCTGATTGTCGGCGCCGCCCTTGCCTTCCTGGCCGCAGCGGGCATGTCGATCTGCTTGTTGATGGGAGTAGCCGGCGTCTCGGCACAGACCGTGGCGGCACTTGCCGCTTCGACTCTCGGACTCGCCACGCTCGAGTGGATGCGAAGACTGTGCTTTCTCAATCGGGATGGATCCTCCCTGTTGCGTTTCGATGCGATTACTTATCTGCCCATTGTCGTCGCCGCAATCGTGCTGGCCGGCCACGATCTGCTTACCCTGGATACCGCGGTACTACTGTGGGGAATATCGAGCATTGCGGCTTGCCTGTACGCGGTGCGCCGCCTGCGTTTGCCATCACGACCCGCGGGCGCACGCGGGTTTCTGTCGCAGCATTGGCGCGCGTCGAGAGATTTCGTCGCATCGTTTCAAGCGCAATGGCTGGGCTCGCAGGGTATCGTCTATCTTGCCGCGCCGGTGGTCGGCGCCTCGGGCATCGGAGCCTATCGGTCAGTCGCCGGCCTCCTGGGATTCACCAACGCGCTGGGGACGACACTCGACAACATGCTTCCCCTTCGCTTTGCTGACGCTTACCGAAAGGGGAGCGACCTCGCGCTGAGGAAGCAGACGTTGCGCTTCGGTGTCGCGCTGACGGGGCTCCTTCTCCTGCTACTCCTGCCCGCCGGAATCTTCTGCAGGCAAATCGTTGGTTTCCTGCTGGGAGATGCATACGTTCCCTACGCGACCATCCTCTGGGTCCACGGAATCGGCGTCAGCATCGTTTTCGCAAGCAGGTTTGCGATCTACCATGAGCGCGCGCGCATGAAGACGCACCGGATCGCGATCGCGGCCGCCGTAGGCGCAGCGGTGTCGACACTGCTGGTGATCATCGCCTCCAAAGCCTTAGGCCCGGCGGGCATCGCCTGGAGTGTTGCCTTGGGTGGGGCCGTTTCGCTGCTCTACCTTTGCGCCGGCATTGTCCGCGCTGCCCGAAAAGGCTGAAAATGAGAACCGCGATTGGGCGAATTTATTGCTTGGCGTTAACCGTCCAGCCCGGTTCGCATTCGCGCGTACTGTGGGAGCGTCTGCCCGTTACTGCATTCAGTCGTCGTATTGTCGTCCTCGAGCGACATCTCTCGCATCCACACGGAGTCAAGGGGGCGGGCGACGATAAGCGCATGCGAGGCAGGCACAGCCACAGCGTTGACGTCGCGATAGCACGATGAGGGAAATCGATTGGAAGCAGTATGCGGTGCTTACGAGATAGCCCGTCCGGATATGCTGACGTGCGCACCACGGGCAGCCCCCAGGAAGCTCGCGCTGTCCGCGCCTGCCGTCGCAATCGTGCGCCTTGTCCAGCCTCGAAATGCCGCATGAATCAAGAGAGGGTCAGCTTGCGATCCGACCTTTTCGTGCAATTCTTCGGCGCCCTGGACACCGCGAACATCGATTACGTTATCGTCGGCCAGACCGCGGGCTTTCCCGCACGGATATCTTCCGATGTCGATTTTGTGGTGCGGCCTGTCGATCTTGCCCGGGTCGTGGGGATTATCTGGAAGGGAAGCGGCACCGCGCACGTGCACCAGGTATTGCAGCACGAGATCGGCGCGCTCTATTTCGTGCTTACCGTACGCGCCCAGAATAATTTCGTGCATTTCCATCCCGACGTCTCGACCGATTATCGGCGCCGTGGGCGACTCTGGCTTACTGCGGATTTTTTGCTCAGCGCGCGCGTCCGGGAGCCGGCCGGTTTCTGGAAACCGGCAATCCCTGCCGCATTTGCCTACTACCTGGTCAAGCGCATCGACAAGTTGTCTTTGGACGCGTCACATTTGCGATACCTGCAGTCTCTGTTCGAGGACGCGCCGCGGGAGTGCGAGGAGATCGGCCGACGCCTGCTCGGCGGTGCCGCATTTGAAACATTCCTGTCCTATCTCCCAAAACATGCGGCGGTTCCGGACGCCGTATTGGCGGAATTGCAAAAGGCATTGAACGCGCACGCGAACCGCGAGCCGGCGGTCCGAGCGCTGGTCGCGCGATGGCTGGAGTTGCGACGCGTGCTGCGGCGTATTTACCGGCCCACGGGCCTGGTGATCGCCGTACTGGGACCGGACGGTGCGGGCAAGAGCACGGTCATTGAAGGCATGCGCCTGGAACTGGGGCAAATGTTCCGTCGCACCGATTACTTCCACCTGCGCCCCCGCATAGTGCGCAGGGGCGGCACTGGAACCGTAGCGACTACCGATCCTCATCGCTTGCCGCCGCGCGGCACCATTGCTTCGTTGACCAAGCTCGCGATGTACGTAATGGATTCGTTGCTGGGATACGCTTTGCGGGTGTTTCCCCTGAAACGCCGTTCGAGCCTGGTGATTTTCGATCGCTATCCGCATGACGTGCTGGCTGACCCCAACCGTTACCGGCTTTCGACACCACGCTGGCTGAACGCGCTGCTGCTGAGCGCGATACCGCGCCCGGACCTGTGGCTGGTTCTCGAAGCCCCGGCGTCTGTACTGCTCGGACGCAAGGCGGAAGTCTCCCCCGCAGCCTGCGAGGCGCAACTTGCCGGGTACCGGCGGCTGCTGCAGCAATTGCCAAATGCGGTTGGAATCGATACGTCGAAGTCGCCGCAGGCCTCCATCGCCGATGCCTGTGAGGCAGTCCTCGCCCGCATGCGTGAACGCCTTGTCAAGCCGGTAGTCTGACATGCGCCTGCTCCTGTCTGCCTATGCATGCGAACCGGGACGAGGATCGGAGCCGGGCGTGGGATGGAACTGGGCGATGGAGCTCGCCGCACTGGGACACGACGTCTGGGTACTTACGCGCGCCAACAATCGAATCCGCATCGAGCAGGCACTTGAAGAGAGCGGCCATGTACGAAAGCCGACCTTCCTTTACTTCGACCTGCCGCGCTGGGCAACCTGGTGGAAACGCGGCAGCCGCGGAGTCCGTCTCTACTACTATCTTTGGCAGATCGGCGCGTTGAAGGTTGCCCGGAGTGCACATGCCCTCCACCGATTCGATGCCGTACAACATCTGACCTTCGGCATCTTTCGCACGCCGACCTTGATGGGGCGCCTTGGCATTCCCTTCGTTCTCGGGCCGGTCGGTGGCGGCGAACGAACCCCGGTCGGCCTGCGCCGCGTTTTCCCTTTCGGGCAGCGCATGGTCGAGCGGCTGCGCGACGCGGCGAACATCGTTTTGCTTCGGGACCCGCTGGTAGTCGATACCTACGCGCGTGCATCGATGATCCTGGCCAAGACACCTGAGACCCTCGAACGCATGCCGGCTGCGGCACGTGCGCGCGCACGCTGCTTCCTTGAGGTTGGCATAGCGCCGGAGTCCATCGCCGCCAGCCCGATACAAGCGTGGACCGCCGGCCCGTTCAGGTTGCTGTTCGTCGGCCGGTTCGTCCATTGGAAAGGAATCGCGCTGGCCATCCGCGCGCTGGCCAGGTTGCGTCAGGATGGACTAGCCGTCTCGCTCACCATGGTCGGAAGCGGCCCGCAGACGGCGCGATTCAAAACGCTCGTGGACGCACTCGGCATAACTGACGCCGTGAGCTGGATCGGCTTCCTTCCGCAAAGCGAGCTTTCATCGGTTTATCGTGCACATCACGCTTTGCTGTTTCCCAGCCTGCATGATTCGAGCGGAAATGCGGTCCTTGAAGCGATGGCCCAGGGTTTGCCAGTGATCTGCCTCAGTGCCGGAGGACCGGCGGCAGTTGCAGGCGCCGATGCCGCGATGATCGTCGATACAGCCTCGCGCGGCGAAGCCGACGTGATCGGCGCGCTGGCCGACGCCGTTGCCCAGCTAATGGCATCGCCGACTCTGCATTCGGAAAAATCGGCCGCCGCATTGGGTCGCGCACGCGCAATGACCTGGAGCATGGTGGTCAGCGGACTCTGGCCGGCACAAGAGCTGGGGGAAATCTGACGCCGATGGTCCGCCCCCTTCCCTCCAATCCAATGTCGAGCCGCGTGCTGCTGTGGCTGGCACGCCGCCGCTGGTTCAAATTCTTGCGCCTGGCCAATATCATCCTCGGCTGCGATTTCTACGCAGAGGTGCCCTACCCCATCTGCATGCCGCATCCCAACGGCGTGGTCGTGCATTCGCGCACACGCATCGGCCGCGGCGTGACCATCATGCATCAGGTGACGCTGGGAGAGAAATCACTCTACGGCGACGGCGGCTTTCCGACCATCGAAGATGAAGTGTTTATTGGCGCCGGTGCAAAGGTACTCGGCGGCATCAATGTCGGGCGCGGCGCGGTCATCGGCGCCAACGCCGTCGTGACCAGGGATGTTCCTCCCGGCCAAACGGTGGTTGGTGTCAATCGCCTGCTGGCGGCTAGCCCGGCAGGAGAACGATCTTGAACGTCTCGCAGGTCGGCATGCCTGGCCGTAATACCGTACAGCGCGGAGCGGGAACGATCGATTTCAGTGATGGCTGCCTCGTGGCGGCCGTTGCCATTGCGATTTTCTGGGCGATCGATCCGTTCGGTTTACAGCTCTGGCGTTCGTTCAGTACCCGCCACATTCCCCTTCTAGTCGCGATCGCGTCCGTTTGCCTCGGCGCCGCCGGCCGCTTCCTTTATCGGCCCGATGCCTTGCAGGAACTGGCATCGGCATTTCGGACTTATCTCGCCTTGTCGCTGCTCGCGGGTTTCATCATTGCAGGCAGCCTGTATGCCCGGATTGCCCTCGACAATGACAACACATTCATAACGATTGGCGTCTTCATTCTGCTCGGCGGGCCGGTCAACTTGTGGATCATCAGCACGTCGCACGCTCCGTTGACGATGATTCGCTGCATTACCGTGGTCTTCGTCGGAATTTCGTTTTTGGGGGTCATTTGCGCGGGCATTCAGCCCGGGGGCCTGGTCTACCATTCATCGGAGCACATCGTCCTTGTTGCTGTTGCCTTTCCGCTGCTTCTGGGCAGGAGAATCGCGTTTCGTGCAATCGGCGCATTGCTGGTCATCATCGGCACTGCTGCGCCCAACAAGCTCACCGGCATCATCGTGATGCTGGCGATTTTTGGATGGGTCTACCTAGATGAATTGATGCTCTGGGCGGCCAAGGATCGCGACCGGCTTCGCGCCGGATTGCAGGTCTGCCTTGGCATCATGGCCGCGCTGCTCCTCGCGCTTGCGCTGCTGTTCGTTTATCAGCTTACCAAGTCGAGCCTTGCCGACGGCAATGCGGTTTTTCGGATGCACAACTATGAGCTGGTGTTCAGTCGCTTCCTCGATTCCTGGATCTGGGGGCGGGCGTTCACCGGCCCCTCGGTTGACTATTTCGATGCGTTTGTTGTCAATACAAGCACCCAGTACCTACCCACGCATTCCGATCCGCTGGACATCCTCGCCAACGGCGGTCTGCTTGCCGGCGTGCCGTTCGTGCTTGGATTGCTCTCCATCGTGCTGGTCGGATGGAAGGCTTTGAGTGCTGGTCGCGGACTCGACAACGTCCGCCATGGAGACCTGAGGCCTCAGCTCGCCATGTACTTCCTCGTCGTTGTTACCGGCGTTTTGGTCATGTCGTTCAATCCCGTGCTGAACCAGGCTAGCCTGGCATATGGTTACTGGACCGCGTCGGCGATCGTGTACGCATTGGCAGCCTTGATGAAACGCAACAACTCCGCGACCGAGCTGCTCGCAGGAGCACTTCAACGCAGGGCAAGAGTATGAGCAACGTCAAGATCTACCTTGATTCTCCGCCACCGGAACTCGGGCTGACTTCCCCGGAATTGCTGCCATCTATTGGACGCCACCTGATGACGTTTCACTCGGGGCACGCCTACTCACTGGCAGCCGAGCGTCTTGCGCGCCAGGCCAAAACCACGGGCTGGTTCGCGAGCGTCGACATCTTTCATCCGGCCTCGGAGCATGCCGCGATGCAGGCGTTCAATGCCAATCACGGCGAATTCGTCAGCCGCAATCCCCGTGGGTACGGGTGCTGGCGCTGGAAGCCGCTCCTTGTGCAGGCCATGCTGGCCGCGCTGCCGGAAAACGATCATCTCTATTACATGGACGCCGGCTGCGAGTTGTCCGTTCTCGGTTCGGCGCGCTTTGCCGCACTCGACCGGGAACTGGCCGTGCGCGGCGTATTGTGTTTCGAGATCGGCTTTGCGGAACTCGGCTGGTGCAAGCACGAATCGGTGGACGCCATATTCGGCGGATGGAACGATGCGGCGATGGCATCGCGGCAGATCCAGGCCACATGGTTCGGGTTGCGCAACACGGCTTCGGTACGGAAGAGGATCGCGGAGTGGGCGCAGTGGGCAGTACGCGGAGAACTGATCACCGATTCCTACGATCCGCGACGGCAGCATCCGTCCTTCCAGAACCACCGCCATGACCAAGCACTGTGGAGCCTGGTGCTGAAAAAGCACGGCATCCGCCCGCTGCCGCAGGAAGATTGCTTTGAGAGATGGCTTTACGTACGCGACTCGTGGGTACTTCTGTCGCCGGTGCATGGCCTGCGTTCCCGCGGAGGGCGTTCCCGCATAGACGGCATTGCAAGCAGCTCGAGCGAAGACGGCTGCCGAAACAATTTACGCTCGCCGTCCACGCGATTCAAAGGACGGCTGGCGACATCGCATATCCGCGCCGAAGCTTTCGATCTGCTCAGGCGCTTGCGCGCCAGAATGAGACCGGCTTGAGTCCAACGCATTTTTAGGCAGACGGCGAATCCCGTGAATCCATCCGTATCCATTTCACTGGTCACCTGCTCATACCAGCAGGGCGCCTTCATAGAAGCAACCATGCGCTCGGTGCTCGACCAGCACTATCCGGCGCTCGAATACATGGTCATCGATGGCAGTTCATCCGACGGCACCGTCGACATCATTCGACGTTACGCGGACCGGTTGTCGTACTGGGTGTCCGAGCCAGACCGCGGACAGTCGGACGCGCTCATCAAGGGTTTCGCTCGCGCCCGCGGTGAGATTCAGGGATGGTTGTGCTCGGACGACCTGCTGCTGCCGGGCGCGCTGGAATCGGTTGGCCGTTACTTCGCAACGCACCCTGAGGTGGAAGCCCTCTATGGCGATGCGTTGTGGATCGACGCCGCCGGCAATCACCTGCGGACGAAGAAAGAGTCCGGATTTCACCGCCTCGCGTTCATGTTCGACCACAACTACATACCCCAGCCCTCGATGTTCTGGCGGCGCAGCCTGTACGAAAAAGTCGGCGGGCTCGATCCGGAGTTTCACCTGGCGATGGACTTCGATCTTTGGGAAAGATTCTCCCAGGTAACACGCATCGCACACATCCCGCGCTACCTGTCGTGCATGCGCTTCTACCCCGAACAGAAAACGCGCGCGCTCAAGCCGCAGGGCCGCGTCGAAGATGCGCTCATTCGCGGCCGATCGCGACTTGCACGCTGGCCTGTGCCGGTGCTCTGGCGAGGGCTCGCGCGCAGCCAGAGAATTGCGACCAAGGCCCTGGCCGGCGGCTATGCCGCGACTGCGTCCGCGGACGTCATCGAAGCCCTCGCAAGGTATCGCATCCCCGCGCACCGCGCTGAATGAGCGCAGTCCATGATTGGAAGACGTTTGCCGCGAGCTTTGGTCTCGCTGACGGCCGGCAAAACGGCGGCAGCGACTGGTCGCTGCTATTTGCCGCGCACGGGCGGGCACTCGCCCTTCCCGCGACGCCGCCGCAGGATTTATCCGGTCTCGATTGCTTCGTGCACAACCCGCGCAAACGGTGGTGGGCCAGGCTTGCCCTGATGAGCAACAGGCTGCGGCCGGGCCTGTTGCCGAGGGGACAGCTGGCTGCCGACCAGCACCGGGAATTGCGACAGATTCTCTGCGGACCTCACGACCGGCACGAGCGAGGAAACCGCGACGTCCTCGCGATCCAGTTCGGATCGCGTGGTCCGTTGCAAAAAGTCATGGTGCTTGGCAATGCGCGCGACGGAACCCGGATGATGGGCAAGTTCGCGTTGCGTGCCAGTGCCGATGAACGCATCGCCGGGGAAGCCGCGTGTCTGAGGCGTCTTGGGCAGTTTTTAAAACTCGCACCGCACGTTCCTGCAGTGGTGGAAACCGGCAGTACGTCGGGCGGCCGTCCGTACTTCATCATGCGCGCGGTCAGGGGAAACCTTTCCAGAGATACGTTTGGTGCGAGGCATGCGGATCTGTTGCGCGAGATCGCGGGCGTGGAGTGCGAAGTAGCAAGCTGGCAGGAATCGGCGCTGGCCAGGACTATTTCCGCACGGCTGCAATCGCTTGCCGCCTATGAGACGGAAAGCGTGCGAGTCCTGCAGTCCGGCTGGTCCGCCGCGTGCCGGGCCCTGGCAGACAAGAGCTTGCCGTTCTGCCTGAGCCATGGCGACTTTGCGTCATGGAATTTGCTGGAAACGAGCCAGGGCCTGGTCGCTCTCGATTGGGAATATTCCCAGCCGCACTGGAATCCGCTGGGAGATTTTTTTCATTTCCATCTGATCCGTTCGGCTCTCGACGGCCGCCTGGCCAACGGACGCATCAACCGGGATCTGCTATTGGCGGCGGCGTCACGCCACGCGCGGCAGATTTTCTCCCTCGACCACTCGCTCGCTGAGTCGATTGCCGCGCCACTACTGCTTGTATACCTGGTGGACACGGTGTCGTTTTATGCAATCGCCTCCGGAGAATTCGGGCGGCAGGATCGTGTCGTGAATTCCTACCTTGGATACATTGCAAGGCAGCCATGAATAAAACAGATGCGTTTCGACATGTCTGGGTAACCAGTCCCATCCTTTTCGTAGCAGCCTGCCTGATGCCCGGCAACGCGCTTCCCGCAAGTCTGGTGGTTAACCCGGCCAATCCCAACGCGGACGATGCCGGGGCCGCCAGTGAAACCCATCCGTTGCGCACGATAAGCGCGGCAATGAAACGACTTCAGGCGGGCGACCGCGTTTTCATTGCGGCAGGGAAGTACCGCGAGCCCATTCTGCTCCCATCGCTGCAATGGGCTGGCGCCCCGGAAACCGTCATAGAAGGCGATGCGCGGGGCCGCACACTTATCATTGGCTCAGCAATCTTCACGAATTGGCGCGATGCGGGCAAAGGCAGCGGGCGCTTCGCTGCGCCGATCGGATACGAACCAGAGCAAGTGTTCGTGGATGGTGAACCGCTCCAGCAGATTGGCGGAACGGTGTTCGGCGGCTATCCCGGCCTGCCCAACCATCCGCTAGCGCCGCTTTTTGCGGGCGCTGGAGGGGGCGTCTGGCCCGGCCGCGCGACGGGCGATCGCTCTTCCATGCCCGTCAACAGCTTTCACTATGACAAGCAATCCGCAGACGTGATGATTCGCATCGCGGCGGGCAATCCCGCGGGGCATGTCATCGAAGTAGCGGCCTTGACGCGCGTCCTCTCCGCCTCAGGTGTGGAGCGCCTGGTAATCAGGAATCTTGGTTTCGAACATTCCAATACGACCGCCGGCGGCCGGGGCGGCGCAGTACAAATCGACGGTAGCAACGTGCGCATCGAAAACGTCACGATACGCCGTGCCGACGGCGCCTGCCTGGGCATGACCGGGGCCAATCACCAGATCATTTCGAGCAGTTTCAGCGAATGCGGACAGATGGGGATCGGCGGACGAGGCGACGGTTGGCGCATCGAAGACGTGACGGTCACTCGCAACAATACACGCGGCTTCAACAAATGGTGGGAAGCAGGCGGGGCCAAGTTCGTCGGCGACGGCGGCTTGACCAACGCGACCATTTCGCGCTTCAGGGCGATCGGCAATTTCGGCGACGGATTGTGGTTCGACTACAAGAACCACGACAACCGGATCACCGATTCGCTTTTCGCGTCCAATGCGGGATTCGGCCTGCACCTGGAGATCAGCAAAGCCTTCACCGTGGATAACAATGTGATGATCGGCAACCGGCAGCGGGGTCTGTACGTGAGACAGACTTCCGACAGCATCATCGCATTCAACCTGATTGCCGAAAACGGACTGGACGGCGTGGCCATCATCGACGAGGGCCAACGCGACCCGCGCGGAGAGACGGACTACCGGGTGAGGAACAACTGGGTGGTCGCCAACGTTATTGCATGGAACCAGATCGCGCTGACCATGCCGGAGCCACTCGATGACAACCAGTCCGATGGAAACGTATTTCTCGGAGATGCGTCGGCCAACATTGTGCGTATCGGTTGGACACGCGCAATTTCCAAGGCAGACTGGATTGCCAAATCGCTGGACGTCAATAGTGAATGGATCGAGCTACCCAAGACTGAACGTCCGGGAATGGATGCAACGCAACCCATCGACATCCGCTTAAAGCCGTACTGGACGATGCGGGAAAAGCTGCGTCCCCTGTCCCAAGCCCTGGTGCCACTCCTGAAGGCACGCGCGCCGGCGATGATGAACCGCACCGATCCCAAACCTGGTCCCGCTACAGCGGGTTGGTCGCGGCCCTAGTACGGAACTCGTCAGTTACGCCGGGCTGCGAATCTACGCCTTGTTAATGATGGCGCCCACAAGGACGGCGCCTGTCGTTCCAGCCAGGCTGTCGGATAACGCTCTTACGGTGCTGATGGGCGTATGGTCGAGACGGGTAACCATGAATGCGCCTCCGGCCAGCGCGGCGACGGTCTGCGCGTCCGCGTGCGTATTTCCCGCGGGGGTATCCAGGATGATCACGTCGTATTCCTTCGCCATGCCGACCATCAGTTTTTGAAACATGGGACGTCCCAGCAGTTCCTGGGGGTTCGGTGGAACAGGCCCGGCAGGCAACACGGAAAGATTCAGCAACGGGAGGATGCGCTCGACGACCTCGGTATCCGCTCGACCGGCAAGCAATGTCGACAGACCCGCCCGATTCTCCAGGTTGAACAGAATGTGCTGGCGGGGATGGCGCATGTCGGCATCCACCAGCAATGTCTTCTTGCCGAGCTGCGAAAAAACAATCGCGAGATTGGCGGCGAAATGGCTGCGCCCTTCGGCGCGATGCGGGCTGACTATGGCAAGGTGCTTGAGGCCGACTTCCGGATTGAACCATCTGAGCATCAGCTGGCTGCGCACGGCGCGGAAAGTTTCGATCCTGGGATCGAAGGGCGCATAGGCTGCAACCAGCTCGCCACTGAGCTCGCTGGAACCCGGCACCAGGAAAGAAAACTCGAACTGCTGCGCAACGACCGCATCGAAATCCGCCGTCGTTATCAGCCCCAGCTTGATGGCGGCGTCGCCGAATCGCAGGCCCTTTTCCTGCTGGAGGCGCATGACACGCTCGGCCTGCTCCAGCGTGATCTTTCCGGAATCCACCAGTAACGCACCGATATGCGCGTTGGACCTCGCCGGCGGGGCCGGCACCACACTGATCCTTTCCGCTGGATTGTTCATGTTTCCCTCAGCCCCAGAATGGGTTCACGAACGGGCTTCAGCAATGCTCCTCGCTTGAGCGCTTTCCTGGTCTCGCGGTCCACTGGCCTGGCCAGCGCGGAAGTGTCCTCGAGGACACCCCACACCGGAATGCCTATGGCTTGCGCAAGATCCGCTGCTCCACGCACACGCCGGTCGACGATCTCACGCATGAGCGCGAGTGCCATGCCGAAAATGCCTCCCAGCACGATCGCAAACACGATCATCAGGACCGGTCTGGGAAATGAGGGCGTCGTCGGCGGGATGGCCTGATTGAGGATACCGACGTTGCCCTGGTCGGCGCGACTGGCCAGGCTGGTTTCGGACCGGCGTTGGGAGGCTGCCTGGTATGCGCGCTGCGCATTGTCGACCTCCTTCATCAGCACCTCGAGCTCATCGCGGTGGCGGTTGGCTTCAAGAAGCCGGCTCTTCTGGCCCGCGACCGCATCGCGCAATTCCCGCTCACGGCTCTGGGCGATCCGCAGATTGTTGCCAATCACCGCCGCGGTCGTATCTATCTCGTCTGTCAGCCTCTTGCGCAGCGTACTGACCTCCGATTGCAACCGCTGGTACTCCGGATGATTCGTGCCTAGGCTGGCAGGGGCCTGGCCGAATTTTGCTTCCGCCACGCTCAGACGCGACTTTATTTCCTGGATCACGGGACTCGCAAGCACTTCCGGCAGGGAATCAACACTGCGTTTCTTCAACCTGAATTCTTCCAGCTGCTTCTGCCGCGAAGCGTTCTCATAGACCTGGGCTTCGACCTGCAACAGTTGTGAGGAGAGCTCCGCCAGTTTCGCTGCATCGATATCCGTCCTCTGGTCCGTCGAGGTGAAACCTTTTTCTTTCTGATATTTCGACAACCGGTTCTGCGCGTCTTCGAATTGCTGCCGCAGCTGGCCGACCTGCTCGGTGAACCAGACCGTCGAGTCGCGCGCCGGCGTCACCTTCATGTCGAGATTCATCTGCATGTAAGCGCGGGCAAATGCGTTGGCCACGCGCGCGGCAAATTCGGGATCGGCATCGCTGAAGCTGATCGCCAGGATGCGGCTTTCGCGCGAAAGCTTGACGTCCAGCTTGTTGAGCAACTGGCCGGCCAGCCAGTCTTCTATCAAACCCTTTCCGCCCTTCTCGATGAACAGCTGCTTCGCTTCGGGCTTGGCCGCCAGCTCGAGGGCCGCGACGACATTCAGCGCGACGGCATAGCTTTGAATGATGTCAACCTGGGTCGCCATATAGCTTGGCATCAAATCTGCGGGCAGGGCCCCGCCCGTGATCGGATCTATGCCCTTCACGTTGACCACCAGCGTGGTTACCGCGGAATATCGTGGCGGCAGCAAAAGCATCGCCGCAACCGCCGCCACCACGACGATGAACATGGTGGCCAGAACCAGTCTCATCCGCGCTCTGAGAATCCGGATTAATTGCTGTAGGGTCATGGATTGAGCTCGATCAGAAAAGGCTTTCTTTGACGTAGATCACGTCGTCCTGAAGGATGAAGTCCTCCATGCTGGCACCGACGCTCTTCATCGCTCCATTAGCGGCGCGCCGATTGATGCGCAAGCCCTTCTCGCTGCCCCGCGGCGTCAGGCCGCCCGCCAGCGACACCGCCTGGAATACAGTCATTTTGCGTTCCAGTCGATAACCGCCGGGGTGCTGGACTTCACCATAAACATAGTACACCGGGGCGCGCGGCACGAAAATGGTATCGCCGTTGACAACTTCGAGATTCTTGGTCCCGGCTGCCATGTCGAACAGACTCAGCAGATCGATCTCGACACGCTGTTCCCCGCTCTCCGCACCACGGATCAACGTCACCGAATCGGCGCCGCCGACCGCGACACCGCCGGCGACAGCAAGCATGTCGGTCAGGCGCATCGACGGCTCTTCGATGGAATACCGCCCCGGCCGGTTCACCTGGCCGAGTACTGAAACCTGGCGGCTGCGATATTGCGTGACCAGCACGGTGACCTGGGCGCGCGGAACGAAATTGCCGGTCTTGAGAAGATTCGCGATCCGGATCTCCGCCTGAGCGGGAGTCAGTCCTCCGATCTCGATCGGCCCGAGCAATGGAAATGTCACGGAGCCGACTTCCGAAATGCGGCTCTCGGTCGCCATGTCGGGATTCTGGAAGACGGTTATTTTCACTGCATCGCCCGGCCCCATCTGATAACCC
>Ga0207648_10000093_pt1 | contig 84666 bp, 72 predicted proteins | sample KBSMisM32_FD_184310 | JGI IMG/M metagenome (GOLD analysis project Ga0207648, IMG submission 184310) | Miscanthus rhizosphere microbial communities from Kellogg Biological Station, Michigan, USA - KBS Miscanthus M3-2 (SPAdes) (version 2) | ecosystem: Host-associated > Plants > Roots >...
TGTTCCTGGTACTGGTACTTGCCGAAGTCCATGATCCGGCAGACCGGAGGCACCGCGGTCGGAGAGATCTCGACGAGGTCGAGCCCCTTCTGTCGCGCGATGGCCAGCGCCTGCGGCGGTGGCATGATCCCGAGCTGCTGTCCAGTGTCGTCGATGACTCGAATCTCTCGAACCCGAATGCGCTCGTTGGTACGAACGCGGTCATCACGTCGGGGCGAACGATCGTAGGCGATATGGTCCTCCGCTCTCTAGCCAGCCAGTTCCCGGCGTGCCGCTTCCCCGGCGGCGGCCTCGACGAACTCGGCCAGCGGCCGTGCCCCGAGATCCCCCTTCGACCGGCTGCGAACCGACACGGCGCCTTCCGCCACCTCGCGGTCGCCTATGACCAGCATATAGGGGACCTTCTGCAACTGCGCCTCTCGGATCTTATAGCCAATCTTCTCGACGCGCGCGTCGAGTTCCACCCGTAACCCCTTGCCGGTCAGCGCCTGCTGGACCGTTTCGGCGTATTCCAGGTGTCGGTCGGCGATCGGCAGCACGACAGCCTGCACCGGGGCCAGCCAGAGCGGCCAGGCGCCGGCGAAGTGCTCGATGATCATGGCCAGGAACCGCTCGAAACTGCCGAAAATGGCGCGGTGGACGACGATCGGCCGATGATGGGCGTTGTCGGCCCCGACGTAGTGCAGGTCGAATCGTTCCGGCAGCTGGTAGTCGAGCTGAATAGTGGCGCACTGCCACTTCCGCCCGATGGCGTCGGTGACGTCGAAGTCGATTTTCGGCCCGTAGAAGGCGCCGTCCCCTTCGTTGACCGTATAAGGCTCCCCGAGGCGGTCCAGGGTCGCCTTGAGCTGGGCCTCCGCGTCGTTCCAGGTCTCGATGCTGCCCAGGAAGTCTGGCGGCCGGGTCGAGAGCTTCATTTCGGGCTTGAGCCCGAAGTCGTTGTAAACCCGCTGGACCAGACGGAGCACGTGCTCCACCTCGCTGCCAATCTGGTCCTGCGTGATGAAGCAGTGGCCGTCGTCCTGTGAGAACTGCCGCACCCGGGTGAGGCCCGACAGCACACCCGAGGCCTCGTTCCGGTGGAGCGGTGTCTGCTCGTGGTAGCGAATCGGCAGGTCCTTGTAGCTGCGGACCTCGCTGGCGTAGATGAGCATGTGGCCAGGGCAGTTCATGGCCTTGAGGCCCATGGTCTCGCCCTCCGACTCCACCAGAAACATGTTCTCCCGGTAGTGCTGCCAGTGCCCGGACGTCTCCCACAGCGCCTTGTTGAAGACGATGGGCGCCTTCACTTCGGTGTAGCCCGCGGGGAAGATCACGCCGCGGATGTAGTTGGCCAGCGTGTTGTACAGAACGGTGCCCTTGGGCAGCCAGAAGGGCGCGCCCGGCGCCCACTGGTGGAACATGAACAGCTTCTGGTCCTTGCCGATCTTGCGGTGGTCCCGGAGCTTGGCTTCCTCGATCCGCTTGAGGTGATCGGCCAGTTCCTTTTCGCTGAGGAACGCGGTGCCGTACAGCCGCTGCATCGGCTGGTTGCGCGCGTCGCCCTTCCAGTAGGCGTTCGAGGTGGTCAGCAGCTTGAACGCCTTGAGCCGGCCGGTGGACGGCACGTGCGGTCCGACGCAGAAGTCCACGAAGGTGTCTTTGTCCTTGATGGTGTAGACGGACACCTCGGACTGCCCCTCGGTCTTCTCGTCGATCAGCTGGACCTTCAACGGCTCGCCGCGGGCGCCGAAGAAGCGCTTGGCCTCGTCGCGCGGCCACATCTGCCGCTCGTAGACCAGATCTTGCGATGCGAGCTCGCGCATCCGGGCTTCGATCGCCTCGATGTCCTCGGGCACGAACGGACGCGGCACCACGAAGTCGTAGAAGAAGCCCTCGTCGGTGGGCGGCCCGATGCCGCACTGGACGGTGGGGAAGAGCTGAGTCACCGCGGCCGCCATGAGATGGGCCGTGCTGTGCCGCGCGAGCATCAGCGCCTCGGGGCTCTTGTCGGTGACGATGCGCACCTTCGCGTCGGCGGTCAGCGGGTAGGTGAGGTCCACCACCTTGTCGTCGACCACTGCCGCGAGCGCCGCCTGGGCGAGGCGCGGAGAGATCGCCTCCGCGACGGCGCGCACCGGCGCGCCCGCGGATACAGCCTTGCTGGATCCATCCGGGAGTGTGACTGTGACCTGGCTCATGGACCTTAAAGTGGTAGGCGCGGGTGGACTCGAACCACTGACCTCCTCCGTGTCAGGGAGGCGCTCTAACCAGCTGAGCTACGCGCCTGTACTGCTATCTGCTGTGAAATCAGGCCTTAACCCGAACGGACAGTATAACAAACCTCGACCGGGCGGGCCTACTGCAGATAGCCGAGGCGCTTCAGGAAGGCCAGCAGCCCGGCGTCGGTTTCGGCCTGTTTCGCCCGCGCGACGTTGTGCGCGGCGTCGTCGAACCCCACCAGCTCGCACTGATTGCCGAGCGTACGTGCCTTCGTGCAGAAGTCTTCGACGGCGGTATAGGGCATGAGCGGGTCCTGCTTGCCGTGAAAGATGACGGTGGGCGGCAGGTTGCGCGCAAGGTGATGGACCGGCGAAATCTCCATGGTCCGCGGGCCGAGAAAGTCGAGCGACGCCTGCTGCTGGGGCGTGACCGAAATTCCCGCGTCAGCCACCGTGGTGACGACAGCAGCTGTGAGAAACAGTGCGCTCGGCCTGGAGCTGATGGTGCGGTTCTCGGACGGTTCATCGAACGTGTCGAGCAGCGCCGCGGTCAGTAGCACGTGCGCGCCTGCTGAATCGCCTACTCCGATGATGCGGTCAGGATCGATCTGCAGTTCGGCCGCGTGCTCGCGCACCCATCGGATGACCGACTTGGCATCGGCGACCGAGTCGTAAGGGGTCGAGTTGTGCACAGAGCGGACGCGGTACGTCGCCGACACGCCGACCATGCCCATCGCGGCGGGCCTGCGTTCCGACGCCTTCAGGCCTGCGGGCTTGAAGACATACAACTTGAGGTCGGCGCCCCCGGCCTGTTTGTAGACGCGTTCGGTCGCCCCGGCCGGAATTTGCGCAGGTGCCTGGGCCCTGCCGACGGACGGACCGCCGGCGATGAGTGACCAGGCGACGAGAACGATGGCAGCGGCGCGCAGACGAATCATGGGCGGGGATGCTACCAGATGAGCTAGATGCGGAACAGAACGTACAAACGAAGGGCAGGTCCGAAGACCTGCCCTCGAAAGTGAGCCCACGCGGGTCTAGACCCGCGACGACGTACCTATGCGGCCTTCTTCGCCTCGACCGGCTTGCCTGAGGTGAGCACTTCGATCGCCTTGTCGAGCGTGGTGTCGCCGGCAGGCGGCTCGGCGCCGAAGTCCACTTCGGGCTCGTCGACGGCGACGTCGGGGGCGAGGCCGCGCTCGTGGATGGAGTTGTTCTTCGGCGTGAGGTAGCGCACGTTCGAGAGCAGCAGGCCGCTGCCGTCGGGGAGCTTCACGAGGCGCTGGCGGGCGGCGCGGCCCAGCGTGTGCTCGCCGACGAGCTCCGCGCGAGCGTTGCCTTCGAGCGCCGCGGCGAACACTTCGGCGGCGCCGGACGTGCCCTGGCTGACGAGCAGCGCCACCGGCTCGCGCAGCGCGCCGTCGGACGACGCAGCGCTCACGACCTCGCGCTGATCCTTGGATTGCTTGACCGTGAGCGTGCCCGACGGCACGAACAGCCGCGCCGTGGCAATGCCGTCGTCGATGTCGCCGCGCGCCGTGTTGCGGATATCGACCACGAACTTCGTCGCGCCCGTCTTGCCGAGCGCCTCGAACGCCTGCTTCACTTTGGCCGGTGTGTCCCGCGTGAAGTCCACCACCCGCACGTAGCCCGTGCTGGCGTTGGCCATCTTCGACGTCAGCTCCGGCCCGGCGATGCGCTCGCGAGTGAGGACCACGTCGTGTGGCTCGGCCTGATTCCCGCGGAACATCAGCAGCTTCACCTTGCTGCCGGCCGCGCCGCTCAGGAGCCGCGAGCCTTCGAAGGCCGACATGTCACGCGTCGGCTTGTCGTTGATGCCGCGGATGAAGTCGCCGGTGCGCAACCCGGCCTTGGCCGCCGGTGAGCCGTCCCGCACCGACACGACGCGCAAGTAGTACTGCCGCGTGAGCACGATGCCCACATCGGCGGGGCCGGCGGGCTGTCCACCCTCGGCCGCCTTGACCAGGTCTGGCGTCAGGTAGGCGCTGTCGGGGTCCAGGCCGTCGGCCAACCCCTTGAGCGCGCCGCGCATGGCGTGCCGGACGTCCACTTCCTCGACGTAGTTGTTGAGGACGAGGGAGATGACTTCTTCGAACACCGGCAGCTGGCGGAAGGTGTCGTCCTTGCCGGCGCCGAGCACACGGCCCAGATAGCCGCCGACGATGGCGAACGCAATGATGGGCGTCGAGACGGCGAGAACCCAGAGCCGGGTGCGTGACGTCATGAAAAGTCCTGTCTTTAGCGGGGCCTGAGCCATTGTACGGGATCGACCGAGCGACCGTCGATCCGCAGCTCGAAGTAGAGCTCGGGCGGCCCGGCGGGGGAGGGGCCCACCCGGCCGAGTTCCGCGCCGGCTTCGACCGCCTCGCCTCGTTGGACGTTCAGCGACAGCAGGTAGCCGTAGAGGGAATAGTTGTTCGAGCCGTGGTCCAGGATGACCAGGGTGCCCAGCCCGGTGTATCCCTCGGCGTACCCGACCGTCCCGCTGTGGATGGCTCGGACGACGGTGCCCTCCGGAGCGGCAATTTCCATCCCGCTGCGGACGAGAGGCGCCCCCTGCCGGCCCGACGGCTGCCCGAAGCGCGAGGCAACGTCGCCGTTCACCGGCCACTCGAGCCCGCCGCGGAACGGCGCCAGGGGAACCGCCACCGCGCCACGGCCCGCGGCCAGCCCCGTGATCTGCTGATCGAGGCGCTCGCGCGCCACCTGCAGCTCGCCCACGTACTGCGCGGTGAGGTCGCGGCGCGAATCGATCTGCTCGATGAGGGCCGCGCGATCGGCCACCGCCTTCTCGGCAAGCCCGCGCGCGCGACGGGCGTTGGCGTCGCGCGTCTTCAGCTCCGCCATCTTGGTCTCCAGCACGGCGCGCTCGCTGCGCAGCGCGTCGACGGTGACGTGGTAGTCGTTGAGGACACGTTCCTGGCGGAAGGTGAGCGCGGTCATCGCGCGGGTCGCGCGGGCGAAGCCGCGCAGGTCGCCGGCCGAAATCAGCAGGCGCAGGTAGCCGCTGCGGCCACGCTTGTAGGTTTCCACGAGCTGCTGCTTGAGGTCGGGCAGCCCGCGCAGGCGCTGCTCGTCGAGGAGTTCGAGGCGGCGCGTGGCGTCGTTCAGTTCTTCCTTGGAAGCCGTCAGGGCACGTTCCGCTTCCTGCGATTCGGCCAAGCGGATGTCGCGCTGGACCTCGAGCTTGCGCACCTCGCCGAGGAGCGTCTTCGACTGGCTGGCGAGCCGGTCGGCTTCCTGGCGGAGCGCGCGCAGGCGATCGTCCACGCGAGTCTTCGTGCGCGAGCCGTCGGAGGCGGGTGGCTGCTGCGCGAGGGGCAGCGCCGTGCCGATCAGGCACGCGACGGCAATCAGGGCCAGACGTCTGAAAGGACTCGAAGTGCCCGCCATGACTCAGGTATCGGCGCCAGTTAGTATAGAGGTCAGTGCGGCTGGTGGGACTCGACGTGGGCGAACGCCGCATCGGCGTGGCGATCAGCGATGCAACCCGCACGCTGGCCCGTCCCCTGACCGTGCTGCAGATCGCGCGGCTCGATGCCGCGGCCGTCGCGCGTGCCGCCGAGGAAATCGGGCGGCTCGCGGCTGAGGACGACGGCGTCGCGGCCATTGTCGTCGGCCTCCCGCGCCGCCTGGACGGCCGCCCTAACGACCTCACCGCCGGCGTCCAGTCGTTTGCCTCGCAGCTTGGCGCGCGCACCGGGCTGCCGGTTGCCCTCCAGGACGAGCGACTCACCAGCGTCGAGGCCGAGAGCCGGCTGGCCGAGCGCGACAAGGACTGGCGTTCGCGCAAGAAGCGCCTCGATGCCGCGGCGGCCGCCATCATCTTGCAGGACCATCTGGACGGGTTGCCGCGGTGAAGCGCTTTCTCCTCAGCGTGCTGGTTCTTCTCGTGGTCGGGCTCGCGGCGGCGGGCGGCGGCGGGTACCTCCTGTGGACGCGCATGCACGAGCCGTTTCAGGGATTCGAGGGCGAGCTGTTCGTCGAGATCCCCACGGGCGACGGCTCGCGCGCGATCGCGCGGCGCCTGGCCGATGCCGGTGTCGTGCCCGATTCGTGGACCTTCCGCGCCGCCGTGCGCTGGTTGGGGCGCGGTCAGACGCTGCAGGCCGGGGAGTATCGCTTCGCCGACGCGGCGTCGCCGCTCGACGTCGTGGAGCGCCTGGCGCGCGGTGACGTCTACACCATCGCGATCACGTTTCCCGAGGGGCTGACGATCGACGAGATGGCCGGCGTGTTCGAGTCGCGCGGGCTGGGTACGGCGCAGTCGTTCCGCGACGCCGCGCGCGACGTCAGCGCCATCGCGGCCCTGGATCCCGCGGCGCGCGACCTCGAGGGCTACCTCTTTCCCGAAACCTACCCGGTGTCGCGTCAGGAGGATGCCGCGGCGCTGGTGGGGGTCATGGTCGAACGGTTCAAGAGCGTGTACGCCGAGCTGACCGCCGCTGGCGTGGCCACCGAGCTGACGACGCGTCAGGTGGTGACGCTGGCGTCGCTGGTGGAGAAGGAGACCGCGCGCGCCGAGGAGCGCCCCGTCGTCGCGGCCGTCTATCGCAACCGGATGGCGATCGGCATGGGGATGCAGGCCGACCCGACGGTGATCTACGCGCTGCGGAAGCGCGGCAAGTACGACGGCAACATTCGTCGCGTCGATCTGGCCATCGACTCGCCGTACAACACCTACCGGTATCGCGGTCTGCCACCAGGCCCCATCGCTGCGCCGGGCCGTGCCGCGCTCGAAGCCGCGCTGTCGCCGTCCGGCGCGAAGTACCTCTACTTCGTCAGCCGCAACGACGGCTCGCACGTGTTCGCCGAGACGCTGCGCGAGCACAACGCCAACGTGCAGCGTTTTCAGGTGGACTACTTCAGGTCAGGTAGGTCAGCTAAGTCGGGTAAGTCGGGTAAGTAAACTCGAACTGGACGCATGTTCGAAATGTCACCCAGCGGGGAGCCGGAGCGTCCGGCAGGGACCGCGCTGCGGCTTGGGTCCTAGTTCGAGTACACGACGGGCTCTTCAAGCGCCCATGGCTGTTGGCAGTCGCCGGCGCGATTCTGGTTTCGAGCTACTTGCTGATTACTCTGATTTTCGATGTGTTTCGAGCGATCGCCTCGTGAGCGACCTAGAGGAGCGTCTCTCGTTCGACACCTACCTGACCCACCTGACCCACCCGGCCCACCTGACCAACTAATCCAGGTACTTCGGGCTCTTCGGCAGGTTCGCGTGCGTGGGCTTGTCGTGCTCGATCCAGAGCTTGGCGCCGGTCTGTTTCACGAACGCCCGCATTGCCGCGCGGCTCTTCGCCGACATCGCCGCGTCGAACTCGAACGTCGGCGTCTTGCCGGTCGCGATCTCTTCCGGATAGTGATACAGGTCCCCGGCGAGCAGAATCGGGCCGGTCCTGGCGAGTTTCACGAACAGCACCTGATGGCCCGGGGTGTGCCCGGGCGTCGTCTTCACCACCACGGTGCCGTCGCCGAAGATGTCGAAGTCCTCGTCGTCGAGAATCTTCGTCTTCGACGTCTTCAGCGCGCTGTAGGTCGCCGGCTGAATGATGCCCTGCGGCTTGTCGCCGAACATGAAGTCGCGTTCGGCCTTCTGCACGATCCACGTCGCTCCGGCGAAGAGGTTCGCGTTGCCGGTGTGATCGGAGTGATAGTGCGACATCACGAGATAGGTGACGTCGGCCGGGGTGTAGCCGGCCGCCCGCATCTGCGGCACCAGCTTCTTGGTCGCCGTCATGATCCCTTCCTTGGCGGCGCCGCCGCCGGCGGGGAACTTGTCGTCGCCGATGCCGCCGGTGTCGAACATCACGGTGCCGCGCGGATGCACGATGAGATAGGACTGATTCACGAAGTCCACCGATTTCAGCTCTTCGCGCGCGAAGCCGAAGATCTTCGGGTCCAGTCCGCTGATGTCGCCGTTGTCGAAGATGTAGAGGCGCGGTGTTTTGGGCGCGGCGGGGCGCTTCTGCGCGCCCGGCGTCGCGGACCACGCGAGGGCGATAGCGACGAGGCCGATCAAGAGGCGTTTCATGGTTTCTCCAACGGGCCGCCTGAAGGCGGCCCCTACGTACGTCGGGTCGCGATTATTCTCGTCCGCCGCGTTCGCCCCACTTCAGCTTCTCGCGCAGCAGTTCGAAGTAGTTGCGCCCCGGCGCCTTCACAAGCTGAAGCGGGTGCTCCGAGCGGCGGATCCGGACTCTGTCGCCGGCGTGCAGCGGGTAGCCGGACTGTCCGTCGTAGGTCACGAAGATCTCGTCCTTGACGTCGGCCACTGTGGGCCGAACTTCGATGACCTCACCGGCCGGCACGACGATCGGCCGGTTGGTCAGCGTGTGCGGGGCGATCGGCGTCAGTACCAGCGCGTCCACGCGCGGGTGCACAATCGGTCCCCCTGCGGCCAGGTTGTACGCGGTGGAGCCAGTGGCGGTGGCCACGATGAGCCCGTCGGCCTTCACCTTCGTCACCAGGTTGTCGCCGACCGAAATCGTCAGCTCGATGATGCGCGACAACGCGGCCTTGGTGAAGACCACGTCGTTCAACACGACGCGGGAGTCGAAGCACTCGGCGCCGCGGTGCGTCTCGGCGGCCAGCATGGCGCGCTGGTCGATCACAGCGGTGCCGGCGAGTACGGCCTCGAGCGACGGCAGCAGCTCGTCGATGCGAGTCTCGGTCAAGAAGCCCAGGCTGCCGAAGTTGACGCCGAGGATGGGGACGTCGCGGCCCGACTGCGCGATGCGGGTGGCCATCCCGAGCAGCGTGCCGTCGCCGCCGAGGAGCACGATGAGATCGACTAGCCCGGGGAGCTCGTCGCGCGAGGCGTGCCGGCAGCCGGCGGCATACCCGGTGAGGCCCGCGGTCTCACGCTCGTACACCGGCTCGATCTTTCTGCGCGTGAGCCACACGCCCAGCTGCTCGAGCTGCTCGGCGGCAGCCGTCAGGCCGCTCTTGGCGACGATGCCGACCCGGGTGATCAACGCAGCCATTCAGCGTGCGCGGCGGGCGGGGGAGGGGCGCAGGTGCAGCAAGAATTCGACGTTGCCCTTCTGGCCGGTGATGGGAGACGGGGTGGAACCCACGCGGTTCAATCCTACCTCAGCGCCCGCGGCGGTCACCTCGGCCAGTACGCGGTCGTGCACCGCGGGGTCGCGGATGATGCCTTTGCGCACTTCGTCGCGCCCGGCCTCGAACTGCGGTTTCACCAGCGCCACGACATCGGCCCCCTCTCGCAGCACGGTGGCCACCGGCGGCAGGATCTGGCGGAGCGAGATGAAGGACACGTCGATGACCACGATGTCCACCGAGCCGGGCAGGTCGGCGGGCGTGAGATGGCGGGCATTGAAATGCTCGATCACGACCACGCGCGGATCGTTGCGCAGGCGCCAGTCGAGTTGACCGTGGCCGACGTCGAGCGCCACCACGCGCGCGGCGCCGCGCTGGAGCAGGACGTCGGTGAAGCCGCCGGTCGAGGCACCCACGTCGAGCGCGTCGCGCCCGGCCACCGCGATCCCGAACGAGTCGAGCGCGTGCGCGAGCTTCAAGCCGCCGCGCCCCACGTAGGGATGGTCCGGCGCTTCGAGCGTGACCTCCGCGGCGGCGTCCACCAACGTGCCCGCCTTGCTCACCACCTCGCCGTTGACGCTGACGAGCCCCGCGAGCACCACCGCCTTCGCGCGCTCCCGCGACGGCGCGAGGCCCTTGTCGAGCACGAGCTGGTCGAGGCGGATACGTGCCATGGTTGTACGTAGAGGCGGGTCTTCAGACCCGCCTGCAGGGCGGTCTAAAGACCGCCCTCTACATCAGTTCCGTCGCTCCACAATCCAGCGCCCGATCCCGAGGAGCCACGAGTCGGCCATGCCGGCGCCGGCCAGTGCGTCGGCGGCGCGCGCGATGCAGTCGTTGGCCATCGATCGAGATTTGGCGATGCCGAAGAATGCCGGGTAGGTCGGCTTGCCGGCCGCCGCGTCCTTGCCGGTGCTCTTGCCCAGTTGCGCGGCGTCACCTTCCACGTCGAGGATGTCGTCCACGATCTGAAAGGCGAGACCGAACTCCGCGGCCGCCGCGTCGATCGCCGCGATCTGCCGTTCGACGCCGCCGCCGAGAACCGCGCCCGACACGGCCGAGGCGCGAATGAGCGCGCCGGTCTTCTTCGCATGCATCGCCGCCAACCCCGCGGCGTCGAGTATCGGTGCGGCATGGCCTCGCGGATCGGGCGTCACGGATGCGAGATCGATCGCCTGCCCCCCGACCATGCCGGTCGGCCCCGCGGCCTCGGCAATCACGCGGATCGCGCGCAGCACGAGCCCCGAGTCGGCGCTGCTGCTCGCGAGTACGTGAAAGGCCTGCGTGAGCAGGCCGTCTCCGGCAAGGATGGCCATGCCTTCGCCGGCCACGACGTGCAGCGTCGGCTTGCCGCGCCGCATCGTGTCGTTGTCCATCGCCGGCAGGTCGTCGTGGATGAGCGAGTAGGTGTGAATCAGCTCGATGGCGCACGCCGCGGGCAGCGCGTGGCTCCTCGCCCCGCCAACCGCTTCGGCGCTCGCCAGACACAGCGCCGGGCGCAGACGCTTGCCGCCCGCTTCGAGGCTGTACCGCATGGCCTCCGCCAGCGCGATCGAGGCGTCGGCCGCCGCCGGCAGCAGCGTCCAGAGCGCCGCTTCGACCTCTGCCCGGCGCGCCCGCACGTACTCCGCGACGGCGGTCGCGTCGATCATCGGGTGCGTGTCGTGGCGTCGTCGTCGGCGTCGAGATCCGCCGGCGCCGATCGAAGCTGTCCGCGCTCGTTGAGGATCTCGATGCGCCGCTCGGCCTCTTCGAGGCGGCTGTGGCAGAACCGGGACAGGTGGACGCCGCGTTCGTAGAGCTGCAGCGAGGCTTCGAGCGCGAGGTCCCCCTCTTCGAGCTTCTTGACGATCGACTCGAGCTCGGCGATCGCTGCTTCGAAGTCCTTAATGGTGGTCGGTTCCATCGCCGTCAATGATCTCACGGACGTCGCAGCGCAGTTCGCCTTCGTGCAGCCTCACCGTTACCGCCTCCCCGGGGGCCGTCTCCGACGCGCGGCGCAGAACGCGGGTGCGCGCCTCGTCCCAGCAGACGGCGTAGCCGCGCCCCAGGACCGCGAGCGGGCTCAGGCTGTCGAGCCGCGCCGCGGCGCTGCCCAGGCGGCTCTCGAGCCGCAGACGGCGGTGCGCGACGCCGGTGTCGAGGGCGGAGGTGGCGGTCTGCAGCCGGGTCCTGACGGCGGCCAGCCGGTGCCGCGGGTCGAAGGTGTCCAGCGCCGCGCGCACGGCGCGGTGCCGGCGCGCCCGCACGTCAAGGCCGGCGAGGACCGCGTCGCGGAGATCCGTCGTCAGCTCGGTGGCCCGCCGGCTACGCATCAGTACACGCCCGTGAAAGCCGCCGTAGCCGGGCCGGGCCTCGAGGCTGCGCAGCCTCGCTTCGAGCCGGTGCAGACGCGAACGTTGACTGGAGTCGAGCCGTTGCGACAGCCGGTCGATGCGCGCCTGCACTTCGTCCTTGCGCGCCACCACCAGTTCCGCCGCCGCCGACGGCGTCGGCGCGCGCAGATCGGCCACGAAGTCGGCAATCGTCACGTCGGTCTCGTGGCCGACGGCGGAGATCGTGGGCACCGCGCAGCCGGCGATCGCCCGCGCCACCACCTCTTCGTTGAACGCCCACAGATCCTCGATGGATCCGCCGCCGCGCCCGACGATGACCACGTCGACGCCCTTGACCTTGCCGATCGCGGTGAGCGCGCGCGCGATTTCGAGCGCCGCGCCTTCGCCTTGCACGCGCGCCGGACGAATGACGATGTGCGCGTTGGCATAGCGGCGGCGCAGCACGCGGATGATGTCGCGAACGGCCGCGCCGTCGAGCGAGGTGACGACGCCGATCTTGCGGGGGAGCACCGGCAACGCGCGCTTGCGGCGCGGATCGAACAGCCCTTCCGCCGAGAGCCGTTCCTTGAGCTGCTCGAACGCGAGCTGGCGGGCGCCGAGCCCCTCGGGCTCGAAGTGTTCGCACAGGAGCTGGTATTCGCCCTTCGGGTCGTAGACGGTGACGCGCCCGCGCGCGACCACCCGCATCCCGTCCTTCGGCGTGAAGCGCAGGAAGCGGAGCGAGCCGCGGAACATCACGCCGCGGATCTGCGCGCCCTGGTCCTTCAACGTGAAGTAGAGATGCCCCGTATTCCACACCTTGCAGTTGGAGAGCTCGCCTTCGACCCACATTTCGAAAAACTGGCGTTCGAGCGTGCTGCGGATCTGGGCGGTGAGCTCGGTGACGGTGAGCACGCGGCGGGCGCGGGCGGGACGCTCCTCGGGGGCGGTCTCGTCTGGAGGTTCTTCGAACGGCAGATCGAAGAACGTGCTCATGTGGTCCCGCCGAGCGCCAGGAGGTCGCGCTCGCCAAGGTTGACGCGCATGATGCCGGTGGCCTTGCCGGTCGCGTCGTCGGCGTCCACGATGACGCCGTTCAGGCGCGGGTTGCCGGTGGCGGGCTCGAACTTCGACGGCATGCCGGTGAGGAAGCGCGACAGCGCCGGCTCGCGCTCCATCCCGATGATGGAGTCGTGCGGGCCGGTCATCCCGGCGTCGGTGAGATACGCGGTGCCGTTTGGCAGGATGCGCTCGTCGCCGGTCTGCACGTGGGTATGAGTGCCGACGACCAGCGTCACTTTGCCGTCGAGATGCCAACCCATCGCCACTTTCTCGCTGGTAGCCTCGGCGTGGAAGTCCACGATGATGATGCGCGCCTTCCCGCGGACGGCTTCGATCTCCTTGAGGACCACCGCAAAGGGATCATCGATCGGCGTCATGAAGACCCGGCCCATCACGTTGACAATGCCGACTGGTCGGCCATCGCCGGACTCGGCGACATACGACCCACGCCCCGGCGCCCCGGCGGGGTAGTTGGCGGGACGCAGCAGGCGCCGCTCGGTGGCGATGTAGTCCAGCGCTTCCCTCTTGTCCCAGACATGATTGCCGGAGGTCATCACGTCCACGCCGTATTCGAGCAGGGTATCGCCGATGTCCTTGGTGATGCCGAAGCCGGCGGCGGAGTTCTCCGCATTGGCAATCACGAAGTCCACGCCGTGGTGATTGACGAGCCCCTTGAGCCCTTTGCGCAGCAGCTCGCGTCCCGGCCGACCGATGATGTCGCCGATGAAGAGCAGCCTCATGCTGCGGGGCTGTCCGACGTGGTCACCGGGACGCGGTGCGCCCGTCCGCGGCGCTCGATCAGCTTCGGCAGCACGACGCTGAGCTCGCCCGACCGGAGCGTGGCACTGGCGCGGCCGACGTCGAAGGCGCCGGTCAGGCGCACCGCGCGCGCGAAGCGGCCGAAGTCGCGTTCCACCAGGTGATAGGTGGCGTCGGGCACCGTCGGGACGGCGGCCTTCTCGCCCGCCACGATGATGACGCCATTCCGGAAGACCACCCGCAGCGCATTCGAAGGGACTCCGCAGGTGTCGACCACCAGCTCGACCGCGGCGTCGGTCTCGAAGACGTCCACGGAGGGGCGGCACTGGCCGGGGTAGGCCGAAGGGTCGCTTCCGAGGCTGCGCGTCAGGTCGTCGAACAGCTCGCGAATTTCGTCGCCCAGCTCGCCCGATTCGCCAGGGGGAAAAAGCGTGAAATGCGCCACGGTTTGCCCATCATGGCAATCTCCGGGTGGCCCGTCAAAGGCTAAATATATGAGTGTATATACATAAGATAATATGCTTGACACACACTAACTACGTGCTATCCTTTGGTTCGGAGCCGGAGAAGCACGAGCTCCGTTGGAGCAGAACAGCAATGAGCAAAGTCATTGGAATCGACCTCGGTACGACCAACTCGGTCGTGGCGGTGATGGAGGGCGGCGAGCCAGCGGTCATCGTGAACCAGGAAGGCGCACGCACGACGCCGTCGGTCGTCGGTTTCTCGAAGGACGACCGGCTCGTCGGCCAGGTCGCCAAGCGTCAGGCGGTCACGAACCCCGAGAACACGGTGTTTTCGATCAAGCGATTCATGGGCCGCAAGCAGGCCGAGGTGGCGTCCGAGACCAGCCGCGTGCCGTATCGCGTGCTGTCGAACGACAACGGCGACGCGTGGGTGGAGGTGCGCGGCAAGAAGTACTCGCCGCCGGAAATCTCCGCGATGATCCTGCAGAAGCTGAAGGCGGCGGCCGAGGACTACCTCGGCGAGAAGGTGACCGACGCGGTGATTACCGTGCCGGCCTACTTCAACGACGCGCAGCGCCAGGCCACCAAGGACGCCGGCAAGATCGCCGGGCTCAACGTGCTGCGCATCGTCAACGAGCCCACCGCGGCCGCACTTGCCTACGGGCTCGACAAGAAGAAGGAAGAGAAGATCGCCGTCTACGACTTCGGCGGCGGCACCTTCGACATCTCGGTGCTCGAAGTGGGCGAGGGTGTCGTGGAGGTGAAGGCCACCAACGGCGACACGCACCTGGGTGGTGACGACCTCGACCAGCGCGTCATCGACTGGATCGTCGCCGAGTTCAAGAAAACCGACGGCGTCGATCTGTCGAAGGACCGTATGGCCGTGCAGCGCCTGAAGGAGGCGGCGGAGAAGGCGAAGATCGAGCTCTCGACCGTCCTCGAGACCGACATCAGCCTGCCCTTCGTCACCGCGGACGCTACCGGTCCGAAGCACCTGCAGCTGAAGCTGACGCGGGCGAAGTTCGAACAGCTCGCCGCGGACCTCTTCGAGCGCTCGATGGGCCCGGTGCGTCAGGCGCTTGCCGACGCGGGGCTGAAGCCGTCGGAGATCGACGAGGTCGTGCTCGTCGGCGGCTCGACGCGCGTGCCGAAGATCCAGCAGCTCGTGAAGGAGTACTTCGGAAAGGACCCGCACAAGGGCGTCAACCCGGATGAAGTCGTCGCGGTGGGCGCGGCCATCCAGGGCGGCGTGCTCAAGGGCGAGGTGAAGGACGTGCTGCTGCTCGACGTCACGCCGCTGTCGCTCGGGCTGGAAACGCTGGGCGGCGTGATGACCACGCTGATTCCGCGCAACAGCACGATTCCGCTCAAGAAGAGCGAGACGTTCTCGACCGCGACCGACAACCAGACGTCGGTGGAAGTGCACGTGCTGCAGGGCGAGCGGGAGTTCGCGCGCGACAACCGCACGCTGGGCCGCTTCCAGCTGGTGGGTCTGCCGCCGGCGCCGCGCGGCGTGCCGCAAATCGAGGTCACCTTTGACATCGACGCCAACGGCATCGTGAACGTCACCGCCAAGGACGTGGCCACGGGCAAGGAGCAGCGCATTGCCATCACCGCGTCCTCGGGGCTCGACAAGAGCGAAGTGGATCGGATGGTGAAGGAGGCGCAGTCGCACGCCGCGGAGGACAAGACGCGCCGCGAGCTGATCGACGCGCGCAACCAGGCCGACTCGCTGGCCTATGCCGCGGAGAAGACGCTGGCCGAGAACCGCACGAAGGTCGAGGTCGGCACGGCGAGCGCGCTCGAAGGCGCCGTCGCGTCGCTGCGCGAGGCGGTGAAGGGCGACGACCTGGCGGCCATCAAGACCGCGAGCGAACAGGTGCAGCGTGCTTCCCACGCGGTGGCTGAGCAGCTGTACAAGGCGCAGTCGCAGCCGGGCCCGCAGGGCCAGGGGAGCGACGTTGTCGATGGAGAAGTCGTCGAGGTCTGAGCGACCGCGACGCGAATCTAGAGGGCGGTCTTCAGACCGCCCTGAAGAAGGAGAGACTGCGATGACCGTGACCCGAATCGACCCGTTTGCCGAGTTTGCCCGCCTGCTGGGCGACGCCGACGGTTGGGTGCCGCCGGTGGACATCTACGAAACCGAGGGGCACGACCTCGTGCTGAAGGCGGAGCTCCCGGACATGGGGCGCGAAGACATCGAGCTGACGGTGGAGCGCAACACCCTCACCCTGAAGGGCACCCGCAAGCGCCCCACGGACGTGAAGGAGGAGCAGATCCGCCGAATCGAACGCCGTTACGGCACGTTCTCGCGGTCGTTCGCCCTGCCGACCACCGTGGACGCGAGCAAGGTGACCGCCGACTACAAGAACGGCGTCCTGACGGTGAAGCTGCCGTTCCGGGAGGAAGCCCGCCCCCGGACAATCACGGTGGAAGTCGCCGCGTAATAAGGGGTTGAGGGGGGCAGGGCGGGGATGGTAGGCTCAAATGATGGCCGATAGTGACCTGACACCAGAAGCAGGGGCAGACCTCTCCGCTCCGCCCGCCCCGCGCCCCAAGGCCCCGCCGATCGAAAGCCGCTTCCTGTTCGTGGACGTCGCGGCGATGCGGGCCAAGCAGCTCCGTCGCGGCGCTCTGCCGAGGCTCGACGACGCCGACGAAGAACAGGCCGACCGGGCCCACCGCGTGCAGCCCTTCAAGTCCGAGCGCGTGGCGATGGAGGAAGTGCGGCGCAACCTCGTGCTGTACGAGGTCCCCGAGACGACGAAGCCCGCCGCCGAGTAATCGGAACTCCCGCCGGGGTTCCGACGTAACCACGAATTGACGATGGGCACCTTTCTCCTCGTCTGCATCATCGGCGTGGTCGCGTTGATGGTCGTTGGCACGGTGATCGGGGCGCTGGCGCACGCGCTCTTCTGGATCGTCACGCTCCCGTTCCGCATCGTCTTCAAGCTGCTCTTCGGCCTGGGCGGCCTGCTGTTCGGCGTCATCCTGGCCCCCGTCGTGGCCGCCGTCGCCCTGATCGGTCTTGTCGTCGCCGTGGTCGGGGCCATCCTGTCGCTGCTGACGCCGCTGCTTCCGGTTTTGCTCCTTGGCTTCTTCGGCTGGGCCATCTTCCGGGCCGGATGGAAGAAGCCCGCACCGCCTCCGCCGCCGCCACCCTTCTGGTCCTAGAGCGACCTGGGCTACGCTCTAGCCCGATGCGCCGAATCGCCTTCGTCGCCGCTCTCGTACTGGCCGGCTGCGCGCTGCGTGGTCCCACGGCGGCCCAGCAGCGTCCCGATCCTCCGCCGTACAACATCCTGGTGAGCAACGACGACGGCGTGCGGGCGCCCGGCATCGCCGCCGTGGCGCAGGTGCTGCAGGCGATCGGCAACGTCATCATCGTGGCTCCGGCCGACAACCAGAGCGGCAAGGGGCACTCCATCGTCACCACGGAGCCGGTCGTCCGGGAAGACCTCACGCTGCCCAACGGCATGAAAGCGATCGGCCTCACCGCGACCCCGGCCAGCACCGTCAACATCGCGATCCGGAATATCGTGAAGCCGAAGCCGGACCTCGTGGTGTCCGGCATCAACCGTGGCTACAACCTGGCCGATTCGGTGTATCTGTCCGGCACAGCAGGCGCGGCGCGGGAGGGGGCGATCCACGGCGTCCCTGCGATTGCCGCATCTCTCGACGCCAGGGCTGCCCCGCGCGACTTCGTCGCCGCAGCCGAAGAGGTGCTGGGCGTCGCCCGGCGAGTGAAACAGTACGGGCTCCCCGCGAACACGTTCCTCAACGTCAACATTCCCGGCGTGCCTGCCGGCGGCTATCGGGGCTACTACGTTACGACGCAGGAACGGGCGAAGAGCGGTACCGAAAGCTTCACGGAGTTCAAGGATTCCTCCGGCGGCACGATCTACCGCAACAAATTCGAAGAGCCGACGGGCGGCGGGCCGCAAGGCACCGACTCGTGGGCCGTGCAGCAGGGCTACGTGTCGGTGACGCCGATGCGCGTCGGCGAGGACGATCCCTCGCAGATGGAAACGTGGCGGCAGCGATTCACACAATGAGACAGTCAATGATTCGAGCCTTTGTGACGTTCGTTGTGGCGCTTGTCGCCGCGGCTGGTGCCGCCCCCGCAGGGGCACAGACGCGCCCCAACATCCTGCTCATCGTCACCGACGACGTGGGCTACGGCGACATCGGCAGTTACGGCGCGCCCGACGTCAAGACGCCGAACCTCGATCGCCTGGCGCGCGAAGGTACGCGCTTCAGCGACTTCTACGCAGCGCCGACGTGCTCGCCCACTCGGGCGTCGCTCATCAGCGGCCGCTACTACCAGCGGGTGCGGATCGAGCGGCCGTTGCCAACGGCGGCGACAGAGCAAGGGCTGCGCCCGACCGGGCGGTCGCTGCCCGCCCTGCTGAAGAGTGCCGGCTACGCCACCGGCCTCATTGGCAAGTGGCACTTGGGCTACAAACCGGAGTTCAGCCCGAACGCGCACGGCTTCGACTACTTCTTCGGGTTCAAGAGCGGCCTGATCGACTACTGGCAGCACACCGACGGCAACGGACAGCACGATTTCTACGAGAACGACCAGCCGGCGCACCCATCCGGTTACAGCACCGATCTCTTCGCCGACCGCGGCGTGAAGTTCATCGAGGAGCACGCGACCAGCCCGTTCTTCCTCGAGGTGGCGTTCAATGCCGCCCACTGGCCGTTCCAGGTCCCGGATCACCCGTCGGTGGCGCCCAACAACGCCAGGTTCGTGCAGCCGGTGGACGAGAACACGTCGACGCGCGCGGACTACGTCAAGGTGCTCGAACGCGCGGATCAAGGTGTCGGGAAACTGCTGGCGACGCTCGCCGCGCGCGGTCTCGATCGCAACACGCTGGTGGTCTTCATGAACGACAACGGCGGCGAGTGGCTGTCGCGCAACGCCCCGCTCTTCCACCGCAAGGACTCGGTGTGGGAAGGGGGCGTCCGCGTGCCTGCGATCATGCGCTGGCCCGGTCACGTCCCGGCTGGAAAGACGTCGCCGCAGGTGGGCAGCGTGATGGACCTGACGGCCACGCTGCTGGCGGCGGGCGGCGCGAAGGTGCCCGCCGAGGCAAGGCTCGAAGGAATCGACCTGATGCCGATCCTCGAGGGGAAGACGCCACCGGTGGAGCGCACGCTGTTCTTCCGCAATATCGTCGGCGGGCGGACGCAGCGGGCGGTGCGCAAGGGCAACTGGAAGCTGCTGGTGGACGGTCCCAACACGTTCGTCTTCGACTTGTCGAAGGACATTGGCGAGCGCAACGATCTCGCGTCCACGCGCACGGACATCGCGCGGCAGCTGCGTCCGCTCATCACGGCGTGGGAGAAGGACGTGGACGACGAAGCGACGGCGACGTTGGGACCGGCGCCGGTACCTGGCCGGCCCGGGGGCCCCGGACGCCAAGGCGGTTCCGGGAACTGATCTGATGCCGCCTCCCGAAGACGTCACGCTGCTGCTCCACGCCTGGCAGCAGGGCGACGCCGCGGCGGGAGATCGACTGGCGCTGCTGGTGCACGCGGAGTTGCGCCGCATCGCCGGCCGCCGGTTGCGGGCCGAACGGGACGGTCACACGCTGCAGCCGACCGCCCTCGTGAACGAGGTCTGGGTCAGGCTCATGGGCCAGCACGGCGTGGTCTGGCAGAACCGCCTGCAGTTCTACGCCCTGGCGGCCGTGGCGATGCGCCGCATTCTCGTGGACCACGCGCGCAAGCGCAGCGCCAGCCGCCGCGGCCGCGACGTGCCGCACGTGCCGGTGAACGACGACCTGCCGTCGCCCTTGCCCGATGCGCGCCTCATCGCGCTCGACGAGGCACTGGAGCGGCTGGCCGCGCTCGACACCCGCCACGCCCGGGTCGTGGAACTGCGCTACTTTGGCGGCCTGTCCGTGGAAGAAGTGGCGGAAGCGCTGGCGGTGTCGGCCGGCACGGTGAAGCGCGACTGGCGGACCGCGCGCGCGTGGCTCTTCAACGAAATGCGAGGACCGGGAACGACGTGACCGATCGTCTTGGCTACGAGCGGCTCTCGGCGGCGTTTGCCGAATGGGCCGAGCTCGACCCAGGCGGGCGGGAGGCCTTTCGTCAACGGGTGCACGACACTTCGCCGGCCTTGGCGGATGCCTTCGATCGTCTGATCGCCGCCGACAGCGAGGCGGGCGACTTTCTCGAGCCGCCGGCCGACGGCAGCGGCTCCTTCGAGCCCGGCGAGCGCATCGGCGCCTATCGGCTCGTCGCGCCGGTCGGCGACGGCGGGATGGGGGCCGTGTACCTCGCCGCGCGCGACGACGCGCAGTTCGATCAGCGCGTCGCGGTCAAGCTCATTCACGCCGGGTTGGGCGGCGCGGCCAGCGTCCGGTTCCGCGAGGAGCGCCAGATCCTCGCCTCCTTGAGCCATCCCTACATCGCGCACCTGATTGACGGCGGCGAGACGGCCGCCGGACAGCCCTATCTGGTCATGGAGTACGTGGCGGGGGAAGCCATCACCCGCTACTGCGACCGTCACGAGCTCGACACAGGCGCCCGTCTGCGGCTCTGCCTCAAAGTGTGCGACGCCGTCCGCTTTGCTCACGCCCACCTGGTCGTCCACTGCGACATCAAGCCGTCGAACATCCTGGTCACCGCCGAGGGCACGCCGAAGCTGCTCGACTTCGGCATCGCGCGCCTGGTGCACGCCGCCGCGGGCGTGTCGCCCGCACGCACCAGCCTGATGTTGACGCCCGACTACGCCAGCCCAGAGCAGGTGCGGAACCTGCCGCTGACGACGTCCGCCGACCTGTACTCGCTCGCCGTCGTCGTGTGCGAGCTCGTGACGGGGGGCCGGCCGCGGGCCGCGTCGCACGACGGGCAGGATCTGGTCGAATCGCCGCGCGACATCGCCAGACGCCACGGGCGCCGCCTCGGTGCCGATCTCGACACGGTCCTTCTCAAGGCGCTGCGCAAGATCCCCAGCGACCGCTACGCCTCGGTGGAGCAGTTTGCCGGCGATCTCGGCCGCTACCTCGATCGGCGTCCGATTCTGGCGCGCGGCGACGCCCGCCTCTATCGTGCGCGCAAGTTCGCCGCGCGCTATTGGGCCGGCGTGGCCGCGACGCTGGTCGCCGTGACCGGGCTCGGCATCGGTGCGGCGCTGTCGCAACGGCAGGCAACGATTGCCGAGGCGCAGCGCGCCGCGGCCGAGCGCCGGTTCAACGATGTCCGCGCGCTCGCCAACGCCGTGGTGTTCGAGTTCGACCGCTCGCTGCAGTCGGTGCCGGGGTCCACGGCCGCGCGGCGCCTGGTGCTCGATCGCGGCCTGCAGTATCTCGAGCGTCTCGCGAGCGACGCGGCGGAACCGCCGCTGCTGCGCGAGCTGGCGCGCGGCTATCAGCGCGTCGCCGAAGTGCAGGGCGATCCGTTCTTCCGCAACCTCGGTGACGTCGACGGCGCCGCGCGCAGCTACCAGCGCGCCGAAGACCTCTGGCTGCAGCTCGTTCGGCTCGAGGCGGGACGGGACGAGGATCGCGAGGGCTACGCGACGGCCATCACCGGCCAGGCGGACCTGTTGTGGGGGAAAGGCGATTTCGACGCCGCGTTCCAACGGTACGAGCGGGCGCTGTCGGTTCGAACGGAGCTCCATGCGAAAGCTCCATCGGATCCGGCACGCGCCTATGCGGCCTCGCGTGCCGCGTATACATCGGGCCAGGCGCTCACCAAACTGGGACGGTTTGGCGAGGCGCGGGAGCGGTATCGCGCCTCTCTTGCCATCGCCGAGGCGGAGGACTCAAAGCGCAAAGAGTTCCCGACCCGGGCCGCCACGGCAGCGATGAAGCTCGGAGACTGTGCGCGACGCGAGGGCGATCTCGACGGCGCCATCCGGCAGTACGAACGCGGCAAGGCGATGACCGAGGCGCTGCTCGACGAAACGCCCGGCTCGGAAGTCTTTGAGCGTCTTCAGGCGTTCATGGTCGGCCGGCTGTCGCTCGCGCAGGCGGAGCGAGGTGAGTTGTCAGAGGCGTACCGGAATGCCCGGTTGGCCCTGAACCAGCACGAACGGCTGGCCAAAGCCGATTCCGCAGACCGGCAGAGCCGGGTGGACGTGGCCACGGCGCGAAGCGACTTCGGCATGGTGGCGTTCCTCGCGGGAGACGTGGCCACCGCCCGGGACATGGTCGCGGTTTCGGTGTCGGAGTTCGAGTCGCTGGTGAGGACCGGATCCGTGACGGTCGATCTGCGCAGCGACTTTGGCGTGGCGCTGCGCCGCGACGGCGACCTGCTGCGGCGCGCCGGCCGCCCGGCAGAGGCTGTCGCCCGGTACGAAGCGGCGGTCGCGCGGCTGGCCCAGACGCCGCGGGACTTCGAATACGAAGCTGAACTCGCGGTGGCCCAGGCGCGGTTGGGTGAGATGGGCGGACCCCAGGCCGCGACGTGGCTGCGACAGAGTTTCGACACCTGGCGGCAGGCGGAGAGTCGCGGTGTCAAAGCCGGACGGATGCAGCCGGGTGGATCCGAGGCGGTCGCCCGCTTGATCAGCGCGCGGGCAACGGCACGACGTTGAGCACGATCCCGTCTGGCGCCGACGCCTGAAGCCGCGTGCCGGCGGGCAGTTCGAATGGCGGATCGAATGTGTAGCGCCGGTCCCATCCCGGCCGCGGCGCGAATTCGATGAGTCGCCGGGCCGCGCCATTCGGCAGCGTCGCGTCAAGAGTCACCGTGGCGCCGGTGGCTGCCGGCACTGGATATAGCGACAGCACGCGAACGCCTTCGGACAGCGTTTGTCCGGTAACGGCTAGCCGCTGCACGGGTGCTCCGGAGCCGGCGAAATAGAGCGCCAGCGTGCTGCGATCGGTCATCGCCTCGCGCTCGTGCTCCCACGTCTTCTTGAGGCGCAGCGTCACCACGATCTGCGCGTCGGCCGGCATCGCGAATGCCGCGCCCCGAGGCAACGCAACCGGCTGATCTCCCGGCAACCAAAGCCCAATCAGTGTCTCGGTGTCGCTGGAAGGGCGCGATGCGCTTTGCACGGTGATGCGCGCGCTGCGAACGAGGGATCTCGTGCCCGGCCGCAGGTCCACGGCGCGCAGCGGACGATGCGCCACCGCCTCGAGCGGCAGGCCGATCACCTCTGTCACTTCCCCCTTGTCCGCGGCCACAGAGACCTCAGGAAGCGGGAGCGTGAGGTCGGGCGTTCCGAGCGGCCACTCGACTGGCGCGGGTGCGGGAGGTGCCGGCTTCGCGTCTCCCGGCGGCGTGCCGCCCGTGACCCACGTGAGCAGCACGTTCAACTCGCGCGCGGTGAGCCCTTCCGCGTGAGGCAGCCGCTTGCCGCCCGACATGGCCGACCACGGCGGCATGTGACCGGCAACCAGCTCGAGCCGGATCGATTCGCCCCATGGCACGGTCTCTTCGGCGGTCGTGAGCGGCATCGGCGCGGGGCCCCCCGCAACGTGGCACGTGGCACAGCGCTCGCGCAGGATCGGTGCGACGTCTTCGGCAAACGTGTACGGCGACGTGATCGGCTTGTGCGCTTCGATCGGCAGAAGCCAGACACCCGCCAGCAGCAGGCCTATGCACGCAGGGGCCGTCACGCTTCTCATGGCGGCGTCGCGGAGAACGCGACGGTCAAACGCGACACCGCGTCGGTGAACAGCGTGAACGCCTTGCCGACCTCTTCGGCGTTGCCGGTGTCGCCCGCCGCGTCGAGCTGCCACGCCGTGCGCACGACGTCGGCCAGCGCCGGCTCGGCGTGGCTGCGTTCCTGCGGCGCCAGATGATCGACGTGTGGCTCGAGCGCGACGGCGACGTCCTTGGCCTGGAACGCCGGCACCCAGATGGCGCCGAAGTCGCCCTTCTGCACCAGGGCGCGCACCTCGTCACGCCGCTTGCCGAGATCCGCGAGCAGCTCCGCCATCGTGCCCGGGAGCGGCTCGGTGGGCACCGTATAGGCGGGGGCCGTTTCCACGGGCGTTGCGGGTGTGGCCGCGGCTGCGGCCGCGCGCGGCTTCGCCGTGGGCCGGCTCGCGACGAGCGTCGCGCCCGCCGGCTCCTTCGTCAGCTCGCGGAACGTGAAGTCGAAGCGGTACTCGGGCGTGTCGGGCTTGAAACGTACTTTCACGGTCATGGCCGCCGGCAGCGCGGCGCGGCTGATGGCCGCTTCGAGCGACCGGCCGTCCTTCGACGGCTTCAGCGTGAACGCCTCGTCCTCGATGGTCGTGCGCGTCGCCGCGTCGAACCGCTGCCGGGTGATGACCCGCGCGTTCATGGCGGTGAGCGCGGCGGGCGGCAGCACTCGCGCGTAGTCGTCGTACAGATGCAGCCGGAAGAGCCGATCGCGCGGCAGCGTGCCCTCGAGGTGGTGCCACGTGTCGGGCGCCATGAAGAACTGGCCTCCGTGCTGCGGGTTGTGATTACCGTGCGGCCGCAGCGTGCGCTTGCCGATGCGCGGCGAGCCGTCGCGGCACACGCCCGGCTCGAGGAACTCGGCGTTCACCTCTCCGCGGCACGTCCAAGTGAGCGACACGGTGACCGGCACGAGCGCGCGGCCGCACAGGCGGCACGTGCCCGCCTGCTGCTCGATGACGACCGCATGCACCGGACACATCCACGACGCGTCGAGGCGCACCGGGACCAGGTTCATCTTGCACAGCGGGCAGGTGCCGGGCTTCGATTCGACGATGTCCGGGTGCATCGGACACGTCTGCGACACTGGCGGCAGGGCAGTGGGCAGCGCGGCGCTGCTGCGCGCATTACCCTGGGCCGCCAGGAGCGACGCGCCGGCCAGGACGAGCGCCAGCGCGAAGAGCTTCGCCATCAGAGCTTCACGAGCGCCTGGATCTCCTCCAACACCATGTCAGGGACATCTTCTTGAAGATTATGCCCCCCGGGAAGCGGACGTCCGGTCACCTTGGTGCCGTGCGTCTTCCAGATCCCCAGCACGTCGTACAGGCGCCCCATCGGCCCCTTTTCGGCCCACAGCACGCGCAGCGGAACGGTGATTCTCTTCTTCTCGTCGGCCTCGTCCCACTTCAGATCGATCGACGCGCTGGCCCGGTAGTCCTCGCACATGGCGTGGATGGTGGCCATGTCGGTCATCGAGCGCAGGTATTCCTTCTGCACGTCGGTCGTGGCGCGCGCGAGCGCGGCGTCGTTGGTGGCCTTGAGCTCGTTCTCCGGCGCGGGTGCCGGCCGCAGGTAGTTGAACCAGTGCGGATACGCCTGCGCGAACTCGATGGAGAAGTGGGTGTAGAGATAGCGCGTGGGGACGATGTCGAGCACCGCGGCGTGCGACACCTTCTCGGGATGATCGAGCAGCAGCCGGTGCGTCACGCGTCCGCCGCGATCCTGGCCGATCACCGGGAAGCGGTCGTAGCCGAAGTGCTTCATCACCTCGACCTGGTCGAGCGCCATCGCGCGCTTCGAGTAGTTGACGTGGTTCTCGCCGTCCGGCGGCTTGCTGCTGTCGCCGTAGCCGCGCAGGTCCGGCACGATGACGGTGCGCGACGCCGCCAGCTTGGGGGCCACCAGGCGCCAGGTGATGTGGCTCTGAGGCGCGCCGTGCAGCAGGAGGATGGGCGGCCCCGAGCCGCCGACGACGCCGTTGATCTCGGCGCCGGTCGTTTTCACCTTGAACGGCTTGAAGCCTGGAAAGAACTTCGCTTCACCGCTCTCCTGCGCGTTCACGCGGCCGGCGACGAACGTGCCGGCTGCGGCAATGGCGCCCTGCTTGATGACGTCACGACGGTTCATCATGGCGAAATCCTACCGCAACGGTGGGGAAGGCGGTCAGTTTCTGGTACGCGTCGGCGGCGCGCAAGAGTGTGGCTTCGTCGAACGGACGAGCCGCGAGCTGAAACCCGATCGGGAGCGTGTCGCCGCCGCGTTCGACGAATCCGCCCGGCACGCTGATGGCCGGCACGCCGGCCAGGTTGGCGCTCACGGTAAAGATGTCGGCGAGGTACATCTGCAACGGGTCGTCGGTCTTCTCTCCCAGCCCGAACGGCGGAATCGGGCTCGTCGGCATCGCGATGACGTCGGCGCTCTCGAATGCGCGGTCGTAGTCGCGCCGCAGCAGCGTCCGCACCTGCTGAGCCTTGAGATAGAACGCATCGTAGTAGCCGGCGCTCAGGACGTAGGTGCCGAGCATGATGCGCCGCTTCACTTCGGCGCCGAAGCCCTCGCTCCGGGAGTGGGTATACATCGCCTGCAACCCGTCGGCGGCGGCCTTCGAGCGGTAGCCGTACTTCACGCCGTCGTAGCGCGCCAGGTTCGAGCTGGCTTCGGCCGTGCACACCAGGTAATACGCGGGCACGCCATAGGAGGCGTGCGGCAGCTCCACGTCTACCAGCCGTGCGCCGGCGCCCTCGAGCACGGCGAGCGCCGCATCGAAGGCGGCCTTCACTCCCTCGTCCACCCCTTCGGAGACGAACCTGCGGGGGACGCCCACGCGCAGCCCCTTGACGTCGCCGGTCAGCGCCGCGCGCAGGTCGGGCACCGGGTCGCGCGACGACGTCGCATCGGCGCGGTCGGGGCCGGCGATGACGCCGAGCGCCAGCGCGGCGTCCTCGACCGTCCGGGCAAACGGGCCGATCTGATCGAGTGAGGACGCAAAGGCCAGCAGGCCGTAGCGCGAGACGCGGCCGTAGGTCGGCTTGAGGCCGACCACGCCGCAGAACGAGGCGGGCTGGCGGATGGAGCCGCCGGTATCGGAGCCCAGCGCCAGCGGGACCTGCGCCGATGCCACCGCGGCGGCGGATCCGCCGCTCGATCCGCCGGGCGTGCGCGACGGCGCCCACGGGTTGCGCACGGCGCCGAACGCCGAGTTCTCGTTGGACGAACCCATGGCGAACTCGTCGCAGTTGGTCTTGCCGACGATCACCGCGCCGGCCGCCTCGAGGCGCTCGACGACGGTGGCGTCGTACGGCGGCCGGTAGTTCTGCAGGATCTTCGACGCCGCGGTGGTCGTCATCCCGCGTACGCAGAGATTGTCCTTGATGGCGATCGGCACGCCGGCCAGCGGCGGGACGTCGCCGGCGGCGATGCGCGCGTCCACCTTCCGTGCCCGCGCCAGGGCGTCGTCGGGGTCGACGAGCAGGAAGCTGTTGAGCGCCGGGTTCGTCGCCTGAATCGTGCGGATGGTGTCCTGGCAGATTTCGACGGCCGAGGCGCGGCGCGCGGCGATCTCGTCCCGAACGGCGCGGGCGGTGGCGGCCACGTCAGCCCCCGATGACCCGCGGCACGCGGAAGAGGCCGGCCTCGGCGGCGGCGTCCGGTGCGTTGGCCACCGCCTGCTGCGGCGTGAGCGACGGGCGGAGCGCGTCGTCCCGTTCGACGCCGGCGGCGGCGTGCACGTGGGCCGTGGCCGGCACGCCCTCGGTGTTCACCGACTGGAGCTGCTGCGCGTAGTCGAGGATGTCGGCGAGCTGCTTCGCGAACCGGGTCTTCTCGTCGGCCGTCAAATCCAGGTGCGCCAGGGCGGCAATGCGCTCGACGTCGGCAATGGTCAGGGCGGACATCTCCCTACAATAGCCCACACCACATGGATAACGTCTGCCACACGCTCGTCGGCGCCGCGATGGCGGAGGCCGGGCTGAAGAAATACTCGGCCCACGCCACGGCCACCCTGATGATTGCCGCCAACATCCCGGACCTCGACGTGCTGGTGTTCGCGACCGACACACCGGGAATCGAGTTCCGCCGCGGCTGGACGCACGGCGTGGTGGGACAGGCGCTCCTGCCCATCGCGCTGACGCTGGCCGTGACGGCGTGGGCGTTCTGGCGGCGTCCCAAGGGGCCGCACCCGGTGAGCGCCGGACCGCCGCTGCGGGTGGGATGGCTGCTGGCGCTCTCGTATCTGGCGCTCTACTCGCATCTCTTCCTGGACTTCTTGAACAACTACGGCGTGCGGCTGCTGGCGCCGCTGGAATGGCGCTGGTTCTACGGCGACGCGGTGTTCATCGTGGACCCCTGGCTCTGGCTCGCGCTCGGCGCGGGCGTCTGGGTGGCGCGCCGCATGCGGACGCCGCAGCCGGCGGCCATAGCGCTGGGCGCCGCCGCCGGGTACGTGCTCGTGATGCTCGGCTCGGCCGCCGTCGCGCGCGAGGCGGTCATCCGCGAGTGGCGGGCCTCGCGCGGCTACGACCCGTCGGCGCTCATGGTCGGCCCCGTGCCCGTGTCGCCCTTTTCGCACGAGGTCATCATCGACGCCGGCGATCACTACGAGACGGGCACCTACCGTTTCTGGTCGCCGCGCCTTCAGCTCGACCCGGCGCGGGTTCCCAAGAACGAACACGCCCCCGAGGTGGCTGCCGCCCGCACGACCCCTCCCATTCGCTCCTTCCTGGTGTGGTCGCGCTTTCCGGTCTGGGAGGTGGAGCGAACCGGAGACGGCGCGCAGGTCACGGTGCGGGACATGCGTTTCAGGCTCGGCGCTGCACGCTTCTCGGCGTCAGCACGGGTGCCGTGACGGTCGGGTCGGCGGGAATTGAGCCAGAATAGCGAAACGGCCGCTGCGGGGCCGAAGAGGAGCGGGATGCTGGACGGCGCAGCGCGAACTTCGACGACGGGCACGGGAAACACGGTTGGCGCTCGCATCGTACTGACGGCGCCGCTGACGGAAACCATCGATCACGCTGGATACTTCATCCAGATGAGCATGGCCTCGCTGCCGATGTGGCTCGAGGGCATCATCAACCGCAAGTATCCGCACTGGCGCGAGCTCGAATACAACCAGGACGGGACCGCGCGCTACATGCCCGCTGGCGTTCGCGTGCTCGAGACGTCGCTGCTGCGCCGGTTCCCGGCGTCCGACATCGTCTGCTGCTATCCGGCGGACCTCGACAAGTTCATCGGTCCAGACACGCGCGTGGTGGCGGTGTCGACCCACAACCCGCTCGGCGTCACCTTCGCGGCCGGCGTCTACACGTCGATCTTCGGGTCCACCAGTCAACCGATCAACTCGCATTACGCGCGCGAGCTCTTCCTCCAGATCAAGAACAACCCGCACCGCGCCAACTATCAGGTGATGGTAGGCGGGTCGGGCGGCTGGCAGATCATCCAGACCAACTCCTACGAAGAGCTCGGCGTGGACTGCGTGGTCGAGGGGCGCAGCGAGTCCACTGCCACGCTGGACCTCTTCGACCAGGCGCTGCGCGGCGAGCGGCTGCCGAAGCAGGTGGACGTGCCGCACCCGAAGAGCCGCGACGAAATCCTGTTCCCGGACAAGCGGACCACCTTCGGCGTGGTGGAGATGACCACGGGCTGCGGCCGCCGGTGCCAGTTCTGCGTGCCCGACCTCAACCCGCAGATCGACCTGCCCAAGGCCAAGATCATGGAGGCCGTCCGCGCCAACGTGCGCGACGGCAACAAGCAGATCTCGCTGGCGACCGAGGACATGTTCATCTGGGGGCAGGTGCACACGCCCACGCCGTTCTACTTCCCGAACCGCGAGGCGCTGGTCGATCTGTATGCCTCGATCGTCGATACCCCTGGCGTCCAGGAGCACGTGCTCAGCCACTCGACGATCGCGCCCGCCGTCGTCGATCCGGTGATGATCGAGCAGCTCACGAACACGATCATCGACAAGAGCCCCATTCACATCCCGCTGCTCAGCTCGCACCCGAAGAAGAAGGCGCTCGTGCCGCTCATCGGCCTCGAAACCGGGTCGATCCGCATGGCCAAGCAGATCATGCCCAGCAAGGGCGTGCCCTTCCCGATCGACGAATGGCAGAGCGTGGTCATCCGCGGCCTCGAGATCCTGAACAAGCACAACTGGTTCCCGGCCATGACGCTGATCGTCGGCAGCCCGGGCGAGACCGATGAAGACTCGAAGGCGACGCTGGACCTGATCTACGAGGTGGAACGGCGCGGGCTGTTCGCCTTCTTCATCCCGTCGATCTTCACGCCGCTCCACGACACGCGGATGGAGAAGCAGAAGGGCGTCAGCGAAACACGCCAGCTCTCGCCGCTGCAGTGGCAGCTCATGATGAAGTGCTGGAAGATGAACCTGCGGCCGGGGCAGGTGAGCTGGTGGGGGCCGGCGGCGTGGCGCACCGGCGCCCTGGCTCTCTGGGCGTGGAAGCTGCGCAAGCTGAATGGCCCCGGCTTCACGTGGCCGCTGTTTATGTTCGCGAGCGCGCTGCCCGAGCGGGTGATGGGCGCGATGGGGAAGATCCACGTCGGCCGTCCCATCCAGGTGAAGACGCGCAAGGAACTGCTGTCCACCATCAAGCCCCATCAGTGGAAGTTCATCCCGGCCGACGCCGGGGACCTGCCCGACGGCTACACGCCGTCGTCCACGCCGCCGTCCACGTTCATTCCGCTCACCGCGAGTCACGCGTGAGGGGGACGAGGCCGATGCGGCTGCTCGTCGTCGTGCTGGTCGCCGCCCTGGCGCTTCCCGGGCGCGCCGACGCGTGGGGCTTCGAAGGGCACCATCTCATCATGGAGCGCGCCATCGCGCTCCTGCCGCCCGAACTGCGGCCGCTCTTCGAGAAGCATCGCGCCACGGTCGTCGAACGCGCCATCGACCCCGATACCTGGCGTGCCGCCGGCTTTGCCGACGAGGATCCGAACCACTTCCTCGATCTCGATTGGGAGGGCTACGGCAAGGAACCGTTCCGGGAGCTGCCGCGCGACTACACGGCGGCGCTGGCGAAGTTCGGCCGCGCGCGTATCCAGCAGAATGGCACCGTGCCATGGCGCACGGAGGAGATGTTCGGAAACCTGCAGCGGGCGTTTCAGGACTACGGCCGCCGCGGCGCGTTCGGGCAGAACGACATCATCCACTTCTCCGCGTGGCTGGCGCACTACGTCTCCGACGCCATCCAGCCGTTCCACGGCGTGATCAACTACGACGGGCAGCTCACGAAGCAGAACGGCGTGCACGCCCGCTTCGAGGCGGCGCTGGTCGAGCGCTACAAGGACCAGCTCGTGCTGACGCCCAAGGCGCTGCCGCCGATCCGCGCGCCGCGGGATTTCATCTTCGAGCGGTTGATCGAAGACACCCGGCTGGCGCCCGTCATCTTGAAGGCCGACCTCGACGCCATCGGCACTCGCGACGTCTACGACGACGAGTACTTCGACGCCTTCTTCCGCGCGACGCGGCCGGTGCTCGAACGCAGACTCAGCGATTCCATCGCGGCCGTCGCGGCCGCGATCACCGGCGCCTGGGAGGCGGCCGGCCGTCCACCCGTGCCCGTGTCGCCGGCGCCTCAGCCGCCCCGGCGCCGCGCGCGTCCCTGATCTCGTACCCCCTGTGGATCCCCTGCTCGTCTTTCTGGTGCCGCTTGGCGGTCAACGCTACGAGCTGTACTGCGAGCGGCAGCACACCGGGCCCGACGAGGCGCCGGCCGGAAGCGGCTGGTTCGCCGGCCTGCGGCAGAAGTTCAGCACGATGCTGCGGCAGGCCGAAGAAGGAGAGGAGGAGGCGCCGCCGTCGGCCGGCCTGCTGGCGCGGCTGCGGGCCCGCATGATGGCGTGGGTGGCTGAACGTGTCGCCGAGCAGCGGCTGCTCTGGAACCTGCGCGGGCGTGACGCCGCGATCGTGACGCATCCCGACGACCTGCCGTCCGAGCAGGTGATGCACATCGTCCGTCAGTCGCTGCGCGCCGATCACCGGCGACACATGCGATGGCTGATCGTGGACACGGTGCTGTTCATCGGGTCGGGCATCTTCTTCTTCATCCCCGGGCCGAACGTCATCGCCTACTTTTTCGCGTTCCGCCTGGTCGGCCACTGGCTGTCGATGCGCGGCGCCGCGCACGGGCGCGACACCACCGCCTGGACCGGGCGCCCGTCGGCGCCGATGACCGCGCTCCGTGCCGCGGTGGCGCTGCCGGCGCACGAGCGCACCCGCGCCATCGAGCCGATCGCCCACGACCTGGACCTGCCGCGCCTGGCGGTGTTCGTCGATCGAATGTGCGGCCGTCGTACGTAGAGGCGGACCTCGTAAGAGGTCCGCCTGGTCCGCCTCGGCCGCCGGTCCCTCACTTCCACGATGGTCTCCAATCACCTGCGTGCGCCGCGAGATCGGCCAGAGAGTATCTAGAGGAGCCGATCCACGGCCAATCCATTGCCGTCCTCGCGAGGCCGGCGCGCACCGACAGGCCTGCGCCGTCTGTTGTTTCCACTGTCGCATCGCCTCGCGGAAGTCGGCAGCGGGCGAGATGCCCTCGAGCAGCAGGTGCACGTAATCTGGCATCAAACAGTACGCAATCACTTCGAACGCATACGCCTCGAAAAAGGGCGGGAGTTGCGCACTGACGCCGCGAGCGTTCGACGGCTCGAGAAAGATCGGCCTGCGATTCCACGTGCAGGATGTGACGAAGTATTGGTAGCCCCCGCGGTACGAGAACCCGGCGACGCGCTTCGGACGAAACGGCATGTGGCTCGTCGGAGCAAACCCCCGGCCGCACAGGCCGCCTGCAGGCGGACCTCTTCGAGGTCCGCCTCTACGGACGGTTTACAATCTCCCGACGTGAAACTTCGAGAGCTGGCCGCGCGGCTGCAGTGCGTCCTCGACGGCGATGGGGAAATCGAGATCGAGCGCGTTGCGGCCATTCACGACGCCGGCCCTGGCGACGTCACGTTCCTCGCCAATCCCAAATACGAGAAGGCGCTGCCGGCGACGCGCGCGTCGGCGGTCATCCTGCACACCAACGGGCCCGCGGCGCCCTGCGCGACCCTTCGCAGCCCCGAGCCCTATCTCGCGTTCGCGCGCGCCGTGGGCCTGTTCGCGCCCGACGATCGGCCTGCCGCCGGCGTCCACGCGATGACGGCGGTGGCGCCGGATGCTCGCGTGGGCGCGGACGTGGCCATCGGCGCCTTCGTGGTGGTGGGGAGCGGCGCGACGATCGGCGATCGCACCGTGGTGTATCCCAACGTCACCATCGGTCCCGGCGTGCGCATCGGCGACGACTGCGTCATCCACGCCAACGTGTCGATTCGCGAACGCGTGTCGATCGGCCACCGTGTCGTCCTGCAGGACGGCGTCGTGCTCGGCGGCGACGGCTACGGCTTCGTCCGCCGCAGCGACGGCACGCACGAGAAGATTCCGCAGGTGGCCGCGGTCGTGATCGAAGACGACGTCGAGATCGGCGCCAACACCACGGTCGATCGCCCCGCGGTCGGCGAGACCCGCATCAAGGCGGGCGCCAAGATCGACAACCTGGTGCAGATCGCCCACGGCGTCAGCATCGGCCGCAACGCGCTGATGGCGGCGCAGGTGGGCATCTCCGGCAGCACGACGATCGGCGACGACGTGATCTTCGGCGGCCAGGTCGGCGTCGGTGGTCACCTGACGATCGGCCAGGGCGCGATCGCGGTGGGGCAGTCGGGCGTGACCAACTCGCTCGAACCCGGCGAACGGGTGGCCGGCTACCCGGCGATCGACAACCGCACGTGGCGCCGCGCGTCGGTGCTCTTCAAGCAGCTGCCCGAACTGAAGAAGCGCATCGACGCGCTCGAAGCCGAGCTCGCGAAGCGGAAAGAGAAGGATCCGACCCGATGATGCGTCCCCTGTGCGTGGCGGCCGCCCTCTCGGTGGCCGCCAGCACGGCCACCGCTCAATCCATCCAGCTCGCTCCTCTCGAAAACGTGCAGGCGCCGCCCGACAATCCCGAAGGGGCGGTCGTGTGGCTGCCCAACTATCACTTCCACCTGAACATGGCGCACCTGTCCAGCGACAGTCCGCGCTACAACTGGGACGCCAACTACGGCGGCGAGCTGGGCGTGGTGGCCGTGGGGCGGACCCAGCTCACGTTCGTCGCCAACTACCAGGCGGTGCTGGGCGAGGAGTTCCATCCCTTCGATCCCAACCAGGGCAACTACACGATCGACGGTGTGATCAGCACGCGCGTGAAGGGGCTCTACGTGGCGGGCCTGTTCCACCACCTGTCGCGCCACCTGGCCGACCGGCCGAAGCGTCCGCCGGTGGACTGGAATATGTTCGGCGGCCGCGTCGGCGCAATGCTGAAACGGAACAGCACCGACGTGGAAGCGCGCCTCGACCTGCTCGGCGCGATCCTCAAGACGAACGTGGACTACAACTGGGAGCTGCACGCCGGCGTGCGCGTCCACCACCACGTCTACGGTACGTTTGGCCTGATCGGGTCCGCCATGCTGCGTGAAGTCGGCACCAACGGCCTGGGCAACCGCGGGAGGCAGACCGGCGGCCGGGGCGATGGCGGTTTTCGCATCAGCGGGAAGGCGGCGACCATCGAGCTCTACCTCGCGGTCGAAAAAGTGATCGACCCGTACCCGACCGAATTCGGCACCGCGAACTATGCCAGCGTGGGCATGCGGCTGCTGACCCGCTAGGGCCGAGCCGTATAATCGAAGTTACATGGCATTCCGCATCCGGCGGCCGTTCCGTACGCTCCTTTTCGCGGCGCTGGCGTGCGGGGCCGCCTTCGCGGCGTGGACGCCGCTGCAGGCCGCCGTACGGCCTCCCAAGCTTCAGTACACCATCTCGACGCTGCCGAACGGGCTGCGGGTCATCCTCTCCGAGGACCACTCGACCCCGATCGTCCACGTGTCGGTCTGGTATCACGTCGGGTCCAAGAACGAGCGCCCCGGGCGTACCGGGTTCGCGCACTTCTTCGAGCACATGATGTTCAAGGGCTCGAAGAACGTGGAGCCCGAGTCGCACACGTCCATCATCGCCAGCGTCGGCGGGCGCAGCAACGCCTACACCACCGAAGACGAGACGGTGTTCTGGCAGACGCTGCCGGCGCAGTACCTGCCGCTCGCGCTCTGGATGGAAGCCGATCGGATGGCGACGCTCCGCATCAGCGACGCCGACTTCAAGCGCGAGCGCGAGGTGGTCAAGGAAGAGCGCCGCATGCGGATCGAGAACCAGCCGTACGGCCGGCTCTCGGAGATCATCTACGACCACACCTTCACCAGCCATCCCTACAAGCACCCGACGATCGGCAGCATGGCGGACCTCGAGGCGGCGACGGTCGACGACGTGCGCGAGTTTCACAACACGTTCTACGTGCCCGAGAACGCAGTGGTGACGATCGTGGGCGATTTCGACACCGCGCAGGCCACGCAGATCGTCAACCAGTACTTCGCCCGCGTGCCGAAGGCGGCGCGTCCGGTGCCGCGCGACATCCCGCAGGAGGCGCCGCAGACCAAGGAGCGGCGCGTGGTGGTGGAGGAGGCGTGGCCGCTGCCGGCCGTCGTCGTCGCCTATCACGTCATCTACGACGGGCACCCGGATTCGTATCCGCTGCACATCACCTCGAAGATCCTGTCGGACGGGCAGAGCGCCCGCATTCCGCGCGAGCTCGTCTACAACAAGCGCATCGCGCTGACGGCGTTCGGCCAGGGCAACATCACCGAGCAGCCGAATCTCTTCTACGCGGTCGCCATCGTGCAGCCGGGGCAGAAGCCGGAGGCGGCCGAGCAGGCGCTCATTGCGGAATTCGAGAAGTTGAAGCGGGAGCCGGTGACCGCCACCGAACTGCAGCGCGCCAAGAATCAGTTCGCGCGGGATTACATCGTCGGCCGCGAATCGAACCAGGACAAGGCGCTGCACCTGGCGCACGCGGCGGTCATCCACAACGACATCACGACGGCTGACGGCGAGTTCGACATCTTCACCGGCATCACGACTGCCGACGTCCAGCGGGTGGCGAAGACCTACTTCAACGAGACCAACCGCACGGTCCTCTACATCCTGCCGAAAGCCGGCGGGTCGCGGTGAGCTGGCTGATGCGCATCTGGATTCCCGGCGTCGCGCTGTCTCTGTCCGTGGCTGTGCTCGTGTCGTCGGTGGCCACGGCGCAGAATCGTCCCAACAGCTTTCCGGACTGGCCGTCCGAGCGCCCGCCGCTGCCGCTGCCGGCGCGCGAGGTGAAGTTTCCGCCCTACGAGATTCGGACGCTCGCCAACGGCATGCGGGTGCTCACGATCCTGCACCACGAGCAGCCGGTGGTGACCATGCGGCTCATCGTCGGCGCCGGCGCGGCCGAGGATCCACAGGGCAAGGCGGGGCTGTCCAACCTGCTGGGCAACCTGCTCGATCAGGGCACGGCCACCCGCAGCGCGCAGGAGATTGCCGACCAGATCGACACGATCGGCGGCGCGCTCGGCACCGGCTCCGGCTCCGATCTGTCGTTCGCCAACATCGTGGTGATGAAGGACTCCTTCGGCACCGGCATGGAGCTGCTGGCCGACGTGGTCCGCAACCCGAAGTTCGACGCCGAGGAGATCGATCGGCAGAAGCAGCAGGCGATGTCGACGCTGCAGGTGAACGCCACCGACCCGGACTACGTGGCGTCGGCCCTCATCGACCGGCTGATCTACGGCTTCCATCCCTACGGCCTGCCCGGCAACGGCACGCCCGAAACGCTGGCCGGCATCACGCGCGACGACCTGGTGGCGTTCCACAAGCGCTACTTCGTGCCCAACAACATGATCCTGGCGGTCGTCGGCGACACCACCACCGACGAGGCGTTCGGGATGGTCGAGAAGGTCTTCGGACCTTGGCCGCGCGCCGAGCTCACGATCCCCAAGCCGATCGACCCGCCGCCGCCCACGCGGCGCATCGTGGTCGTGGACAAGCCCGACGCGGTGCAAACCGAGATTCGCGTCGGCCAGCTGGCCATCTCGCGCAATCACAAGGACTACCTGGCGTGGGACCTGGCGGTGAAGATCCTGGGCGGCGAGGGCGCCAACCGCCTGCACCGCGTCCTGCGCTCGCAGCGGGGGCTGACCTACGGCGCCTCGGCCGAGACGCAGGCCATGAAGCAGGCCGGCGACTACGTGGCCGAAACCGACACCCGCACCGACACCACGGGCGAGGTGTTGCGTCTTACGGTGGACGAGTTCGCGCGACTCCAGCGCAACCGCGTCTACGAGCCCGAGCTGAAGGACGCGCAGGCGTTTTTGGCCGGCACGTTCCCGCTGACCATCGAGACCCCGAACGAGATCGCGACGCAGGTGCTGAACGCGGTGTTCTACGACCTGCCGCTGTCGGATCTCGCAACGTTCCGCGAGCGCGTCCAAGCGGTGACGCCAGACGACATTCAGCGCGTGTCGCAGGCCTACATCCGGCCAGACCGGCTGTCGATCGTGCTCGTCGGCAACGCCCGCGCGTTCGTGCAGCAGCTCCGCGCGGTCGGCTTCACGGACTTCGAGGTCATCCCCATCGAGAACCTCGATCTGATGGCCGGTGGGCTCCAGCGCACCGGGCGGGCCTCCGTGCGCTGACGGCGTGCCTGTTCGAGGCGGAGCCTCGCGAACCTCCATGCGCATCCTGATGTCGTGCGGCGAGCCGTCGGGCGATTTGTATGCCGGCGCGCTCGTGAGCGAGCTGCGGGCACGCGAGCCTGGTGTCGAGATCGCCGGCCTCGGCGGTGACCGTTTCGCGCAGGCCGGCGGGCAGCTGCTGGCGCATTACCGGGGCCTGTCGGCCACCGGGCTCACGGAGCCGCTGCGCGTCATCCCGCGGGCGCTCGCGCTCATCCGGCAGCTCACCGAGGCGGCGCGCCGCTTCCGGCCCGACGTCTTCGTCCCAATCGATTTCCCCGACGTGAACTTCCGGCTGATGGCCGCGATGAAGCGGCTCGGCATCCCGGTGGCCTACTACATCGGCCCGCAGCTCTGGGCGTGGCGCCCGTGGCGCATCCGCGCGATGCACCGCGACGTCACCAAGGTCATCGTCATCTTTCCGTTCGAAGAAGCGCTCTACCGCGACGCGGGGGTGCCGGTGGAGTTCGTCGGCCACCCGCTCGTGGAGATGGCGGAAGCCGCCGTGGCCGGACGATCGCGCGAGCAGCTGCGCCACGACCTCGGGCTCGATCCGGTCCGGCCGACCGTCGCCCTGCTTCCCGGCAGCCGCCGCAACGAGCTGGAGCGGCTGGTGCCGGTGATGGCCGAGTCGCTCCCGGGCCTCGCGGCACGCCTCGAGCACGTGCAGTTCGTGGTGGCGGTTGCGCCGCATCTGGCCGACGCGCTCTACGCGCCGCTCGTCCGGGCGGCCGCACCTTTGCATCGGCCGCTGACGCTCGTGCACGAGCGGACGGACCCGGTGCTGGCGGCGGCGGACGTGACCATCACGGCTTCGGGCACGGCGACGGTGCAGGGCGCGATTCACGGCTGCCCGATGGTGGTCATCTACAAGCTGTCGCCGATGACCTATCGGCTGGGCAAGCCGTTCGTGAAAGTGGACACCTATGCGATGGCCAACCTGATCGCCGGCACGCGGCTGGTGCCCGAGCTCATACAGAGCGAGTGCACGCCCGCGCGCATTGTCGACGAGACCGTGGCGATGGCCGAGGACGGCACGCGGCGCGCCGCGGTGATCAGCGGGTTGCGAGAGGTGCGAGACCGATTGGCGCTGCCCGGCGCGTCCGGTCGCGCCGCTGAAGTCGTTTTGAAGATCGCGAGGGGCCGATGACAGTGGGGATCCGCGGGGCGTTCGTGGCGGCGCTCGTGACGCTGCTGCCGGTGGCGGTGCACGCCACCTTGGAACTGCCGGTCGAGTTTGGCGAGATGGTGCAGGGCTCGCAGCTGGTGATCCACGGCCGCGTCGTCGACGTGCGAGCGCAGCAGACCGGCGACCGCCGATCGATCGAGACCGTCGTGACGGTGGCGGTGTCCGAGGCGCTCAAGGGACGCCCGGCGGACAGCGTCACCTTTCGCGTGCCGGGCGGCGAGGTGGGCCGTTACCGCCGTGTGATCGTCGGCGTGCCGCGGTTCGAGCCCGGGGACGACATCATCGTGTTCCTGCGCGGCGGCGCCCCGGCCATGCCGACCGTCTTCGGCCTCAGTCAGGGGCTGTATCGCGTCGCGCGCACCGCGGACGGCGCCGCGGTCGTGGCGCCGGCGCCGCTGATGGAGCCTGCCACCGGCACCGTGCGCGTCGTGCGCGGCGACCCCGCACGGCAGCCGCTCTCGCTCGAGGCGTTCTCCCGCGAAGTGCGTGCCCGGGCAGGAGGGCGCCCGTGATGCGACCGCTTGCTGCCTGGGTCCTTGCCCTCGGTGTCGTGGTGGTGGGCGCCTCGCCTGCGTCGGCCTACCTGCAGTTGAGCGTGACGCTGCGAGGGCAGGTCACCGTGATCAAGTGGAACCAGCAGCCGGTGCGCTGGTTCAGCTCCAGAGCCGAGGCGCCGGGCGTCACGGCCGCCCAGTTCCAGACCGCGGCGAACGCGGCGTTCGGCACCTGGGAAGCGGTGCCCGCCGCAACGGTCGCCTTTCAGTACGGCGGCTTCACGAGCGCGACGCCGTCGGACGACGACGACGGCCTGTCGGTGCTCGGGTTCGAATCGCACCCGGAGATGGACCGCACCCTCGCGGCCACCGGCTTCACGATCGACGTCATCTCCGGGTCCATCCTCGAATCCGACATCTTCTTCAACACCGCGTTCGACTGGTCCACCTCGGGGGCGGCCAACGCCTTCGATCTGCAGTCGGTTGCGACGCACGAGATCGGACACTTCATCGGCCTCGGCCACTCGGCCCTCGGCGAGACGGAACTGCAGGCGGGGGGCGGACGCCGCGTCATCGCGGCGGGCTCGGTGATGTTCCCGATCGCCTTCGGGCGCGGCATCACCACCGCTCGCACGCTGCAGCCGGACGACATCGCGGGCGTGTCGAGCACCTATCCGGCCGGCGACTTCGCGCAGGACACGGGGTCGCTTCTGGGGCGCGTGCGCCTCGGCGGCCGCGGTGTGTTCGCGGCGCACGTCGAGGCGTTCAATCTCAGGACCGGGGATCTGGTCGGCGGGTTCTCGCTGAACCAGGAGGGGGAGTTCATCATCCGCGGACTGTCGCCGGGGCTCTACGCCGTGCGCGTCGAGCCGCTCGACGACGCCTCGACCGACAGCTTCTTCGACGATCCGGGCATTGACGTCAACTTCCGCGCCACGCTGTTCGACCGCGTGGTCGCGGTTCCCAAGGGCGGGTCGTCGGTGTCATTCGACGCGACGGTGCCCTCGAAATGACGCGGGCGCTCCTGCTCCTGTTCATGCTGGCGGCGTTGACGATGCCGGCGGCGGCACAGTCGCGCCGTACGCCGGCACGGCCCCCGGCTCCGCGGCGCCTCGAGCTCGGCATCGGCGGCGGCGTCGCCGGCGGGCTCTCACTGGGCACGCGCGACGCCTCGCTGCTGTCCAACAACACCTCCGGCAGCCCGTTTCGGCTTTTCGCCACCGACTCGCGGCTGGCGCCAGCGCCAGTCATCGAAGGGCGTCTCGGGTACCACGTCACGCCGCGCCTGATGCTCGAGGCCGCCATGACCGTGGGCTGGCCCGAGCTCACAACGTCGCTCAGCGCCGACGCCGAGGGCGCGCCGGCTGTGGACGCGACGGAGAGCGTCACCGAATACGTCATCACCGGAGGAGCCGTGTGGCGTTTCACCGGCCCGCGCCGGCGATGGACGCCGTTCGTGAGCGGCGGCGCCGGCGTGGCGCGCCACGTGCACGAAGATCAGACGCTCATCGAGTCGGGCGTCGACAGCTACGTCGGCGGCGGCCTGATCTTTCCGCTCGGCTCGCCGCGCGCATCCGCGCCTCGCTCGGGGCTGCGCCTCGACGCCCGCCTGCACCTGCTGAGCGGCGGTGTCGCCGAGGGCGCGGGTCTTTCACCGCGCGGCGCGATCACCGGCAGCGTCTTCTTTACGTTCTGAGCCGGGGTAACATTGTGGGTCATGCCCACATTGAATTCGTTCGGCACCCGGACCGACATCCGCGTCGGCGGCGAAGCCGTGGAGATCTACAGCCTGCCGGCGCTCGAAAAGGCCGGCTTCGGCGGCGTGTCCCGTCTGCCGTATTCGCTGAAAATCCTGCTCGAAAACCTGCTGCGGCGCGAAGACAACGCGTTCGTGAAGAGCGACGACATCCGCGCGTTGGCCGGCTGGAACGCGACCGGCAAGGTGGAGAAGGAAATCTCGTTCATGCCCGCGCGCGTCCTGCTGCAGGACTTCACCGGCGTGCCCTGCGTGGTGGATCTGGCGGCCATGCGCGACGCGGTCGTGGCGCTCGGCGGCGATCCCAACCGCATCAATCCGCTGCGGACCGTCGAGCTCGTCATCGACCACTCGGTGCAGGTGGACTACTTCGGCCGCGCCGACGCCTTCGCCTTGAACGCCGAGCTCGAGTTCTCGCGTAACCGCGAGCGCTACGCGTTCCTGCGCTGGGGCCAGCAGGCGTTCAACAACTTCAAGGTCGTGCCGCCGGACACCGGCATCGTCCACCAGGTGAACATCGAGCACCTCGCGCGCGTGGTGTTCTCGGAAACGGTGGACGGGAAGACCGTGGCCTACCCCGACACGCTCGTGGGCACCGACTCGCACACCACGATGGTCAACGGGCTCGGCGTGGTGGGCTGGGGCGTGGGCGGCATCGAGGCCGAGGCCGCCATGCTCGGGCAGCCCAGCTCGATGCTGATTCCGGAGGTGCTCGGCGTGCGGCTCACCGGCGCGATGCCGCGCGGCGCCACGGCCACCGACCTCGTGCTCCTCGTCACCGAGGTGCTGCGCAAGCACGGCGTGGTCGGCAAGTTCGTGGAGTTCTTCGGCGACGGGCTCGGCGCGCTGACGATTGCCGACCGCGCCACCCTCGGCAACATGTGCCCGGAATACGGCGCCACGGTCGCGATCTTCCCGATCGACGACATGACGCTCGAGTACCTGCGGCTGACCGGGCGCGACGAATCGCGCGTTGCGCTGGTCGAGGCCTACGCCAAGGAACAGGGGCTGTTCCGCGGCGTCACCTCACCGGACGCCGTGTACACGCAGACGATCGAGATCAAGCTCGAGTCGGTCGAGCCGTGCCTGGCCGGCCCCAAGCGCCCGCAGGACCGGGTGCCGCTGAAGAGCGCCAAGAGCATGTTCGCCACCGCGCTCCCGTCCATGCAGGTGCCCGCCAAGGGCGCCAAGCCGGCGGCCGCGGCGGCGGCTGCCGCCGTGGCGGTGGCCGAGGCGCCGGGCGTGCTCGATCACGGCTCCATCGTGATCGCCGCAATCACCAGCTGCACCAACACGTCGAATCCGAGCGTCATGATCGGCGCCGGCCTTCTGGCGAAGAAAGCCGTGGAGCTCGGCCTCACGCGCAAGCCGTGGGTGAAGAGCAGCCTGGCGCCGGGCTCGAAGGTGGTGACCGAGTACCTGAACGCGGCCGGCCTCACGCCCTTCCTCGATCAGCTCGGATTCAACCTCGTGGGATACGGCTGCACGACGTGCATCGGCAACAGCGGTCCGCTGCCCGACGACGTCTCGGCTGAAATCAAGGAGAAGAACCTCGTCGTCGCGTCGGTGCTGAGCGGCAACCGCAACTTCGAGGGGCGCATCCAGCAGGAGGTGCGCGCCAACTACCTCGCGTCGCCGCCGCTCGTGGTGGCCTACTCGCTGGCCGGCACGATCACGAAGGATCTGACGACCGAACCGATCGGCGCCACTCCCGCCGGCCAGGACGTCTACCTGAAGGACATCTGGCCGACCGAGCAGGAGATCCAGACCACGATGGTGAAGGCCGTCACGGCCGGCATGTTCCGGCGCAGCTACGCCAGCGTCTACTCCGGCGACGAACGGTGGCAGGGGCTGCAGGTGCCCGAGGGCAGCCGGTTCGCGTGGGAGGCCGATTCCACCTACATCCGCAAGCCGACGTTCCTCGAAGGCATGACGATGACTCCGCCGGCGGGGCAGCAGATCCTGGCGGCGCGCGTCCTCGCCCTGCTCGGCGACAGCGTGACCACCGACCACATCTCACCGGCCGGATCGATCAAGGCCGACACGCCGGCCGGGAAGTACCTGATCTCGAAAGGCGTGAAGGTCACCGACTTCAACTCCTACGGCGCCCGCCGCGGCAACCACGAGGTGATGGTGCGCGGCACCTTTGCCAACGTCCGCCTGCGCAACCTGATGGCGCCGGGCACCGAGGGCGGCTTCACCACCTACCAGCCGGGCGGGGAGGGGATGACGATTTACGACGCCTCCGTGAAGTATCAGCACGCGGGGGTGCCGCTGCTCGTGATTGCGGGCAAGGAGTACGGCTCGGGATCGTCGCGCGACTGGGCGGCCAAGGGCACGCAGCTGCTCGGGGTGAAGGCGGTGATTGCCGAGTCGTTCGAACGGATCCACCGCAGCAACCTGGTGAACATGGGTGTCCTTCCTCTCGAGTTCAAGGCGGGAGAGACGGCGGCGTCGCTCGGCCTGACCGGCCTCGAGTCGTACGATCTCGTGGGGTCGGCCGACGGCCTGACCCCGCGCGGCGACGTGCGCGTGGATGCGACGGCGCCCGATGGGACGACCAAGTCGTTCCTCGCGACGGCGCGCATCGACACGCCGGAGGAGCTCGTGGCCTTCCGCCACGGCGGCATCCTGCCGTACGTCGTCCGTCAGCTGGTGAGTCGAACGTAATCTCGTAGAGGCGCACCTCGAAGAGGTGCGCCTGCGCAGGCGGACCTTTCAGGTCCGCCTCTACTTACCAACGATGAGAACCACCAGTGCCGGGTCTTCGGACCCGGCCGCCACCGCGCTCACCTCCGATCGCATCAAGGCCAAGGCCCGCGAGCTCGGGTTCGAGGTGTGCGGCGTTGCCGCCGCCGACAGTTTTCCCGAGCTGTCCTTCCTCCGCGAGTGGCTGGACCGCGGCTATGCCGGCGAGATGGGCTGGCTGGCCCAGTCGGTGGAGCTGCGCAGCGACGCGCGGCACGTGCTGCCGGGCGCGCGCAGCGTCATCATGACCGGCACCCTCTACAACACCGATCGCCCGTACTCGCGCGACGTGCCGGCAGCAGCCGGCCGGGTGTCGCGCCACGCCTGGGGCGAGGACTACCACCGCGTGCTCTGGGCGCGGCACAACCGCCTCGTGGACTGGATGCGCGAGGTGTCGCCGGAACCGTTCGAGACCAGCGCGCTCGTCGATTCCGGCCCGGTCCAGGAGCGCGTCTACGCGCAGTATGCCGGCCTCGGCTGGGTGGGCAAGAACACCTGCCTGATCAACGCGGAGCTGGGCTCGTGGCTCTTCCTCGGCGAGATCGTCACGACGCTCGCCCTCGAGCCGGACGCGCAGGGGTTGGAGCAGTGCGGCACGTGCACGAAGTGCCTCGAGGCCTGCCCGTCCGGTGCGCTGGTGGAACCAGGCGTGCTCGACGCCCGGCGCTGTCTCTCGTACCTCACCATCGAGCTGCGCGACGCGATTCCGGAGGAGCTGCGCGCGGTGATCGGCACGCACGCCTACGGGTGCGACATCTGCCAGGAGGTGTGCCCGTACAACCAGCCGGCCCCGGTGTCGAGCGATCCGGCGTGGCAGCCGCGGAGCGCCTTCGACGCGCCGGACCTCGTGGCGCTGTGGACGGCGTCGGACGAGGAGCTCCACCGCGCGATCATCGGCGGCCCGATGCGGCGGGCGAAGCTCGCCGGGCTGCGGCGCAACCTCGCCGTGGCGATCGGCAACACGGGAGATCCCCGGGCCGTGGCCGTACTCGACGCAGGCACGCCCGATCGCGCGTCGGTGGCGGATCCGATGGTGCAGGAACACGTCGCCTGGGCAAAGCGGCAGGACATAAAATAGAGCCATGTCAGGCGCCGCCCCTGTTCTGCTGCTGTCGATGCCGCAGATGACCGACCCCAACTTCACCCGCACCGTCATCCTGCTCTGCGACTACACCGAGGAAGGCGCCTTCGGCCTCGTCGTCAACCGGCAGATGAGCGAGCCGGCATGGACCGTGGTGAAGACGGAGCCGCCGGTGACGGTCGATCCCGAGCTGCGGCTGTGGCTGGGTGGTCCCGTGGATCCGCAGCAGACGTGGGTGCTCATGGCCGACTCCCACGGCCACGACGACGAGCAGCGGGAGATTTGTCCCGGCGTGCTGCTGTCGGTCTCGAAGGCGCTGACCATGGAGCTGCTGCAGACGCCGCCGTCCACCCGCGCCCGCCTGGTGATCGGCTATGCCGGCTGGGGGCCGGGGCAGCTCGATCAGGAGCTGGCGTCGGCGTCGTGGCTGACGACCGACGTCGATCCGGCGCTCATCTTCAACACACCGCCCGACGAGATGTGGGCGACCGCGCTGCGGCGCCTGGGCGCGGACCCGGCGGCGCTGCATGCGAAGGGTGGCGTCCACTAGATGAAGAGCCTTTTCCCTCTCGTGTCCGTGTGTGTGCTCGCGGCCGCGTGCTCGCGCGCGGCGGCCCCACCTCCACAGCCGGCGACGGCGACTGACCCCATGCTGCAGAAGATTCAGACGATGACGGCGCGCTTTGCGCCCGTGGACCTCACCGCCGACCTCTCGAGCATGCCGGCCAACGAGCGGCAGGCGCTCGCCAAGATGGTGGAGGCCGGGCGCGTGTTCGACGCGCTCTTCCTGCGGCAGGTGTGGGACGGCAACGAGACGATGCTGGCGGAGCTCGCGGCCGACGACACGCCGCTCGGCCGCGCGCGGCTGCACTACTTCCTGCTGAACAAGGGGCCGTGGTCGCGTCTCGATCACAACGAGGCGTTCGTGGACGGCGCGCCGGCCAAGCCGCCGCAGGGCAATTTCTATCCCGCCGGCGCGACGAAGGCCGAGGTGGAGGCCTGGGTGAACGGGTTGAGCGCCGCGGACAAGGCGCGCGCCACCGGCTTCTTCACCACGATCAGGCGCGGCGCCGACGGCAGGTTCGCCGCCGTGCCCTACAGCCTCGAATACCAGAACGAGATGGCGCACGTCGCGCGGCTGCTGCGTGAGGCGGCGGCGCTCACGGCGCAGCCCACCCTCAAGCGGTATCTCGAGACGCGCGCGGCCGGGCTCCTGAGCAACGACTACTACGAGAGCGACGTCGCGTGGATGGAGCTCGACGCCAGCATCGAGCCGACCATCGGCCCGTACGAGGTGTACGAGGACGAGTGGTTCAACTACAAGGCCGCCTTCGAGTCGTTCATCGGCGTGCGCGACGACGCCGAAACCCAGAAGCTCGCCCGCTTCGGATCCGAGCTGCAGGACATCGAGAACAACCTGCCGATCGACCCGAAGTTCCGTAACCCGAAGCTCGGGGCGCTGGCGCCGATCCGCGTGATCAACAGCGTGTTCTCGTCGGGCGACGGTAACCGCGGCGTGCAGACGGCCGCCTACAACCTGCCGAACGACGAGCGCGTGATCGCCGAGAAGGGCTCGAAGCGCGTCATGCTCAAGAACGTGCAGGAGGCCAAGTTCGCGCGCGTCCTGCTGCCGATCGCGAAGGTGGCGATGCCGCCCGCGGCGCAGGCCACCGTGTCGTTCGACGCATTCTTCACGCACATCCTGATGCACGAGCTGATGCACGGCCTCGGCCCGCACAACATCGCGGTGAAGGGCGGCGCCAGCACGGTGCGCAAGGAGTTCAAGGAGCTGTACAGCACCGTCGAGGAGGCCAAGGCCGACGTGTCGGGCCTCTTCGCGCTCCGGTTCCTGTTCGACAAGGGAAAGCTCGACGCCAAGCTCGGCGACGCGATGTACACGACCTATCTGGCGTCGATGTTCCGCTCGATCCGGTTCGGCATCAACGAAGCGCACGGACGCGGCGTGGCCATCCAGTTGAACTACTTCCTGGACCACGGCGGCGTGACGGTGAACGCCGACGGCACGTTCCAGGTCAACGCCGACCGGTTCAAGCAGAACGTCATCGACCTCACGCGCGAGATCATGACGATGCAGGCGGTGGGGGACTACGCCGCGGGCAAGGCGATGGCCGAGACGCTCGGCGTGATTCGACCGCCGGTGCAGGCCGTGCTCGACAAGCTGAAGGATGTGCCGGTGGACATCGAGCCGCGCTACGTCACCGCGCAGCAGCTCGAAGCCTCCAAGTAGATGCACAAGCTCTCGGCGGGAAGCGCGTTCGCCCTGAACGGCTGCTTCGTCGCCGGGCTCCTCGTCCTCAGCCAGCTCTCGGTGCTCGAGGCGCGCCCGATGGTGCGCACCTCGATCGCGGCCGCCGCGTTCTTCCTGCTCGCGTGGAGCGTGCTGCTCTTCGGCGTGCTGCGCCGGGGGCGGAAGGTGACGCTCGAAGTGGTGCTGCGCCGGCAGCACTATCTGCAGGCGTGTTTGCAGGGTTCTCTCATCGTCTATTGGGGCTTCTACTGGGACGAGGTGCTCCATGCCGCGCCGCTGATCGCCGCGCAGCTGCTCTTCGCCTACGGTTTCGACAGCCTGCTCTCGTGGACGCACCGACGCACGTGGGCGTTCGGCTTCGGCCCGTTCCCGATCATCTTCAGCATCACCCTGTTCTTCTGGTTCAAGGACGACTGGTTCTACCTGCAGTTCGGGCTGGTCGCGCTCGGGTTCCTGGCCAAGGAGTTCCTGCGCTGGACCCGCGACGGGATCAACACGCACATCTTCAACCCGTCGTCGTTTCCGCTCGCGGTGGTGTCGGTGTTCCTGCTGCTGGCGAACGCCACCGAGATCACCTGGGGTATCCAGGTGGCGCAGACCGAGTTCTACCCGCCGCAGATGTACCTGGCGATCTTCCTGATCGGGATGCCGGGGCAGTACCTGTTTGGCGTCACGCCGATGACCATGGCGGCGATCGTCACGACGTTTCTCTGCAGCGCGGTCTACTACGCCGCCACCGGCATCTTCTTCTTCTCCGACTCGCACGTGCCGATTGCCGTGTTCCTGGGCATGACGCTGCTCTTCACGGATCCGGCGACGTCGCCGCGCACCGAAGTGGGGCGGGTGCTGTACGGCGTCCTCTACGGTCTCACCACGGTGGTGCTCTACGACCTGCTGCTGCGGTTCGGCATGCCCGGCTTCTACGACAAGCTGCTGCAGGTGCCGCTGCTCAATCTGTCGGCGAAGCTGCTCGATCGGGTAGCGAAGGTCCCGCTGCTTCCGCTGGTGCCGCCGCGCCGGTATCTCGCCTACATGGGCGTGTGGGCGGTGGCCTTCGGCGCCATGAGCGCCACCGGGTATCTGGGCGACAACCACCCGGGGCAATACCTGCCGTTCTGGCAGCAGGCGTGTGCCGCCAACACGCGCACGGCCTGCGAGGACCTGTATTTCCAGGAGGACGGCTACTGCGACGACGGATCCGCCTGGGCGTGCAACGAGGTCGGGATCCTGCTGGCCGAGCACTACGCCAATCCGAGACGGGCGGCGATGTCGTTCGAGCGCGCGTGCGGGCAGCGCTTTCAGGCCGGGTGCGAGAACAGCGCGGCGATGGAGGAGAAGGGGGGCGGCCCCTTCAAGCGTGACGTGCCGACGCTGGCCGACTATCCGTTCATCCTGACCGGCAGCAAGGGGCCGCTGCCGGAACGGGAGCGGGAGCCCGCGCGGCTCTACGCGCGCGCCTGCGACCAGCGCTGGCCCGGCGCCTGCGGACTGCAGTAGCGCCGGCGACGGTGTTCAGGCGATGCGGCTGACGGTCATCCGCATCCGGGCGAGCATCGGTGCCACCACCGGGATGGTCAACATCGTGCTGCCGACCGCCATCAGGAGGAGCGCCGTGAACATGGCGTTCGTGATCAGGCTTTTGTCGAGCAGCACGTTGACGAAGATGATCATGATCAGCGCCTTCGTCTGAAGCAGCCACCCGATCAGGGACGCTTCGCCAGGGGCCCAGTTGAGGATCCGGCCGGCGACGTGCACGCCCGCCAGCTTGCCGGCCACCGATACGAACAGCAGCCCCGCCGCCATCAGGAACACCGAGCCGCCGCCTACGCTCCATGCGGTGCGCAGTCCCGTGGACAGAAAGAACACCGGCATGACCACCAGCAGCACGTTGTGGCGCAGCTCGTCCATCTGTCGTTGGTCGAACCACGACGCGTCCATCACGGCGCCGGCCAGGAACGCACCCACCATGTAGTGGAGCCCCGACCAGTCGGCACCGAAGGCGCAGACGCCCAGCCAGATCAGCCCGACGTACCAACGGTCGCGCGGCGGAATCCGCACCATGAGGCGATGGAAGAGCCAGGCGCCGAGCCCGAACGCGATCAGAAACCCGCCCTGACGGGCGATGCGCGTCCAGTCCATGAGGATGATCGCCAGCACGCCCCAGATGGCGACGTCGTCGGCGCTGGCGTAGCGCAGCATCCGCTGGCCGATCGGCTGCCGGAGAATCTCGAGCTTCTCCATCAGCAGGATCAGGATCGGCAGCGCCGTGACCGCGCACGACATCCCGACGCCCAGCGTGTACTGCCAGGGGCGCGCGGCGGGTCCCATCCAGCCGTCGCGGGCGACGAACAGCATCGCGGCGCATCCGAGGAACAGCGGCGTGCCAAGTGCAAGGCCCGCGGTGATGCCGGTCTCGCGGCGATGCCGCCACGCCGCCCCGAGGTCGAGCTCGATGCCGGCGATCCAGACGAAGACCATCACGCCCCACCAGGCGATCCCGTTGAGCGCTTGCACGACGGCCGGTGTGAACACGAACGCGTAGTAGGTGGGGAAGGCCGCGCCCAGCACGCCCGGGCCGAGCAGGATGCCGGTGATGATCTGCACCACCACCAGCGGCGCGTAGTAGTCAGTCCTCCCCAGCCGCCAGAGCAGATACGGGGCCGAGAAGATGATGACCAGCGCGATCAGGAAGACTTCGGTCGTCGCCATCGCAGCGTCACGGCTCGCGGACGGTCACCACGGTCCCGGATTGGATCGGGCCGCGCACCGTCTGCCGACGTCCGCTGGGCCACGTGACGGCGATGGACTCGGCCTGGGTTGCCCCGCCGAGGCCGACGTAGAGCGGCATCACACCCTGCGCCAGGTACCCGGTCTTGCCGTCGTGGAAGAGCGTCTGGGTGCGCCCGTTGGCCTGTACGGCGACCACGGCCCCGATGCCGTCGCGGTTCGACCGGCGGCCCACCAGCTTCACCTTCAGGAAGTGCACGTCACCGCGCTGGCTGAGGTCGCTGATGAACACCTGCGGCAGATCGCCGTAGTTGGTGGTCACGATGTCGAGGTCGCCGTCGTCGTCGAGATCGAAGATCACCGCCGAGCGGCTGGCGCGGGCGGCCCAGGCCGTGATGTGGCCGTGCCGCGGGTCGGTCTTGCGGCGCTGCTCGGGCGTGCGGGTGTCTTCGGCCAGCAGCGGCTCCTGCTCGCCGGTGCAGAGGTCCTGTTTGACGTCGGCGTCACAGTCCAGGTCCATCCACGGCACCACCAGCCGGCGGCGCGGTTCGATGCCGAGGATGTATTCGGCCGCCGCGAACCGGCGGCCCCCGTCGTTCAGCAGGATGTCGCTGCCGCGATAGCGGAACGGATAGTTCATGCCCGCGGCGACGAAGATGTCGGGCCACCCGTCCGCGTTGAGGTCGCCGACGCTCGGCCCCCACGGCCAGCCCGTTTCGACGCCGGCCTTGTCCGATTCTTCGACGAACCTGAGCGGCCCGGTGCTGGTGAAGAGCGCGTTGCCCAGCACGTGATTCCGGTCGGTGCCCAAGAAGTCAGGAGGAAAGAACGTCTTCGGATCGTGCTTCTTCGCGTCCTCCTCGGGCTGCAGATCCGACGACATGTCGGTGTGCATGTCGGTGACGTACAGATCGGGCCGGCCGTCGCCGTTCCAGTCGAGAACCTGGGCGCCCATCGCGCCCCAGGGCGTGGCTGGAAAGACCTCCCGGCTGCGCCTCTCGAATCGACCGCCGCCGGCGTTGCGCCAGAACTCGTCGTGCCCCTGCATCGACGGCACGTACAGGTCCTGGCGGCCGTCGCCGTCGGCGTCGATGGCCGTGGCCTCGCCCGACCACGCGGTGTGCACGAGGCCTGACTTCTGCGTGGCGTTCTCGAACCGGCCGTGACCGAGGTTGTGAAAGAGGAGCGACGTCTCGGATCGATCGGGGTGGAGGTGCCCGGCAAAGGCGTCGCGCACGGCGGCGTACAACCCGTCGTCCCACCGCTCGTCGCGGGTGTACTTGCCGACATTGGTCACGAACAGATCGAGCAGGCCGTCGCCGTCGTAGTCGAAGAACACCACGCCGGAGGAGTGCGTGCCGAAGCCACCGACGCCCGCGGTCGCCGTGATGTCGGTGAACGTGCCGTGCCCGTCGTTCTGGAACAGGAGATTGCCGGCGCGGACGCAGCTCACGTAGAGGTCGGCGTCGCCGTCGTTGTCGATGTCGGCAAACGCCACGCCGGTGCAGGCCCGGCCACTGACCCGCGTGCCGGACCGCTCGGTGATGTCTTCGAAGCGGCCGCCGCCGAGGTTGCGGTAGAGCGCGCTCGCCCCGGCCTGGTTGGCGAAGTAGAGATCCAGCCGGCCGTCGCCGTCGACGTCAGCCACGGCGACGCCGGTCCCGTGATCGTAGTGGTTGGCGGTGTAGAACCGTCCCACGTCGGTGCTGGCCTGCAGTTTGAAAGTGATGCCGCTCGCGCCGAGCCGATCGGTGAAATGGAAATCGTGACGGGCCGCGAGCTGTGCCGCCGACGCGAGCTGGGTCTTGACCCGTGCCGCGAGCCACGATGGCTCGCGCACGGCGGCCGGGACGAAGACATCCGTGACGGGCTCCTCGTCGAGGCGGTCGAGCGCGTAGCGTACCCGCTCCTGCCAATCGGCGGCGAGCCCGTCGACCGTGGCACGCATCCGCCCCTGACGGTCGACGAGGACAAACGAACCGTCGCGCACGAAGCCCGGCACGGCTCCCGGCGCGCCGGTGAGCACCATCCAGCGTGCGGGCGCGTTGCCGCCAGCGGGGCCGGCGCTGAAGGACACCAGCTTCACGCCCTGCAGCGCCGGCGTCGCAGCGACGTCCTTGGCCAGCGTGGCCATGTGGTCGGCGACCGTCGCGCACGGACCCGTGCACTGGGGGGAGAAGACTGTGGCGACCCAGACGCTGCCTCGCAGATCGCCGAGATCGACGGGTTGCTGCGTCTGATCCTCGAGCACGAACGCGGGCACCGCTCCGAAGACCGGCAGCGGTTCCGCGCGCCGGCACCCGCTCGCACCCATCGCGAGCGCCATCACCATCGAGATCGCCGTCCGTACAGTCATCGCGCCTCCCGCGCCTGCTTTCGCACCCACGTCTGATAGTCGACCGGCCGGTCGATCACGAGCCAGCCGCGCGCGCGCGCGTCGTGCGGCCGGCCGCACAACTCGTCGCCGCGCAATTCGTGCCGGCCGACGCGATCGGCGAAGAACGTCACCTGCGAGGGCAGGTCGGGGGCGGCAAAGTGGCGGAGATCGAGATCGTCGACGGTGAAGGAGCTGATGAAATCGGGGCTGCTCAACGCCAGGTGGACGCCGGCGCCGAGCGGCACGTGCACCTCGCGACCGGTGGGCACGTCGACGCTGTGTCCGGCGCTGGTGGCGAGCACATACGAGGCGTGCCAGCTTCGGTCCTGCGCGACGAGCCGAACGTTGACGACGTCCACCGGCACCGGCAGATCGGGACCGCAGTCGGCCGACGAAAGGAGCAGTGCCAAAACAGGCAGAATTGCTCGCGTTACCACGCGCGACTATTATGCGGCCGATGGCGACTTCTCCTGCGCCTGCCTTCAAGACCACGCTGTCCGCCGGGCGCGCGTTCCTCTTGAACGCGCTCTTCGTGGCCGGCCTGCTCGTACTGAGCCAACTGCCGCTGCTGGCGGCACGGCCGGTGGTGCGCGGGTCGATCGAGGTCGTCGCGCTGTTCCTGCTGGCGTGGAGCGCGCTGCTCTTCGGCGTGCTGCGGCGCGGGCAGAGGGTGACGCTCCAACTGCTGCTGCTGCGGCAGCACTACCTGCAGGCCTGCCTGCAGGGCTCGCTGATCGTCTATTGGGGCTACTACTGGCGCGAGGTCTATCACGCGGCGCCGCTCATCGTCGCGCAGCTGCTGTTTGCCTACGCGTTCGACAGCCTGCTGGCGTGGACGCACCGTCGCACCTGGGCGCTCGGCTTCGGCGCCTTCCCGGTCATCTTCAGCATCACGCTGTTCTTCTGGTTCAAGGACGAGTGGTTCTTCCTCCAGTTCGGGCTGGTGGCGCTCGGCTTTGCGGCCAAGGAGTTCCTGCGCTGGACGCGGGACGGCCAGAACACCCACATCTTCAACCCGTCGTCGTTTCCGCTGGCCGTCGTGTCGGTGCTCCTGCTGCTGGCCAACGCGAGCGACATGACGTGGGGTTTCCTGGTGGCGAACACCGAGTTCTATCCGCCCCAGATGTACCTGGCAATTTTCCTGGTCGGGATGCCGGGGCAGTATCTGTTTGGCGTCACCCCGATGACGATGGCCGCGGTGGTGACGACGTTCGTCAGCAGCGCGGTCTACTACGCGGCGACCGGCAGCTACTTCTTCTTCGATTCCCACGTGCCGATTGCCGTCTTCCTGGGCATGCACCTGCTGTTTACCGATCCGGCCACCGCCCCTCGCACCGAGCTGGGCCGAATCATCTACGGCGTGCTCTACGGGCTGTCGACCGTCGTCCTCTACGACTGGCTGCTGCGCGCGGGCATGCCCGGCTTCTACGACAAGCTGCTGCAGGTGCCGCTTCTCAACCTGTCGGTGAAATGGATCGACGCGCTGGCGCGGTGGCCGGCGCTTCAAGGCATCAATCCGTCGGCGTGGGGACCGGCATTGGTGGGCCGGCGTCGCCACCTGGCCTACATGAGCGTGTGGGCCGTGGCGTTTGCCGCGATGAGCACCACGGGGTACCTCGGCGATCGGCATCCGGGGCAGTGGATGCCGTTCTGGCAGCAGGCGTGCACGGCCAACGCCCGCGGCGCGTGCGAGAACCTGATGTTCCTGCAGGAGGGTTTCTGCGAGGACGGATCCGGGTGGGCGTGCAACGAGTACGGTGTGGCGCTCGCGGACGACCCGTCCACGCGCGGCCGCGCCGGCGCGTCCTTCGAGCGCGCGTGCGGCTTGCAGTTCGCCGTTGGGTGCGACAACGCCAGGACCGTGTCGACCGGCGGCACGCTCCGTCACGCGCCGCCGACGGTCGCCGACTATCAGTTCGTGCTCAGAGGCAGCAAAGGGCCGGTTCCGGATCGCGAGCCTGCCGCGTTGACTGCTCGCGCGTGCGATCAGGGGTGGCCCGGCGCGTGCGCCCAGCAGCGATCCTCGTTACGGTAGACGGCGCGCCCGGCTCGTCTTGAGATAGTGCGGGCTGTAGGGCACGCCGTACGGCGTGCTCACCTGGTCCGCTGCCTTGCCGCGGCTGAACTCGTCGTCGGCCTGCCGCATCGCCTCGAGCTCCTCGCCGGTGCACTCGGTGAGCGCGATCTCATCCCGGGGCACGAAGAACACCTGCCCGATCGGCAGCGTCCGCTGGCAGGACATGCCTTCGCCGGGCTGGAGCACGTAGCGGAACTCGCTTTCGTGCAGGTACCAGTCGGTCTCGACGCGGACGACGAGCATGGGGGGCGACGGCCGCTCGATCGAGTTCAGGACCGGCGTATAGACGGTGTCCCACCCCTCCGGCGTGCGGAAGTTGGTGGCGCCGCGCAGCGTGACGGCGCCCGGCGGCGTGCCGAGGTCTTCCGGCACGATGAACTTGCGCATCAGGAGCAGCGCCTCGTCGCGCGTCATCCGCACGTCCTTGACCTTGAACTCCACTTCCTGCATCGCCTGCCCGATGCCGCCGGCCGGCAGCGCCAGACGCACCACGAAGATCGGGCTCCACTGCCCCTTGTCGGTCTGGAAGTAGTAGACGAACTGATAGCGGCCCTCGCCGTAGTAGCCGGCGTAGAACGACTCGAACGGTTCGAGCGGCGGGTAGATCAGGTACCCGAGCGTGCTGCCGGCCTCGAGCACCGGACAATGCCGCGCGTGCTGGGGCAGCAGCGGCCGCTGGCTCTCGCGCCGGGGCGGCAGTCCGACGCCCGGACGCAGGGAGTTCGGAAACGTGCGGACGTTCACGGGCGTTATTGTGACATCCCCTTGAACGCCAGCTTCTGCAGCCCCGCGGTGGTCTGCGCGATGTAGAGGTTCCCCTTCGAGTCGGTGGCGAGGTGATGGCCGCCGCCGATCTGGCCGGGCACCTTGATGGCGCCGACGATCTCGAGCGTCTTGCGGTCGACGATCTGGATGTCGTCGCCGTTGCCGACGTAGAGGAACGGCTGGTCCGGTCCCGGCGAGAGCGCGAGGTCGCGCGCGAACGTGGTGTCGGCCTTGACCAGCTGCTTCAGGAACTTGCCGTCGCCCGAGAACATCTGCACGCGCCGGTGCTCGCGGTCGGCCACGTAGACGGTGCCGTCGTTGGCCACGCGCACCGCGTGCACGATGCTGAACTGCGGCGGGCCGTCGCCCGTGATCGGCTGCGCCGGGGTCAGCGTGCAGTGGTCGTCGTCGGCCGGCGCCTTTCCGAAGGCGCCCCACATCCGCTTGAACTTCCCGCTGCCGGCATCGAACACGACGATGCGGTGGTTGCCGTAGCCGTCGGCGACGAACAGCTCGTTCGTGCGCGGGTTCACCCACTGGTCCGCCGGCCGGTGCAGGTTGCCCTGATCGGCGTTCCCCTTGCTGCCGCCGGCGCGCCCGATCTGCAGCACGAACTTTCCCTCGCCGGTGAATTTGAGCAGCTGGTCGTCGCTCGTCTGCACCTTGGCCTGGGCGTCGGCGGGGCAGTAGTTGCCGCCGATCCAGACGAAGCCGTTGTGATCGACGTGGATCCCGTGTTCACGCTGCGGCCATTCGAACCCGGCAGCGTCGCCGCCCCACATCTTGACGATCTTGCCGGAGGCGTCGAACACCACGACCGGCGGCGCCGCCCTCGAGACATCTTCCGGTTTGAGGGTCCGCGGGCGGTGGAGCAGCCACACGCGGTCCTGGGCGTCGATGGCGAAGCTCGACGCGTCGCCAATCTTCAGCCCGGCCGGGATGGACGGCCACGCACGGTCCACCTCGAAGCGCGGCAGCGGCCGCGGGGCCCGCGACGGGGCCTGGGCCTGCAGCCCGGCAATGGCGACGAACAGGGTGGCCGCGGCCACCAGCAGCAGAGCGCGCCTCATGACTACCTCTTTTCGTAGGGGCCGCCTTCAGGCGGCCCGTTCACGAAGGCATGAGAATACTCCCTGATTGCGGTAGCATCTCGGCCATGAATCTGAAGCTGACCGCCCTCGTTGCGTTGTCTCTCGTCGTGGCCGCGTCGCCGAGCCGCGCCCAGCTGCTCGTCGCCAAGGACGCGCCCGTGGCGTACGGGCACCATCACCTCAACGTCACCAGCATTCCGGCCGACGTGAAGTTCTTCGAGACGCTGGGAGGCACGCCCATCACCGTGGCGGGACGCTCGATCGTGAAGTTTCCCAACGTCCTGGTGATGCTGCGCGAGCAGAAGCCGACGGCCGGGACGAAGGGGAGCTCCGTCGATCACATCGGGTTCGGGGTGCCGGACCTGCGCGTGATGGTGGACAAGATCAAGGCGGCCGGCTACCGGATGGTCACGAAGGAAGAGGCGCCGTCGCCGCCGTGGACGGCCGCCGACGATATCGCGACGCAGCCGGGCCGTGACGTCCGCATCGCGTTCGCGATGGGGCCCGACGATCTGAAGGTGGAGATCGTCGAGGTGAAGACGCAGACCGTGCCCGTGGCGCTGCATCACGTCCACTACGCCGGTCCGGACAACGCGGCGATGCGGGACTGGTACGTGAAGGTGTTCGGCGCCAAGCCGGGCAACCCGGGCGGCACGTTCGAGTCGGCGACGCTGCCCGGCGTCTCCCTCAACTTCAACAAGGCGCCCGCCGGCGTGGCCGGCACGCAGGGGCGCGCGGTGGATCACATCGGCTTCGAGATCGCCAACCTCCCCGAGTTCCTGAAGAAGGTGGAAGCGATGGGGATCAAGCCCGTGAACGTCCGCGACGTGCCGGATCTGGGCATCTCGATCGGGTTCATCACCGATCCGTGGGGCACTTACATCGAGCTGACCGATGGGCTGAGGAAGATTCAGTAAGGAGCACTCGTATGAGATTCTTTCTTGCCGCGCTCGTCGTGCTCGTGTCGGTGGCCGCGCCCTCGGCGCAGTCGCCGCAGAAGTGGCAGCCGGGACGCACACCGGACGGCCAGCCCGACATCCAGGGCACGTGGATCAACTTCGACGCGACGCCCTTTGAGGCGCCGGTGCCCGTGGCCGCGCCCGCAGGTCCTGCCGGCCCGAACATCAACCCCGCGTCGGAGTTCGCCGACCACAACCATCAGATCAGCAAAGCGCGCAAGGCGATGGTGGTCGAGCCCGCCGATGGCCGCGTGCCGGTGCTGAAATGGGCCGAGGACGAGCGCGACTATCACCTGGCGCACCTCCCCGACGCGCCCGAGCACGAAACGCCCTGGGTGCGCTGCATCACGCGCGGCTATCCGGCGGCGTTCTTTCCCGCCGGGTACAACAACGCGTATCAGATCATCCAGACGCCCGGCTACGTGGTCATCGCGTTCGAGATGATTCACGAGACGCGCATCATCCCGATCGACGGCCGGCCGAAGCTCGGGGCCGCCATCACGCAGTGGAACGGCGAGCCACGCGGCCACTGGGAGGGGACGACGCTGGTCGTGGAGAGCACCAACTACAACAACAAGGGATCGATCGGCACGAGCGCGGCCACCGGCCGGATGCGCGGCATCCCGCAGAGCGCGTCGATGAAGGTGGTGGAGCGCTTCACGCCCACGAGTCCGACCACCATCGACTACCGGGTGACGATCGATGACCCCAAGGTCTACTCGAAGCCGTGGACGGTGGAACTGCCCCTGAACCGGGACGACACGTACCAGATGTTCGAGTACTCGTGCCAGGAGGGGAACTACGCGATGGCCAACTCCCTGAGCTTCGGCCGGAAGCGTGATCGCGAGGCGGCGGCCGCCACGTCCTCCAGCAAGTAGGGCCCGTCCCGGGGCAACGCCGGGCAACTTAGCCCGAGCCTTCGCCCCCCTGAATTGGGCAAAGACCCGGCGAAGCCGGTCTTGCTAAGATCCGGCCCGCCAGCGTGTTGACACGGACGAGCATCCCGGCGGCGGTGGCGCTATATGTGTGCGCCATGGGGTGGTCGGCGCTTCGCGCCGAGCCACAGGTTCCGGCCACGCCGGCACCCGCGCACGCCTCCGCCGAGGGCGACTCCCGCGGAGTGCTCGCCAAGTACTGCGTCTCCTGCCACAACGATCGCGCAAAAACCGGCGGCCTGTCGCTCGAAGGGCTCGATCCGGCGGACGCCGCCGCCAGCGGCGAGGTTCTCGAGAAGGTCGTTCGCAAGGTGCGCGTGGGCATGATGCCGCCGGCCGGCATGCCGCGCCCGGATCCGGAAGCCAGCCACGCCTTCGTGGCCTCGCTCGAAACCGCCCTCGATCGCGCGGGCAGCACGCATCCCAATCCGGGCCGGCCGATGGTGCACCGGCTCAATCGCGTCGAGTACGCCTACGCCATCAAGGACCTGCTCGATCTCGAGATCGATCCGGTGGCGCTGCTCCCGCCGGACGAGACCGGCTACGGGTTCGACAACATTTCCGATGTTCTCGGCACGTCGCCAGTGCTGCTCGAGCGCTACCTGAATGCCGCCGGCAAGCTGAGCGCGCTGGCGGTCGGCGACCCGGCCATCGTGCCCGGCAACCAGACGTTCATCATCCGGCAGGACCGGTCGCAGGACACGCCGATCGACGGGATGCCGATCGGGACCTCCGGCGGCGGCATGGCCCGGGTGACGCTGCCGCTCGACGGCGACTACGTGATCAACGCCAAGCTGTTTCGCACCAACCTCGGCGCCATGCGGGGGCTGGAGCTGCCGAATCAGCTCGAGTTCAGCGTCGACGGCAGCCGCGTGCTGCTGGTGGATCTGGGCGGCGAGAAAGATCATCTGGCGCACCTGACCAACCCCACGGTGGCCGGCGACGAGATCGACAGCCGTCTCACCGTGCGCGTGCCGCTCAAGGCGGGTCCGCACGTCGTGGCTGTCGGCTGGATTCAGCGCACCGCGGAGCCGCCGTGGAAGCTGCAGCCGTTCACGCGCAGCTCGATCGACACCATCGACATGACGGGCCGCCCGCACGTGGACCGCTTTGCCATCACGGGGCCGTTCAACGCCACCGGCTCTGGCGACACGCCCAGCCGGCGGCGGGTGTTCATGTGCAGACCCTCGGCGTCCGAAGCCGACGAGGCCTGCGCGCGCCGCATCGTGTCCACGCTGGGGCGCCGCGCCTTCCGCGGCCAGATGACCGACGGGGACTTCGGTCGGCTGATGGAGTTCTATCGCCGCGGGCGCGGCGAGCGCGGGTTCGAGGGCGGGATCCAGCTCGCGCTGCAGCGCATGCTGGCCAGCCCCAAGTTCGTCTGGCGTGTCGAGCGCGATCCCGCGGACGCCGCGCCGGGTACCTCCTACCGCCTGAGCGATCTCGAGCTGGCCTCGCGCCTCTCGTTCTTCCTGTGGAGCTCGATTCCCGACGACACGCTCCTCGACGTCGCCAGGCAGGGAAAGCTGCGACAGCCGGGCGGCATCGATCAGCAGGTGCGCCGGATGCTCGCCGATCCGAGGAGCGAGCGCTTCGTCACCAACTTCGCCGGGCAGTGGCTGTACCTGCGGAACCTGAAGAACCAGATTCCGGACTCGGTCGGCTTCCCGAACTTCGACGACAACCTGCGCCAGTCGTTCCTCAAGGAAACCGAGCTCTTCGTCGGCAGCATCGTGCGCGAGAACCGGCCGGTCCTCGAGCTGATGACCGCCGACTACACGTTCCTGAACGAGCGGCTCGCCCGGCACTACGGATACCCCAGCATCTACGGCAGCCAGTTCCGGCGCGTCACGCACCCCAACGACATCCGGCGCGGGCTGCTGGGGCAGGGCAGCATCCTGACGGTGACGTCGCACGCCGACCGCACCTCGCCGGTGGTGCGCGGCAAGTGGATTCTCGACAACCTGCTCGGCGCGCCGCCCCCGCCGCCGCCGGCGGTGGTGCCGCCGCTCAAGGAAGACGACAAGCGGGGAAGCCAGCGCGTGCTCTCGATGCGGGAAAAGATGGAGGCGCATCGCGCCAATCCCACCTGTGCGAGCTGCCACAAGATCATGGACCCCATCGGGCTGGCGCTCGAGAACTTCGACGCCGTGGGCGCCTACCGCGAGCGCGACGGCCAGTCGCTCAGCTCGGCCGGCACCGCCATCGACGCGAAGGGGCAGCTGATGGACGGCTCCAGCGTGGACGGCGTGGTGGCGCTGCGCAAGGCGCTGCTCAAGGATCCCGAGATCTTCGTGGGCGCGCTCACCGAGAAGCTCATGACCTACGCCATGGGGCGCGGCGTCGCCTACTACGACATGCCGACCGTGCGCGGCATCGTGCGCGAGGCGAAGCGCAGCAATTACTCGTTCGGGTCGCTCGTGACCGGCATCGTGCAGAGCGCCGCATTCCAGATGCGGATGAAGAGTACGGAGTCTTAACGATGTTCATCCACAAGTCGTTCATCTCCCGTCGCGCCGTGCTGCGCGGTGTCGGCGCCACGATTGCGCTGCCGTTTCTCGACGCGATGGTGCCCGCGCTCACCGCGCAGGCCCGGACCGCCGCCAACCCGGTGCGCCGTTTCGGCACCGTGTTCGTCGGCCTCGGCGAGCGGCCGAGCCACTGGCGGCCGCCGACCGAAGGGGTGAACTTCGAGTTCAGCCCCATCCTGAAGCCGCTCGAGGGCTTCCGGGACCACGTCACGGTGGTGTCGGATCTGGCGACGCCGATCAACGGGCACGCCCCCACCGCGGCCGCGTGGTCCACGGGCGTGCTGGCCAAGTCGACGATTGCCGAGGACGTGCTGCTGGGCCCCTCGATCGATCAGCTCGTCGCCAAGTCGATCGGGCGCGACACCGTCTTCCCGTCGCTCGAGGTCTGCACCGAGGACGTGACCGGTTATCTGGGCGGTTGCGACCCGGCGTACGCCTGCGCCTACATCAACACGACGTCGTGGGCGAACCCGACGACGCCGCTGCCGATGGAGATCAATCCGCGCACGCTCTTCGAGCGGCTCTTCGGCCGCGCCGGCACGGCGGCGCAGCGGCAGGCGGCGCAGCAGCTCGATCGCAGCATCCTCGACTCGGTGCGCGACGACGTGCGCGAGCTGCAGGCGGGCCTCGGACGCCGCGATCAGGGCCGCCTGAGCGAGTACCTCGACAACGTGCGCGAGATCGAGCAGCGCATCCAGCGCGCCGAGAAGCAGAGCGCCACGTCGGTGGAAGTGCCGAACGCGCCGGTCGGGATTCCGGAGCAGTTTTCGGAGCACATGATGCTGATGTTCGACCTGCTGGCGGTGGCGTGGCAGGCGGACATGACGCGTGTCTTCAGCTACATGCTCAACCGCGACGTCAGCCAGCGCGTGTACCCCGAGATTGCCATCAGCGAACCACACCACGCGATGTCGCACCACGGCAAGGACCAGAGGAAGCTCGACGGCCTGGTCAAGCTCAATACGTGGCAGGTGAGCCTGTTCGCGAAGTTCGTGGACCGTCTGGCCAAGACGCCGGACGGCGACGGCTCGCTCCTCGATCACTCCGTGATCTTCTGGGGCAGCGGCATGAGCGAGAGCGACCTCCACTTCCGCCTCGACGTGCCGACGCTGCTGGTGGGCAAGGGCAACGGGCTCTACAAGGGCAACCGCCACCAGGCGGCCGGCAAGGAGACGCCGATCGGCAACTTCCTCGTGGACGTCGCCCAGAAGTTCGGCGCCGAAGTCGATCGCATGGGGCTCAGCACCGGCCGGTTCGAGGTGATCTGAGGGATGCGCTGCAGGTTCCTGCGGTCGGTTGCGGTCGCGGCCGCGCTGCTGGCGGCCCTGCCGGCGGCGCCGGGCATTGCCGGCCAGAAGAGCGGTGCCGGTCAGAAGAGCGGCGCCGATCCGAATGTGGCGGGTCCCGACGGGACGACGGCGCTGCATCTTGCCGTTCGCGACGGGGACGCGGCGGCGGTGAAGAAGCTCCTTCGAGCCGGTGCCAAGGTCAACGCCACCAACCGCTACGGCGTGACGCCGCTGGCGCTGGCGGCGATGAACGGCGATGCCGAGATGGTCACCGCGCTCGTGGACGCCGGCGCGGACACGAACGCCGTGCGAGCCGAGGGCGAAACCGTGCTCATGACCGCCGCCCGCACCGGCCGCGCGGATGCGGTGAAGGTGTTGATCGCGCGTGGCGCCAAAGTCGACGCCACCGAGCGCACGCTGGGGCAGACGGCGCTCATGTGGGCGGCGTCTGAAAACCACCCCGAGGCCGTGCGGGTCCTGCTCGAGGCGGGCGCCGACGTCAACAAGCGCTCCGCCGCGCTCACCTTCCCGCCGTTCAAGTGGGGTGTCAACGGCATGGTGTCCACCGTGCTGCCGAAAGGCTCGTGGACGCCCTTGATGTACGCGGCGCGCCAGAACGCGGTGGAGGCGGCACGGGCGCTCGTGGCGGGCGGCGCGGACGTCAACGCGACGGATCCCGACGGCGCCACGCCGCTCCTCATCGCGCTCGCCAACGCCCACTACGACATGGCCGACGCGCTGCTCGACCTCAAGGCCGATCCCAATCTGGCCGACGTGTCGGGGCAGGCGCCGCTCTACGCCGCGGTGGAGATGCATACGCTGGCGCCGATGGTGGGCCGGCCGTCGCCCAAGCTGTTCGGCGAGCTCGAGGCGCCCGCCATCGTCACGAAGCTCCTGAAGCTCGGCGCCAACCCGAACGCGCAGCTCAAACGTCCGGCGCTCGGGCGCCACCACGATCTGTCGGGCGACGCCTCGATGGGCGAGGGCACCACGCCGTTGATGCGTGCGGCGCGCACGGGCGACGTCGAGCTGATGCGGATTCTCATGGCCAACGGGGCCAGCCCGTTCGTGCGCCGCCGGGATCTCAGCACCGCGCTGACGATGGCGGCGACCGGCCGCGGCGGCGGTCTGCCCACCGGTCCGAGCACCATCCCTGGCGCGAGCAACCTCGACGCGATCCAGATGCTGCTCAAAGCCGGCGTCGATCCGAACGGGTTCAATCTGAACGGCCAGACGGCGCTCCACATCGCCGCGCAGCGTGGCGCCGATCCGCTGGTGAAGGCGCTGATTGCCGGCGGCGCGCGGCTCGATCTGCAGGACAAGCAGAAGCGCACGCCGCTGGACCTGGCGCTCGGCACCGGGCTGAAGGCGCGCACGCCGGACGAGGAAGTGCCGGTGCGGGAGAGTACGGCCGCGATCCTGAGAGAGGCGATGGCAAAGCCATGACACGAGTCACCATCTCGGTCGTTGCAGGAGCGGTTTTCGTGCTCTGGATTGGCGCTGTGCTTGGCGGCGCGATGCAGGCGCAGGAGAGCGACGTGCCGATCTACGCCGGCGTCTTCTCGGCCGAGCAGGCCGCCAGGGGCAAGCTCGCGTTCGAGGCCAACTGCGCCCGCTGCCACCGCGCCAACCTCGAAGGCACCGAGCGCGGCCCGGCGCTGAAGGGGGAGAACTTCTGGTCGCACTGGGAGAACGAGACGCTGGCGACGTTGTTCGTCAAGGTGCGCGACAACATGCCGCCGAACTTCACCGGCGCCGAGCTCGACCCGCAGACGAAGCTCGACATCGTCACCCACATCCTGACCACCAACGAGTTTCCCTCGGGGCACGGCGAGTTGAAGCCGGATCGCGACGCGCTCGACGAGCTGCAGATCGTCAAGAAGGGCGCCGCCGCCTCGATGCCGAACTTCGCCATCGTGCAGGTGGTGGGATGCCTGGCGAAGGACGCCGGCCGGTGGACCCTCACCCACGCCGGGAAGCCGGTCAAGCAGGCGTCCCCGTTCCCGCCCCGCACGAGCGCGCCGAGCGATCGCCCGCTCGGGAGCGACACGCTGCTGCTGACCAGCGTGCAGGGATTCGGCCCCGACGATCAGGCCGGGCACAAAGTGGAGGCCGTCGGCCTCATCTATCGGGCGCCGAACGACAACCGTCTCGACGTGACCGCGCTGCGGTCGGTGGCCGCGGAGTGCGGGCAGTAATCGCGGCGGCCGCGCTGACCGCGGCCGCGGCCGCGGGGCTGTACGCGCAGGAAAAACGGAGCGTGTGGGACGGCGTCTACTCGGAGGAGCAGGCGGCGCGCGGCAAGGACGAGTACGAATACAACTGCGGCAACTGCCACATCCACGACCTGAGCGGCGATTCGATCAAGGACGTCCCGGCGCTCGCCGGCCCCGACTTCATGGCCAAGTGGGCGGGGAAGAGCGTGAAGGAGCTGCTGGACTACATGGCCACCAACATGCCGCAGGATTCGCGCGGCACGCTCGGCGCCAAGACCTACGCCGACATCGCGGCCTACGTCCTCAAGGTCAACACGTTCCCCGCCGGGGCGGAGGCGCTCGCGGACTCGCCGCGCCTGGCCTCGACGATCGTCGAGCGCGAAAAGGGCGAGAAGTCGAAGTAATGCTGGGGCGCCGCGAGTTCATCGCCGGGTCGTCGATGCTGGCGCTCGCCGCCTCTCTCGAGGCGCAGGTCGAGATCCCGTCCGAGTTCGACACGTCGCTCGAGTCGATCGCCGTGGCCTTCAAGGGCGCCACCGCGATGACGATGGGCTATCTGTCGCAGCCGAAGAACAACGGCCCGCATCCCGGCGTGGTGCTGCTGCACGACGCGGCCGGGCTCACGAACGGCGTGCGCGGCGCGGCGCGCAACGTGGCGACATCCGGCTATGCCGTGGTGGCGCCCGACTTCCTGTCGCCGCAAGGCGGCGCGGCAAGCTTCCGTGGCGTCGACGCCGACGTGCGCAAGGCGGTGGCGGCCATCACGCCGGCCGCGCTGTCGCCGCAGGCGGTCGCCGCGCTCGCCTTCGTCAAGTCGCACGGCGGGTCGGGCGGACGCGGTGTGGCGCTCGTCGGCTTCGGGTGGGGCGCGACGCAAGCGGTGCTGTTTGCCGCCGGGCGCACGGACGTGGCCGCCTGCGTGGCGTTTTCGCCCGATCTGAAGGCCGTGCTGCCCGCGCTGGCCAGGACCTCGGCGCCGGTGCTGGCGATCGTCGCCGGCGACGATCCCGACGCGGCTACGGTGGCGGACAAGATGCGAGGGGCGCACGCCGCGAAAGTGTTCGCCGGGACGGCGCGCGGCTTCCACGATCCCGGTGAGACGAAGCTCTACAAACCGGCCGAGGCCAAGCAGGCGTGGGCGGCGGCGATGGCGCACCTCGACGCGCATGCGAAGAAGGCGCCGGGGAGCGGGGCATGACGTCTCGAACGGTTGTCGTCGGGCTTGCGATCCTCTGGTGCGTCGCCGCAGCCGGCGCGCAGGGGCGCAAGACCGTGTGGGACAAGGTCTACACCGCGGAGCAGGCCGCTGAAGGAAAGGCCACATACGAGGTGCAGTGCGCCGGCTGTCATTCCAAGGATCTGAGCGGGCAGGCCGGCGGCGGGCAGGGGCCGGAGCTGGCGGGCAACGCCTTCACGAAGAAGTGGGACCTGCAGACGCTGAACCAGCTCTACTCCGAGATCAGCACGCGCATGCCGCGCAACCAGCCGCGGTCGCTGACGAGCGCCGAATACCTGTCGCTCGTCGCCTTCATCCTGCAGTCGAACAAGTTCCCCGCGGGCGAGAACGAGCTGACGGCCGACACGGCGATGCTCACGGCGACGTTCATCGCGCGCGAGCCGTCGAAGGCGGCCGCGGCGCCGCAACCGATCACCACCGGCACGCTGGTGCAGGTGGTCGGCTGCCTGCAAGCCGCCGGGAGCGGCTGGACGCTGACGCAGGCGTCGGCGCCGGTGAAGACCGAGAACCCCGACGCATCCTCCGAAGAGCAGCGCGCCAAGATGGCGGCGGCGCCCGCCGGCAGCGTGACGCTGCAGCTGCTCGGACTTTACGCGGCGCCGGACGAGCACAAGGGGCACCGGATGGAGGGGAAGGGGTTCATTGTGAAGGATCCCGCCGGCGATCGCCTGAACGTGGTGTCGCTCGAGCTGGTGGCAACGGCGTGCGGCGGCTAGCCATCATGACCAGTTCTTGTAATTGCGGGGCCGTCGGGCGGCGCCCTACCATGGCCCCCAGATGAGGGCGAAGGCGCTCCTGACCGGCGTGCTGATGGCGGTGGCCGCGCTCGACCTGGCCGCCCGGCCGCAGGCGCAGTCCGCCTCTCGCCGGGTGGAACGCCCCGCCGCGGCGCCAGCCGCGGGCGCAGAAGACGCTGCCCCCAAGTACGCCGCCGTCATCACGCAGTACTGCGCCGGCTGCCACAACGGCCGCGCCAATACGTCCGCCACCGCCTCGGGCGTCGTGTTCGACACCGTCGACCTGCAGAACGTCGCCGGCAAGGCGGCCATGTGGGAGAAGGTGGTGCGCAAGCTGCGCGCCGGCGCCATGCCGCCCGTCGGCATGCCGCACCCCGACGTGCCGACGCAGGCGGCGATGCTGGCCTGGCTCGAGCAGCGGCTCGACGCCGCGGCTGTCACGCCCAATCCGGGCCGCGCGGTCCTGCATCGCCTGAACCGCACCGAGTACCGCAACGCCGTGCGCGATCTGCTGGCGGTCGACACCGGCGACATCGCGTCGCTGCTGCCGCCCGACGATTCGGCCTACGGCTTCGACACGATTGCCGACTTCCTCGGCGTGTCGCAGGTGCTGCTCGAACGCTATCTCTCCGCGGCCGGCCGCATCAGCGCGCTGGCCGTCGGGTCGCTCGACGTGGTGCCGGGGTCCGACACGTATGCAGCCCGTCAGGATCTGTCGCAGGACAAGCACCTCGACGGCATGCCCTTCGGCACGGTCGGCGGGATCAGGACGACGCACACGTTCCCCGTGGACGGCGACTACGTGCTGCAGGCCACGCTGTACCGCACGAACGTCGATCAGACGCGCGGGCTCGAGCACCAGCATCAGCTCGAGATCGCCGTGGACGGCGAGCGCGTGTTCCTGCAGACGATTGGCGGCACGCCTCCCGGCACGCCCGGCGGAGTGGATGAGGCCGCGACCGGCCGCGGCCGCCTGCTGCCCAGGTCCGACGCGGTGGACGCGGGGCTGCAGGTCAGGGTCCACGTCTCGGCGGGCCCGCGCGACGTGACCGCAGCCTTCCTGCAGCGGTCGCGCGCGGCCGATGCGCGCAAGCTGCAGCCCTACCGCAGTTCCTTCGACACCTACGATGCCACCGGCTATCCACACATCCGGACGCTGGTCGTGAAGGGCCCCTTCAGCGTGGACGCGCCGGGCAGCACGCCCAGCCGCGCGCGCATCTTCTCGTGCCGCCCGGCGTCGCCCGCGCAGGAAGAGCCGTGCGCGCGGCAGATCCTCACCTCGCTCGTGCGCCGTGCCTATCGCCAGCCGGCCTCGGCGCAGGACGTCACCCGGGCGATGGAGTTCTACAAGACCGGACGCGCCGCCGGCGGCTTCGAGCCGGGGATCCAGCTGGCGCTGCAGCGCATCCTGGCGAGCCCCAAGTTCGTGCTGCGCGTCGAGCGCGATCCGGCCGGCGTCGCGCCTGGCGCCGTCTATCGCATCAGCGACGTCGAGCTCGCCTCGCGCCTGTCGTTCTTCTTGTGGAGCAGCATCCCAGACGACGAGCTGCTGACGCTTGCCGCCTCGAAGCGGCTGCACGATCCGCAGGTGCTCGAGCAGCAGGTGCGGCGGATGCTGCGCGACGAGCGCTCGCGGTCGCTCGTGGACAACTTCGCGGCCCAGTGGCTGCAGCTGCGCAACCTGCAGCGCGTGACGCCGGACAACGATCGCTTCCCGGAGTTCGACGACAACCTGCGCCAGGCCTTCCGCCGCGAGGTGGAGCTGCTGTTCGACAGCGTCATGCGCGAAGACCGCAGTGTGCTGGAGCTGCTGACGGCGGACTACACGTTCGTGGACGAGCGGCTGGCCCGGCACTACGGGATCGCAGGCGTCTACGGCAGCCAGTTCCGCCGCGTGGCGCTGACCGACGAGGCGCGCAAGGGGCTGCTCGGCAAGGGCGCCATCCTGGCGCTGACCTCCAACGCCGACCGCACGTCGCCGGTTGTGCGCGGCAAGTGGATTCTGGACAATCTGCAGGGGATGCCGCCGCCCGCGCCACCGGCCGTCGTGCCGCCGCTCTCGGACTCGGCGGGGACCGAGCCGAAGTCGATGCGCGCCCAGATGGCGCAGCACCGGGCCAACGCGGTGTGCGCGAGCTGCCACAAGCTGATGGATCCGATCGGGTTCGCGCTCGAGAACTTCGACGCCATCGGCCGCTGGCGCGTGGCCGACGCGGCCGGTCCGATCGACGCCACCGGCGACCTGCTCGACGGTACGCACGTGGACGGCGTGGTGCAGCTCCGCCAGGCGCTGCTGAAGCGGCCTGACGTGTTCGTGGGCACGATGACCGAGAAGCTGATGACGTATGCGCTCGAGCGCGGCGTCGAAGCCACCGACATGCCGAGCGTGCGGCAGATCGTCCGGGACGGCGCGCGGCGGAACTACACGTTCTCGGGGCTGGTCCTGGGCATCGTGAAGAGCCCGGCGTTCCAGATGCGGGTGAAGGCCGGAGTCGCCGACTCCGTGCTGCGGACGGCGCAACGATAGACGAGCGGAGACACCATGCAGATTCGCAGGATGCACTTGCCGCGCAGGACGTTTCTTCGAGGTCTCGGCACCGCCGTCGCGCTGCCGTTCCTCGATGCGATGGTGCCGTCCTTCACCGCGCTCGCCAAGACGGCGGCCACGCCGCAGAAGCGCTTCGGTGCGGTCTACATTCCGCACGGCGCCATCATGGAGCGCTACACGCCGGCCAAAGTGGGGACGGGGTTCGATTTCACGCCGATCCTCAAGCCGCTGCAGCCGTTCAAGGACAACCTGGTGGTGGTGAGCAACCTCGATCGGCCGGGGATCGACGACAGCCACGCCACGGCGTCGGCCGCGTGGCTGAGCGGGGCGATTGCCAAGAAGACCGAAGGGCAGGACTTCCATCTCGGACAGACGGTCGATCAGGTCCTGGCCCGGCAGATCGGCGGCGACACGCCGTTCCCGTCGTTGGAAGTCGCCACCGAAAACCTCGACGGCTACGTCGGCGGCTGCAGCCCCGGCTACGCCTGCGCCTACATGAACACGATCTCCTGGTCGTCCGAGACGACGCCGGTGCCGATGGAGATCAACCCGCGCGTCGTGTTCGAGCGGCTGTTCGGACGCCCCGGCACCCACGACCAGCGCGTGGCCCGGGCCAAACAGGACGCCAGCATCCTGGACTCGGTGACTGAAGATCTGGGCGATCTGCAGAGCGGCCTCGGCCCGCGCGACAAGGCGCGGCTCGACGAGTATCTCGACAACATCCGCGAGATCGAGCAGCGCATCCAGAAGACCGAGGCGCGCAACAGCGCGGACGCGAGCATCGCGCTCGACGCGCCGATTGGCGTGCCCGAGTCGTACCAGGAGCACGTCGGGCTGATGTTCGATCTGATGGCCGTGGCGTGGCAGGCGGATCTGACCCGCGTGGCCACGTTCATGATGGCCCGCGAAGCCAGCATGAAGACGTATCCGGAGATCGGCATCACGGAGCCGCACCACACCATCTCGCATCACCGGGAGAAGCCGGACGTGAAGGTGGCGCACGCCACGCTCAACGCCTACCACATGTCGCTCTTCGCCAAGTTCGTGGGCAAGCTGCAGGCGACCCCGGACGGCGACGGCACGCTGCTCGATCACTCGCTGGTGTTCTACGGCAGCGGCATGAGCAACGCCAACGTGCACGGCCCGTATCCGCTGCCGCTCGTCGCGGTCAGCGGCTGGCAGGGCAAGGGCTATCGCCACATCGTGACGAAGGAGCACACGCCGCTCGGCAACCTGTGGGTCGGGGTGGGGGACATGTTCGGCCTTCCCGATCACGTGTACGGCGAGAGTACCGGCCGTGTCACCCTGGTGTAGTTTTCGTAGAGGCGCACCTTCAGGTGCGCCTGCAGTGGCGTTGGTCCTTGCGCTCGCCGCGGCGGGACCCGTTCATGCCGAGTCCGCGCTGGTGTCGGCGATCAAGAAGCAGGATCGCCGTGCCGCGCTGGCGCTCATCCGCCAGCACGCGCTGGTCAAGCAGGCCGAGCCCGACGGGACCACGCCGCTGCACTGGGCGGTGGAAGCGGGAGACCTCGAGCTGGTGACCGCGCTTCTGCGTGCCGGGGCCACCAACGCCGCGAACCGCTACGGCACGACACCGCTCGAACTGGCGGCGGAGAACGGCGACCCGAAGGTGGTGGACGCGCTGTTGCAGGCCGGCGCCGACGCCAAGGCCGCCTCGCCGGAGGGCGAGACGGTGCTGATGACGGCGTCGCGCACCGGCAACCTCGAGACGATGCGGCTGCTGCTGGCCCGCGGCGCCGACCCCAACGCACAGGAGCGCTGGTTCGGCGAGACGGCGCTGATCTGGGCAGCGTCGCAGAACCACGCCGACGCGGTGCGGATGCTGCTCGAGGCCGGGGCCAAGGCCGATCTCGCTGGCAAGAAGATGGACTTCGCCCGCAAGGTGGGCGGCCAGACGACACTGCCGGTCGGCTCGATGACGCCGCTGATGTACGCGGTGCGGTCAGGCGCGCTCGAGGCGGCGCAGGCGCTGGTGAACGGCGGGGCCAAACTCGACGCGCAGGATCCCGACGGCACCACCGCGACGATTCTGGCGATCATCAACGGCCACTACGACGTCGCGGCCATGCTGGTCGAGAAAGGCGCCAACCCCAACATCGCGGACTCCGCCGGCATGGCGGCCTTGTATGCGGCGGTGGACATGCACACGCTGCCGTTCATGCACGGCCGGCCGTATCCGAAACCTTCCGGCAAGCTGGGGGTCGAGGACATGGTGAACGTGCTGCTGGCGCACGGTGCCGACCTCAACCAGAAGCTGAAGTCGCCGTTGCTGCGGCGGCACAACAGCACCAGCACCCAGAGCCTGGGGGAGGGGACGACGCCGCTCCTGCGGGCGGCCGCCTCGGGCGACGTGGCGCTGATGCACGTACTGCTGAAAGCGGGCGCGGATCCGGCGGCGAAGCAGAAGAACGGCACCACGATGCTGATGCTGGCGTCGGGCTTCGGCCGCCGCGGCGATCACAACGCCGACGCGCTGGAGTACGAGAAGGGCACGCCCGCGGAGCTGCTGGCCGCCGTCAAGGTGTGCGTCGAAGAGCTGCACCTCGACCCGAACATCGCCAACGACCAGGGAGACACCGCGCTGCACGTGGCGCACAGCGGCGACATCGTGAAGTATCTCGCCACTCACGGCGCGCGGCTCGACGCCAAGAACAAGCGTGCGCAGACGCCGCTCACGATCGCGCTCTCGCGCACCGATCGCAGCAACCGTCAGCTGCGGCCGGACGTCGTGGCCGTGCTCAAGGATCTCGGGGCGCCCGGCGAGCCGCCGAAGCCGGTCGATCCCAAAGCCGCTGCAGCCTCGAGCGCTGTCCAGTAGTTCTCTTCGTCGCTCACCTCCTGAGCGTCAGTCGGGTGTGGGCCGCTGGACGGCATCGACGACCACCACGTCGAAAGGGGCGCGCCCCGGTTCGAGACGCAGGCCGAGTTGCTCCTGGAGGGCGCCGAAGATCGACGGACCGTCGTCCGGCGGCGCGGGCGCGCCCGCGGCCGGAGCGACCGGACCGTTCGTCCACTGAAGATCAAAGTCGAACGCGCCGGTCAGTCCGGTACGATCGGCAACCGGCCGTCCGGTCAGGGCCTGCAGGACGTTCGAGAGTTCCTGCATCGTTTGAGCACCGGCGGTGATGAAGCGCCGCGTCGTCAGCATCCGGCACACCGGCCTCCTGCCGCCGGGCGCCACAGGGCTCGGACTTCCGGCTCCATCACGCGGGCGACCTTCGGCGATCCACTGCTCGCAGTCGATCGTCGATCGCACGAGCTGCGGGCCCAGCCGGTCCTTTCGCGCCACGATCAGCGTGTAGATTGGGATGTCTCGCCGCTCCCGGTGCGTCTTCAGGCCGAATCGATCGGCAAGCAGCGTTCTCAGCATCGCCCGCCTGTCGTCCTCGCTGCGAGGTGGATCGGGCGAATAGGTGGCGCTGATGTCGAAGCGCGCTGAGTCGGCCCACTCGGGCGCGCCGATCAGCTGATGATCCCGGACGTCGAAAGCGTAGTGGAGGATGAAGCGCAGGGGTGTGTTGGCGATGCGGAGGCGGGTTGGCGTCGGCGGCATGATGCCCCACTGCCCATCATCGTTTGCCGACGTGTTCTGCTTCACCGAGGCCACGTCGAACGAAGGCCGAGGTGCCTGTGCCGCCGGCGCAAGCGAGACGACCGCCACAATCGCGCAGACTGAAGCCACAGTCCTCGTGGACTGAAGCCTGAAGCCCGACGCCGGAAGCCTACGGCTTGAAATACTTCCGCTCCTTGATGCGCCAACCCTGCGGCGTCTTCGTGTAGACGTCCTCGTAGTGGCCGCCGTTGTTCCGCAGATAGGCCACGCCGTGGACGCCGTCCTTGTCGACGGTGATCTTCAGCCCTGAGGTGCGGAACGGCAGGCCCGGCTTGCCGGTGCCGCGGGGGAAGAGGGCGCTGTTGTATTCACCGAACAGGTCCTCGTAGTAGCCGTGGTCGTCGCCGGCCAGCGCACGGATCTCGATGAAGTCCTGGGTGTTGAGCCCGGCGGCCAGCTCGTTGTCGGCGATGACGGTGCGCGACTTGAACTTCCACCCCCTGGGCGTCTTCACGTAGACGTCGTCGTAGTAGCCGCCGCCGCGGCTGTTGATGATCTTCGCCTTCGCGCCCTCGGGCGCAGCCTCGATGACCGGAGTGGGGAAGCGCGACGCGGCTTCGCCGGCCACTGGCGTCGGGTTGCGCGGCGCTGGTTCGGCCGACGGCTTGCCGGTGTCGGGCTTGCAGCGGTCGTAGCCGACGACCATCTCCATGAGCGCCCGGCGCTCGCGCACCTCGCCGCGTGGGGCGCTGGCGAAGTAGCCGCCCGGCGTGGCGAAGAGATCGGCGTACGCCTCGCCTTTACACGCGAACAGCGTGTCGCGGTACGTAGACCACAGCGCCGAAATCTCGGCCTTGTCCTTGTCGGTGAGCGGTCCCGGCGTCATCACCGTTTGTGCCTGCGCCACAGAGGCGCCGAGCGCCAGCGCGACGGCGAATACGGCCAGGCGGGGCGGGAGCCCCGCCCTTTGAACAGCGTTCATCGGGGCACCCCCGCGGCATAGAGCTCGACGCCCGAGAAGTTGGCCGAGCCGGCGATGCCGTGGCCGCCGCCGGGTGCCAGCGTCACCAGGCCGACTTCGTCTACGCGCCTCAGATCCGGCTTCTCGACCTCGGTGCCGACGATGACCTTCTGGGGATCGAGCTTGTACCAGCGCATGCCCATGAAGCTCACCTCCACGGCGTAGAACTCGTCGGCGGTGTTGATGGCGCGGTTGCCGACGATGAGCGACCCGTCAGCCAGCTTCACCGCCGGGTAGAGCGTGTGGATGGCGTTGGTGCGCACCATCCAGCGCAGGCGCGCCAGGCCGGTCAGGTCCACGTAGTTCCGCTTGTCGCGCAGCAGAATCGCGGTGGGCGACGAGGTGAGGCCGGTCCACAGATCGACGCGCCCTTCGTGCCGCGCCGCGCGGACCACCTTCGAGTCCGTTCCGTAGACCTTCAGCTCGAGATTGGGGTTCGACACCACGCCAAACTGGATGCGCTGGTTCTCGTCGGTGCGTTCACCGCTGACGGGCGGCTCACGCCACTCCTCTTTGTAGAGCAGCGCCGGTCGCGTGGCCGGCGGGGCGGGGGCGGCGGCCTGAGCCGCGGACGCCGTGTTGGCCGGCGGCGCCTCGCGCGGCGCGCAGCCGTCGCACGGTTCGAAGAGCGAGACGAAGAAGTTGCTGGGATCGATGACCAGCGCCCCGAGGAAGTTGGGCGGAATCGGCGTGGCCTTGCCGCCCACCGTGGCGATGGTGAGGCCGGCCTTCTTCGCCGCCTCGACCAACGCGTCGATGCCCTGCGTGCGGAACTGCAGCCGCGTGGCGCCGCGGTCCTGGATCCGCATCTTCAGCGGCGTGCGCTCCACGCCCTTGTACTCGACGAACTCCAGCCACAGCTGCGAGTCGCGCGCCTTGGCGCGCGCCCAGCGGAACTCAGCGTCCTTCAGGGCGGTCAGCGCGCGCGTCGGCTTGTCGGGGGAGAACGCCGTCTTCTCGCCCTCCACTGTGAAGCCGAACACGTCGCGATACACCTGCGTGGTGCGCGGAAGGTCCGCCACGGTGACCATCGCGGTGATGTCCACGATGTTGTGCTTCGGGGCGTTGGCGGGAATCGACGCCGGTTGCCGCAGTTCGAGGAAGCGATTGTCCACGTCGCGGACGATCACCGCGCGGGTGCCGTCGTCGAGGGTGACGGGCGCGCCGCCGGTGGTCACGACGGGATAGCCCGCCTTCTTCACCCGCGCCAGCGTGGTGTTCAGATCGCGGACCTTCAAGACGATGGTGACGTTGCCGGGATCCTGGATGCGCAGCGACACCGTCTTGAACGGCACCTGCTGGATTTCCATCGCCTCGATGCCGGTGCGGATGCCCGGCACGCGCGCCGACTGATGGCGCTCTTTGGCGCCCCCGATGTCGAAGAAGTTGCCCAGCCGCGGATTGGGGTTGTTGTACGGCCGCGCGCCCGAGGCGGGGATCGGCGGCACTTCCATGTCGAACACGTCGTGGTAGAAGGCGAGCGACCGGTCCATGTTCTCGACGAACGGCGTCAGCGCGCCGGTGTCGATCACGAGTCCCTTCGGCCCCGCCGGCGCCTGTCCACTCACCACGGCTGCCGCCAGAACCCACACTGCGATTGCTTTGAAACGCACCATGCCTCTCCTCTCGACAGGCGACATCATGCGCCGATCCTGGAGATCCCGCGTTCACCAAACTTGGGTACGAACATTTCGCGAATACGGGACTCATAATACGCGCGTGCGAAACCTGCCGTTCGTCCTGTCGGCGGCGCTCGTCGCCGCGCTCGCCGGTCCGGCTTCTGCGCAGACCCGATCGCCCGTCGGCACATGCGAGGGGCTCGGTGGCCAGATGGTTCGAGCCGAAGGCGATCTGCCCGCGTACTGCCGCGTGGGCGGCTCGACACGCGTCGTGAACTCGGACGTGAAGTTCGAGGTGTGGCTGCCGGCGGAGCGGTGGACCGGCGACGTCATGCCGGCCGGCAGCAGCTTCTGGGGCGGCCCGCTGCCGCTGGCGCGCATGCGCGAGATCCTGCGGACCGGCGCGGTGACGGTGGGAACCGATCTGGGCATCGAGGGCTTCACCGGACCCAGCTTCGTGCTCACGCAGCCGGGCAAGCTCGAGAACCTCAAGATGGAGCCGCTCCACGTAGTGGTGGCACGCGCGCGGATGCTGGCGGCGTCCTTCTATGGGCCCGGCCCGACGTTCTCGGTGATGAACGAATGCGGCGGCGGCGGTTCGCGCGACGTGCTGGCGATGGTGCAGCGCTTCCCGGAGGATCTCGACGCGGCCGTGGCCGTCAACTTCACCAACTACGGTACCCGTCACGGCGTGTCGCAGATGTGGCTGTACGACGCCACGCACCGCTCGCCCGAGGCGCTCCTGCCGGTGAGCAAGCTGCCGATGCTGCACCAGGCCGTGCTCGACGCCTGCGACAACAATGACGGCGTGAGAGATCGGGTGATCGAAAACCCGAAGGCGTGTCACTTCGAGCCGTCGGCGCTGCTGTGCAAAGGGGGCGACAACGCCAGCTGCCTCACGCGGGGGCAGGTGGCGGCGGTCGAGCGCATGTACGAGACGCCCCGGCACGAGCGCACGGGCGAAGCGATCTACGGGCCGATGGAGAAGGGAAGCGAGCTGGGGTGGGGCGACATGATCGGCGCGAACGAGCCGTACCGCTATGCGCTCGCGTACTACCGGAACATGATCTTCCGGGATCCCACCTGGACCTACGACAAGCAGCGCCCGAACTTCGGCGCCGACATCGACCGCTCCGAGAGCGCCGCCAACGTCGCGATCAATCACACGAATCCCGACCTCCGCGCGTTCGTGAAGCGGGGCGGCAAGCTCCTGCTCGTCGGCGGCTGGAAGGACGACCTGCCGCCGCAGAACGTCGTGAGCTACTACGAGAACGTGGTCAAGACGATGGGCGACGGCGTGCGCGACTCGGTGCGGCTGTTCATGGTGCCGGGCATGCACCACTGCTTCGGCGGCACCTACCCGGGCGCCTACAAGGTGGACTTCGATCCGGTGCAGGCGGTGCGGCAGTGGAAGACGACCGGCAAGGCGCCGGACCAGATCGTGGTCGACACGTCCGGCGACGGCTGGCCCACCCGCAAGCGGCTCGTGTGCGCGTATCCGAAGGTGTCGGCCTACAAGGGGCGCGGCGACGTCGGGGATCCCTCGAACTTCACCTGCCGGGTGCCGACGCCGGTGCGCGAAGCTGCGCCCAAATAGACAACGCGAAGGTTTCGAGCATCGCGTTGAACTTCTCGGCCTGATCCACGAAGAGGGCGTGCCCCGCGCCCTCCACGTATTCGATGCGCGCCGAGGGCACGGCGGCCTTCAGCGCGTCGCCCTGCGGCTTCTTCGACGGCACACCCACGAAGAGCACGGGCTTGTCGATCTTGCGGAAGAGCGGCCGCATGTCCGTGTCGGCGCCGAACGCGTTGGCGAACATCAGCATCGCCGCCGCGTCGGTGGGTGTCTTGAGCGACATCTGCGTGATGCGGTCGAGATAGGCGTCCGTCTGCGGCTGCACGTACATGCTCTTGACGAAGTCGCGCGTGAACGGCGTTCGGTCGGCCTGCATGCGCCGCAGGTTCTCGAGCGCCGGCTCGAGCGCGCCCTGCGGCCACAGGTTGCCCTCGACGAACGCCAGCGCCGCGATTCGCCCGGTGCCGGCGGCCGCGACGTAGGTGATCACCTCGCGTACACCCATGGACCAGCCGACCAGGACGACGTCCGTCAGGTTGAGATGCTCGATCAGCTCGCCGATGTCGCGGCCGCGGCGCCCGAGATAGAGCCCTTCGCCGGTCATCTCCGACGCGCCCTGCGCGCGCGGATCGAGCGTCACCGTGCGGTAGCGCGGCGAGAACGCGCGGAGCTGCGGCTCCCAGATCTCGCCGCTCATCGTCCATCCCGGAATGAACACGAGGGTGCGGCCGCGCCCGGTGTCGGTGAAGTGCAGCCGCACGCCGTCGCTCGTGGTGAAGAACCCGGGCGGCGACGGCATCGTCACCGTGCGGCTCTTGAAGCGCCAGCCTTGCGCCGTCTTCACGTAGACGTCGTCGTAGCGCCCGTCGGCTCCGATCGGCGCGGAGCCTCGCGCACCTTCGGCGGCCGGTTGAATCGTGACGGCCGGCGCCTGGCGAGGCGCGGCCGCCTGGCGCTTCCGGCCATCGAGGCAGAACTCCTCGGTCCGCACCAGCTGCATCAGCTGGTCGCGCCCGCGAAGCGTGGCGCGCGGTCCGTACATCTCGCGATGCTTCGCCCCGCGAAAATCATCGCTCGTGAACGTGCCATCGGCCGTAAAGAGGCTGGCGTACTCGTCGGCCGCGCAGCTCGAAAGCGCGTCGGCGTAGCGTGCGACGAGCGCGCGGATCTCGGCGCGATCCTTCTCGCCAAGGCCGGATTGGGCACGCACGGCTGCGGCCGGGAGCAGGACGCCGAGCGCAATCACGGTTGAAAGCATGGTTCGGAGGGTCATGTGGCAGGCCTCGGCGCGGACTATAGCAAAGCCGATCGAGTCACCTAAACGGGTGGGGGACAACCGATCACCCACCCAAACAGGGGAGAGCGTGCCGGGCGGCAAATCCCTACAATGACTCCGCTTTTGGCTGAGGCAGTTCGAGGAGGCAGAGTATGAGTCGAGCGACCAGGTTCGTCGTAATCGTTCTCGCATGTGCCGTGCTGCTGCCAGGCCTGGCATTTGCGCAGGCCTCCATTACCGGCGCCGTGAAAGACGGCACCGGTGCGTTCCTTCCAGGCGTCAGCGTCGAGGCCTCGAGCCCGGCGCTGATCGAAAAGGTTCGGACTGTCATCACCGACGGCTCCGGTCAGTACCGCATCGTCGACCTGCGGCCCGGCAGCTACTCGGTGACGTTCACGCTCCCAGGATTCAACACGTTCAAGCGCGACGGCGTCGAGCTCACGGGCTCGTTCACCGCCACCGTCGATGCCGAGCTCAAGCTCGGTTCCGTGCAGGAGACGATCACGGTGTCGGGGCAGGCGTCCGTCGTGGACGTGCAGAGCAGCTCGCTGCAGCGGGTGCTGAGCAAGGAGATCATCGACGCGATTCCCGCCGGTCGCGGTCAAACGGCGCTCGCCGTGCTGATTCCCGGCATGGTCGCGGGCGGACAGGACGTCGGCGGCCAGAACAACCAGACGCTGAGCGCGATCTCCATCCACGGCGGTCGCGGCACGGATCAGCGGCAGAGCGTGGACGGGCTGACGCTGCGGAACGTGGCCGGCCAGGGCAACTCGACCAACACGGTCGTCGACGTCGGCTCGAGCCAGGAGATGACGATCGATTACGCCGCCGGCAACGCGGAAGCGATCACCGGTGGGGTGCTCTTCAACTTCATTCCGAAGGAAGGCGGCAACCGGTTCTCGGGCTCGTTCTTCGGCATGCAGACCAACTCGAGCTTCCAGAACAGCAACTACACGACCGAGCTGGCGAACCAGGGGCTGCGCGCGCCCAACCGGCTGAAGAACCTGTTCGATTACAACGGGTCGGCCGGCGGCCCCATTGCCAGGGACAAGCTGTGGTTCTACTCGAGCGCGCGCTTCCAGCGCAGCGAGGGCTACATCTCACAGCTCTGGGAGAACAAGAACGCCGGCGACCTCACCAAGTGGCTCTATGAAGCCGATCTGAACAATCAGACCGCCACCTTCCTGAAGAGCAACACGGCCAATACGCGCGTGACGTGGCAGGCGTCGCCCCGCAACAAGTTCAACGTCTACATCGACAACAGCTGGCGCTACTGGCTGGCAGCGCTGAGCGGCGTCTCCTCCGAGTCGGAGCAGAAGTACGACTTTCCGAGACTGTGGACCGTGACCGCCGGCTACTCGTCGCCGATCAGCAACAAGATGCTCCTCGACGTTCGCGGCGGCATCCACGCCGAAGACATCTTCAATTTCTACGACGACAACCCGGCGGGCCCGTATCGCAACCTGGTCGGCGTGGTCGAGCAGAATCAGGTGATCCCGGGTATCGGATCCATCGGCACCCTGCGCTACCGGGGGAGGTCGAACACCAACGACACGGGCATCGCGGCCAACGATCAGGTGTTGGACGACACGAAAGAGATCAAGGGCACGCTGTCGTACATCACCGGCAGCCACGCGCTCAGGTTCGGCTTCAGCGATTTCTGGGGCATGCAGACCTACAACTCTCCGGAATTGAACAACGCCTACAACATCCGCATGCTCAACGGCATCCCGAACCAGATCACCGAGCGCCAGAACCAGTACATGGGGATCCGGGGCGGCGTGGCCGCCGAAATGGCGGGGTTCGTCCAGGACCGGTGGACGGTCAACCGGCTCACGGTCAACGCCGGCCTGCGGTACGAGTACGCCCACACCACCTGGGACGAATACACATTCGGTCCCGGGCCGCTCGTGCCGAACCGGAACTTCACCATTCCGAAGAGCGACTTCTACAAGTACAAGGACTTCATGCCGCGGGTGGGCGGCGCCTACGACGTGTTCGGCAACGGGAAGACGGCCCTCAAGGTCAACATCGGCAAGTACGGGATTGCGCTCGACCCGACCCAGGGGGTCCCGGCCCGCGACCGGATCGTTGGCCGCGTCACGCGCTCGTGGACCGACACCGACCTCGACTTCGTGCCGGACTGCGACCTGGTCAACCCGCTGGCGCAGAGCCCGGCCACCACCGGAAGCATCGACACCTGCGGGCAGATCTCCGATCTCCGCTTCGGCACCGCGATTCCAAGCCAGGCCTACGACCCGGCCGCCCTCACCGGGTGGAACGCCAGGCCGAACAACTGGGAGTTCTCCGCCAGCGTGCAGCAGGAACTCCTGAAGGGTCTTGGCGTGGATGTCGGCTACTTCCGCCGCGCCTACGGCAACTTCCAGGTCACGCAGAACCGCGCCGTGACCGCGAGCGAGTTCAACGCGTACAGCATTCCCGTGCCGGTGGATGCCCGGCTGCCGAACAGTGGCGGCACGCTCGGCGGCCTGTTCAACGTCATTCCGACCAAGTTCGGCCAGGTGGACAACTACGTGACCAGGGCCGACGACTTCGGCGGGCAGAGCGAGGTGTTCAACGGCGTCGACATCAACGCCAACGCGCGGCTCCACAACATCGTGTTCCGAGGCGGCATCAGCACCGGCAAGGTCACGCAGGACACGTGCGCCATCGTGAAGACGCATCCGGAAGTGACGGTCACCACGACGATCGGCACGGTGCAGAGCGCCGACCAGTGCCACGTCGTCACGCCGTTCCTCACCCAGGCCAAGCTCCTCACCACCTACAACGTGCCGAAGGTCGACGTGGGCATTGCCGCCACGTTCCAGAGCCTGGCGGGTCCGCTGATCGCGGCCAACTACATCGCGACCAACGCCGTCATCCAGCCGTCGCTCGGGCGGGTGCTGTCGGGTGGCGCCGCCAACGCGACGATCAACCTGGTGACGCCGGGCTCGATGTACGGCGAGCGCTTGAACGAGCTCGACATGCGGTTCACCAAGGAGTTCAAGTACGGACGCAACGTGCTCCGGGCGAACTTCGACATCTACAACGTGACCAACGGCAACCCGGTGCGTGGCGTCAACGCGGCCTACGCGTCGTGGCTCGTGCCGACGGCGATTCTCGATCCACGGCTCTTCAAGATCAGCGCTCAGATAGACTTCTGACCCGCATGCGGGGAGCCGTCCTCGGGGTGATGTTGACCGCCGCCGTCATGATGCCGGCGGCGGCCGGTTTCGGTCAGTGGCTCAAGCTTCCGACGGAGGGCGTGCCGCGCAATCGCGACGGCACGCCCAACCTCAAGGCGCCCGCGCCCCGGCTGCCGGACGGCAAGCCGGACTTCTCCGGCATCTGGCACGCGGGCAACCGCAACCCCTGCAAACCGGGCAGCGGCGACTTCATCGTGTGTGAGAGTGAGATCGGCGGCTCGCGCATGGCGATCGATCTCGGCGTCGATCTCCCCGGCGGGCTGCCGTATCAGCCGTGGGCGGCGGCGCTCACGAAGAAGCGTGCCGCCGACGACAGCCGCGACGACCCCCACGTGCGCTGCCTGCCCGACAACCCGCCGCGCCACTGGACGCTGCCGCACCTGTCTCGCGCCATCCACACGCCGACGCTGCTGGCGTTGCTCTACGAAGTCAACGCGATGTACCGGCAGATCCACATCGACGGGCGCCCGCTGCCGGCCGACATGAACCCGAGCTGGATGGGGTATTCGACGGCGCGGTGGGAAGGGGACACGCTGGTCGTCCGCACCGAAGGCTTTCGCGACGACCTGTGGATCGACATGCACGGCAGCCCGATGGGCAGCGCCGCCAAAATGACCGAGCGCATCACGCGGCCGAACTTCGGCACGCTGAACGTCGACCTCACGATCGACGACCCGAAGACCTACACGAAGCCGTTCACCGTGAAGCTGACACAGCTGATCGAGCTCGACACGGAGCTGGTGGACGAGATCTGCGCCGAAGGCGAGCAGTCCTACGAGCGGATGATCCGGTCGCGCGGCAAGTAAGACCTCAGAGGGACCAACATGCGGGGCGTTGTACTCGGGTGTGTCGCGGCGGCGGTGCTGGCGATGCCGGCGATCGGCGTCGGTCAATGGCTGAAGATTCCCACGCACGGGGTGCCGCGCAATCCAGACGGCACGCCGAACCTGAAGGCGCCCGCCCCGCGGCTGTCTGACGGCAAGCCTGACTTCTCGGGCATCTGGCACGCCGGAAACCGGCGTCCGTGTGTGCCGGGCACCGGGGACTTCATCGTCTGCGAGAGCGAGATCGGCGCGTCGCGACTGTCGCGAGAGCTCGGGGCCGACACGCCCGGCGGCCTGCCGTATCAGCCGTGGGCGAAGGCGCTCTACGAGAAGCGGAAGGCAGACGATGCCCGCGACGACCCGCACGTGCGCTGCCTGCCCGACAATCCGCCGCGGCACTGGAACCTGCCGCATCTGAGCCGGCTCATTCACACGCCGAAGCTGCTGGCGATTCTGTACGAAGTGAACGCGATGTACCGGCAGATCCACATCGACGGCCGGCCGCTGCCCGCCGACATGAACCCGAGCTGGATGGGGTACTCCACCGCGCGGTGGGAGGGCGACACGCTCGTGGTGCGCACCGAAGGGTTCCGCGACGAGATGTGGATCGACGGCACCGGCAGCCCCATGGGCAGCGCGGCGAAGATGGTGGAGCGGATCGCGCGGCCGAACTACGGCACGCTCGAGATCGACGTGACCATCGACGATCCCAAGACCTACACCAGGCCGTTCACGGTGAAGCTGACGCAGCTCATCGAGCTCAACACCGAGCTGGTGGACGAGTTCTGCCTGGAAGGCGAGCAGTCGTACGAGCGCATGATCCGCTCGCGCGGCAAATAGCGCGCGTCAGCGGATCGTGCGCGCCATTCGGAAGCCCAGGTTGTCGCGCCGGTTCGTCGGCAGGCTCGTCACGGGCCCGCGAGAGGCGGATCGCGCAAAGGCGGCACCATACGGGAACGCGCCACCGCGACGTGTGCGCGCGTCGCGATCAAATACCCGTAACACGGGATCTTCGCGATCCTCCACGACGTCCATCACCTGGAATCGCTCGACGCGATCCTGGGTCCACTCCCACACGTTGCCGTACACGTCGAACAGGCCAAGCGGATTCGGCTCGAGCGAGCCCACGCGCGCCGTGTGCTGTGGGTCGGCCGGATCGACCGGATCGTCCTTGCCGCGCGGCGGATGCCGCGCGAAGACGGCGTAGTCGCCCAGGCGATCGTCGGACTCGCCGAAGAACCGCGACGTGGACGTGCCCGCCCGCGCGGCGTACTCCCACTCGGGTTCGGTCGGCAATCGGTAGCCGCGCCGGCGCAGATAGTCCGCCGGCATCTCGAAGCCGTCGCGCAGCACGCCGGCAGGGTAGGCCCACTCGGTTGTCGGGAGGCCCTCGCGCGCGCTCAGCCAGTTGCAGTACATCGCGGCCTCGTACCACGTCATCGCGATCGCCGGACCGTCGTCGTCCGGACTGAACCGGCTGAGCACCTGCGCCATGCGGTCGGGAGCGCCGTCGAAGCCGTAGCCGCTCTTGACCTGCGGATTGGCCTCGAGGAAGCGGCGGAACTGCGCCACCGTGACCTCGGTCGTGGAGATGGCGAACGAGCGCGGAATCGTGACGGTGTGCTGCGGCTCCGCCGCCGAGTCCGGAGCCGGAACGCGGCCGATCTCGTTGGCCGGCGAGCCCATCCGCACTGACACCGCGCCTTTCACGACCACCATCGTGTGGCCGTTCGGAGCCGTCGACTGTGCCGCGAGGCTGGCAGTCAGCGCGAGGACGGTCGCCAGTAGCGGCGTGCGCATGGCACCTGCTTAGACGCGGCGACGCCTACTGTGGTTGTGCGAGCCAGGCGGCGGGTTGCGGGCGCAGGACGTCGATCGCGTAGCCGACGTTCAGCGGCGTGCCGTCCCAGACGCGCAGCGACTTCGCGTTCACCCCGTCCGGGACTACCTTGTGACCGTTCCACCCAAGCACCGGTGACGGCTCGAGGGGCCGGCCGTCAGGGCGCCGGAACACGATGTCGCCATCGGTGGTTCGTTCGACGCTGAAGCGGCCCTCGTGAGCCAGCGTGTGGTGACGTCGGCAGAGGAGGATCAAGTTGTCGAGCGCGGTGGGGCCGCCCTCAGCCCAATGCACGACGTGGTGGGCGTCGCATCGCCGTGCGTCGCAGCCGGGGAAGGCGCAGCGCCGGTCCCGCGCGGTGAGGGCCCGCCGGATCGCCGCCGGGACAGTTCGGGTCTTGCGCCCGACGTCGAGGACCGAGCCGTCCGCGTCCTCGCGGACGACGACCGCGGAGGCGTCGCAGGAGAGCCGTCGCGACGTTTCCGCGGAAACGCCGATGCCGCCGTCGGCCAGCTCCAGCACCTGATGGGCCGCGTCGACGTGAAGCACAACCTGATAGCGATCGGCCGCGGCGCCCCGATCGAGATTCGCGCTGAGTGCGCTCTCAGCCAGGAGCGTCAGGGCATCCGCACGGCGCTGTTCCGGGTTGACTTCCTCTTCGATGCGCTCCGGCGCCGCCGCGTGTCGGCTCTCTTGATAGAGCCGGTCCGACGCCGCCTCGAGCGCGCGCTGGACGACCGCACCCTGCTCGGGCGTCAGCCGCGCGCGGAGGATCACCATTCCGTCTTCATCGACGTAGCAGCTGACCGAGCGCGACAGATGCTTCCGATCCTCTTCGCGCCGGTCGCACCAGCGCCACGCGCGGACCAGCCGCTCCACCTGCGCGGCCGTGCCGTGATACGCGATTCCGAGGAGTCGCTCTTCGTTCTCCGGCGTGGCGATGCGGGTGAGCGCCCGCACCTTCGCGTACGATACCTCCCCGCGCTGGAGTGCGCCGCTGAGAAGCCGCAGGTTCGGTAGCGCGCGGGCCACGCGGACCTTCTCGCGGGCGGCGCCCAGGTCGATGCTGGTGCGCCAACTGAGCCAGTGAGCGCACGACAGGAATCCGCCGTTCCAGCCCTTTCGCTCGTCGAATTCGTGAAGCAGCACCAGGAGTTGATAGGTGGCGGCGTTGATGCCGGCGGCGATATCGGCAATTGCTTCGGCGAGCTGTTCGACTGACGTAGGCGCTGACGTGGAGAGGAGCAGGGGCGTCATGCGCGATAGTAACGCCGCGTTTCGACACGCGCTGGGTGGCGCAATGCGCTGCGAGCGGAGCGCGCGACGACCGCGATGATGGTTCGGGCGCCGAACGCCGCTCAGCGATCAACGTAACGCGTTGGGCGAGTTCTGTAGCGGGCGCCTCGAACCTCGGTTGCCGGCGGTCGGAAAAGCTGTCAAGAGGAAAACGGGGTGCGGACCGGCAGCTTAGGTCACAAATCGGGCTGACGACATGGGTGACGGCTCGCGGGCATGCTGCGCGCATGCCCTGGAACAAGTCAGAGCCCATGAATGAACGCGTGAAGTTCATCGC
>Ga0207648_10000096_pt1 | contig 83916 bp, 75 predicted proteins | sample KBSMisM32_FD_184310 | JGI IMG/M metagenome (GOLD analysis project Ga0207648, IMG submission 184310) | Miscanthus rhizosphere microbial communities from Kellogg Biological Station, Michigan, USA - KBS Miscanthus M3-2 (SPAdes) (version 2) | ecosystem: Host-associated > Plants > Roots >...
CTCACTCCCCCACCTTCCTCAACGTATCCGCCACGTACCCCACATCCTCCCGTGATCCGATCACCAGCGGAGTACGCTGGTGCAATGCACTCGGCACGATATCCAGGATCCGGTTGACCCCATCGGTGGCCGAGCCTTCAGCCTGCTCGGCGATGAAGGCCATCGGGGAACACTCATAGAGCAACCGCAGCTTGCCCCGAGTGTTTTTCGTGTCCGCAGGATACAGAAAGACTCCGCCGGCGATCAGGTTCCGGTGAAAGTCGGCAACCAGTGACCCGATGTACCGGCTGTTCTTGCCCGTCATCTCCTGAGGCCGGTCGCCGTGGAAGCCGCGCACTGCGGTCTGAATCCCCTTGTTCCACCGGGCGAAGTTGCTCTCATTGACGCTGTAGTACTTCCCCACTCGCGGAATGACGATGCGAGGGTGGGAGAGCAGGAATTCGCCGATGGAAGGATCGAGTGTAAACCCTGCAACGCCCTGACCCGTGGTGTATACCAGCATGGTGCTCGATCCGTAGATCACATAGCCCGCCGAGATCTGCTTGCAGCCGGGCTGGAGCACGTCGGCTTCGGATCCCCGGCCCTCTGTCGTCACCCGGCGATAGATGCTGAAGATGGTGCCGACGGCACCGTTGACATCGATGTTCGAGGAGCCATCGAGGGGATCGTACAACACCGCGTACTTCCCAGCCGGATACTGATCCGGGACCGGGATGATATGCTCGTCCTCTTCCGACGCCATCACGCAGACTCGCCCGGTGTGATTGAGCGAGTTGGTCATTGTCTCATTGGCGAAGACGTCGAGCTTCTGCTGCTCCTCGTCCTGGATGTTGGTAGTCCCAGCGCTGCCCAGAATGTTCACGAGACCGGCCCGCCGGATGGCACCGGCGATGATCTTGGTCGCCAGCGCGATGTCGTAGAGCAGGTTCGACAGCTCGCCCGTCGCCTCGGGATACTTGCTTTCCTGGTCGATGATGAACCGCTCGATTGTGGTAACTCGATTGCTGATCACGGGGCCGTGGGGATTGGGGTGAACCCTGCTAGTGCGTTGCTTCAGTCACATCATACCGCTCGGTGCGACCATTGCCACGCACGATCATGCTGCGCCCGTCGGTTTCCACGTCGACGGTACCATCACGATCGGTGCGCCAGATGGCAATGCCGTGCCGGGCCAGCCGCTCGAGCGTTTCCGGATTCGGGTGGCCGTACCGGTTGATTTTCCCGACACTCAGGACCGCGGCCTTGGCCTGAAGCCGGGCGAGCCAGGCATCGCCGCTCGCGGTGCGCGACCCGTGATGCCCGACCTTGAGGAGGTCCACCGTTCCGGCGCGACGGATCAGTAGCGATTCAGCGACGACGCCCGCGTCTCCGGCGAAGAGAGCCTGGAAGGCTCCATACTCCACCAGCAGGACGAGGGAATCTTCGTTCAGGTCCTCCCGCCAGTGCGTCCAGCCGGTATCGGGATGCAGCACCGAGAATTGCACCCCGTCCACCTCGAAGTGATCGCCCGGACGGCCGGGACGCCAGACGAGGCCATTCGCCGCGACCCGGTCGAGGAACTCGAGATACAACGGGTCCCGCACCGGCTCGCCCGGCTCGAGAATGAGACCCGGATCGTAGCGATCGAGCAGTGCAGGCACGCCGCCGAGGTGATCTGCGTGGGCGTGGGAAATCACCAGCACGTCGATCCGTGCGGCACGATGTCGGGCAAGATAAGGGGCCACGACCCGCCGGCCCGCATCCCACTTGTCGGATCGGGGGCCCGCATCCACCACCACCCAGTGGCCGCCGGGCGTGCGCAAGACGGCCGCGTCGCCCTGCCCTACGTCGAGAAAATGTAACGTCAAATCGGAGGCGTTGTCACGGCGAGCGTCGTAAAGCGCCGCGAAGTTCCCGGCCCAGACGGCGCACACCAGAGTCAGAGCCCAGCGCCTCAACGCTTCAGTAGCCGTAGTTCCACCTGCCATTCCCCACAGTGCGACCGCCAGCACCAGGAGCCACGGTAAGCTGGATTTCCATTCCGCCGGGAGCCAGACACAGGCACCGGGCCAGTGGGACCCCCACCTCGCCAACAGATCCAGCCCCTCCAGGGCGAGACCCGAGCCGGTCGCGAGCGACGCCGCGACGTGAGCCGACAGCGGAGTCATGATGAGGCTGGCGAGTATTCCCGGTACCGCGAGTGCCGCGAGCGGAATCGCGAGGAAGTTGAGGATGATCCCTGCCAGGGAAACCGTCCCGAAGGCGCCGGCGGTAATCGGCGCCGTGGCCAGGGTCGCTCCAAGCGAGGAACTCAGCATTCGCCACCACCAGCCGCTCCCCAGCGCACGATCGCTCCAGCGTCCGAAGGTCACCGCACCCCACAAGGCTCCGGCCGAAAGCCAGGTGCTGAGATCCAGCACGGACCAGGGATCGATCACCATGACGCCGAGGCAAGTCGCCGCGAGGAGAGCCTGGGTCTGTGGCTGCCTTTGTCTCGCTCGGCAAAGCGCAAGTAAAGTGGCGAGTGCCGCCGCCCGCGCAGCGGGAGGTGGCCAGCCGAGGAACAGGACGTAGAGAACACTGACGCCCGCGGCACCCAGCATCGCCGGGATTCGGGCGACCCCGACCCCGCGCAGCAGCAGCAACACCCACGCGGCGATCAGGCCGACGTGAAAACCGGAAATCGAGAGGATGTGGACCAATCCCGACTGGGCGTACTGGTCGCGCAGCTGCTGGGTCATGCCGCCTCGGGCATTGAGCACCAGTGCATCCACGATTCCAGCCCGAGTTCCGTAGAGCGTGGACGAGGTCTGCCTGATCCACGACTTGAGCCGCTGCGGTAACGAGGGGCGACCGGGGATCGTGCTGCTCTTCTGAACCAGGAACAAACCCGAGGGCCGGATCCCCTCCTCGGGATCCTTGATCCACCGTCCGGTGACTCGAACGCGGGATCCGGCTAAAGCAGGGGAGCCGACCGGCCATCGTACCGCGATGACGCCGTGGCAGCCGGCGTCAACCGGCGAGGCCAAACCCACTCCGCCATTCTCGGACACCGGCTCTTCCAGGACCACCGCCAGACTCACACCGACACTCGGCAGTCGTGCCGCGCAGCTGAATCCTTCCTCCCACTTGGCGAGCGAGCCCCCGGCACTTCCGAGGATCGCGGCGAGACACACGAACCCGCTCAGTGTCTTCCGCCCTGTGACGCCGACGATGAGGAGCGGAATCAGCGTCCACGGATCCACAAAACGCGCGAGGCCGGTCGCGAGACCGGCCCCGTAGGCAAACGTCAGCAGTATGACTGGCCGCGGTCTCACCGCGGCCGCTCCCTCACGCTTTCCTGGTGCGTCTCTTCTCGCAGCGCGGAGCCAGAGTCACCTTTCGGATCCCTTCCATGAGGGCGACCTCGATCGACGCGCGGTTCTGATCCTTGTCCAGGTTCACCTCGGTGACCACCGCACCTTCTCTCCCGCCAACGTAGCGCGGGGGCAACCGGTTCAGCGCATAGATCAACACGTCTTGAGCGCAGGTCTCGCAGCCACAGAAATCGGGAAACCGGTCCCGGATTTCCGCATACAGCTCGCGGGCATGCTCTTCGACCAGGTTGCGGATCATAGCACCGCCAGGGACGGCTTCGTGACCGTTCCGGTGAAGGTGGAACCCGTGGTGCCGGTGAGCTGGACCTGATGGTATTCGCCAATCGCTTCGGGGGGCAAGTCCACCAGGGCGAGGAGATTGGTGCGGGTCCTGGCGAGAAGCAGGTCGCCGCGTCGCGCCGCCCGCTCGACCAGGACTTCGTGGACCGTGCCGACCCGTCCCATGTTCTTGCGCCGCGCCTGATTGCGCACGGCGACGATGAGCCGTTCGAGCCGCTCGCCGGCCACTTCGTCCGCGATGTGGCCCGGTATCCGGACCGCGGGAGTTCCTTCCCGCACCGAGTATTTGAAGGTGTAGGCGTCGTCGAACTCAGCCTCGATGACCAGCGACAGTGTTTCCCCGAATTGCTCCTCGGTTTCCCCCGGGAAGCCGACGATGATGTCGGTCGAGAAGGTGATGCCGGGAATTGCCGACCGGAGCTGGGCAACCACCTCGAGGTAGCGCTCCCGGGTGTAGCGGCGCAGCATGCGACGGAGCACGGCGTTGGAGCCACTCTGCACCGGGAGGTGCACGTGCTCGCAGACCGCCGATACCGTGGCCATAGCCTCGATGACGCGGTCGGTGAAATCAGTAGGATACGGACTGGTGAAGCGAAGACGCCGGATACCGTCCACCGCCCCGACCGCGCGCAGCAGATCGGCGAAGTCGTTGGTACCGTCGGAATAGCTGTTGACCGTCTGCCCAAGGAGCGTGACCTCGCTGGTACCCTGTTCGGCCAGGCCGGCGACTTCGCGGACCACGTCCTCCAGTCTACGGCTCCGCTCGGGCCCCCGTGTGTACGGAACGATGCAGAAGGTGCACTTGTAATCGCAGCCGCGCTGAACGGTGACGAAGGCGCTCGCCGCAGTCTCCCGGACCGGCGGAACGTCTTCGTAGTGCTCCCAGGTGCGGAACTGGGTGTCGCTGGTGCGCTGGCCCAGAGAAGCGGCCGCTACAAGCGCCGGGAGATTCCGATAGGCGTCGGGCCCGGCGACGATGTCCACCTTGGGAACCCGTTCCAGCAGCAGGGGCCCCAAGCGCTGCGCCATGCAGCCTACCACTCCCAGGACCCCCCCAGCCGGCTTGTAGCGCTGCAACTCTCCCAACCGCCCAATGACCCGCTGCTCGGCATTGTCGCGCACCGCGCACGTGTTCACCAGAAGCAGGTCGGCACCGTCCGGAGTCTCGGTCTGAGCGAAACCCTCACGCTGAAGGACACTGAGCATGATCTCGGTGTCCGCCACGTTCATCTGGCAGCCGTAGGTTTCGATGTAGACGCGCTTCATCGGGGGAAAGATGGCGACATGGGACGGAAGGGCGGAAGAGGCCGTCACGGCTGGACGGTGACGCCGACCGACAGCAGCAGCGCCTGTTCCTTGTATCCCCCGCTCTGCTTCCGCCAGGCTCGCTCCAGACTGAAGTCCACGCCCGCCCGGTCCTTCGCGAAGCGCAAGCCAGTCCCACCGGTCAGGCTGAACTCTTCAGGGCTGCCGTCTGTATTGAGCGGGAACGGCAACTTCGCATAACGGGCCCCGATCCGAATGGGAAACTGGGTCGGGCGCTTCAGATTGGTGCTGTATTCAGCACCCAACGAAAGATCCAGGCTGTTGACTGAGCCTATGCCGCCCAGCTCGATGAGATCGCTGTTTGCCCCCGACCAGGTCCGGTAGACCCCCTGAGCCGCTGCCGTCAGCTTCTTGCTGAGGGTGAGCTCCATGCCGCCGGCGAAGGTATAGGGCAGATCGATGTGCCCGGATGCCACATCACTCGAGTCCTTCTTGATGGTGGCGCTCCCGTCGGAGCGGACGGAGGCCGCGACCCGGAAGCCCCCGGTCACCTCCTGGACGATTCCCAGGGCAAAGCCGACGCCGGAGAACGACAGTTCCGCGGTTTGCCGGATATGGGCGAAGGCCGAATCATCGAAACTCCTTCGCGCGTCGACGCGGCTGGAACCGGTCAAGAGATAGAATGCCCCGCCCAGGGAGGTTCCTCGCAGCTTGTCATAGGCCAGCGCCAGACGGATTTCGTTCATGCCGCCCAGCGACTGCAGGGTGTCAAACACCACCGCGCTATCGATGGGGCCTACCGGCGGCCCCTGGACCTGGATGGTGTCGCTGGTGAAGAGACGGAAATCCCGATCGGCGTAGCTTCCGAAATTGATCCCCAGCCAGACCGGCCACTTGGGAATCGGCCCGACCAGACCCACCATTGGGAAGCGGGTTTCCTTCAGCGTCGCGTCGCCAGCCGGGGTTTCCCAATGGCGGCTGCCGGGTGTCGCGACGAAGTTGACCATAACCCGAGTGGCCGCGCTCAGCGCCGCGGGATTGATGCCCGATTGAGGATCAAAGACGCCGAAGGCGCCGGCGGTGCCGCGCGCTCGCGCGCTGAGCCAGCGACTGGGGAAGCCCACCGCGCGCGTTCCAAACATCGAGGACTGAGCCTGGAGCTCGATGGCTCCGCCCAGCACCACGAGCGTCAGGAGAGATGCGGCCCGCCACAGGTGGATGCGCACTCAGGGCCTCGCGAAGCGGAAGGGCACGGCGTACGTCACCTTGAGGCGTGGTTTCTTACCCGGCGTTCGAGTCGAGCCGAACGTCGCCCGGGTGAAGCTGCTCCCTTCGGGCGTGAGAGAAAGCGACAGGGCATGAGGGATGGTGGGGATCGTCTGCCACGCGCTCAGCAGCGAGACGATTTCGAAGTTCACTGTGTCGGAGGACGCTTCCGGTAGCTCGAATTCCGCAAACGTGCTCTGGGAGAGCGAGCTCTTCGATCCCAGGTCCGAAAGGACGATGCGCGCCTCGAGGAATGCAGGATCGTTGGGCAGGCCATTCATCGGCGCCGTGGGTATCAGCTCCAGAGTGACCCGGACCAGTTGACCCGAATCACGAATGAAATCCGGCCAATCGAACCGGAGCAGCGACCGGGCACTGGGCGCGCCGCCGGTGGTGAGCAGGTCGGGATCGAGAGTCGGCGGGTTCTGGGAGACAAAATCGCTGAACTTCGGGTTGAGCAGAATCGTTCGCTTCTGCAGTGTGGTATCAGCGATGTTCACGTTGACGAAGGTGGTGAAGACCGGCGCGGCGGAGCCAGTCAGGATGGTGCCGACTCGCACCCCCGTCGGCGAGGCAGCCGCCATTGCCAATCCTATCGCGAGAACTCCGCTGTCCGCCGCGGGAATATCCAGCTTGTAAGTCGTGGTGTCCTTGAACACCACCTTCACCAGCGGCGTGTCCGAGGTGTCGTCCACCAGGACGCTGTCCAGCAGGTTGGCCGGAGTCAGCTCCGGGGCCACCTGGGCAAAGGTGGCCGAGGTGTCGGTCGTCGCCGGCAGACGGTAGAGATACATCTTGAGCCCGCCGACGGTCGTGTCGCGGCGGGTGATGGTGAACTCGATCGTCGCCGAGTCGATGGTGTAGGTTCGCAGCGTGTCGCGGAGGAACAATGAGTCCGGGCGGGAGTTGAACCGGATCACCCCACGGTCTTCGCTGGCAGGAAGCCCATTCGAGACGCGAATGGTGGTGCCCTGCCCCGGAAGCACATATCCCTCGTAACTGCTGTCGGCATCGGGAATCGGATCGAGCACCGTATCCCGAATGATGTAGCCACCCGGACACAGAGCGGGACAGTCGGCTGGTGCCGTCAGCTGTTCCTGACAGGCAGCCACGACCAGCGCCACAATGACCCAACCTAGTAGGAGTTTCTTCAGTCCCATTCAGTCTTTTTGAACAAGGTTCAGCCGATACCCAGGGAGCCGCCGTCGAAAGGCTCAGGCAGCAACGCGGCCAGCAGCCACTCCCGCCGGCTGGCGGGCCCCACACTCTCGATCTTCAAATCTCTTCCGAACTCGACCAGCACCTGCCGGCACGCCCCGCAAGGCGGCGGCGGAGTTTCCGCTTCGGTTACCAGCATCAAGCGACGAAAGCGTCTCGCTCCTCCGGCAACAGCTGCAGTTACCGCGGCGCGCTCGGCGCACTGGGTCAAGCCGTACGACGCATTCTCCACGTTGCATCCGACGAAGATCCGCCCGTCCTCGGCCTCGAGTGCTGCACCCACCGCGAACCGCGAGTAGGGGCAATACGCACGTGCCTGCGCCTCGCGAGCGGCTCGCAGGAGGACGTCATCCATCCCAGATCTCCGTCAGGAACGATCGGCCGGCCGGCAGGGGCGCCGCGCCGAGAAACTCTGCGACCGTCTGCCCGATGTCCGCGAACGTCGAGCGTACTCCAAGGGGACGCCGGCGTATACGCGGGCCGTACACCAGCACCGGCACCACCTCGCGAGAATGATCCGTCGAGGGAGTCGTCGGGTCATTCCCATGATCGGCGGTAAAGATAACGAGGTCGTCCTCCCGTACAGGCGCCAGCAAATGGGGGATCGCGACGTCGAGTTCCCGCAGCCCGGCCACGTATCCTGCGAGGTCGTTGCGGTGCCCCCAGGTCTGATCGAATTCGACCACGTTGGCGAGCAGCAACCCGCGCGACATGTTCCGCAGGGCCGAGATGATTCCCTGGTAGGCCTCGGCGTTGCGCGCCATGTGAATACTGGTGATCGCGCGTCCAGCGAAGAGATCATCCACCTTGCCGATACCGATTCGCGGCACGTAGACGTCGGCCAGATGATCGAGGAGCGTGGGACCCGGCGGCGGGAGGCTCAGGTCTTTCCGATGCGCCGTGCGTTGCCAGGCACCCGGCGAGCCGATGTAGGGGCGCGCAATGACCCGGGCGACTCCATCGGTCCCGCTGAGCAGCTCGCGCGCGACCCGGCAAGCCTGATAAAGCTCATGAAGAGGGACGACGGATTCGTGCGCCGCGATCTGGCAGACGCTGTCGGCCGAGGTGTAGAGGATCCAGGCGCCGGTGCGCATGTGCTCCGCACCAAGCTCGTCGATGATCGCAGTACCGGAGGCGGCTCGATTACCCAGCACCGAGCGGCCGGTCCGCACCGAGAACTCGTCGAGGAAGCTCTGAGGGAAACCGTTCGGGTAGGTGGGGAAAGGCTTCTCGACCACCAGGCCGCAGAGCTCCCAGTGGCCGGTGGTGCTGTCCTTCCCGGCGCTTATGGGCTGGGCGATGCCCCAAGCCGCCGCGGGCTGCTCTACCGCGCGGATGCCGGCGAGGGGAGCACAGCAGCCGAGTCCCAACGCTTCGAGATGAGGAAGCGCAAGGCCACCCGCGGCGCGTGAGACGTTACCGAGCGTATCGCTGCCGGTATCGCCGTACTGGTCGGTGTCGGGGGCGGGCCCGATGCCAACGCCGTCAAGGACGATAAGGGCTGCGCGACGCATGCGCGTCAATTGAAGATTGAAAATTGAAAATTGAAAATTGAACTGCCGAAGATGATTGGCACGCATACAATCTTCAATTTGCAATCTTCAATCTGCAATTGCTCTTCTGCAATCATCAATTTTTCTTCTCCGTCGAGACGAACCGGAACCGCAAGGCGGTGAGGGCACTTGCAAGCAAGTTCGACTCGTCCTGGTCGAGGCGCCCGGCGGTTTTCTCTTCCAGCATCCCCAGCGTGTCGATCAGCGTGCGTGCCACATCGCGGGCATTGACCGGCTCTCCTCCCGGATGGGGCGGAACATTCCCGTTGAGGGCCTGATCCGCCTGGTAGGCGAGGCCGGTGACCAGCGAAGCAAAGTGTGCGTTCATTGTTCCGATCGTGACTCAGACATAGCAACGCGGAAGTCGCGCGCCGATCGATGTGAGAAGTTCGTAGGAAATGGTCCCCGCGCGTTCAGCCTGCTGGTCCAGCGAGACGAGTCCACCGTACACTGTCGCGATATCCCCAACCGCGCAGGGACCCTCACAGGCGACCATCGTGTAATCCATGGTCACTCGCCCGACCACTGGTGCAAGCTTTCCTCGCAGCTCTACGATACCGGCATTACCCAGGCTGCGAGGTATTCCGTCGGCGTAGCCAATGCCAAGCGTTGCGACCAGGGTCTCGCCGGGCGCGGTCCAGGTGGCGCCATAGCTCACGGTATCGCCAGGGTGGACCCGGCGGGTTGCCACGACCCGAGTGCGTAGCTTGACGACGGGTTCAGGAACCGGGCCTCCTGCGCCTCCTCCGTAGAGAAAGATGCCGGGGCGTACGAGAGCTCCGGCATAGGCACGACCACGAAGTGCTGCGGCGCTGTTGGCCGCGTGCACCAGAATTCCCTCGCGCGACAGCGACGCGACAACCTGCTGCAACCGCTCCCATTGAGTGTCGACCGACTTGCTGTCGCTCTCGGCCGAATAGAAATGGGTGAACACGCCTTCCAACCCGGGAGCGCCTCGAAGCCGATTCTGCCAGCCCGATTGATCTTCCCAGCGGAACCCGGTGCGGGACATCCCGGTGTCAACTTCGACGTGAAACCGATTGCCGCCCTCCGCGATCCAGGCGTCCAGCGCCGTGAGGTCGCTGACCGTCGGGCGAAGGTCCTGGGCCAGGTAACGTGAGATGAGCTTGGGGTGGAGCGGTGCAAAGACCAGGATGGGCCGGGTGATGCCGGCGGCGCGAAGTGAAGTTCCTTCCTCCACCGTGGCGACACCGAAGCCCCAAGGGTCGACCGCCTCGAGCGCCCGGGCAACCATCGGCGCGCCGAGGCCGTAGCCGTTCGCTTTGACCATCGGGAGCAGGCGGGCGCCGGAGATTCCGGCTACCGTGCGGGCGTTGGCGACCAGGGCGGTGAGGCTGATCTCGGCCCACGCCCGCGCCGTCTCGTCCGGAATTGACATCGTTCTTGGCCGGGGCGTATTCTATCGGGCAAGGAGGATAAATGCAAGAGAATTCAGCGCTTGGACGTGCTGTCGCGATGGTCCAGGACCTTCGCCGGCGATGCCCCTGGGACCGGGTTCAGACCCGGGAGACTCTGCGGCCCTACCTGGTCGAGGAGGTCTTCGAGCTGGACCAGGCCCTGAGCGACAACGATCCGGCCGCGATCAGAGACGAAGTCGCGGACTTGATGCTCCACTTGGCCTGGCAACTGGTCCTGGCAGACGAGCACGACGAATTCACCGCGGATCAGATCGCCGACGACCTCGAGAAGAAGATGAAGCGGCGCCACCCTCATCTCTTCGACCTGGGACCACCGACCAATTGGGGCGCCCTGAAGCGGCGGGAGAACCCGAACGGCGTCCTCGCCGGCCTACCCTCGGCTCTGCCCGGCCTTCTTCTGGCTTATCGCCTCCAGGAACGCGCGGCGACGGTTGGCTTCGACTGGCCGGATGCGACTGGGCCGATGGTGAAGGTGCGAGAAGAGTTAGAAGAAGTGGAGGCGGCGGTTGGGGCGGACCGGCGGACCGGCGGACCGGCGGACAACAGCGAGAGCGCCGAGCGAACCGGTGAACCCGTCGGTCCTCCCGCACCTGAAGCCGTGATCGATGAAATCGGGGATCTTCTCTTCGCGGTGGTGAATCTTGCCCGCAAACTCCGAGTGCAACCTCACACCGCGCTGGACCGCGCCAACCGAAAATTCCGCACTCGGTTCGAAGCGCTGGAGCGTCTCGCGACCCAACGCGGAATCGATATGGCTACGGCGGGGCTGGAGAAGCTGGACGGGTTGTGGGAGGAAGTGAAGGGCGGAGGGGAGAGAGCGGGCTGACGGGGCAGTTAATTGAAATTGACAATTGCAAATTGACAATTGCTTCTGGCTGACGGCTGACGGCTGCTATGGATAAATCCGATGAACCTGTCGGGGGAAAGCAATACACTCTCTCACGTGCGGCACGCCGCAGATCCAGGCGACGGTCCGCTCGACGCCGAGTCCGAAGCCGGAGTGGACGAAGGTTCCGTATTTCCTCAAATCGAGATACCAGCGGTACCCTTCCGGATCGAGTCCCTGTTCCTTGATCCGGGCGAGCAGGCGGTCGTAGTTGTCTTCGCGCTGTGAGCCACCGATGATCTCGCCGTAGCCCTCCGGCGCCAGACAGTCGTTGTTGAGCACGGTCCGGGGATCGTCGGGATTTTCCTTCATGTAGAACGCTTTGACCTGCTTCGGGTAGTTGAAGACCAGTAGAGGCTTCTCGTGTTCCTTCGCCAGGGTGGTCTCGTCGTCGCCGCCAAGGTCTGCGCCCCATTGCATGTCCGAACCCAGCGTGTTGAGCCGGGCAACCGCATCGGTGTACGAAATCCTGGGGAATGGCGGGCGAATCTTTTCTAAAGGCGCCGTATCGCGCTCCAAGAGCTTGAGCTCCTCCTGGCGCCGTTCCAGGGCCCGTTCGACGATGTAGCTGATGAATTGCTCTTGCAGCCGCATGTTGGCATCGGAATCGTTGAACGCGACTTCTGGCTCGACCATCCAGAACTCGGTGAGGTGCCGGCGAGTCTTGGACTTTTCCGCGCGGAAGGTGGGGCCGAAGCAATAGACCTTGCCGAGCGCCGCGGCGGCGGCTTCCACATAGAGCTGCCCGGTCTGCGCCAGGTAGGCCTTGCCCAAATCGAAGTAGTCGGTGCTGAACAGTTCACCGGCCTGCTCCCCGATTGACCCGGTCAGGATCGGGGTATCGACCAGCGTGAAGCCGTTATTGTAGAAGAAGTCCCGGATAGCCTGGATGACTTCGTGCCGAACCCGCGCAATGGCGGTCTGGCGTGAGCTCCGGAGCCACAGGTGTCTATGCTCGAAGAGGTAACTCGTCCCATGCTCTTTAGGAGTGATGGGATAATCCACGCTCGTTCCCAGGATCTCAATCTGCGACAGCTGCAACTCGAACCCGCCGGGACTGCGCGCGTCCTCCCGCACGATACCGGTCGCGGCAACACTGGTCTCCTGCGTAAGGGCCTGGAAGCGATTCCAGGACTCCTCCGGCACTTCCTTCTTGGCCAGAATGCATTGAACCAAACCGCTCCCGTCGCGCAGCACGACGAAGGCGATCTTGCCGCTGGAACGGGTCGTAGTCACCCAGCCGTTTACCGTCACCGGCTGGCCCACGTGCAGTTTCAGTTCCTCGATCCGGGCAATCGTCATGAGCGTTCGAATGAAGGATGGAAGCGTGTTCGGTTGGGGGCGTGGAGTCTAGCGCTGCTGGTGGGGAGCGTCAACGCGGGCTGCACCGGATATCGCCCCGAACCGGATTTCACGCCTCCCACACTCTCGATGCCCGTCCCCGTGGCAAACACACCGCTCACCCAGGTCTGGAGCCGCCATTCGGTGCGGGGACCCAGCGGACCGCTGGCGGTGGACAGTCTCTGCATCTACGTCACCGGCACGGACCGGCGTCTCACCGCGGTGGATCTCGCGTCGGGCAAGAATCGCTGGGTGGTTCGGCTTTCCGGTCCCGGGAATGCCGGGGTTCTCCGATCTCCGACCCTGGTCTATGCCGCGACCGATCAGCCGGGAGGCCAGGTCCACGCGATCCATCCGACCAGCGGGGGGAAAGAGTGGACCACGGGAACGGGATACGTGGACGTCCCCCTTCGCCTGATCGATGGTCAACTGTTCGTGATGAATCGCGAGGGCACGTTGCTGGCCCTCGACCCGGACAAGGGCAAGATCCAGTGGCGCACCCACCTCGGCAGGACTCGGGTGCCGCCGGTGGCGGCGGACCAGCAAAACCTCCTCGTGGCCTCGTTGGATTCGCTCTTCCTGGTCGAGCGGCGAAACGGGCACGTGACCGCCCGGGTCCGCGCGCCGGGGATTCTAGTCACCGAATGGGTCGAAAGAGACAGCCAGGTCATCGGCGTTACCGCCGACTCGGCGATTCTCGCGGTTGACCGTACCACGCTTCGCACCGAATGGCGGCTCCGGGTGGACGCGCCTGTGCTTCAGTCTCCGGCGTTGCGGGGAGATACGTTGATCGTCGTGACCCGGATCGGCACGATCTTTCGCGTCCTGCTCAACGGCACACCGACCCTGGACCGCATCGGGGCGCTCGATCTGCCGGTCACGACCGACCCGGTCTTCCTCAAGAACTGGATTCTTGTGGGAGCGGCGGATGGTGACATCCACGCGATCGATTCCACCGGGGCCGAGGCCTGGAAAGTTCGTGTCGGGCGCCCGGTTGAGGTGGCGCCCTTTCTCATGAATGACTCGACTCTCTTCGGTGTCGGCGCCGAAGGGCAGCTCTCCCGATTCAGCATATGAATCGTCTCGGAGGTCGCTGTCTACTTGCCGCTGTCTTTGCCCCGGTGATACTCGGCGTTACCGCTCCACTGGAGGCGCAGGCGCCGCAGGACACCCTGTACCAACACCACTCGTCCCCGTTCTACGTGAAGTACGGCAAGTTTCTTTTGTTGGGACTTGCGGCCGGGATGAGCATCAAGGCAGCGACGACCCACGACAAAGCCGACGAGAGCTACGACGATCTCCAGAACCTCTGCTTCAGTGATCCGCCTCGCTGCACCCGCGGCTCCGATGGCGCGTATGAGGATCCGGTAGCAGAGGATCTCTACCAGACCACACTCCACTACGACGACCAGGCCCGGCTCTGGCTCTACGGCGGCGAAGTGACTCTACTGGGTTCGGCTGCGCTGTTTGTCTGGGAGCTGACCCGACCCAAGAATCCTCCGAAGAACATTCCGTTCGAGCCCGAGGTGTCGGTCGTGGGAAGCCAGACAAGGTTGGGGTTTAGGGTGGAGTTTTAGTGTTAGTACCGAGTACCTAGTACCTAGTAGCGAGTCATTGCGTACTGAGTCATTGCGAGGCCCCCGGTCGCGCAGCGGCCCCCTCGCAATGACACGCCACCGCCGGCGCTGCTCGCACTGTCCGCCCTGTCCGCCCTGTCCGCCTCAACCAGTCCTGAACAACTCCACCGCCCTCGGATACCGCCCCAGCGCCCGCTGCTTCAATGCGGCATGACGTTTCTGGACCAGTAGCGGGTCCGCTTCGAGAATCGCCCTCGCAATCTCCATCGTCTGTTCCAGCAAGTCCCCGTCGTCCGGTAACCGCGCCAGCTTCAGGTCGAAGCTCCCGGCCTGACGAGCGCCGATCAGGTCTCCCATCTTCCGCTCCTGAAGATCCAGCTCGGCGATCTTGAACCCATCTTCGGTCGCGGCGAAGGCCTTGAGCCGAGGTGCTGGGGAGCCGTCGGTGAGGAGGATGCAGAAGCTCTCGGAAGATCCGCGACCAACTCTCCCTCTCAGCTGGTGAAGTTGGGCGAGGCCGAAGCGCTCCGGGTGCTCGATGAGCATCACCGTAGCGTTCGGCACGTCGATACCGACTTCGATGACCGTCGTGGCCACCAGCACCTGGATCTCGCCGGCCCGGAAGCGCCGCATCTCGAGATCGCGCTCCTCCGGCTTGAGTCGTCCGTGCACCAGTCCCACCGTCACGTCGGACCACTTCTCCTTCAACAGCTCGGCCATGGTGGTCGCGGCCCTCAAGTCGGCCCGCTCCGTTTCCTCGATGACCGGCAACACGACGTAGGCCTGGCGTCCCGCGAGACATTGCTCCCGCACAAAGGCGAACGCCTGGTCCCGCTCCTTCGCGGTGCGTACCCCGGTCTTGACCTTGCCACGCCCTGGCGGACGGGTCTTGATGGCGGAGAGATCGAGATCTCCGAACCGGGTGAGGGCGAGCGACCGAGGGATCGGGGTCGCGGTGAGCAGCAGTACATCGGGCGCTGCGCCTTTCGCGACCAGCGCCGCCCGCTGTTCGACGCCGAAGCGGTGCTGCTCATCGATCACGACCAGACCCAGACGCTGGAAGGACACGCTTTCCTGAACCAGCGCATGGGTGCCCACCACCAGCCGGAGACTGCCGTTGGACAGCCGGCTCCGCCGATCGGCCTTCTCGGCGTTGGAAAGACGACCCAGGAGCAACTCGGGTCGAATCCGCAAAGGCGCGAGCAGCTCGGTGAGGGTCACGGCATGCTGTTCGGCCAGCAACTCGGTCGGGGCCATGAGAGCCGCCTGATAGCCGTTCTCCAGGGCGAGCAGCATCGCAAACAAGGCCACGACCGTCTTCCCGGTCCCCACGTCGCCCATGAGAATCCGGTGCATGCGTTCCGTCGAGGTCATGTCGGCAGTGATCTCGCGGATGGCACGCTTCTGATCGGCAGTCAGCTTCCAGGGAAGCGACTGCGCCAGACCACGGGTGAGGTCGTGTCGGATCTGAAAGGCTACGCCGCTCCGTCCTCGCTTTGCGATGAGCCGGGCCCGGGCGAGCATCAGTTGCAGATCCAGCAGTTCATCGAAGGCAAGACGGCGCCGCCCGAGTTCGGCGTGCTCGAGAGTGTCGGGGCGGTGAACCGCCTCGAGCGCCTCGGGCAGCGACGGAAGCCCGTCCCCTCGCAGCGTCTCCGGAAGAACGTCCGGTGCGAGGCTGACCAACTCATCGAGATGCCGGTTGACCAACCCTCGGATCGTCTTGTGGCTCAGCCCTTCGGTCGCGGGATAGACCGGAAGCACCCGGCCGCCGAGCGATTCATCGCCATCCGAGTCCTGATCGGCCAGAATGACGAACTCGCGCGGGGCGAGTTGGCGTCCGTGATAGAAACGGACCGTGCCGGAGACCAGAAGGGTCTGTCCGACTTCGATGGTGCGATCGAGAAAGGCCTGACCGGGCCAGGCACACTCGAGCAGACCGCTTTCGTCTTTGAGGACCGCGTGGAAAATCCGGAGCCCGCGCCGGGTCGGCAGCAACCGCTTGGCCACGACCCGCCCGATGCAGGCGACCTCATCTCCTACTCGGGCCTTGGCCAGCGGTGTGATCGTGGATGCGTCGAGATAGCGGAAGGGAATGTGCCACAGCAGGTCTCCCGCCGTGTGCACGCCCAGTTTTGCGAACGCCTCGGCCCGCCGCTCACCGATGCCCTTCAGGAATTTGACGGGGGTGTCGAGACGTAGAGACATAGTACCTAGTACCTAGTACCTAGTACCGAGTACCGAGTACCGAGAACTGAGTAGCGACTGCGAAATAGAATCTGATGGTGGGCACCTGATGTCGGCTCATCAACCTAGCTCGGTACTCGGTACTCGGTACTCGGTACTCAGTACTCAGTACTCAGTACTCAAGTCAGCAATCGCTCCGCATACGCTACGGGATCAAAGGGCTGAAGGTCCTCCGCCTGCTCCCCGACTCCGAGAAATCGGATCGGGAGGTCGAGCTCACGCCGCAGAGCCACGAGCGCGCCGCCGCGGGCAGTTCCATCCAGCTTCGTCACGATGATGCCGGTGGGCTCTACGGCCTTCTGAAAGAGTTTGCCTTGCTGTACCGCGTTCTGTCCCACCGTGGCATCGAGGACGAGGAGGGTCTCGTGGGGCGCGCCCGGGCGACGGCGGGCGATCACCCGGACCACCTTGCGGAGCTCGTCCATCAATCCTTCCTGGGTGTGGAGTCGTCCCGCCGTATCGATGAGGAGAGTGTCGCTGCCCCGCTTGTCGGCTGCCTCGATCGCGTCGAAGGCCACGGCGGCGGGATCGCCACCCGGTGCGCCTGAAACGGTGGGGATCTTGAGCCGATCGCCCCAGGCCTGGAGCTGAGGAATTGCGCCGGCCCGGTAGGTATCGGCCGCGGCCAGCAGCACCTTGCGTCCTTCCTTGGTGAGACGACGCGCCAGCTTGGCGACACTGGTCGTCTTCCCCACCCCGTTAACCCCGATGAAGAGAACCACTGTGGGACCGGCACCATCCCCGACGGCGATTCGCTCCGGATTGGGCGGGCCGGCGAGCAAGGCGGCGATTCGCTCGGTCAGCTCGCGGCGCAGGTCATTCTCGGTCTTGAGCGAACCACGGCGCACCTGGTCTTCCAGCGCCTGGGTGAGCTCGACCGTCGCCTTGACTCCGAAATCCGCCTCCAGCAGCACCCGCTCCATCGCCTCGAGATCGGCCGCATTCATCCCGCGCATGAGCGCGCCCACATCGGTGGTCGCAATGCGTTTGATCCGGCTCCAGAGGCCGAGCTTCGGGGCGTCGCCGATGCGTGTCATTTATGAAATCTAAGGGGAGAGAGCCGTCAGCCTTCAGCCGTCAGACAATCGTCAATTTGCAATTTTCAATTTGCAATTGACCTCCCGCTCTACCGCAATCCCAACCTCCGCCTGGTCCACCACTCTCCCGCCAGCCCGGTGATGCAGAGGCCGAACAACCACAGCCATTGCCGAGCGCTGGTGGAAGCGTTGGCCGATTTCCCCGAGACCGGATGGTCCTGGAGGGCGACGGTCCGGGGCAGCCATTCGTCGGAGTACTGCTCCACGGCGACGGTGCCTTCGCCAGAGCCCTCGAGTCTGTAGTGGTAGGTACCGACCGGGAGCCTGACTTCCGCGTGGCCGGAGCCATCGAAACGCAGGGTGTCGCTGCGTTGTCCTGCCGAGTCGCTGAACTGCACCCCGAGTGGCTGAGGACCGCCGGCGCCGCTCCACTCGAACACAAGCGGCCGCGCATTGGCTACCACGGTACGGACCGGCTTCGCTTTAGCACCGGTCGAATCGGCGGCGCCGAGGAGCCAGCTCACGGTCGCCGCGACGAGGGAGCGGTAGCCCTGCTCGCTCGACCCGCCCCGGAACCCCCAGCGCCAGAACCCGTCTGCCGCCGTCAGCACTCGCCGGGTTGATCCGGTCTGACTTCCGATGAACACCGGCCGCTCGGCTCCGCGGCGGCTCTCCTGGACCGTGAGTGCAACCCAGTCGGCGGGGCCCGGCTCGATCGGGGTGATTGCGCTCAACGGAGGGAACGAATCCACCGGCAGTCCAACCAGCGCGCCTGCGATCGGCGATGCCACACCCGCCGACACGTACCAGTCGGCGGCTATCATGGCCTCACCGGTTTCTCCGCTGGGCCAGAGCCATATTCCCCGCGCCCGGCTGTTTCGCATCAACTCCGGGGCAGTTCCCTTGATGACCAGCAGGTCGGCGCGGCGGGCGCTTTGAGCCACGTCCTCGGTCGAGGTTGGCGCCAGAGTTTCCATCGCCCGCCAGCTTCCCGGCTCGAGCCGGACATAGCCCCGAACCGGGAGCTGCGCGACCTCTCGAATGGAGCGATAGAGAAACCGGGCATCCCAGTCTCCCGGGCTCGCAATCAGGACCACGCCCGGGGTCGGTGCGATGCGGAGCAACCAGAGCCGGGAGTCGTCCCGCGGCTCCGCATCGTTGAGATTGACCAGACGGGCCTCGATCACGTGGTCTCCGCCCGTCAGTCCGGTCGTGGGGAGACTGAACGAGCGATCAATCACCCCACCCGTCGCGGCACCGATGCGGCGACGGAGCAGGACCTGGCGTCCGGTACGGAGCTCGAGGGTGAGGCTGTCACGCGGTGCCGTTCCGAACAGCTGGATCTCGACGCCGACCGTGACGGTGTCTCCCACCGTGGCGAGCGCCGGGCCGCTCACCCGAGTGAGCGCGACATCGTTCGCCGGCTGGCGAGGGAAGGTCCGAATTCCTACTCGCGAAAGCAGCTCAGGCGGGACGTCGCTCACGTCCTCCAGTTCGCCGTCGCTCACGACAATGATCGGGCGTCCCGAAGCCGCGGCGGCGACCAGCGCCGGACCCAGCAACGAGCGCCCGGCGGAGGGCATTGTGTCGGGCGCGCCGGCTTCATCGCCGAACCAGCGGACGTCGCCCAGCGTCTTCGCGGTATCGAGCGCCTCACGCCAGCGGCCCCCGGCTCCGCCCATGCTGAGACTTCCGTCGAAGAGCACCATCGGCTTGAGCGACGAAGCGGGTAGCGCGCAGGTCAGGTTCACCAGAAGGACGCCCAAGGCTGCCCACGCGACCGCACGGCAGGCGATGGCAGGCCAGGCCTTGGTCCCCACGCGCTCGAGCCACAGGTAGGTAAGCCCCGCGAGCGCTATTGCCACCAGGATGACCAGCGCGAAAGTCATTGCTCCCCACTCAACAGCATGCCAACGCCTCCGCGACGGTGAAGCGGTTCTCGTAGATCGCGCGCCCGACGATGGCGCCGGCGAGCCCTGCCGCCCTGACGGCACGAAGGTCGTCGAGTTTCGAGACGCCACCGCTCGCTATGACCTTGGCACCCAGCCGCTGAAGCTCGACCGCTCCCGCGATGTCGGGGCCATTCAGCATTCCATCCCGCTCTACATCGGTGTAGATGATCGTCCGCGCGCCGTCCGCAATGACGCGGCGGGCCACGTCTTCAACTTTCTCCCCCGTCGATTCCGTCCATCCCCGAATCGCGACGATGCCGCGCCGGCCATCGAGGCCGATCGCGATCGCCTCAGCACCCACCTCGGCGATCAAATCTGAAAGGAACGACCGGGATGTTATTGCCGCCGTACTGACCACAACCCTGGTCGCCCCCGCGTCCAACACGGCTCGCACTGCCTCCCGGCTTCGCAGGCCGCCGCTCACCTCAAGCTTCACGCGGTGCCCGAACTTCGCGGTGAGGCCGTGCACCACAGCGGTGTTATCTCCCTTCCCGAAGGCGCGATCGAGGTCCACCACATGGATCCAGCTGACCCCCGCCGCTATGAAAGACTCGGCCTGGGCAACCGGATCGTCGCCGTAGGTGACACTGCTGGATGCCTCACCCTGGCTCAGACGGACGACGCGGCCGGCGCGAATATCGATTGCTGGGAGGAGATCCACTGAAACTGCTGGGGATTCGCGCGGAAGTTGCCGCGATTCAGCGCGCTACCGCGATGGCGGGATTGGGCACCGGGTGGAGAAGGGCGTTTAAGCGGGCTCGCTCCTGTTCGAACGCGGCGCGCGAAGCTGGAGGAACCGGCTCTCCGGAACCAAAGTCCACCCGTGCGGGATCGCGGGAGACACCGGCAACCCGGAACTCATAGTGGAGATGGGGTCCTGTCGCGAGACCGGTGGAGCCTACATATCCCAGCACGTCACCCTGATTCACTCGCTGCCCCACGTTCAAGCCTCGCTTGAAACCCTGGAGATGTCCGTACCGGGTCGTGACGCTGTTGGGATGCCGGACCTCGACCAGGTTGCCGTAACCGCCGGACCATCCCATCTGAGTGATCATCCCGTCGCCCGCTGCCATCACCGGGGTGCCGGGATCCGCGGCGTAGTCGGTGCCCTCATGACGCCGTACGGTGCCGAGAATCGGATGCCGCCGGGCGCTGCTCAGTCGGGAAGATATCCGGCGGAACTGGAGAGGCGCCCGGAGAAAAGCGCGTCGCAGGCTGCGGCCCGATTCGTCGTAGTAACCGACTCTCCCATCGGCCGCGGCAAACCAATAGGCCGAGTAGGCCTGGCCACCGACGGTGAGATCTCCAGCCACCACCTTGCCGAACCGGGTCTCTCCCTCGGGAGATACCAGCCGCTCGACCAGGATCCGGAAGTGATCGCCGGGGCGGATATCGCGAGAGAAGTCGACCTGCCAGGCGTAGATGTCGGCGAGGTCCCACGCGAGCGCGACCCGGTCTCCTCCATCAAGCAGCGTATCGGAGATATCTGAATCGAGCGCTTCGTACAGCGAGTTATCGATCGGGCCTTCGAGAGCGAACATTTCGGGCTGCCATACAATCGGCTCGGCCACCGCCCTCCAGCCGTCCGCGGCGAGCTGCAAATTCACCTTCTGCTCCGGACCGGTGCGCACCACCACCTGCGACGGCAGGCTATCGGTCAGCTTCTTCCGGAAGTTGAAGACCAATCCGGCCCGGAGCCGCCGGAGGTCGAATATGGAGCGATCGACCTCGCTCGCCAGCATGAATCCCTTCACGCCCTGTCGTGAGAACAGCTCGGAAACCGTCTCGCCGAGGCGGAGAGTATCCAGGGTTTCGGTAAAGATCTCCGCCACTACCGCCGGCGCCTGTATGATCGGCCGCGGCCACGGCCACTGGTCCCGCGCCGTGAAGACGGCGGCGGCGGCGAGTACGGCCAGGGCGAGAAGGAAGCGGAGGCGGGGCATTGGGTGATTTGGAAAATTGGCGCTCGGGAAATCGGTTGTAGGTAGTGGGTGGTGGGGAGTGGGGCCCTACCACCCACCACCTACTACCTACCACCAGCCGATCAATCCATTTGCCGTCGAATAAACGTCGGAATCTCCATCTCCGGCACCTCGGGAGACGCTCCCGGCGGACGCCGAGCCTCGGGCTTGGGCGGTGCTGCCTGAGGCGGCGGCGGTGGCGTCGTGAGACGTTTGCCAGTCGGGAAGTTGATGACCCCCGAGGCCGGCTTGTTGCCCGGTCCGGTCGCTACCGGGGCGGCCTGTTCCGCGCGGTCGAACCCAGTGGCGATCACGGTTACCCGAATCTCGCCTGCCATCGCCGGATCGTTGGTGGCGCCGAAGATGGTCTCGGCCTCCTCCCCCGCCGCATCCTGAACGATTTCGCCTATGTGCGTCACTTCCGCAAGGGTCAGATCGTTCCCGCCGGTGACGTTGATCAGGACCCCGTAGGCCCCGGCGATCGAGACGTTGTCCAGCAGCGGGCTCGAAATGGCCTGCTGGGCCGCTTCCATGGCCCGGTTCTCTCCCCGGCCGATACCAGTGCCCATCAGCGCCGCGCCACCGTTCTGCATGATGGTCCGGACGTCGGCGAAGTCGACGTTGATGATGCCGGTGCGGGTGATGAGGTCGGCGATGCCCTGAGTCGCCTGAAGCAGGACTTCATCGGCCTTCTTGAGCGAGTCCTGGAAGGGAATCCCCTTCCCGACCACGGCCAGGAGCCGTTCGTTGGGCACCACGATCATCGTGTCGACACTCTTGCGCATGTCGGCGATGCCCATTTCGGCCTGCTTCATTCGCTTCTTGCCCTCGAACAGGAAGGGCTTGGTCACGATGCCGACGGCGAGGGCGCCGAGGTCTCGTGCCATTTGGGCAATAATGGGTGCAGCACCCGTACCGGTGCCGCCTCCCATGCCGCAGGTGATGAAGACCAGGTCGCAGCCGTCGAGCACCTCGAGCACTTCCTCGCGGTTTTCCTCGATGGCTTGCCGCCCGATTTCGGGCCGGGCGCCTGCGCCCAACCCCTTGGTAAGCTTCCTCCCGATCTGGATCTTCACATCCGACTTGGAGGCGGTCAGCGCCTGCGAGTCGGTGTTGACCGAGACGAAGTCCACTCCGCGGAGCTGCTCCTCGATCATGCGATTGACGGCATTGCCTCCGCCGCCGCCAACGCCGATCACCTTCATCCGCGCGCTCTGCGCTCCGGAATCTTCCAGCTCGAAGATCATGGGATGTCCCATACGGCCCACCTCAGAAAAAGTCCTGGAGCCAGCGTTTCACCGGTGTGACCCACTTCTCGATCGACTGCGACCTCCGGCCGCCAGCTCCGAAGGCGCTACCCTGCAACAACTGCTTGGCCCCGTAGAGCGCGAGCCCGGCTGGCACCGCGAACCGGGGAGACTCGACGCTGTCGGTAAGACCGGTCAGCCCCTGACCCGGCAGTCCAATACGCACCGGCATCGCGAAGACCTCACGACCCAGCTCCACCACTCCGGGAGCCAGTGCGCCGCCACCAGTCAGCACCACGCCCGCAGGCAGCCGCTGCTGGTAGCCGGCCCGGGCGATCTCGTCGTTGGCGAATTCCAGCATTTCCTGAATGCGCGCGTGCATGATGTGCGCGAGGACTCGCCGGTGGGCACTGCGGCTTCCCTGCCCCGGCGTACTTGGCAACTCGATGACGTCGCTTTCGGGCACCAACGGTTCGTAAGCCGCACCGTGCCGCTGCTTGAGCTTCTCCGCGTCCTGCTGGGTGACTTGGAGCCCGTGAACGATGTCGTTGGTGACATGCCCCCCGGCGAACGGCAGCGACCCGGTGTGCCGGATCTTTCCGCCGTGAAAGATAGCAACGTTGGTGGACCCGCCTCCCAACTCGACCAGTGCGGTTCCCAGCTCCCGCTCATCCGGCGTCAGCACCGCGAGCGATGCAGCCAGCGGCTCGAGGACGAATTCGGCGACGTGGTACCCGGCTCCCTCGACGCACTTGCGGAGGTTCTGCGGGACGCTCGAGAGGACGGTGACCAGGTAAACCTGGGCGTCGAGCCGGGAGCCTGTCATTCCGATCGGCTCGCTGATGCCGGGCTGGAGATCCACCAGATAGTCCTGCGGGATCGCGTGCAGCAGCTCGTGCTCCCGCCCCAGCGGGACGCTGCTCGCTACATCGTTCACCCGGGCGACATCCCCAGTGCGGATCTCTCCGCCAGTGACGGACACGACACCGCTCGAGTTCTGCCCCGCCACGTGCTCTCCCGCCAGCCCGCAGTACACCGTGCCGACCTCGACGCCGGCCATCCGCTCCGCGTCGTGCATGGCCTTGGAGATGGCACGGGTGCTCGCTTCGATATCCCGCACCACCCCGCGGCGCACCCCGGCGCTCCGCTCCACCCCGACCCCAAGGATCCGGGCATTGGGATGCTGGGCGTCGCCCGAGACCTCGGCGATGACGGCGGCCACTTTGGTGGTGCCCAGATCCACCGCCGCGACCACCCGCTGCTGGGGCCCGCTCACGCAGCCTTCCAGCGGACGACGACGTATCCCGCGAAGCGCCCATCCAGCTCCGCGAACGCCCGCCCTTTACGCGTCAGATCCTGCGCCACCGCCGTCACCGCCCGAATCGCCTCCGCCGTAGCATCTGGCCGGAACCAGTATCGTTGGTTGTCTACCTGGATCACCACGTCCCTTTGCACCCGCCAGCCGACGCTCACCCGGCCATACAGCGTCGCATCGACCTCCTGCAGCTTGGCAAGAAACCGGGTCACCAGCGAATCGGGCTGCCGGATCAGTGGCAAATCTTCGGCTCCGACGGTCGGGTCGAAGGGCAACACCTTTCCGGTGGCGTCCACCGCCTTGAGCCTGTTGCTGCTCGGGACCAGCGCGACGGGGACGGCCTCCTCCACCGTGACCCGCAGTGTGCCGGGCGGCCGGCGGCTCACCTCGGCATGGACCACACCGGGCATCGCCCGCACCCGCTGCTCGATCGGCCCGACCCGGTCGAACACGCTAGCTCGGGAAGGCAGCTTGAGCGCCTTGATCACGGTCGATGCCTCGAGGTTCTTGAGACCGCGAACCTCGACCTGCCGGATGCGGAAGAACTCGAGCCCGCCGAGAAGCGGAGGCAGCACGAACCACAGCACCACGCCCAGAAGCAGCGCGCCGAGGATTTTCCAGCCGGGCTTCAGGCGGCGTTCAGCCACTGGGCGAGTTCCCGCCCGACCCGGGTGATATCGCCGGCGCCAAGGGTGATGACGACATCGCCCTCGCGGACAATCTCGTGAATCCGTTCACCGATCCGCTCCCGGTCTGGCTCGTAGATCACCTGGGCCCCCGCGTCGCGTGCCGCGTCGGCAACCGCCGCGGCGGTTACGCCAGGAATCGGTTGCTCGCGAGCGGGGTAGATCGAGGTCACAATCACCAGGTCGGCTGCAGCCAAGGCTTGGCCCATGGCCACTCCATGCTGCGCCGTCCGGGAGTAGAGATGAGGCTGGAACACCGCCAGAAGCCGGCGGCCCGGAAAGGCCTGCCGTGCCGCTGCGAGCGTAGCTTCAAGCTCGGAGGGATGGTGAGCGTAGTCGTCCACCACCGCGATTCCCCGTACTTCTCCCAACCGCTCGAACCGGCGACCCAAGCCGCGATAGCGAGCCAGCGCCTCCAGCGCCGGTTCCAACTTGCCCCCGAGTGCCACGACCACACCGACCGCCGCAGCGGCGTTGCGCAGGTTGTGAACGCCGGGAACCTGCAGCCTCAGGGTGACCGCCGCTCGGTCCGGGAGACTCAGGGAGGCGCGGCTCCCCGTCGGACTCTGTTCGATCGCTGAGAGCCTCAGGTCTGCCGTCCCTAGCCCAAAGCGCCAGACCCGTTCGGGCGGAAGCTGCGCCGCGACACGACCCGCACCGGGATCGTCGGCACCGAGCAGGATCCGGCCGGCTCGCCCCGCGAAGGTCACGAACGCCCGCTCCAGGGTCTCGAGCGAACCGTAACACTCGAGGTGATCGGCCTCGACGTTGTTGACTACGGCCACCGAAGGGGTAAGTGCGAGGAAAGCCTGATCGTACTCGTCGGATTCCACAACGAAAAGCCGGTCTCCTCCCGGCTTCGCGTTACCTCCCCATTCATTCACTCGACCCCCGGCGATTCCGGTCGGGGCCAGGCCCGCAGCGGTTAGCGCCTCGGTGGTCATGACGGTGGTTGTGGACTTCCCGTGGGTTCCCGAGATCCCGACCACCGTGCCGGCCCGTACCAGGTCGGCCAAAGCCTTCTTCCGGGGGACCACCGGGACTCCCAGCGCATGTGCCCGGGCCAGTTCGGGGTGATCCGGTGCGACCGCCGCCGTCACCACGACGGCTCGCGCACCCTCAACATGCTTTGGATCGTGGCCGGTGAAGACGTCGGCGCCGAGTGCCGCCACATCGGCGGCCCCGCTGGGATCAGGGTCGCAGCCGGTGACCGAAACCCCTCGGCGGCGCGCCACAAGCGCCAGAGCGCTCATGCCGGCACCACCGATTCCCATAAAATGGACGGGACGAGGATTGCTGGGGTCGAACAAATCCATGGTTGGAAGGCTAATGTAAAATCAGTTCAGCATTTGCGAAAGCCCGGCCGACTCAAAAAAGCGTCAAAAGATGTGACAGAATCGAGTCCAGAGCGTGGGGTTTCCCGCGAGCGAACGCGGCTCGTCCCATCTCCAGTCGGCGGGTTGGGTCGTGCAGCAAGCCACCCACGGATTGGGCAAAGGATGCCACGGTGAGGTCCCGTTGGAGCAGCATCTTCGTAGCCCCAGCGGCCGCGAGCGCCTCCGCGTTCTTGGTCTGGTGGTCAGCCGCCGCAGTCGGGAGAGGAATCAGAATCGAGGGCAGTCCCCAGGCACAGAGTTCCGCACCGGTCATCATTCCCGCTCGGGCGACGACGAGATCGGCAACCGAGTAGGCGTCAGCCATGGGATCGATGAAATCGAAAACTTTCACCGCGGGAGGTTGATGGAGCGAAGCGAACTGTTGATAGCTGCCCTTCCCCGTCGCCCAGAGCACCACCATGTCTTTAGCGGCCCCGCTTTCGATCCAAGCCGCGACCGTTTCGTTGATGGCCAGCGACCCCTGACTACCGCCCGTGATGAGCAAGACCGGCTTTCCCCCGACCACGCCGAGTCGAGCCGCGGCCGCTTCCCGGCGGGAAGGATCGGGTGGAATGATCGGATTACCGGTGTCGAAGACCTGGGTCTCCCGTCCCAGCTTCAGCCTGGCCCGCGCTTCCGGTAAACCGAGGTAGACGTGACGGACCATCCGGCTCAACTGCCGAGTGGCAATCCCCGGGAATGCGTTTTGTTCTTGAATGGCTGTGGGAATTCCGCGCCGTGCCGCGAACCATACGCAGGGACCCGAGGCATAGCCGCCGGTCCCGATGACGGCGATGGGCTGCTCGGTTTCGAACAGCCTGATGAGCTCCCGCCTCAGATTCAGCGCGATCAGAGGCCAGCGGATGTTCTTCCACCACTGGCGCCGGTAGATCGGTTCGACTGGGAGGAGGTGGTAACGGAAAGTGCGTTGGGGGAGGAGCGTGGCCTCGAGCCCGCGTTGAGCGCCGAGCAGCACCGGCTCCAACTCCGGCCGTTTGCGTCGCAGTTCTTCGGCGATCGCGAGAGCCGGCATGAGGTGTCCACCGGTGCCGCCGCCAGCGATGAGGACGACGGCTCGGCGGCTTGACCCCTCGGCTCGGCGGCTCGGCGGCTCGGCTTGGTGAGGGGACGTCACGAATCTGGTTCGCGGCTCAGACCGAAACCGGTGGCCGAGCCGTCGAGCCGCCATTCCGCCGAGCCGGCTTCCCCCGCATTCTCCCGACGCTGAGCAGGATTCCGGTGCCCATCAGAGTTACCACGAGACTCGAGCGTCCGTAGGAGATGAAGGGGAGCGTGAGGCCCGTCGTCGGCATCAAGCCCAGAGTCACCGCCATGTGCATGAACGCGGTGAGTCCAACCGCGGCGGTGAGACCGGTCGCGAGATACTGACCGAAGGGGTCCTCGGCGGTGCGAGCGATCCGGAATCCGAGCCAGCAGAACAGGGCAAACAGCAGCACGATCAGCAGAACCCCGATGAACCCCCACTCCTCCCCGATCGAGCTGAAGATGAAATCTGAGTAGGCGTAGGGGAGATACCCGAAACCCTGCTGGCCCTGGCCGAATCCGACCCCAAAGACCCCGCCCGACCCGATGCCGACGAAGGACTGGTGGATCTGGCTGGTCGCGGTGTTCGGGGCATCGCCCGAGGCCATGAACGCGGTAAACCGTGCCAGGCGATACTGCGCGTCATGGATCTTCTGAAAGACGAGGAGCACCGCGACAAACCCCAGCACCAGGAAGTGCCCGATCTTGGCGCCGGCGGTGAACAGCACGATGCCGCCCAGCAGGGCGATGAGGGTCGCCATCGAGAGGTTGGGCTGCAGCACGATCAGGAGCGAGACGAAACCCAGCACCACGACGAACGGCAAGACGCCCTTCTTGAACTGCCGCACCTGCTCTCCCTTCTTCGCGGCCAGCATGGCGCACCAGAGGATTACCGCCAGTCGGGCCAGCTCCGAGGGCTGGAAGTTGATCGGGCCAAGCTGGACCCAGCGGCGAGCGCCATTGATGACCGGGGAAATGCTTCGGGTGAAGGGAAGAATCGGGATGAAGAGAAAGAAGATCGTCACGAGCAACAGCGGCCAGGCCAGAGGGCGCAGCCGGCGGTAGTCGATCCGTGCCATCGTCACCATGAGGACACCGCCCAGGAGCGCGCCGGTGAGCTGGGTGAGGGCGAAGGCACCGCCCGCTACGCCACCATCTTTCGTCCGCACCAGACTCGAGGCCCCGTAGGTCGTCGCAATTCCGAAGACCACTAGGGTCGCGGCCACAACGGCCAGCAGCCGCGTCTCCCAGCGCAGCTCGTTCACATGGCCTCCACGGCGGCGCGGAACTGCGCGCCTCGATCCTCGTAGTTCTTGAACATGTCGTAGCTGGAGCAGGCCGGTGAAAGGAGCACCGCGTCCCCCGGTTGAGCGAGGCGCCGGGCCAGCGCCAGGACCTCACCGAAGTCGGTGCCTGCTCGGGTCACCGGCATCAGGGCCTTGAGGTCCTGCGTCACCAGATCGCGCGACTCACCGAAGGCGATGACCGCCCGGCAGCGATCGCCCGCGGCCTTGGCCAGCACAGTGTACGGTTCACCCTTGTGCCTTCCGCCGAGTAGCAGGACGAAGGGCTGCTCCAGCGCCTGAACTGCGACGGTGGTCGAGGCCACGTTGGTCGCCTTCGAATCATTGATCCACAAGACACCGTTCACGGTGCGGACCGGCTCCATCCGATGCGGCAACGCACGGAAGGTCCGCAGCCCCGCCGCGATGCGCTCAGGACTCCCGCCCGCCCGCCAGGCAACGAGGGAGGCGGCCAATGCGTTGGCGACGTTGTGTTCGCCCAGCAGGGGGAAATCGGCTCGCGAAAGCAGCGGGGTGTCCCGCAGAATCAGCGCTCCCTTGGCGCGATCGTACCACGCATCGGCCCGCTCTTGCACTCGGAATCGCAGGTGCGTTCCGGGGACCGCCGCGGAACGCCGCTCCACCTCCGCATCATCCCCGTTGGTAACCCAGCAGGATGCGGCTGTCGCGTTTACGAAGAGCCTGTCCTTGTCGCCATAGTACTCCTCCAGCGTGGCGTAGCGGTCGAGATGATCCGGTGCGAGGTTGGTCATCGCACCGACCGCGGGCACCAGGTCATGCGTGTCGTGCAGCTGGAAGGACGACAATTCCAGCGCGATCCATTCGGGACGGTCGTTGTCGAGCGCCACCTGTGAAAGCGGGCGGCCAATATTCCCCGCTGCTACAGCTTTGAGACCGGCACTCTGGAGCAGATGGCCGGTGAGCGCCGTCGTCGTAGTCTTGCCGTTGGTGCCGGTGATCGCTGCGTACTTGACCCCTGGAAGCGCGTGATATCCCACGTCGACCTCGGAGACCACCGGGACTCCGGCGGCAAGAGCCGTCATGACCGGCGGAGCGTTGGGCGGAATCCCGGGCGAAACCACCACCAGCCCCGCCCTCTCGATTCGCTTGAGGTCATGCCCGCCCAGCTGCACCTCGACTCCCGCTTCTCCCAGCTGCCTTAAACCGTCCATCCCGACCGCCTCGTCCGCCTCGGCCGCCCGATCCGAAGCATAGACCGGAATCCCTTCGCGCCGAAGCAGCAAGGCCGCGGCCATCCCGCTCCGCGCCAGTCCCAGCACGGCGACCTCCCGCCCTGTCGCACGCCAGCGATCGAAGCTCACCGCAACTTGAGGGTGGCGAGAGCCACCATGGCGCAGAAGATCCCCAGGATATAGAACCGCGTCACCACGGTGCTCTCATGCCAGCCGAGTTTTTCAAAATGATGATGGAGCGGCGCCATTCGAAACACCTTGTGTGCGTCGGCGTATTCCTTCCCCCTCGTCCGCTTGAACCACTTGTAGACGCTGGTCTGAAGGATCACCGAAATCGCTTCCGCCACGAAGACCCCGCCGATCAGAAACAGCAGGAACTCCGCCTTGATCAGAATCGCAACGGTGCCGAACGCCCCGCCCAGCGCGAGACTGCCCGTGTCTCCCATGAAAACCTGGGCCGGGTGGGAATTGAACCAGAGGAATCCCAGACAGGCACCGGTCAGCGCGGTGCAGAAGATCGTCAGCTCACCGGCACCCGGCATGTAGAACAGGTTCAGGTAGGTGGTCGTGTCGGTGCGGCCGAGGACATAGGCGAAGAACGCGAAAGCCGCGGCGGCGATGGCGGAGAGCCCGGTCGCCAGGCCATCGAGACCGTCGGTCAGGTTCACCGCGTTGCTGCTGCCGGTGATTACGACGGTGACGAAGGCGATGTACAACCACCAGGCGAAGGTCACGATCACGAACTTGAAGAACGGAACCGTGGTCGCGGCGGCCGGCATCGTTTCCGTGGGTATGACGGGGAAGAAGACCAGCAGCGTTCCCAGCACCACACCGAATGAGACCTGTCCCACCAGCTTCCACTTGGCAACCAGTCCGCGGGACTTGCCCTGAACGATCTTCAGGTAGTCATCGATGAAACCGATGCCGCCCATCCACAGCGTGGCCAGCACCGCGAACCACACGAAGCGGGAGTTGAGCCGCGCCCACAACAACGTCGGGATGATCGTCGCAAGCAGAATGATGAGGCCACCCATGGTCGGGGTGCCCCGCTTCCCCTGGTGCGACGCGGGCCCCTCGGCCCGGATGATCTGTCCGATGCGGCGTGCCCGAAGCCGGGCGATGATCGGCGGGCCGACCACGAACGCCATCAGAATCGCGGTGACGAGTGCGGCCGCAGCCCGGAAGCTGATGTAGTTGAGAAGATTGAAGATCAGGAACTGCTTGCCCAGCGGCGCGAGCAAGTGATAGAGCACGGCGCCTCAGTGGATGGGGTGATCCTGTCCGGTGAGAAACGGAAGTATACGTTCGAGCGCGACGCCTCGGGATGCCTTGAGCACGACCAGCTCATCGCCACGAAGGCGTCCCTTGAGCAGAGGCCCGAGAGTCGGAGGGTCTGGCGCGGTCAGCAGGCGGTCTTTGAGCCGTCCCGAATAAGGGGTAAGGACCGGTACGAAGTCCCCAACCGCTGCCAGGAGATCAGGCTCTAACCCCACCAGCGCCGCGGCAACGGCGGCGTGGTGCCGCGCCGACTCGGGACCCAGCTCGCGCATCGTCCCCGCGATGAACACCAGGGGGCGCCCGGCCCGCATGGTGCGGGCGGTGGCGATCGCCGCCATGAACGATGACGGATTTGCGTTGTAGGCGTCGTTGATGATCGTCAGCCCGCCCGCCTCGATGATTTCCCCGCGTCCTCCGGGAATCCGCAGCGCCCGGAGCGCCTCGGCGGCAGCAGCTGGATCGATCGAGAGCTCCTGGCCAAGCGTCCATGCGAGCATGGCGTTCGAGGCCTGATGCTGACCCAGAAGCGGCAAGGTGATGCGAAGCCCCTCCACCATGAGAGTCGCCCGCCCGGTCGAATCCATTGAGACCGATTGGGGAACTCGATCGGCTCTCGCCAGGCCCACGGTCAGGACCCGTTGCGCCTTCAGCCGAGCGGCGTCTGCGAGACTCGGGGGCTCGGTGCCGACTAGTGCCAGGGGAACCTCCTCCAGCAGCTCGAGCTCTTCTTCCAGAATCCCCTCCAGGCTGCCGAAACCATCGAGATGTGACAGGACCACGTTGGTGGTCACGGTAACGGTCGGTGCGATGATCTCCCGTGCCTGCGCCAGCTCGCCTCGCATGTTCGCGCCGGCTTCGATCACGAGGGCCTCCGTGTCTGCCGGTGCCGCGAGAATGGTTTTGGGAATTCCCACCAGGTTGTTGTCGTTGGCCGGCGTGGATTGGAGACGGTAGCGAGTCCGCAACACGGCGGCGCACATCTCCTTGGTACTGGTCTTCCCGTTCGCACCACCGACCGCCACCACCGGCCCCCCGATCGCACGCCGCCGGTGGCGCGCCAGCATGCCATACGCCTTGAGCGTGTCCTCAACCCGATAAGACATGAATCCGGCGACGGGCTGCATATCCTCGCGCACCACCGCGGCCGCGGCTCCCGCGGCACGGGCGGCTTCGAGGTGGTCGTGCCCGTCGAACCGGTCTCCCTTGATCGCGACGAATAGAGCACCTGGTTGCAGCGTCCGGGTGTCGGTTGACACCTCGCTGTATTCAGCTGCGTCGCCGCCCGCTGGAAGATTCAGCGCGGCACGCACCTCGGCGTCGCTCCAGCCCTGCCAGCCCCGCTGACCGCTCACCGCTCACCACTCACGATCTCGCTCACGATTTCCCGTTCGTCGAACGGCAGCTTCGTCGTTCCCACCACCTGGTAGGTCTCGTGCCCCTTCCCGGCGAGAAGAATGGTATCTCCAGAGCGGCCGGCATCGAGGGCGACGCCAATCGCCTCGCGGCGATCCACCATCCGGAAATGAGAGGCGCTGCCCATTCCCTGCTCCACATCGGTGATGATCGCGTCGGGGTCTTCGGTGCGTGGATTGTCCGAGGTGACGATCGCGAGATCAGAGAGCGTCGCCGCGATGCGACCCATCACCGGCCGCTTGCCGCGGTCCCGATCGCCGCCGCACCCGAAGACGACGATGAGACGGCCGGGGGTCAGTGGACGAAGACTCTGCAGCGCGCGCTCCAGGGCGTCGGGAGTATGGGCGTAGTCGCGCAGCACGACACATGGACGCTCGGCGATGCGCTCCATGCGCCCCGGCACCTGAGGAGCGGCCGTCAATCCAGCCGCAACGCGGGCCACCGATTGCCCCAGCGCCAGAGCCGTCGCCGCCGCGGCGAGGGCGTTATGAATGTTGAATTCGCCCAGGAGCGGCAGGGTGACGTGCTCCTCGCCTTGCGGAGCGTTGAGCTTGAACCGGCTCCCCGAATGATCCTGCTGAATGTCGGTGGCCGAGACCTGCGAGCCGGACGTGAAGCCATAGCTGAGCCGGCGGCTCCGCAGGGGAAGCGCCGCCCAGGCAGGATCATCCTGATTGACGATCTCCCAGCCTTCGAGCCCGAGGTATCCACTCAGCCGGAGCTTGGCCGCGAGGTACGACTCCATCGTACGGTGATAGTCGAGGTGATCTCGGGTCAGGTTGGTAAAAATTCCCGCGTCAAAGCACAGCCCGTCGAGCCGGCCCTGATCCAGGCTATGAGACGAAGTCTCCATGGCGACATGAGTCACCCCGCGAGCGACCATGGCGGCCAGCGTCGCCTGCAGATCGATCGGCCCCGGCGTCGTGAGTGAACCAGCGGTGGAGTCGACTGGATTGCCCAGGCCATCGAAGGCGCCGAGGGTCCCGATGCTCCCCGCCTTGCCCTCGCCGTTGAAGAGGTGGCGCACCAGGGCCGTCGTCGTGGTTTTCCCGTTGGTACCGGTGACGGCGATGAGGCAGAGCTTCCGGGCGGGATCGCCGTACCAGAACCGGCCGGCGGCGATCGCGGCGCGACGAGCGTCCACCACTACGATCTCGGGGATCCCAGTGCCCATCGGCTGCTCCACGACCAGTGCAGCGGCGCCCCGTTTCACGGCATCGGCCACGAACTGGTGTCCATCGGACTGGGAGCCGCGCACCGCGATGAAGGCATTGCCGGAGGCGACGCTGCGACTGTCCGCAGTGAGCCCGCTCAGGCTGACCGAGGACGTCGGCCCCTGGGCCACGAGGCCCTCACGTCGCAGGGCCAGCACCAATTCGCTCAGCGGGCGGCCGTTCACTGGGCCCACACCGTCACGGTACCCCCTGCAGTGAGCGAATCACCAGCAGCGGGAGAGGTGCGTACGACTTGGCCGCTGCCTCGCAATGCCATCTGGAAGCCACGCCGGTGGAGCGCAACGGCTGCCTTGCGCAGGTTGGCGCCGAGCACATTCGGCACCGGGAGACGATCGCGGGCCTTGGTGCTGTCACCGCTCAGCGGCCACGGTAGAACCACCGACGTCGCGGCTTCCGGTTCCACGCGGGAAGCCGTGTCACTGGTGGCGGGTGCCTCGCTGGTCGCCAGGCGTCTGCGGTCGATGGCGCTGCGCCGGGTAGCCAGTGCCTCCTGCAGCATGCTGCGGGTGACGGGCGCCGCGGTCGCGCCTCCGTAGTAGTCGCCCTTGGGATCGTCGATCTTCACGATCACGACGAGCTGGGGATCGTCCGCCGGGAAGAGAGCAGCGAAGGACGCCGTGTAGCTTCCGTGGACGTAGTGGCCCCCCTCGAATCGCTGAGCCGTGCCGGTCTTTCCCATCAGCGTGTAGTTGACCAGCTGCGCCCTCTCTCCGGTGCCTCCCTCACCAACGGCGCCGGCCAGATACTCGCGGAGCGTCTGCACCACATCGCGCCGCACCGCTCGACGGACCGGCTCAGGCTTGTGCCGATAGCGCACTTCGCCCTCCGGGCTCCGGACTTCGCGGATGAGTGTCGGCGTCAGGAGCACGCCATCGTTCGCGAGCGCGCCGTACGCGGCCGCCAGCTGAACCGGTGTCACGCCAAACGAGTAACCCATGGCGACGCTGGGGCCGTTGAAGCCCGGCTTCCACTGGTCCGGCGTCGGGAGACGGCCGCGTGCTTCGGAGGGGAATTCGACACCGGTGGGACTGCCGAAGCCAAAGTCTCGCAGTGCGTCGTACTGTTCCGTCGCCGAAAGCCGTTGGGAAAACTTTGCCATGGCGATGTTGCTCGACACTTCGATCGCCTTGGCCAGGGTGAGATTGCCATGCGTCGTGTGGGCGTCTGTAATGGGCTTGGTTCGGCCCGGCATGGACCACGTCCCTTCCTCGCCATAGACCTCGTCCGTGCTATCCACCCGGTGGAGCGATAGCAGCGCCGCCGCGGTGAAGAGCTTGGCAGTCGAGCCCGGCTCAAAGGGGTCCGTGAAGAACGAGGGCCGATTGCCGATCAGATCGTGATCGACCCGGTGGCTTGAGGCGATGGCCAGGAGTTCCCCCGTGCTGGGGTCCATGAACACCACATCGCCACCGGCCGCCTTGAGCCGTTCGATCGCGTCGTCGAGGCCATGTTCGGCGATCTCCTGCAGCTCCGCATCCAACGTGAGATACACGTCCTCGCCGGGAACCGGGTCGCTCACCAGCCGTGAGGGTGACTCGTAGCTTCGGCCGGCCCGGTCCCGGAGCACCACCTCTTCTCCGGGGACACCCGTCAGGATCGAATCCAGTGCGAGCTCGATGCCCGACGCACCGTTTCCGCTGTCGGAGTTGAGACCACCGATCACCGAACGCGCCAGGGATCCAGCGGGATAGTGCCGGGCGAATTCCGGAGTGAGGTGAATGCCGGGCATCTTGCGCAGAGCCTGGACCTGCGCACCAGTGAATGGGCCGTGGTAGTAGATCCACTTCGGGTTCTTGGCAAAATCCCGCCGCACCCGCGAGGCAGGCAGTTCGAGACTGCGGGCTATGGCGGTGATGGTCGCCGCACGGCCCTCGACCTCGTTGGGGGCGATGCCGACGTGGAAGTATTCCTGGGTAATCGCCAGGGCAACGCCGCCCCTGTCATAGATCCCGCCTCGGCGGGCTGGCAGCACCACCCGCAGCTTGCGTTGCTCTTCCGCCTCGGATTCCCACTTGGAGCGCTGCACAATCTGCAGCTGCGCTGCCCGCCCCAGCACGGCCAGCACGGCCAGCACGAAGACGACTTCGAGCGACGCGATGCGGGTGGTGACCTTGGCCATCAGCGGTGGTCAGGCGCGGGAAGGCGGAAGACGGTGAACTCGGAATCGGCCGGCTGGTGCAGGCCGAGGCGATTCTCCGCCTTGCGGCCGAGCTCCTGGCGTCCGAGGGTGAGGCGAAGGTCGCGCTGAAGGGCGGCGCGCTCCGCCTCCAGCCCGGTACGCTCTTCTCGAAGCACGTTGAGTCGCCGCGCGGTCTCCAACGCTGCGGTCCGGCGCGCGAGCACGATCGCGGCCACGCCCAGGAAGAGCAGCAGCCAGAGCATGATCCAGTGGCGACCTCTAAACGTCATCGGCTTTCTGGAAGACCCGCAGCTTGGCGCTGCGGGCGCGGGGATTTCGGGCGGCTTCCTCGAGTGATGGTCTCACCGGCTTCCGGGGTCTGACCTTCCCCAGAGCCCGGCCACGGCAGGTACAGACCGGCGCGCCGGGGGGACAGACGCACGCCCGCGCCCATTCCTGAAAGGCGTGCTTTACGATGCGATCCTCACCTGAATGATAACTGATCGCCGCTAGTCCCCCACCGGGAACCAATGCTTCCAACATCGAAGGCAAAGCACGCGCCAGTCCCGGTAGTTCGTCGTTCACCGCGATCCGGACCGCCTGGAAGAGCCGGGCGAAGTCCGGCGGGCCCGAGCGCGGTCCGAGCACACTCCGAATCGCGTTGACCAGATCATCGCTGGTGGCGAATTGCTGGCGCGACCTGCGCTTCACCACGGCCTGAGCCAACCGGCCGGCGCGGGGCTCGTCCCCATACTCGGCGAAAATCCGCCGCAGTTCCTCGCCCCCAAGTTCATTGAGCAGATCGGCGGCGGTGGCTCCGGTGCCGCCCATCCGCATGTCCAGCGGTGCGCCAGGCCGGAAGCTGAACCCGCGAGCCTCTTGGTCGAGCTGGTGGGAGGACACCCCCAGGTCGAGCAGGATGAAGTCGGGCTGGAAGGCAGTGATGGCTCGGAGGGCAGCCGGCTCACTGAACGAGGCGAACAGGTATTCGATCCGGCTGTCGAGGATCGCGCGGGCGGCCGCGAGCGCCTCGGGATCACGGTCGATCCCCAGCACCTGTGCGCCGGCCTCTACGAAGGCGGCGGCGTGGCCGCCCCCACCCAGGGTAGCGTCCACGACCCGGCGCGCTCCCTGAGCGGCTTCGAGTATTTCTCGGAGAAGAACTGGTTCGTGGTAGGACGGAGGTTGGGTCACCGGAACTCAGCGTTCGAAAGCGAGACACCCCGCCCGCGGCAGCGGACGGGGTGTCGACTCGAACCCAAAGGAGCGGGGCTGACGGGGCTCGAACCCGCGACCTCCGCAGTGACAGTGCGGCACTCTAACCAAGCTGAGCTACAGCCCCTGATTGAGCGGGCGGGAATATAGGAACCAGACCCCCGTATTGGTAGGGGACGACCACCCGCTCGTCCCTACTTGCAGTAAACCTTGAGCATCGACGCGATGCGCGGTTTCAGACCATCGAGATACTTCTGGAACTGCCCCAGATTCTGAGCCTGATCCGGAGGAGCCAGCTTGAAGGCAGCTTCGGCCTCCGCCGCCATGGACTCCTCCTGCTTCGCCTTGTCGCAGGACTTCTCCTTCTCAGCCTGCGCATCGAGCGGCGGGATCTGCTGCAGGATCGAAAGCCCGAGATAATAGTTGGCCAACGGGTAAATCTTGCCGCTGGGATTCGCGGTCGCCACAACCTGGCGGAGCTTGGTGGCAGCCTCAGGCCAGTTCTGCGGCGGCTGCAGCAACGGGCGCGCGATGTTGAACAGGATGACTGACACCCCTTCCTTCGCCTGGGCGTCGCCGTATTTGGTCACGAAATCGAGGAATGGTTGGGCCTCCGCCGCACGGTTCGCGGTGACCAGCGCCTGTGCCGTGGCAAGGGCCGGCCCCACGGCCGTGGTGTCCTTCTCCATCAACCGTTTGGTGGTGGAGACCTGGCTGTCGACCGGTCCGGTCAGCTGATATGCCGAGACGAGCTGGTTCAGCAGGGCGAGGTTAGTGGGAAACTTCTTGCTGCCCTCGGCGGCCCACTTGAGAAGCTTCGCTGTATCAGGCTTCTGACTCGCCATCACGGTAATCTTCAGATAGAACGAGCTGTCCGCCTTGGTGGAATCATTGGCCACCATCTGCTCCAGCGCGGCGACGGCTCCCACGAAATCACCCTTGTAGACCCGGGCGTTGCTCAGCAGGTCATAGAGATCGGCGTTGGTCGGGTCGATCTTGAGCCCGTCCAAGGCGGTTTGCTCGGCGGCGTCGGGACGCTCGTACTTGATGAACAGCTTGAAGGCCTGCTCGCGCAGAGTCTGGTTGGTGGGGGCGACCAGCAGCATCTGTTTCAGCGCCTCCACCGTCTTGTTCGTGTCGCCCTGGGCCTCGTAGATCTGGGCGAGAGTAGTCCAGCCCTTGAGGCTCTGCGGGTCTCCTTCCACCGCCTGCCGCAGATGGTCCATCGCCTCGGCGCTGTCCTTGTTGGTTTTCTTGTCCAGCGCGATCAGTCCGAGGCAGAGATGCGCCAGACCATTCTTCGGAAGAGTGGCGATGGCCTTCTTGGCCGAGGCAATGGCCTTGTCCGGCGCAGCCTTGCTCTGATCGACGCAGGCCCGCGCATCGTTGAAGCTCTTCACTGCGGGCTGCAGGGCGTCGGCCACAGCGCCGCCCACTTCATCGAGCTTCTGACTCGGTCCCTGAGTTACCACCACCACATTACCCGCGTCGTCGTTGAGGCCCGCGAGTCGCGAGGTCACCGAGAAGCGGCCACTCTGATCTTTGCCAAGAGTCGAAGAAACCAACGCGCGGGCCTGGAGGGCGTTACCAAACTGCTTCTGGACCGTGGAGGCGAGGATCGCATCGGGTGGATAGCCGAACTGCTTCAGCGCGTCGTTCATCTGTTCCCGGGTGAGAACGGCGAAGTTGCCGTTTACCACCTTGTCCATCCGGCCCCGAATGCCCTGGCCAATGGCGACGCTCGTGGCGCTGTCCTGAGATGAGAACGTATGAGGATTCGAGACCAGCATCCGGGGCGAGTTCGAAGTGGCTGCTCCCGGGGCGGGACGCCGAGTGGGAATCTGGGCAGAAAGAGCCGCGAGGGGCGCGGCCAACAGCGACAGGGACAGCAGACGGACCAGGCGCATTACATGGCCTCCGCAAAGGGAGCAGAAGAGCGAAATACGCAGGGGCGACCCTCGTGGTCGCCCAACCAAGAGGCGGGCACCAGGCCCGCCCGAAAAGCACACGGGCCGCCAACCAGGCGTCCCGCCATGGGCGAAGAGGGATTCGAACCCCCGACATCCTGCGTGTAAGGCAGGCGCTCTGGACCAGCTGAGCTATTCGCCCGAATAGTCAGGCCGACGGGAACCGCTGTCTTCCACTACCCAACGAGCATCAGAGCGCAATGCCCAGAGGGAAAAGGACGCAGTACCCGAGCACGAGGAGTGCGGCCGCACCCGTCGTGCCACCGGCATGCAACCAAAGATACCCCACAACAAGAGAGACGACTGCACCCCCAAGCAGGATGACATTTCGGGGGCCGAAGCGGAGGTGTCGTTCACCCGTTGGAGTGGCGGAACTTGGCATAAGCATTGAGCTTACTGCGACGGCTCGACCGGGTCAACGGGCGGAGGCGGGGGGTCGGGGGGAGCGATCTCCCAGCCCTGGTCCAAGGCCATCCTTCGGGGTCGATCGCTGCGACGGCGCAGCCATACGAGGACACCAAGGACAGAGGCGACCACAGCCCAGATCCCTCCTGCCAGCAGCCAGGCAATGAAACCGTAACGCCGGCGAAGACCTGTCTGCCACGACTTCTCGAATCTATCAGAGGTCAGCCCGGTGGCCGCGATGAGACTCTGCTCGAAATCATCGCCCGCAGCCATACGACTGAACAAGCGCTCCAGCCCACCCGGCGCGGGATGCCGCGCGATCTCGGCCACCGCTGAGGCGGCGAGACCATAGGCGGCATCGGCGGTGCGGGCCGAACCCCTCAGGTCACTATCCAGCTCCCGAAGTGATGGCAGCCGCCCTGCAACGACCGAAAGGTTGAGCTGGAGCGTGATCAGCCGCTCGAACTCTCCCGAAGCCAGCGACGCATATCCCTCGTCGAACCAGAGTGGAACTCTCCCAGGCACTGCGTCGTGCAGGGCCAGATGGGCCACTTCATGGCGTAGCGTCTGGTCGACACCGCCGAGGTCGCTGCGCAGAACGATGGTGCGAGCCGACGGCAGAGTGATCCCGGCTCCCCAACCTGGCGCACGACCGCTGGCGATGCGGGACATGGTCGCCGAGTCGGCAGCCAGAATCAGAGTAAAGGGGGGCGGTGCGCGGCGGCCGAGGCCCGGCCAGGCGAACGGGCGGTCCACCGATTCGGCGAGGCGAATGCCGAGAGCGAGATCTTTCTCCCGAGCCACGACTCTGACTCGACCGACCATGGCGTGAGTCAGCGAGTCTGCGGCCTGCACCAGCAGATAGATCAGGCGGAGGACGTGCGCGGCGGCTCTCCTCCGGAGGCGACGAGATCGAGCATTTCCTTACAGCGCTTGCCCCACGGATTGAACTTGTTGGCCTTGAAGCCCTCTTCCCAGGCGCCGCTGGCCGCGGTCTTGTCTCCCATGAACCAGGAAGCGCGGCCCAGCTCGTAGTAGGCCTCGATCAGATTGGGACCGAGGTTGAGGGTCTTCTGAAAGAAGGTTTGGGCGTCCTCGAACATCTCCCGCTCGAGGTAGACCAGCCCAAGGTAGTAGTGAGCGTACAGCGTGGCCTTCCGGTCATTGTCGAGCCGGATGGCCTTGGAGAGGTGCTCGATTGCCTCTCCGAAGATCCGCTTCTTGAGGCAGATGTAGCCGACGTTGATGCGGGCCAGGGAATTCGCCGGCTCCTTCATCAAGACTTTCGAGAAGGTGGCCAGCGCGTCGTCGTAATCCTCGTGGAGCATCTGGGCCCAACCGAGCAGCGACTGGGCCTGGATATCCGCCGGTGAAAGCTGCAGTGCCTTGGAGAGCGATTGAATCGCCCCGGCGTAATCACCGAGGGAGATGAGGCTCCATCCCTTTTCGATGAAGGTCGAGGCGCCGATGTGGTCCGCATGCACCATCGGCCTGGCGCCGGTGAACTGCGGCGCCTGGGCGGTATCGGTCGTTGCCTGGAGCTGCTTGTAGCGGTCAACCAGGCCACGGATGTCTTCCTTCAACTGGGTCAGCTCGCCCAGGGTGGAATCCACTCTCTTGAAGTAGGCGATGATTTCCCGCTTGGCCGCCTCTCGCTCCGCGTTGGAGCCGGCCTGGTCGAGCCGGAGCGAGATCGCCTGGAACTGGCTGCGCAGGGTCGCAATCAGCGAATCGGTCATGCTCAGGCCACCGCTTCGGTCAGGGCGAGCCGCTCCTTCGAGTTGAGGAGCTTGCCCGCATTCAACACAACGACCGTCCGGTCGGCCTGGCTCAGGATGCCGGTGATGTACTTGGCGGCCAGACCGCGCACCATGGGAGGGGGCGGGCTGATGGTACGCGCGTCAACCCGGACGACCTCGCTCACCGCGTCGACGACGATGCCGACCCTTTGATCTTCCAGCTCCAGCACCATGACCCGGGTTTCCTCCTGCTGCGTCGCCGGCACGTCGAGGCGCTTGCGGAGGTCCACCACAGGGACCACTCCGTCGCCGTAGCGCAGCACACCCTCGAGGAACGCGGGTGCGTTAGGTAAGGCCGCGGGTTGCTCCCAGCGAAGGATGCGCTCAACCTGAAAGATGCTGAGCGCCAGGGACTGGGAACCGACCTGAAAGATCACGAATTGCAGTTCGTCGTCGGTCATGCGTGGCTTACCTCGGGAGTCCGCAGCCGTTCCTCCAGGACTGTCAGATTCAAGACGGGCACCCACCTTTCTTCCTTACGCAGCACCCCACTTACCCAGGAGAGCGTCTCGTCTTCCGGAGCCGGAAGAATCTCGATCTCGGGGTGGGCGTCTGCATCATCCACTTCGAACGCGACCAAACCCGTGTCGGTGGTCGCCACGACGACGGTCGCACATGGTTCCGGGGGACAGGTACCCTGGTCGAGCAACGCGCCGAGGTGCACCTGCGGCACCAACCGGCCCCGAACCGTGGTGACTCCCCGCAGGGCAGGAGCGCCGGCGGGAACCCGGTGCACCTCTCCACCTTCCTGCACCTCGATCACGTCGGCCATCCGGAAGGCGAGCTGTCGCCCTCCGGCAGAGACCAGGAGCAAAGGTTGTTTCACCGCCGCGGCCTTTCCCGGAGAATCTGGTTCGCGTGCTCCGCGATCTGACCGAGTCCGAGCACGTAGTCGGCGCCTCCGCCGGCGAGGGCGGCGCCGGGCATCCCGTAAATCGTGGCGGTTTCCCGATCCTGCGCGATGCCGATGCCGCCGGCATCGTGCATTGCACGAAGTCCGGCTGCTCCATCCCGTCCCAGCCCGGTCAGAACCACGCCGACCGCGGCCGCACCGAAACACTCGGCGACCGAATAGAACAGCGGATCAGCCGCCGGGCGAACTCCCCAGACTGTCGGCCCCTGATCGAGAACGATTCTGAGGCCGGTCGCGGTGGAGGTTATTCGCATATGATAATCGCCGGGGGCCACGTATGCGGTATCGGCGCGAACGGGGGCGTCCTGCTCCGCCTCGACCACCGCGAGCCGGCTTTGCGAGTCCAGCCGTTCGGCAAGACTGCGGGTGAATCCCCGCGGCATGTGTTGCACAATCAGCACCGCCGCTTCCTGTCCGGTGGTCAATTGGGGCAACAATTCGGCCAGAGCCCGAGGCCCGCCGGTTGAGGCGGCAATAGCGAGCGTGCGGCGGGCCTCGTTGGGGGCCCTGACGTGAGCCCGCCCCTCGAACCGTGCCGGCCGGGCGAGAACCGGCAGTCGCCCGATGTCGGCCGCGCGAGCGGCACGCAGCGCGTCGAGGAGCCGGGGGGCGATTCGCAACGCCGACGCCCTGCCCTGCTCGTCCTCCTTCGCCACCAACTCGACGGCACCGAGCTCGAGAGCCCGGATCGAACCGGTAGTGCCGGCGCCGGCGTGCGAGCTCACGACCACGATGGGCCGTGGGGCTTCGGACATGATGTACCCGATCGCGCCGAGTCCATCGAGCTGTGGCATCTCCAGATCCATTGTCACCAGATCGGGGTGAAGCTCGTGGACTTTCTGCACCGCTTCCATTCCATTGGCCGCGGTGCCCACCACGCGGAACTGCCCGGAACCGGCGACGATCTCGGAGATCATGCGGCGGAAGAACGCGCTGTCATCCACCACCAGGACCGAGGGCAGGTCAAAGCTCATAGACCGGGCTCCCGACCGAACGCACCTCGATTTTCCCATCGGCGGTGTGAAACCACATCGAGCGGCCCTGGCCCCCGCCCACCGCCTCCGCGACAACCGGAATGCCGTGGGCGCTCAGCACTTCGCGACAGGCCACGACGTTGCGGTCGCCCATCTGGATGGAGCCGGGCGCGTTGAGGTTGGCGAACATGCTCGCCCCTCCCACCAGACGCGCAAAGAGTCGGCGCGGGTCAGCACCAAGCGCCGACATCTCCGTGATGAGCGCGGGCACGGCAGACTGCGGAAACCGCCCGGGAGCCTGACTGTTACGGCTGAGCGAGAGCGAAGGAAGAAGAATGTGCGCGAGCCCGCCGACCCGGGCGGTGGAATCGTAGAGGGCGATGCCGACGCAACTGCCCAGCCCGAGGGTACACAGGATCTGGTCTCCCGTGGCGGCCTTGATCTCGGCAACCCGCACCATCTGCTCGCCCGGCATCTAGACCGGCTTCCGGTAGACGCGTTCACGAGGCTCGACCAGAGTGAGCTGATCGCGGATCGGTCCGAAGATGGTCTCCACCTTCCCCAGAATCAGGTGACCACCGGGAACCAGGGCGTCGAAGAAGCCGCCCATCAGGCGTTCCTGGGTTCGGCGATCGAAATAGATGACCACGTTGCGGCAGAAGATGAGATCGTACTGGGGAGAGGCTGGGGACTCCCGCAGCAGGTCGAGGCGACGGATCTCGACGACGGCGCGAAGACGGGAATCCACTTCGAACTCTTCGGGCGCGATCTGACGGCAGTATTGCTTCACCAGAGCAGGCGGCGTCTCGCTGAAGACGCGCTCGTGGTACCGGGCCGCGCGCGCCCGGTCGAGAGACTCCCGGTCGATATCGGTGGCATCGATCCGGGCATCGTCGATCCAGTCCTCGCGACCGGCCGCGGCGCAGGCCTGAGCGAGCACCATTGCGATGGTATAGGGTTCCTCGCCTGACGCGCAGCCTGCGCTCCAGACCCGTACCCGTCCCCGCCGGGCGGAGACCAGCGCCTGCAGCAGGTTGCGCTCGAGCCAGGACCAGGTCTCCGGATTGCGGTAAAACTTGGTGACGTTGATGGTGATGGTATCGAGGAGCCGGTCGATCTCCTCGGGACGCCGGTCGAGCTCACCGAGATAGTCCGAGTAGGTGTGGACGCCGCAGGCGCGCATGCGAACGGCGATCCGGCGCCGGAGGCAACGATCCTTGTAGGCTCCGACATCGAGTCCGGCCCGCCCCGCGATGCGCTGCGCAAGAGCGGTGAAGGCGGCATCCTGCTCTGCGGTCACGCGCTGGTTTCCAGAGTGTCGAGATTGGCCCGCGCGAGCTGATGGGCCGGATTGAGCTCGGTCACCCGCTGCCAGCAGACCCGGGCACGCTCCCGGTCGCGTCGCTTGAAAGCGATGTTGCCCAGCTTGAAGTAGAGGTCGTCGCCCAACTCGGGGCTCAGCTTGGCGGCGCGCTCGTAGGCTTCGGACGCGTCGTCGTAGCGGCCCGCACGGTAGAACAAGTCGCCCAGGTTCTTCGAGATCTGGGGAAGCGTCGGGTCCTCGGACAAGGCCCCGCGCAGAAGCATTTCGGCGCCGGGCAAATCCCCGCTCATTTCCAGGAGGACCGCGAGATTGTTGCGGAGCACGGCGTCCGAGGGAAACGCGGCGACGCCTTCTTTCGCGATCTTGAGCGCTTCGGTGAGATCGGCCTGGCCGGCGAGTGCCAGCGCCATCGCCCAATACCAGGTAGGCGGAATGGGGCGTTCACCCCAGAGCTCTCGAGCCCGGGCCAGGCGGTTGGTGGCGACTTCCGAATCGTTACGCTTGAGCGCCACGACTCCCCATCCCAGCATGAGCCGGGCATCCTCGCGCGACTTGCTCACCGCGTCGGCGTACGCGGTTTCCGCCTCGGGTAACCGGCCGAGCTGTTCGAGAGCGAAGGCCAGGTTGTAGAGCACGGCGGGCCGGGAACCGGCCTTCTCGAGCGTCGCGGTCAGCGCTTCGACCGCATCTTCCCACCGGGCCTGACGCAGTGCGATGAGGCCGAGGTAGAACGGAGCGCTGGGGTCGGCAGCACGCAGATCGGCGACTCTGCGGAATTCCCGCGAGGCCTCTTCGAGCATGCCGGTCTTGTAAAAGGCGACGCCGAGGTTCCGGTGCTCCTCGACCCGGGTCTCGTTGACCTGGGGCTGGGCCGGAGCGGCCGAAGTTCCCACCCGACGCACGAACCCCGCGGTTACCAGGCCGTACAGCGCCTTGCCCACCTCGAATTCGACGAGGCCCGACTCGTCGATGAGATCCTGCACGTCGCGCTGCCCGTCGATGAGACCGAGGAGGCGTTCCTGCGCCTGTTCGAGCTCCACGTCGGTGTCGGTGACGTGCTCCCGATCGACGGCGAAGATCAGGTCGAAGCTGGGGATCTTCTTTTCGATGAGACTCCACTCGTCAACCCGGCGCGCGCCTTCGAGGAGCAGCGACTCGGGATTGATCCGCACCAGGAAGTCCTGATCCGGCCGCATGCCGGCTTCGAAGTTGAAAGTCCCCTGGGTCCAGGTGAAGAGATAGTAGACCGCCTCTTCGATCTGGATCCGCATGTAGCCTTCGAGGTCTTTGCGCGTCACCGCGCTGATTTCGACCAGCAACTCGCCCAGCTTGCTGTCCCGCCGTTGCTCCTGCAGCGCGATCGCCTCCTCCAGCTGCTCCGGACTGATCCGCCCGTTCTTCACCAGGAGGTCACCGATCCGGTCGCGCCGGTTCACGATGGACGCATAGCAGATCCGTCCCTCGTCGAAATAGACGTAGCCGAAGTTCTGCCGGTCAGCCACGGCCAGGCAGCCACTCTTCTTCCCCAGCGCGAGCAGCTGAAGAACGTCCGGGAGACTCGCCTCTTTGAGGCTGCCCTTGATCGCCATCAGCGCAGATCCTCAATCACCCGATCGGTCAGCGATGGCCAGTCCCACACCATCTTCTCCCGGCTGCGGAGCCCTCCCGTGGGCGACAGCACGCCGCTGGTGCGATAGGCGGCGCTGCGCCGCAGCGGGGCTGCAGGACTGCCCTCCAGCACTTCACGCGCGAGGGCGGCATTCGCCTTGACGTGACGCTCCTCCGACTCATGCAGCACCCGCTGGAGCATCTCGGGCAGACTACGCACCGAGTCGGCAGGCCGGCCCGCCAGATAGTCCGCCAGCTCCTGATCGGCGGGCAGATTTCGCTCGACGAGCAGACGGGCGATGATCGCGGCCCGGACTTCCCGGTCGGGCGCGGGGAGTTCCAGCACCAGCCCACCGTTCAGTCTGGTCTGCAGGCGGGATTCGAGGCCCTCGATCTCCTGCAGCGACACGGCCGAGGTGAACACCATCTGCTTGCCGCCCTCGTGCAGGAGATTGAAGAGCCAGAACAACTCTTCCTGCGAGCGCTCCTTCCCCGACAAGAGGTGAATGTCGTCGAGGAGCAGCGCCGTGATGCGGCGATAGCGGATTCGCCACCAGTTCACCCGGTCCTTGTCGATGGCCTTGATGAGATCATCGACGAAGTCCTGGGTGCCGAGGCAGGCGACAACTTCCTTGGGCTTGGCGGCGAGGGCGTTGCCGATCGCATGCAGCAGGTGGGTCTTCCCCACTCCGCTGCTTCCGGTGATGACCAGCGGGTTGTAAGTCGTCCCGGGTTCGGCGACGACAGCCTGAGCCGAACGGACCGACATCCGGTTGCTCGGCGACTCGATGAACGAGTCCATGGTCCAGAGCGGCGAGGGTCCCGGCGGAGGGCTCGCGCCCTGGCGGGCCCGATCGGTTTCGGTGAGCGCTTCGGAGAGCCGGTCCGGATCGCGAAACAGCGCGGTGCCGGCGGCGGTGGGATCGAGTTCCTGCATCTCGGCCTGCAGCAGCTTGAGCCGCTCGATGTCTTCGATGTAGGCCCCGAGCGCCGCTTCCGGGTTCTCGGGCGATGGCTCGGCCAGAATGTGGCGCAGCCGGTCTACCCGGTAGCCTTCGCCGTCCCAGAAGAGGATCGCCTCGTTGACCCTCACCCGCCACGGCTCGACCTGTCGCGCCACCGCGGACTGAATCTCGGAGAGGAACGAACCGAATTCATCGCCCGAGAGCACCGGTTCCTCCTCGGGCGGAGGAACGGCTTCGGGTTCGCGGGGAAGGTGACTCTCCAGGTTGGCGTGATTGAGCGGGACCGGAGGTCCCTCCGCTGGAGCCAGACTCGGCTGCTTCACGACACCAACTCGACCCAGCACTGCCCTGGCCTGCTGCGGGTCCAGTGGCTTGTCGCTCACCGCCTGGAACGCGATCAACCGGTTCAGAGCGCCGATCAGCTCCCGCACGCTGCCGAGCGGCAGTTGTGCGACGGTCTCGATCACGCTGGCGTCAACCTGTGCCTTCCGCTCTTCCGCCTGCCTCCGAAGAATGGCGACCCGGGTTTCGAAATCGGGCGCGGAGATGTCTATCACGAGCCCGCCGGCGAAACGCTGGATGAGGCGCTCATCGAGCGCCTCGATCTCGTTGGGCGGCCGATCGCTTGAGAGCACGATTTGGCGACCGGAGGACAGCATGGTGTTGGTGAGGCGGAGCAGCTCCGCCTGCATTTCGCGCCGGTGAGTGAGGAACTGCACATCGTCCACCAGCAGCACGCCGACTTCGGCGTAGCGGCGGCGGTAGGCGTCTCCCTGTCCCGCTGCGATGGCCGTATGGAAGGCTTCGACGAAGTCGTCGAGGGTGAGATACTCGACGGTTACCTGCGGATTGATTTCCTGCGCGGCGTGCCCGATCGCCATCAGCAGGTGGGTCTTGCCCAACCCGGATCCGGCGTAGACGAAGAGGGGGTTGTAGACCGCGCCCGGCGACTCGGCCACGGCGCGGGCGGCGGTCGCGGCAAGTTTGTTCGCTGCGCCCACAACGTAGTTGTCGAAGCGGTACCGCGGGTTCAGCGGAGTACTCACGTCGCCGAACTCCCTGCCGCCAGGCGCTTGAGCACCAGCTCTGAAATCCCCTTCAGGGTCTCGAACACTCCTGTCCCTCGCACCGCATCGGCGGGGAAGCTCTTCAACCCGAAGAAATTGAGCGATTCATCCATATCGCTCGACGTGAGGACCAGGTCCTGCGGCAGGTCCTGCTTGTTGTACTGGAGCACCATGGGGAACTGGCGCACGTCGACTCCCTGCGCCAGGAGGTTGGCCTGCAGGTTCTGCAGGCTCTCCAGGTTGTCATCCAATCGGCGGGCCTGGCTGTCCGCCACAAAGACCACACCGTCGGTCCCCTGGAGCACCAGCTTCCGCGTGGCATTGTAGTAGACCTGCCCCGGGACGGTATAGAGCTGGAACCGGGTTGTGAACCCGGAGATGACGCCGAGGTCTAGGGGCAGGAAATCGAAGAAGAGGGTGCGATCGGTCTGGGTCGCGAGCGAAACCATGCGGCCCCGGCGCGAGTCGGGAACCCGGCCGTAGATGTACTGCAAGTTGGTCGTCTTCCCGGACCGCCCCGGTCCGTAGTAGACGATCTTGCAGGTGATCTCACGCGTCGTGAAGTTGACCAGCGACATGAAATCCTAACGTCCGAAGAGAGCCCGCAGGCTCGCGTTGAGTTCCCGCTCGAAATCCACAGCCAGCACTTCCTTGGGGGCCGACTCTACCGGAGCAGCGGCCGCGAGCTCTTCAACCATTTGCTCGAAGAAGACCTGTACCAGGCCCAGATTGGTTTCGGTGCCGAAGACCACGAACGCGATCCAGCGCCCTCTCGGGGTGTCGAACCAGGCCAGATAATGCGCCTGCCGCTGGCCCTGATGCACCAGGTTCCGGAAGGGCGGCCAATCCATGACCCGGGCGATTTCGCTCGACGACGAGATGATGGCAGCCCCGAGCGCGGCCGCCGACATGAGGTCGAGCGCTCCGGTGAATCCGTGTTGCGCCACCACCTGGCCGGACGTCGTCATGAGCAGGGTCAGTCGCGCGGATGATTCCGACACGAAGTCCTGCAGTGGCCGGACTACCCAGGGTTCCAAGGCCCGCATCAGACCATCCGCTCCGCGGCCTTGAGCATCTCGAGCCGGGTGAGTCCCAGCGGGACATCACGACCGGTCACCGTCACCAGGAGCAGCTCGGGCGACGCGGGCACCAGAAGAAGACTCCCCTCGGCGGCCTGCAGCTGGATGAACCTGGCGGAGCCGAACGAGGCCCTGATACTGAGATCCACGATCCGGCTGGCGAGGGCCGCAGCGAGGGCCGCGAGAGCCTTGCCTTTCATGCCGTCCATCAACGCGTCGACCACGACCACACCGTCATCGGCCGCGACGACCATGGCGCCACGCACGCCACGCAGCCGGGTGAGCGGCTCGAGCAGGGCCTTGTAGTCGCGGATCATCGCACCCGCTCCAGCCAGGAGGTTGCGGCCTTGCTGGCCCGCTCGGCGAGAAAGTGGAGCTGGCCGACGGGAAGTGCGGTGTCCATCGCCGCGATCAGTCCGGTATCCGACGTCGGCTGGACCAGGCAGAAGCTGAGCTCTCCGCATTCGACGGTGACGTGGCGCCATTCGCCGAGGTCGAGCAGCTTCGCCGCCCGGGTCGCTTCGCGCGTGGCGCCGGAGACGAGTGCCGCGGCGACCTCGCTCACATCCTCCCCGGCGGTGCTGGCGAGTCCGCCACCCAGCCTCAGGCCATCCGCGCTCGCGAGGAGCAGCCGGTTCACACTGCCTTCGAAGCCGAAGAAGGGGTCGGGAGCGGGCGGACTCCGCTGTGGCAGGGGCTCGGTAATCTCCGGCGGCGCCGCTTCAGGCGTATCCCATACCTCACCGCCTCCACCGAGCCGGTCGATCGCGCTGCGCAGCCCGTCATCGCCGGGGTCGGCTGACAGAGCCAGCTGAAGATGCCGGATGGCATTCTCCCGATCGCCGGCCCGGTAGTAAAGGAAGCCGATCCCCTTATTCGCCCCGACGTGGTTGGGCGCGATGCGGAGGACCATGTCCCACTCGTCGAACGCATTGGCGTAATCGTGCCGGTCGGCGAGGATGCGGGCGTAGAGATCGTGAGCGTCGGGCAGGTGGGGGTAACGGCTGAGCCCGGTCAGCGCCACCTTCTGCGCAGCCTCGAGCTGGCCTCGCCCCCGGAGCGCTTCGCCCAGACGAAGAAAGACCAGACTGGTCGGGTCCGCCGCCAATTGGGCGGTGAGGGCCCGGATGTCCTCAATCACGGGAACCTCGCAGTGCGTTGTCGATCGTAAGCGCGGCCTGCCGCAGGCGGTCTACCGCGGGCAGCTGGGCGGATTCCTCGGGCGCCATCGGCCCCAGCCGGCGCCAACGGTCCCACACCTCCGAGGCCTCCTGGAAGCGGCCCATCGCAATCAGACTCAAGCCGAGCAGGCGGTGTCCCGGAGTGGATAGCGGATCCAGTTCGACGGCATACCACAGTGCATCGGTGGCCTCGGTGTAGCGCTGGGCCGTAAGCAGCGCGCGGCCGTACGCGAGGTACGCCAGAGGCTGATCGGGATGGCGACTCACCGCGACTTCCGCGACGGCTACTGCGGCGTCGGCGTCTTGCTGATTGATGTGGGAGTCCGCTTCGCCTATGAGCATCGCGAGGTCGCCGTCCGAGGGTTCAGCAATCGCGTGGCGGGACGGATCCTCCAGCATGAGGAGTCCGGCAGAGGCGAGGCCGAAGATCGTTTTGGCAACGTCGAACTCGGAGCGGCCGAGTGTCGCGGCGACATCTCGAATGGTGCGGTTCCCGTCCACGATTGAGAGAACTTCCCATTCGGTGGGCAGGAGGTCGAGCGGGCCGTCCGCGGCGGGCTCCTGCCCCAATCGAGGCACGATGCCGAGGTGGGAGATCTTCTTTTCGATCCGGGACCACTCATCAATCCGGCGAGCGGCCTCCATCAGAAGGAGCGAGGTGGGAATCCGGATCGTGGCCTCGGTGGGCCATTCCCCTCCTCTGCCCTCCTCGAACGAAAAGTATCCCTCTGACCAGCCCATCAGCTCGAACACGACTTCTTCGATCTGCTGCCTCACGTGCCGCGCAAGCTCGCGCGGCGAGATGGCATTCTGGCTCACCAGGATCTCGCCGAGCCTGCGGCTGTCACCCGCGGCCTGCGCACCCCTCCCGCGCGCCAGCTCTTCCTCGGTGATCTTGCCCGCGGCGTAAAGGAGGCGGCCCAGCGGATGAGGGTTGCTGCGGATTTCAGCGCCGACCACAACACCTTCTTCGAAGAAGACGGTACCCGCATTCTGTCGGAGTTCCGACGTGACGCGGAGAGTGCCAGTCTTCCGGCTCAGGTCAAGGAGCTGGCAGACATCGTGAATGCTCAGTTCCTTGAGCGGCCCTTCGATCGCCATGACTCAGGCCGCTCCCGCCGCGAAGATATGCTTGAGGTCTCGCGCGGACCGCGCATGGCTGCGCGCCGCCTGGGCATAGGCGCCACCCGGATCGATCTGGATTACCCGCTCCCACGCGTGAACCGCGTCCGCGTACTGCCGCATGCGCGACAGGGCCACGCCCAGGTGGAACAGCGCGGAGTCGTTGTCGGGATCGAACTTGAGGAGACGCTGGAGCGCCTCGATCGAGCGTTCCGGCCGGCCGTCATCCAGCAGGCAGCGGCCGAGGAGCAGCAGCCCATCGAGGTCCCACGGCTCCGTCATCAGCATCTCGACCAGAATGTCTACCGCGCCTGCGGGCGATTCGCTCCGGCGTATCAGGTCGGCCAGGGCCAGCGCGGCTTCCATGAAAGTGGGCAGGAGGTCGAGCGCCTGCTGGTAGGCGACTTTCGCCGCCACGGGATTCTCCCGGGCTTCTTCGAGGCGCCCGAGATCGTGCCAGACCTGCGCGAGAGTGCCGTCGAGCTGCAGCGCCACCTGACAGGCCTCAACCGCACCAGACAGATCGCCGAGCTTGCTGCAGACCTTCGCCTGCAACTGGAAGAGGTCGGCACGTCCCGGAGCGAGCTGCTGAGCCCGCCGGACCAACTCGGCGGCGGATTCCGAGTTGGCACCTTCCAATCGTACCCGGGCCGCGCTGACCAGAACTTCCACGTCGCGCGGCATCATGGTGACCAGGTCCTCGACGTGCTCACCGGCTTCGGCGGGACGGCCGAGCGCGAGAAGGGCGCGGACCTCCCCAAGGGTGGCGTCGGGATCGCCCGGCTCCAGCATCAAGGCTTCCCGGAACCGCTCCAATGCTTCGCCGTGGAGGCCACGTCGGGCGAATACATGCCCCATGAGCGTGGTGGCGCGGGCGCGGGGGGCGCCCTTGTGGAGCGCGCGGTCGATGTGGGCTGTCGCGAGCTCGAGCAATCCCTTCGCCACGAAATCCGCGGCGAGAGCGAGTGGATCATCCACCGAAGTGGCCGGCGCGGGCTTCGCGGCGGGCTGCAGCTCGTCGAAGATACGATCCAGGAGCCGGGTGTCGAATGCGAAATCGGCGTCGGCCAGGTCCGATGACACGTCGGCCGAGATCTCCGGAACGATGGAGATCTCCGGATTCTCGTACTGGAGATCGATCGACAGAACGTACTTCTGCGCAACGTAGAACGGATCGAGCTCGAGCGCCCGCTTGGTCGCGCGGAGCGCGCCGTCGAAGTCTCCCAGGTTGCTGAGCGCGAAGCTCAGGTTGTAGTGCGCCGATGCGCTGTCCGGATCGGCATCTACCGCACGCCCGAACGCGTTCCGGGCGTCTTCGAAGCGCTTGAGCTCAACCAGCACCAGCCCCACCCCGTTCCAGGCGACGGCATTGGTCGGCGTGGTATCCAGTACCTGGCGATACGCCTCCAGCGACAGCTGGAGCCGGCGGCGATGAAAGAGCGCCAGCGCGAGGTTGAGCCGCGCCACGACGAGGTCGGGGCGGATCATCAACGCCCGGTGGAAGGCCTCGAGCGCTTCTTCGTCTTCGGGATTCTGGGTCCGGAGTACCCCGAGGTTGTTCCAGGCGAGCGCGTAGTCGGGATCGATGTTGAGTGCGGTGTTGTAGGCTGCACCGGCCTCGTCGCGCCTTCCGGCATGCTGAAGACAGACCCCGCGCTCATTCCACAGCTTGGGCGACTCGGGATCCTCGGCCACCAGGGCCGCGTACAGCTCCAGCGCCGCGGAGACGTCGCGCCGCAACAGGTGCACTTCCGCCATCGCCTGGCGCACCAGGCGGGAGTCCTCGTTCGCGTCGAGCGCCAGCTTGTACTCCCGCAACGCCTCGACGTAGTAACCTTTCTGCCGGAACGCGAGCCCCAGGTTGAAATGCGCGAGCGCACCGCCCTCGCTCACCTTGGGCCGCGGCAACTGATGCGGCTGGGAAGTGCGCAGCCCGCGATAGCGATTGAGCGAGAGATTGCTCTGGGCGCGGGCGAAGGTGGGATTGAGCGCGGTCGCTTTTTTCGTCGCGGCGCGGGCCCTTTCGTGGTCGCCCATATCGCCGTAGACGAACGCCAGAAGGTAGTAGGCGTCGGCGTGATCGGGGTTCCGGGCCACGGCCTCTTCCAGCGCGGAGCGGGCCGGCTCGTTCAGCCCCCGATTGTAGAGCGACTCTCCGAAGTAGAAGAGGATGACCGGGCTTTCAGGATCGAGCGCACGGGCCTGGCTGAAGGCATCGGTGGCCCGGTCCAGATCCCCCATGCCGCGCAGGGCGAGCCCGTACTGCAGTAACGCGGGGACATCGCCGGGCTGCCGGGTGAGCAGGGTCTCGAACTCCTCGATTGCCTCTTCGAAATGGCCCAGCGAGGCGTAGGTCCGGCCCAGCTCCCAGCGCGCCTCGCGGTCCTGGGGATCGCGGGCCAGACGATCGCGCAGCTCCGCCACCCGCTTGTCGTAGTAGCCGGTGGCGTGGTAGGCAATTTCGAGATTGTCCTTGGCGACCTGCATGCGGGGATCCAGCTCGAGCGCACGCAGGAAACAACTGATGGCCTCGGCGGTGAGGCCCTTCTGGTGGTAGAGGACGCCGAGGTTGTTGTTCGCGCCGGCATCGAGGGGATCGATGCGCCGTGCGAAGGATCGGATGACAGCAAGGTCCCGTTCCGACAGAGCCGGCCCCGTCACGGCTGCCTCAGCTCAGACGGATCGCGTCGAAAATTGCCCGCAGGGACGCGAGATCGGGCAATAGCAGGAAGTGACCACGAAGCTTCAAGGCCGGATCCTCGAACAGGAACTGGGTCTCGACACAGAAGACGAAGTCGCGGTCGTAGCCGAAATTCATGTAGGTGGAGGTCAGAACGGCTCCCGCCAGATCGATGGCGAGGCTGGGAACCGAGGGGACCAGCATCATGCCCATGAAGTCGCTCAGCGCGTTCATGTAGGCGCTGGTCAGGATGTTCCCCACTTCCTTGAGTCCCGACTGTTCCATCTCCTCGTAGGTCTCGGTGGTGCCGAGCTTGCGGCGCAGCAGTATATCGCAGAGCACCTTGGCCGAGGCATCGGGGAAGAGGACCAGCGTACGGCCGGTGAGGTCCCCCATCATGTGCATCAGGACGGCGGCCACCACGTCGTCGGCTTGCCCAAGGATCTCCGGCACCTCTTCGAGCCGGGAGATGTTCACCTCGGGCACGCTGATCATGATCGTACGATTGGTGAGCTGAGACAGGGCGGTCGCGGCATGACCGGCGCCGATGTTGGCGACTTCCCTGAGCGCGTCACGCTGCAGCTCATGCAACTCGCGTACGTCGTCCATGCGGGCCTCTCAGACCAGGGCGGCCGGATCCACAATCAGGGCCGGCACGCCGTCACCCAGGATTGTGGCACCGGTAAAAATCGGCAGCATCCCCTTCGGCGCATCGAACGGCTCTACCACGATCTCCTGCTGCCCAACCAGGGCATCAACTACCAACGCGCAACGGCGGTCTCCAACCTGCAGAATGATGGTCGGAGCCTTCCCGACCGGCCGTGAGCCGATTACACCCAGCCGCTCCCGCAGTCGCACCGTGGGGAGCAGCTCCTGACGCAACACGAAAGCCTCCTTGCCCTCCAGCGACGCGACCAGCACCGGGTTGAACTCCACCGTTTCGGCCACGCCGGCGAGTGGGACCGCGTAGCGCTCATCTCCTACGCGAGCAAGCAGGGCCCGCACGATTGCCAGCGTCAATGGGAGCCGCATCGTGAAGGTCGAGCCCTCGCCGGCGGCGGTTTCCAGCTCGACCGAGCCTCCCAGCGCCCGGACCTTGGACAGCACGGCATCCATCCCGACCCCGCGTCCCGACACGTCGGTGACCGCGCGCGCGGTGCTGAAGCCCGGGCGCCCCAAAACGCGGAGCAGCTGATCGTCGGTCAAGGTCGTGGTCCCGGAAGGGACGTGTCCTTCCTTCACGGCCTTGGCGAGGACCTTCTGCCGGTCGATGCCCTGCCCATCGTCCTTCACCCGGATGGCGACGCTGGTCCGGTCCCGCATCGCGCTCAACAGGATCCGCCCTTCAGCCGGCTTGTTGCGTTTCTTCCGCTCGGCAGGGGACTCGATGCCGTGGTCCACCGCGTTCCGCAGCAGGTGAATCAGCGGATCCCCGATCTCGTCGAGTATCGCGCGATCCATCTCGTTCTCTTCTCCCTCGACCTCGAACGCGACTCTCTTGTTCAGCTGCCGCGAAAGGTCCCGCACCATCCGGGGGAAGCGATCGAACACCTGCCACACCGGAGTCATCCGAGCCTGAACGATCTCGCCGTGCATCTCGGAGGTAACCCGTTGGATGCGCGCGGCCACAGCCTTGAGATCCGGCGAGTCGCTCACGGAGGCGAGCTCACTTAACCGCCCCTTCGCGACCACCAGCTCGCCGACCTGGTTCATCAGGGCATCGAGCCGCCGCAGATCGATCCGGATCTGGCGGCGACGCTCGACCTTGCGGCCAGGCTCCTCGACCGCAGTCTCCTCACCCACCTGGACCGAGGCAACGTCCCCGGCGGACTGGACCGCGGCAATCAGCGAGGCGTCGCTGGCCCTGCCCTCGAAACGGAAGGACAGCTTGCCGTCGAAGTCCTCCTGCTCGAACGTGCTGGCCGGCGGCCGGATGGTGTTGACCTTGCCCAGCCCTTCAGCCTTCCGGAGCGCGAGCATCGCGCGAGCGCCGCGCATCGCCGTACCGGAGCGGATGACGACTCGCACGAGCCGGCCTCCACCCGCAGCCGGGGCCGGGCGATCCTCCCGCACCGGAATGGCCCAGCTGCCGGTCGGTGCCGAAGCCGCTGAAGCATTGGTGAGCTCGTCGAGCAGCGGCGTGAAGTCCAGCTTGCCGTCGCCGCCGGCCACCGCATCGGGAACCCCGGCTTCCAGCGCATCAACGATTCGAAAGAGCAGGTCCAGCAACTCGCGCGACGCCGAACCGGGATCGCTCCGGACCACATCGAGCAGCGTTTCCGTGCGGTGAGCCAGCTCGGTGAGGTGGTTGAACCCCATCGCCGCGGCCATGCCCTTGAAGGTGTGCATGCCGCGAAACACCGTGACAACCGGCTCGGTGGCCTTGAGATCGCGCTCCCACTCCAGCAGGGCCTGCGCGCAACTGCCCAGGTGTTCCCTGCTCTCCGTCTGAAAGAGTGCCGCGTAGCGCGATAGATCCATGAGCTCAGCCGAGCACGCGCTGTACCGCCTCGAGCACCCGGGAGGGCTGGAACGGTTTCACCACGAAATCCTTGGCACCCGCCTGGATCGCCTCGACCACGAGGGCCTGCTGACCCATCGCGCTGCACATCAGGATCTTCGCGTCGGGATCCTCCTTGCAGATCTCGCGTACCGCATCAATGCCGCCCATATCCGGCATCACGATGTCCATCGTGACGAGGTCAGGCTTGAGTTTGCGATAGCGGTCCACCGCCTCGCGCCCCGTCTCCGCTTCGCCCACGACCTCGAATCCCGCCTGGGCAAGGATGTCCGAGATCATGGTGCGCATAAAGATGGCATCATCGCAGACCAGCACCGTATGGCTCACGCGATCCTCCGGTTGCGAGCAGCGTTTGCGCGTTGAAGAGACTGATTTGTCAGGTCAGAAGCGGTGCGAGCAGCGCGTCGGTGTCGAGCACTGCAAAAACCCGCTCGCCAGCCCGGCCCACCGCTCGGGCCAGGCGCGGATCTATTCCGGGGAGGGCCTCTCGTTGATCGAGACTGTCCGCAGGCACCTCCACCAGATCCAGGACTTCGTCCACTCCCAGTCCGACGGTGCGACCGTTGGTCTCGATTACCAGGACCGAACCGTCCGCATCGGCCGAACCCTGCTGTTCCAGCATCCGCCGACCGTCAAAAACAGTCAAAAGCGTGCCGCGGACGTTGAAGAGTCCGTCCACCTCGGCCGAGGCCCCAGGAATCCTGGTTGCCGGCTGCTGGGAGATGACCTCCCGAACAATTGCCGCAGGTACGGCGCAGGCGAGTTCGCCGACCCGAAAGACCACAAGTCTGATGCGTTGGACGTCATCCATGTGCTTTAAAGAAACGAAGATACCGAAGGGCATCCGAATTAACAACGGGATTTCCGGGCCCTAGCGCCGCAACCAGCAGAGGCTGCAGGTCGGCCGGCCATCGGGCCTCAAATTCGAGGGCCTCCCCGGTCGCCGGATGGCGGAAACCGAGGTAGGCAGCGTGCAATGCCTGACGCGGAGCGAGGCGTTCCAGGGCCGCCGCACCCGACCGGTCGCTCGACATGCGTCGGCTACCCCCTGCGGTGTAGACCGGATCGCCCACTATGGGGTGGCCGATGTGAGCCAGATGAACCCTGATCTGGTGCGTGCGACCGGTATGCAGCTCGAGACGCACGAGATCCACGAGTGAGAGCCGGGCCACGGGAAAGGCGTCGGTGCGGGCGGAACGGCCCTCGGGAAGCACCGCCATGCGCTTGCGGTCGCGGGGATTTCGCCCGAGTGGTGCTTCGATCACAACCGGGTCGCTATCGAGATGTCCCCAGACCAGCGCCGCATAGTGCCGGTTGATCCGGCGGGCCGCGAGGGCGGCACCGAGACGACGATGGGCCAGCTCGGTCTTGGCAACGACCATGAGGCCAGAGGTATCGCGGTCGAGGCGATGCACGATGCCGGGACGCCCTTCGGCCCCGCTGGAGAGCGTAGTTCCGCGGGCCACGAGGGCATTCACCAGCGTGTCCTGCCAGTGACCCGGCGCGGGATGAACCACTAACCCGGCAGGCTTGTCGATGATGGCGAGGTGTTCGTCTTCGAAGATTATTGAGAGAGGAATTTGAGCCGGCTGAATGGTGCGCGGCGGCTCGTGATCGGGAAAGGTGACTACCACCTGATCCCCGCGTTCCAGCAGGCGCGACGCACGCGCGGGCTTGCCGTCAATAACGACCGAGCCGGCGGCGATCAGCCGAGCGGCCTGGGTGCGGGAGAGCTGAAGTTGATCGGCGAGGAAGCGGTCGAGCCGTTCGGTCGACTCGCTGAGGACCGTGAACGTGAGTGAGGAGTGAGGAGTAAGGAGTGAGGAGTCGCGGGCGTCGTCACTCCGCACTCCTCACTCCTTACTCCTGACTCCAACCGGGGTCGGTTCGGTCACGGTCTCGCGGCGCGCGTCCTCCCGCCAGAGCGAGATCGCGAGCGCGATGGCGCCGCAGCTCACGGCCATGTCGGCCACGTTGAAGGTTGGCCAGCGGTAGGCGCCGACACCGACGTCGAGGAAGTCCACCACACCCTGCGAGTTGCGCACCCGGTCCACCAGATTGCCGAGCGCGCCGCCACTTACCAAACCCAGGGAGAGCTGCCGGAACCAGTCGCCGGGAAGCGCGTTGCGCGACATCCGGTAGAGCGCGATCACAGCGACGACCGCGACCAGCATGAAAATCCAGCGGGAGTAGGGTCCTACGTCGAGGCCGAATGCGGCCCCGGGGTTGTAGACCAGGCGGAGTTGCAACCACTGCCCCAGAACCTGGCGGCCCACCGAGGCCACCAAAAACTTTTCCGCGAGGAACTTGGTGAGCAGGTCGAAGGCGACGACCGCCAAGGCGGTGCCCCAGTAGAGCCGACGCTCAGCGCCGCTTTGCATCCTCTTCCTTTTCCTTGCACTTGATGCAGAGCCGCGCGTGGGGCAGCGCGTCCAGCCGTTCGAAGTTGATCTCGTCGCCGCACTGGTGACAGTGGCCGAACTTTTCGGGCGTCTTGTACAACCGGCGCAGCGCCTCGTTTACATGCCAGAGATAGCGTCCTTCCTGCGACGCAAACAGGAATTGCTTCTCCCGTTCCATGGCGTCGGTCCCCTGGTCCGCCATGTGGAACGAGTAGGAAGACAGGTCACCGTCGGATGACTGCAGCGTAGCGTTGAACGACTCGTCGTAGTACCCGAGCTCCTTCATCACCCGCGCCCGTTCCTCGAGCAGCCGCTTCTCAAAGTGCGTCAAATTCTTCTTGTTCATTACTTCCCCGTCGGTTGTGGTCGAGCGCTCCCGCGATCCGCTTCGTAGCGCCTTGTGCTCAGAGTTATCCGCCGTCCGTCCAGGTCCACGTCCTGGGTCAGGTCCGCCTCGCCGAGACTGGTACCGACCTCGAAGCGCCGGGCCAGCGTCTCGTTCCGAATGAATTCGGCGTGGGCCCGCGAGGCGTCCAGAATTTCGGCCGGCCCCTCCAGTCCCAGTTCGATCCGGTCCGCGAAACGGTACCCGGCCTCGCGACGCAGGCGCTGCACGTGGTGGACGATCTCCCGGGCCAGGCCCTCGTCCCGCAAAGCGGGATCAACCCGCGGGTCGAGCGCCGCTACGTATGGACCGTCGCTCTGCAGCAGCAAATCGGTGGCCACCTCCCTCTCCACCACCACCTCATCTGAAAGATAGACGGTGGGGGAACCGTCTACCTCCAGGGTGGCCTCCCCGCCCCCTTCCAGCACCTGTAACTGCTCCGCCGTCAGGCGGGAAACCGCAGCGGCAACCGCCGGGGTCTGTTTCCCGAACCGTTTACCGAGGGCGCGAAAGTTAGCCTTCCCCCGCAGTCTGACCAGAGCGGTGTCCGATTCCACGACTTCTACGGCTTTGACGTTTACCTCGTTGCGTAACAGCTCGGTGAGCTTCGCGAAAGCCTCCCGATCCACGCTCGCGGGGATGGCGACCAGCAGCCGTGACAGCGGTTGACGGACACCGAGCTTCACCGTTTCCCGCGCGGCGCGAGAAAGCGAGGACAGGCGCCGCACAGCATCCATCGCCGATTCGAGACCCTGGTCCCGAGCCGCCGAGGGGACCGGCATGGGAGCGAGATGCACCGATCCACCGGTGAGCGACCGGTGGAGCCAGTCGCTCATGAACGGAGCGGCTGGTGCGAGCAGACGGCTAACCGCAGTCAGCACATGGTGAAGCGTCGCGACCGCCGCGGGGTCGGCATCGGCATCGGGAGCCCAGAAGCGGCCCCGGTTGAGGCGGACATACCAGTTGGAGACGTCGTCCACTACGAAGGCCATCAGGACTTTGGTGCCGGCGGTGACGTCGTAGCCGTCGTAGGAAGCACGAACGGCTTCGATGGTCGAATCGAGACGGCTCAGGATCCAGCGATCGGAGAGCGTCAGCTTACCGGCCGCCTTCAGCATTTCCCGATCGGCGTACAAGGCGAAGAATCGGTAGGTCTCCCGCAGCGCGCGGACGAAGTTCCCGGTGATCTGCGGGATGTTTTTCCGGTCGAACGGCTTCGCGGCCCAGACCTGGCTCGAAGCAAGCAGATAAAGCCTGACCGCATCGGCGCCGAACTCGCGGATCATCTCCCAGGGATCCACCACATTGCCCCGGGTCTTGGACATCTTCTGGCCCTGCGCGTCCAGCACCAGGCCGTTGACGATCACGTTGCGATAGGCCGGGCTGTCGAACACGGTGACCGCGATCGCCAGAAGCGAGTAGAACCAGCCGCGAGTCTGATCCACCCCTTCACAGATGTAGTCGGCCGGGAAGTGCGATTTGAATTCGGCTTCGTGCTCAAACGGATAGTGCCACTGGGCATAGGGCATCGACCCCGAGTCGAACCAGGTGTCGATCACCTCGGCGGCGCGGCGCATCACTCCGCCACAGGAACACTTCCAGGTATAGCTGTCGATGTAGGGCTTGTGGGGATCGAACTGTTCGGGCAACGGCTTGCCCCAGCGCTCGGCCAGCCGGGCGTAGCTCCCGATCACCTCGACGTGGCTCGACTCCTTCTCGCAGACCCAGACCGGGAGCGGTGTGCCCCAGTACCGGTCTCGCGACAGCGCCCAGTCCACGTTGTTGGCCAGCCATTCGCCAAATCGCCCGGAGCCTACCTCGGGCGGGCTCCAGTTCACTGACCGATTCACCTCGAGCATTCGCTCCTTCACCGCCGACGTGCGGACGAACCAGGAGTCGCGCGCGTAGTAGATCAATTTGCTGGAACAGCGCCAGCAGTGGGGATAGTCGTGCTCGTACTGCTCGGTGTGGAGCCAGCGGCCGTCGGCCTTGAGGCGACGGATGATGAGTTCGTTGGTTTCCTTTTCGGTAACCAGCTTGCCTTCGAGATCGGGCCAGGAAGTTCCGCGGAAGGTCCCGTCGGCGGCCACCGGCATCAGCAACGCGAGCCCATGCTTTTTCCCCGCGGCGTAGTCATCGGCGCCGAAGGCCGGCGCCATGTGCACGATGCCGGAGCCGGTATCCGCGGTGACGAACTCTCCCGTGATGACGACTGAATGCTTCGCATCGGCTGGGAGAGGGACGATATCCAGCGGCCGCCGGTAGCGAAGCCCCGCCAATGAGGAGCCGGGCACAGCGGCGGACTCTTCCTTTATCTCACCGCCAAGCACCTCGTTCAACTTGTCGCGCAGCGCGACCGCGGTGATGAACTTCCGGCCAGGATGCTTGCTGCTGGAATAGGTGCCGTATTCGAGATCGGGATGAACCGCGACCGCGACGTTGGAAGGCAGGGTCCAGGGAGTAGTCGTCCAGACGATCAGCTCGCGCCCGCTCCCGTCTTCCACCGGGAACGCGACATAGATCGAGCGGTCCTGGATTCTTTCGTAGCCGAGCGCCAGCTCGTGGCTGGAGAGCGCGGTACCGCAGCGGGGACAGTACGGAAGCACCCGGTGGCCGCGGTATAGCATCTTCTTCTCGTACAGGCGACTGAGCAGCCACCAGACCGATTCGACGTAGTCGTTGCTGTACGTGATGTAGGGATGCTCGTAGTCGAGCCAGTACGCGATCCGGTCGGAGAGTTGTTCCCAGTCCTGCTTGTAGGTAAACACGTTCTCCCGGCACTTCGCGTTGAACTTCTCGACGCCATACTGCTCGATCGCCTTCTTTCCGCCGGTGAGCCCCAGCTGCTTCTCCACCTCGATCTCGACCGGCAAGCCGTGCGTGTCCCAGCCCGCGATCCTGGTGACCGACTCGCCCTGCATCGCGTGATAGCGACAGACCAGGTCCTTGATCGTACGGGAGAAGACGTGATGGATTCCGGGGCGGCCGTTGGCGGTGGGTGGTCCCTCGTAAAAAACAAAAGGCTTCCCGTCGCGATTGGCTTCAAGGGTACGCTGGAAAAGCCGCTCGGCTTTCCAGGTTTCGAGCAGGTCCTTCTCCATCTGATCCGGACTCTGGTCCGGCCAAGGCGTAAAGCTCATGCAGGCAGACGCTCCACCACTCCGGACACCAGCCGCGTCAGCGAAGGTTCGGCCCGGTTGGCAACCGCGATGATTTTCTCGAGACTCGCCGGTTCCAGGGCGTCCGGGAGGCACTGGTCGGTGATGATTGAAATACCCAGCACCTTCATCCCCTCCTGCACCGCCACGATGACCTCCGGCACGGTAGACATCCCCACGACGTCTGCGCCCATAGCGCGAAGCATGCGGTACTCCGCCCGGGTTTCGAGGTTTGGGCCGGTGACCGCGACATAGACGCCTTCCCTGAGCGTGATGCCCAACTCGAGCGCCAGTTTCCGCGCCATGGCGCGAAGGCTCTCAGCATACGGCTGCGACATGTCGGGGAAGCGGGGACCGAGCCGGTCGTCGTGAGGACCGATAAGCGGATTATCGCCGATCAGGTTGATGTGATCGGCGATCAGCATCAGATCTCCCGGCGCCCAGAGCGGATGCATCCCGCCACAGGCGTTGGACACCACGAGTGTCTCGGCGCCGAGGGCGTGCATGACGCGAACGGGAAAGGTGACCTGCTGGAGGGAATACCCTTCGTACCGGTGAAACCGTCCCTGCATGGCCACGACCGGCTTGCCGCTCAGGCTGCCGAGAATCAGGCGGCCGGCGTGGGCCTCGACGGTCGAGAGGGGGAAACCGGGGATTTCCTCATAGGGGATGACGGCTTCTGCCTTGATTTCCTTGGCGAGACCGCCGAGCCCGGTGCCGAGAATGATCGCAGCGGCGGGTCGGCGAGGGGATCGATCCCGGATGGTGCGAGCGGCAGCCTGGACCCGGTCATAGAGGACCGGTTCGTTCATGCGTGGCGTTTGAGCAGCAGCTCGGTCTGCACCTGATGGGTGATCTGGGCGTGGGCCTGCAGACCTTCGATCTCGCCCAACTGGCGCTCCAGCAGGGCTCGGAAGTTGGCGAGGTACGCCGCGAACTGCCGGCTCAGCGTCTCATGCCGTTCCCGCACCTGACGCTCTTCCTCCTGGGCCTGGCCGACCATTCGCAGCGAATCGGCGCGGGCCTCGCGGAGAATGGCCTCGGACTCCTTCTCGGCCTGCTCCTGGGCGGCCACTCGGAGCTGCTGCGCGGCGAGCAACGCCTCGTTCATGGCGCGTTCACGCTCGCGGAAGGCGCGGAGCTGTTCCTGGAACCCCTGGAGCCGCTCATCCAGCTTCGCGCGATCCCGGAGCAAGCGCTCCATCTCATCGGCGGCGCGTTCCTTGAACTCCTCGACCTGCGCGGCATCGTAGCCCCGCAGGACGCGACGGAACTGCTGGCCCCGGACGTCATTGGGCGTCAGGTGAAAGACGTCGTCGGTCATAAGCGGCGTTCTCCGAAGAGCAGGGTTCCCAGCCTGACCATCGTGGCGCCTTCCTCGATCGCCACGAGGTAATCGCCAGACATTCCCATCGAAAGTTCGGGCAAACGGTGGCCGCGGGTTTCCGCCTCGTCCCGCAGAGTTCGGAGCAGCTTGAAGGTGCGCCGCTGCACCACCGGATCGTCGGTAAACTCGGCCATCGTCATCAAGCCACGCACAACCAACTGGGGATGCCCCCGCAACGCATCGAGCAACCCGGTCAACGCATCCGGCTCCACCCCGCCCTTCTGCGGCTCCGCGGAGCAATTCACCTGGACCAGGATCGCCTGCGTCCTGCCCTCGGGCGTCCGGCGATCCAGCTCTTGAGCCAGATCCTCGCGATCCACCGAGTGGATCAGAGCGAAGCGACCGGCCGCATGCTTCGCCTTGTTGCGTTGCAGAGTCCCGATCAGGTGCCACTCGATCGGCGCGCCGGGAAGCGCATCCTGCTTGCTCAGCGCCTCCTGCACCCGGTTCTCACCGACCGCGGTGATGCCTGCTGCGATCGCCGCCTCGACCGCATCGGGACCGTGAGTCTTGGTAACCGCTACGATCGTGACGGGATGGGTCCATCCGCCCACGGCCTGACGCTCTGCTACGCGCGTCCGAACCTCGGCGAGGCGCTCAGCCAGTCCGGGGTAGGACATGGAGGGGAAATGTAGGACGGGGTGAGTCTTAAAAGAAGGTGGGAAGTGGGAGAAGGGAGCGCGGTTGTGGGTAGTGGGTGGTGGGTTGTCGGGGGCGGACATTCGATTTCTCTGGGTCGATTCCCCACTTCCCACCCCCGACTCCCCACGACCCACTCTCTACTGCCTACCACCCGCTGTCGAGTCGCGGGCCTGCTCCAGCAACACTTGCGACAACGCCTCCTTGATGGCCGGATTGGTCGAGATGACCGAGGCGCGCTCGAGGTTCTTCACCGCTCGATCCAGATCGCCTCGATTCTCGTAGGCATTCGCCACCTGGGCGAAGGGGAGCCCCAGGTTGTTCGCGATACCGGCGGAGGTGGGCTCCAGAGCGGCTTCGTCGTGCGGCTCAGCCATCTTCCCAAAGCGGTAGGTCTCCCATAACAGGCGATCAGTCATGGGAACATCGATCACCGCACCGAGGATTCGGCCGCGATCGAGGTCCGGCGAGGTCGAGTCGGGCAAGGCCTGCTCGAGGCGGAAGCCGAGGCCCTGCTGGACGACGTAGGAATCGAGACCCTGATAGTCACGACCGGTCGTCATGGCCCAGACGATGGGGCGGCGACCGAGGTTCTGCTGTAGCACCCTCATGACCAGCAGATCGTTGGTCATGAAGACGGTGCCAGAGGGATAGTGCTTGGTGATCTGACCGATCGGGATGGTGAGATCCTGAGGAAGCGCCAGGGGACGCATTCCCCCGATCTGCTCATTGGTCAGGGTGTGTGCCGGCCAGTCCGGCTCCTTGGGACTCCGCCCTTGCCAGATGGCGGGAGCGCGCGACTCCTCGAAGGACCGGGTCGGGTTGTCCCGGAGCTGGCGCATGTACCAGTCGGTCTGCGCCAGAGCGAGGCACACTACCGTCACATCCCGTCGCACACCTTCCACTTCCTGAGCCCACCAGAGCGGGAAGGTGTCGTTGTCCCCGTAGGTGAAAAGAATGCCGTACGGGGGAGCAGTGTTGAGGAGATCGTAGGCGAAATCGGCCGCGAGACGCGCATCGGGACCGTGACGACGGGAAGCGGCTGTGAAGTTGCCGGCGAATGGAAGGAGCGAGAAGGCGAGAATGCCGGCGCCGGCGAACGCAGGCACTGTCAAGCGCTCCATCAGCGTCCGAGCCAGCGTCCCCAGTCCCATCCCAGCCCAGAGTCCCCACACCACATAGCTCACCACGAAGAAGTAGTCCCGCTCCCGAACCTCGTGATCGCCCGCTCTGGGAAAGAGATCGAACCCGAGGGAGTATCCCGGCTTGAAGTTCATGTACAACATGAGCACCAGGCCGGTGGTGAGAAACAACGTGAAGAGGAGCCACCATCCCGCACGATCGGTCCGGTGGTGATGGAACAGCCCGCGGAGGCCCAGCCCGGTGAAGAGGATCGTGAAGAAGGTGCGGACCGGGAAGGCAACTGCGCCGAAGTGCAGGATTTTCCTGATGCCGTTGGCCCACTGCCAGTCGTAGTACTGCAGGTAGTTGACCAGCTGCAGCATGAGCATGGTGGGGGTGCGGCCCGGATTATCCGGTCCATGGAGTACGGTGGGATCGTCCCACGGGGTTCGAACCGGGTATTGCTGACGCCGGATCACCGCGAGCAAGGCGTTCCAGTTGTCGGGCTGGGCTTCGTTGATCGGAGGGTGCTGCCCCGAGCGGATATAAAGGAACAGGTAGCTCGTGACTCCCACCGATGCGACCGCAAGGGCCACGAGGGCGAATGGGATCATCCGGGCGCGAAACGCCACGACCACCGCCACGAGGTAGCACAGCGCCCCAACGACGATGAGGGCCGTGCTCCCCAACCCTCCACCGATCAACAACGCCCATGTACCCGCCACAACCGCGAGCTGCGCCTGCTCAACCGCCCTCTGATCGGGGTCGGCCGCGGGCTCGAGGACGATCATCGCCCACAGGAACGCCACCACGGCTGGGCCGGCGAGAAGCGCCAGGAGGTGATTCCCAATGGATGCGCCGGCCAGGTAGAGAATGAGCAGGAGAGTGTGACTCGCCGTGGCGGTTCTCCGCTGCCTGCGCCAAACCATGCAGGCCCAGCAGATGGCCGCGATGGTGAAGGTGGCGATGGCATAGACCTCGGTCTCGTTCGAGTTCTGCCAGACGGTGAAGGTGAATGCCGCAATCAGGGTCGCGGCGAACGAGCCTCCGATCCTGAGCAGCCGCCCGCCAGCGGATTCATCACCCGCTTGGGCGAGGCTCTCGTGAACCACGAGGAAGAAGCAACCCGCCCCGGCGGCACTCAGCAGGGCGCTGAGCAAGTTGAGGCGGACGGCATACTCGCCCACCGGCACGAGGGTTCCCCACACGTGGGCGATCAGAGTGAAAAGCGGGGTACCCGGCGGATGGGGAATCCCAAGGGTCTTGGCCGCCGCAATGAACTCCCCGGCATCCCAGAAGGTCACGGTAGGGGCCAGGGTGATCACGTACCCCGTGAGGACCAGGGCCGCGGCCAACAGGGCGAGGCGGTATGGAGGACGAGGTGACAAAGGTCGGTTGTCTGGAGCTATTGCGACGGGGCCGGAGGGAGCAGAGCGTCTGGCGAGCGACCTTCAAGTAATACTTGAACCTCTTCAGGTGTTACTCCACGTCGCAGCTCGCCGCGGACAGCGAGGCTGATCGTGGTGCTTTCCTCTGATACAACGAGCACCAGGGCATCCGTCTCCTCGCTCAGGCCCAAGGCCGCCCGGTGCCGGGTGCCCAGCGACCGGTCGGTGACCGGCTGCTGGGTCAGCGGCAGGATGCATCCCGCCCCGATGATCTGGTCCCCCCGCAGAACCACCGCCCCGTCGTGCAAGGGTGAATAGGGCGTGAAGATGGTGGTCAGCAAGTCGGCCGAGACCCGCGCCTCCATCTCAGTACCGCTGGCCAGGTACTCGTCCAGGGTGTTTTCCCGTTCGATCGCGATGATGGCCCCGGTGGCGTTCCGGCTCAGCCGCTCCAACGCCTCCGCGACCTGCTCCGCCACGGCGGTGCTCTTGATCGGGGAGAAGAACCGGAAGATGCGGGACTGTCCCAACCGGGCCAGCACACTCCTGAGCTCGGGCACGAAGACCACCAGGGCGGCGAAGGCGCCGTAGGTGAAGACCAGGCCCAGGAGGTAGGTGATCATCGTGAAGCGGAGCAGAAAGGCGACGATGTAGATCGCCGCGAGCAGTGCGAGCCCCAACACGATCTGGAGTGCCTTGGTGCCCACCAGGTAGCGGAGCCCCCGGTAGATCACCAGGGCGACCAGCAGGATCTGGACGACGTCCCTCCAGGTTGGGACCAGGAACGGCGGGACAGCGAGCGAGGCGTTCATCGGCTCCCTCTTACCGCATGCGCGACGACAAGAGCGTCTCTGGTCAGTGCGACGTTGTGTACCCGGAATAGAGTCGCGCCGCGCTCGTAGGCCACCACACAGGCGGCCGCGGTCCCAATGTCTCGCTCGGCCACTTCGCGTCCGGTGACGCTCCCGATGAAACGCTTGCGCGAGGGCCCGACCATGACCGGCCGGCCCAACGCAACCAACTCGGCCAGCCGGTCCGTGATCAGGAGGTTATGCTCGGCGGTCTTCGCGAACCCGAGGCCGGGATCGAGGACGATGTTCGCATCGGGAATCCCCGCGGCTGCCGCCCTGGCCGCCGCATCGGACAGCTCCCGGCGCACCACCGCGACCACGTCTCCTTCGTACTCCGCGTGATCCAGAGTAGCCATGGTGCTCGTGGTGCCGCGCGAGTGCATGAGGACCACTCCGGCTTTCAGTTCCGCTGCCGTCGCCGCCATAGCGGGATCGAGCCGGAAGGCGGATACATCGTTGATGACCGAAGCCCCAGCGTCGATTGCCGTACGGGCCACCCGGGCCTTCACCGTGTCCACCGATAGCATGAGGCCGGGATGCCGGCGCACCAGGGCCTCGATCACAGGAATGACTCGCCGCAGCTCCTCGTCTTCGGGAACCGGATCGGGGTTGCCGGGACGGGTAGATTCGCCGCCTATGTCCAGCATCCCGGCTCCGTCGGCGAGCAAACGGTCGGCCTGGACCAGCGCGTCGTCGAGCTGGCTGAAGCGGCCTCCATCGCTGAAGGAATCGGGCGTGACGTTGAGGATTCCGAGAATGACGGGCCGTTCCAGCGAGACGGTTCCGCGTGCGGTTGTCCAGACAGGCGGTATGTCGGGAGGAAGGGCCATGCCGATCTGGTGCGCGACGGCTGCCAACTCGGGCGGACCGCCCCACGGACGGGCCAAGGCGCCGATCCGCGACAGACTTCCCGCCACGATAGCCCAGTCGTCACCGGTGATGACCTCGAGACCGAGTGAGCCGCCGTGGCGGAGCAGGAGGGCGAGAACATCTTCGCTCAATCCTTCCGCCACGACGGCATACGGGCCGAGTCCGCTGGCAGCAGACTCGGCCCGAGGTTCATCCCAGCCGTGGGAAGTGAGTGTGTCTCTGACCGCGCGCGACGAGTGAGTCGCCAGCGGAGTGACGATCACGCGCCGGCGGGTTCCGCTGGGGGCGCGCCGAGAATGGGGGTGCGCTGCGGCGGAGCGTCGGGCTTGACGGCCGGAGCCACCGCAGCGGGAGGAACCGGCGGCGCCGGCGGCTTGGGAGGAAGCGGCCGGCCCTGGTACAGCAGTTCTACCTCTTCCCGGTCAAGGGTCTCCCGATCCATCAACGCCTCGACCATGCGATCGAGCAGCTCGCGCCGGGATCGCACGATTTCGAGGGCGTGCCGGTAGGCGGTATCGAGCATCTTCTTGACTTCATCATCCACCGCCTCGGCGGTCCGCTCGGAGATCTCCCGCCGCTGGGAGAATTCACGGCCCAGGAAGATCTCCTGTTCCTTGTCTCCCACCGCCATCATGCCGATGCTGTCGCTCATCCCGAACTGAGTCACCATCCGGCGTGCGATCCCGGTGGCGCGTTCGATGTCGTTGGAAGCACCAGCAGTGACCTTGTCGGCGCCGAAGACGAGTTCTTCGGCCGCCCGGCCGCCGAAGAAGATGACCAGCTCGCCGAGCAGCCATTCCTTGGTGTAGTTGTAGCGGTCCTTGTCCGGCAATCCGAGGGTGATCCCCAAGGCACGGCCCCGGGGAACGATGGTCACCTTGTGGATCGGATCCGCCCCCGGGGTGCTCAGGGCGACGATGGCATGGCCGGCTTCGTGATACGCCGTGAGCCTCCGCTCCTCCTCGGTGAGCACCAGACTCCGCCGCTCGAGGCCCAGCATAACCTTGTCCTTGGCGTCCTCGAAGTCCGACATATCCACCAACGACTTATTGCGCCGCGCGGCCAGCACTGCCGCCTCGTTTACCAGATTCGCCAGATCCGCCCCGGCCATGCCGGGAGTGCCCTTGGCCAGCGTCTCCAAATTCACATCGGCGGAGAGTGGGATTTTCCGGGTGTGCACTCGGAGAATCCCTTCCCTGCCCCGCACGTCCGGCGCGTCCACCACAATCTGCCGGTCGAACCGGCCGGGGCGAAGCAGCGCAGGGTCAAGTACGTCGGGACGGTTTGTGGCCGCGACGAGGATGACTCCTTCGTTCGACTCGAAGCCGTCCATTTCGACCAGCAGTTGATTCAGGGTCTGCTCCCGCTCGTCGTGACCGCCGCCCAGTCCGGCGCCGCGGTGCCGGCCGACAGCGTCGATTTCATCGATGAAGATGATGCAGGGCGCGTGCGCCTTGCCCTGTTCGAACAGGTCACGCACCCGCGAGGCACCGACCCCGACGAACATTTCCACGAAGTCTGAACCCGACATCGAGAAGAATGGCCGGCCGGCTTCACCGGCAACCGCCTTCGCGAGCAAGGTCTTGCCGGTTCCCGGAGGACCGACGAGGAGGGCGCCCTTGGGCAGCCGTCCACCCAGCCGGGTGAACTTCTGCGGGTCCTTCAGGAACTCGATGATCTCCTGCAGCTCGACTTTGGCTTCGTCGCAACCGGCCACGTCGGCGAAGGTCAGCTTGGGAGTATCTCCCGCGAGCAGCCGAGCCTTCGATTTGCCGAAGGAGAACGCGCGACTCCCTCCCGCCTGCAGTTGGCGTAGAAGGAAGAGCCAGAGGCCGATGATGACGATCCAAGGCAAAGCCGCGATGAGGAAATTCGCGATGCCCACCTTCGGCTCCTTGGCCGAAATGGGCACGCCGGCTTTTTCCAGCTCGGCCAGGAAGGTTTCGCTGTTGGCGATGGGCAGCAGGACCGAGAAGGTCTTGGCCTGACGACCATCCTGAGGAACCGGGGCGCGGAATTCGCCTTCCACCTGGCGACCGTCGTATACGGTAACGGACGCGACATTGCCCGCCTCCAACTGCTGCTTGAAGGAGGTGTAAGTGAACTCCTGCATCGACGCCCGCTGACTGTTCATCAGCTGGAACAGGGCCATGGCCACGAGAGCCACCAGCAGCCAGAGCGCAAGGTTATTGCGCATGTTCCGCCAATCAGGACGAGGCGGGCGAGAGGGTAACCGTTCAGCCATTCAGTTCATCCAGCTCCGCGATAAACGGAAGATGCCGGAACTCTTCCGCGTGATCCAACCCATAGCCGACCAGAAAGACCGGCGGTGCCACGAAGCCGATGAACCGCGCTTCCGGCAGCACGTCGGCTAACTGCTTGTCCAGCAAGGCGGAGACGCTGAGGCTCGCGGGGCCCCGGGACTGGAGCAACGCGATGAGTCGGGCCAGCGTTCTCCCGCTATCAATTATATCCTCAACGAGCACAACGTGCTTGCCCTGGAGGCTGGTCTCAGGATCGTACAGCAGCTCGACCCGCCCAGAGGACTCCCGCCCGGTCCCGTAGGAGCTAACCCGGATGAAGTCTACCTGGAGGGGACGCTCGATTTCCCGCACCAGATCGGCCAGGAACATGAAACTGCCCTTGAGGAGACCCACCAGGAGCAGATCGCCGCCGGGATATGCCCCGGTGATCTCCCGCCCAAGCTCGGCGATCCGCCGCCGAATCGTCTCGGCATCGTAGACCACCCGGCGCAGGTTTCGGGGGCCTATCCTCCGGGTCACTTCAGCGGGGAGCGACATCGACCCGAAGCGCGGGACTGCCGGCAGCCGGTAGCAGCAGAGACGAGCGACAGACTCCGGGAATCCAGATCACCGTGCCTTCCCGGTCGAGGACTGGCCACTGGCTTCGCCGCATACGGGGCACCCGGGCGTCCTGAAAACAACGAACGGCGAGCCGCCGTCCCGTGCCGCCGATCGGAGCGACCCGGTCCCCTGCCCGCCAAGTGCGGAGCAGCATGGTCTCGGGGACAAACCAGGCTGTCATCCCGTTCCGCTCCTGGACCTGAGGCGCCGATTCCTGGCGCCATTCGAGTCGCCAGTTTCCCCAATTGAGCTCCCCCGTGGTCTCCGAAGGAAGTACCACCTCGGCCACGACTGGAGAAGGAGGCCGCAAGAGAAGCAGCCGATCGAATCCCCGCTCCACCACCCAGCCACTCGGCAACTCCAGCCGGGCGCCGCTCTCAGACCGTTTGGCGAACGCCACGACCCGGCTAGCGTGCCGCAGTCCAAGGACTCCACCCGTGCGCCGGACCCACGCCATGGCCAGCGCCGCGCCGAGTGAGGGCTCGAGGCGAGCCAACGAGGCTGCATCGAGAGATGCACCCTCTGGCTCGACCTGGCAGTCGAGTGCCGGCACCACATCGAGTGCGGCATCCCACGCGGTCCGGTCTGCGGCAGCCTGACGTCCCACATCACGCAGGCGCTGGTCGACGTCGGTGATTCGGTCTCTGAGCCGAGGCATGACGCTGTGCCGGAGCCAGGAGCGCAGATGCCGCGCATCCTCATTGGCCGGGTCGTGCCAGTACCAGAGACCGCGGGATTCCACGTAGGCCATCAGCTCGGCGCGGGAGAAGCCGAGCAATGGCCGGACAATGTCTCCCTCGATTGGCTTCATTCCCGCGAGTCCCGCGGGGCCGCTTCCCCCGAGTGCGCGCAGCAATACAGTCTCGGCCTGGTCGTCTGCGTGATGAGCGGTGAAGATCCACTTCGCGTCGTGAGCCTCCCGCATCCGGCGCAGCCACCCATATCGCGCCTCCCGCGCCTCGGTCTCACTGGCCCCGGGTCCGAGACCCAATCGGGCGGTGACGAACGGAAGTCCGGCGACGCGGGCAAGCTCGCCTACCCGCGCGGCGACGTCACCGCTTTCCAGGGAAATCCCGTGGTCCGCGTGGGCGACCAGGAGGTCGAGATGGTGAGACTCCTGGCCCTGGAGCAGGAGGTCGAGCAGGGCGACCGAATCCGGCCCGCCCGACACCGCGACAATGGTGCGGGCAGGATGGATGTTGAGGGAAGCGAGGTGGGATGCGAAGCGTTCCTGCATGGGAGAAAGATAATTCCCGACTACGGTTGGGCCGGGGCTGTCGCTTTCGAAAAATCTCCTGCCTTGACGATCGTGATCTTCGCCGGATCCACGTATTTCCGAAGCGCTGCGGTCACATCGGCGGGACTTAGAGCCAGCAGGCGCTTCTCGAAGTCCGCCTCGAAGGCCATCGTGCGGCCGACATAGAGCTCGGTTGACAACTCGCCCGAGAGCGCCGGATCCTGAGAGCGGTCAACCTGACGGTTCTGCAGCATTCCCGCGCGGGCTTTCTCGACCTCATCCGCGGTGAACCCGTCCCGCCGGGCCCGCTCCACTTCTTCCTTAAAGCCGGTCTCCACCTTTGCCACATTCTCCGGCGCGTAGATCGCGTAGCCGATGAACTGGCCGGATTTGTCGAGCGGGCTCGCGTTCACGAACGAACCGACGCCATAGCTCACTCCGTCCTTCTGCCGGATGCGGACCGCGAGACGCGAATTCAGGAAACCGCCGCCCAGAATCTCGTTGGCCAGCATGAAGGCGGGGTAATCGGGATCGTCATCTCGCATCGGGACGTTGGTTCCGGCGATGAACCAGGCGTTGGCTTTGTCAGGTGTCGCGATGGTGATTCCGGTGGCGGGAATGTCGCGATACTCGTTGGCCAGGCGCTCGAATGGCTTGGGACTCTGCCACGTTCCGAACAGCGTTCCGACCAGATCGGTCACCTGCTTCGGGTCGAAATCCCCTACGACCGCCATGGTCGCGTCACTCGCGCCGTAGAACTCGACGTAATACCGCTTGGCGTCGTCCACCGTTGCTGCCCCGTAGTCGGCGATCGACTCCTCGAGGGTGGGAGTGTAGCGGGGATCTTCCTTGGGCCAGGGGCTCAGGTAGCGGGTGAAGCTGTTGAAGGCCAGAGCCTGGGGATCCGACTTCTGCTCCTCGAGGCCAGCCAGATCCTGCCGCTTGAGCTCGTCGAACTCCTTCGGATCGAAAGCGGGTTCCTTGAGGATCGAGCCCAGGAGCTGTAGCGTCGGCACCAGGTTGAGCCGAGTGGTCTCGACCCGGGCGGAGACCTGATTGGGAGCACTCATGATCGCAACCCGGGCCTTGAGCTTGTCGAGCGAGTCCTTGATCTGCTGGCGGGAGAGGGTGCGCGTGCCCCGCATCAGCATATCGCCCGCGAGATCCGCCGCCGTCGCGCGATTCTGCAGCGATTGTGCGCTGCCGAAGCGGAGCGTGAGGCTCGCGTTGACCGACTGGCCGCGGGTCTGCTTCGGCAGGAGGGCCAGCTTCATCCCACCGACCGCGGTTCGGGTCGTGCGTTGATCGATGTTGCCCGGCGAAGGATCGAATGCTTCACCGACAGCGAGCGTCGTGTCTCCCTTGTAGTCCTTCACCAGAGCCGCCACGTCGGGCGTCGCGGGGATCTCGGCGCGATCGGGTTTCTCGGTCGGGATGAAAGAGCCGACGGTAAGGTTCGACGGCTTCAGGTAAGCCTGGGCCACCCGCTGCACGTCCTGAACTGTGACCGCCTTGATCCGGTCGCGATAGAGAAACAGCATCCGCCAGTCTCCCATCGCCTGCCACTCGCTCAGGTTCCGCGCCACACCCTGAGAATTGTTGAGCTGCAGCTCAAAATTCTTGATGATGGTTGATTTCGCCCGCTCGACTTCTTCGGTGCTGGGCGGCCGGCTCACCACCCCGGTCAGCGTCGTCAGCAGCGCGGTGCGCGCGCTGTCCAGAGAGCTCTCTTTCCTGACCTGTGCCGTCGCTTCGAGAACGCCCGGTTCCTTGAGTCGATAGACCCCGGCCGAGACGTCGGCAGCGAGACCGGTCGCGACCAGCGCGGCGTAAAGCCGGCCCGAGGGGGCATCTCCCAGCACGCGCGACAGAACCTCCACCGCCGGGAAATCGGCATGAGACCCGGCGGGCACGTGATAGATGGCGATCAGCGCCTGGACGTCGCCGGTGCGTCGCAACGTGACGCTTCGCTCTCCGTCCTGGGTGGGATCGAGGGTGTAGGTCGGATAGACCTTCATGTCGCCATCGCGCTGGGGCCTCGGGATGGCGCCAAACTTCGCGGTGATGAGACGCAGGGTCTTCGCTTCGTCGAATTTACCGGCCACGACCAGCAACGCGTTGTCGGGCTGGTAGTACTTGTGATAGAAGGCCTGCAACCGCTCGATGGGAACCTGCTCGATGTCGGAACGGGCCCCAATCGTCGAGTGCCCGTAGTTGTGCCAGAGGTAGGCGGTGGACATCGCCCGCTCTTCGAGAATGCTGCCCGGGTCATTCTCTCCCAGCTCGAACTCGTTCCGCACCACGGTGAATTCGGTCTCGAGATCCTTCTTGGCAACGTAACTGTGAATCATCCGGTCGGATTCGAGGTCGAGCGCCCAGGTCAGGTTGCTGTCGGTCGCGGCGAAGGTCTCGAAGTAGTTGGTGCGATCGAACCAGGTCGTCCCGTTGGGATCGGCGCCGTGCTCGGTCAGCTCCTGCGGGACGTTGCGGTGCCGCGGGGTTCCCTTGAAGAGCATGTGCTCGAGCAGGTGAGCCATGCCGGTCTCACCGTATCCCTCATTACGTGACCCCACCAGGTATGTGATGTTGACGGTGATGGTCGGCTTCGACGGATCGGGGAACAGCAGGAACCGGAGACCGTTGGGAAGGCTGTATTCGGTGATGCCTTCGACCGTCGGGCCCTTGGTGGCGCGGGGCGGAGCGGCGGGCGCTTTGGGAGCCGGCTTTGCGGCCGGCGGAGCCTGCTGGGGTTGGACGAGAGTCGGCGCGGTGGTAAGGACGGCAAGGGCGAGGCTCAGCACACGGAGGTCTGCTCGAACAGCGGACATGGCTCTTCTTAGGAGGGTGAAGGTGGAGGGATCCAGGTTCAGGGAATGCTGCCTTGCCCAAACATAAGCGTACCCTGCGGTGGTTTGGTTTCAGTTGAATGCCACGAATGAAAGCAGGCCCGGCCAGAGGTCGGGCCTGCCCGAACAAAGGATCATCCCGACTTCAGCTGATCGGGTATAAGGTCGGCATATCGAAGGTGTCTTCGGTTCCACCGCAAGTCGGGTGGCCGAATCCGCTGGCGCTGACCCCACCGGTGATATCGTAAATGATGTCATCGGTGCCGGCATCAACTCCGCCCGGCACGAAGTCGAGCGCCAAAGCATCGCGCACTCGCCAGGCGATGTTGTGGTCGGCGCAGGAGGTATCCCCGCTGACTCCGACGGCGCCGATGAGCGCACCGGTCGCGTCATATAGCGCCAGTCCACCACCGAAGACGTTTACCCCACCCGGCTTTTTCCCGACCATGAAATCGCTCGTGGTGCCATACTCGTTGATGTCTCCGCCGTACACCACGTCGGTATTCACCGGATTGCTCTCCTGCAGGCCGAAGAGGCTCCCGCCAGGCTGCGTCGCGCTGTAGAGATTGGCGGTTGATAGCGCGAAGCCGTTCAAACTGAAGTCATTCGCCGTGTTCGCCTTCTGAGCCGAAATCGCTCGGCTGCCCAGCCACTGATCGCCAACACCCGTCCCGCTGTGGACCACGGCTACCACGACGCCGGCCCGATCCACCACCGTCGCCCACATCGGGAAATCGAGCCCGCCATTAGTGGAAGCCAGTGCGGTGGTCAGCGCCGTCTGCAGGTCAGCCGCGGTAACGATCGGGTTCGGAGTGAAGGTGGGGACTGCTGCGTTGTTGTTGGTGATGTCGTCACCGCAGGCGGCGACAAGGGCCGCCGCAACAATCACTGAAGGGAGTCGAACTAGGCGACTTCCCAGAATTGTCGTCATGGGATGAACCCCTTTCTTCCTATACAGGAGTAAGACCGACAAGCTGCACAGCTCGATCACCGGGGTGCTGCCGGAGGGGATCTGGCAAGGAAACGCCAATCGGGTGTCGGTGAAGCAATCAGAGCCGAGGCAAGCGTGGAGATAGACCCGGCGGTGAGACCGTCGGGAGGAAGGACTTCGGAGGCGCGCGGAGGCGCGGAGTTGTGAGACGTAGCGGCCATCCTGGCCCGGCGTGAGGAACCAAAGTGCGGCCGCCATTTCGGAGGGACAATAGGGACTTAGGGGAACCCTGAAGCCTGATACGGGCCGCTGATGTTGCGTAGGGAGCGCTGACGCTCTGGTCCCCCCGGCGCTGCGCTGCGATGGGATTCGAGTGCAGCACCGAGGCCTGCATCGACTCGAGGGCACCCATCGTCATGTATTACAACGACTTACAAGTCCTTATAAAAAACAATGTTGGCGCCACAGCGGCAACAACCCGATCCAAGGGCTATTTCGTGCGCGATGGCGGAAGTGGCGGCGGGGCCCCCAGTGCAGGAGCCGGAGCCACCGATGCTGGCGCACTCCCCACTCCATCCAGCGCCCCCCCGCGCCCCAGCAGCTGCGCGGCGATCACGGTCTGAATCACTCCCATGATATTGCCGGTTGCGGAGTCGGCGGCACCGTGCCCTTCGGTCGCGATCGTCACCAGCTTTGCCTCAGAGAGCGCCTCGGCAATGGCAGGTACCACCTGGGGCAACATCTCAATCTGACGGTAGCGGAAGTAGCTCTCGCCTCCAGCCGTGATAGCCTCGTTCACCTTCCGGATGCTCTCCGCCGTCGCATCGGCGATGGTCCGGATCCGCACTGCTTCGGCGTCCGCCGCGGCAACCGCCTCGATCTTGACCCGTTCGGCATCGGCCCGGGCCTGCGCGATCTGGGTCGCGTCCAGCTCCGAGCTGCGCTGCACCGCGAGAGCGTCCTGCTTCTTGGCTTCCGCCTGCGCGATGAGGGCCGCGTTCGCTGCCCGAGTCTGTTCCAGCTCCCGTTGCTTGTCCGAGATGATCCGCTCTGCTTCGAGCTGGGCTTCCTTGGCGCGGCGGGACTGTTGGGCCGACACGATGTCGGCGTTGGCCTGGGCTTCTGCAGCCGACTGGCGACGTCGCGCATCGGCTACTTCGGACTGCACCACCTTGATGTTCAGCGAGCTGAAAATCAGTCCCAGATCGGTCAGCTCCCGGGAGCAGGCCCGCCGGATGATGACCGCGAGAGGATCGTCGTCCTCTTCCGCCGCCTGAACCGCCAGCGCTGCCGAGGGAACCACCGTGGTGCCGGGACTGGAAGAGGTAATGGCGCGCACCGGTGCGGTCTTCGCCGAGAAGAGCTGGTCGTGAGTGAGCAGGTTGATGGCACGACGGCCCGAACTGGAGAGCAGATCGGTGAGTGTGCTCATCTGGTCGGATTCGGGCTTGGAGAAGAAGCGGTTCGCCGCGGTCTTGATCAATTCATCGCTATCGCCGATGGAGACGATGGCGCTGGCGAGCACTCTCACCTTGATCGGCCGGGGGATGCCCACGTCGTCGAGATCCGCGGTCTGGTCCGTGATGTCCAGATCAACATTGATGACCTTGCTCGAGATCGTAGTTCCCTTGGTGAACAGCGGCACTTCCTTCGACTTGCCAGGACCCCGATAGATGACGCTGCCGCCGGTCAGCCAGCTGACCAGACGGATCGTGCCCGCGTCCACGTCGCGCAGAAACGATGCGACCGTCACCGGTATCACCACCAGCACGATGGCGACGATTCCCGCAATCAGCATCCAGGGTTGCATTACATGCTCCGGTTAGGGTAAGGAATTAGAGGGCGGTAACCGTACAGCGGTTTCGAGCCGCATCCACCTCCTGCACCCGCAAACGATCTCCCGAACGGACCCGCACTCCAGCCGCCCGCTCCCGGTCGGAGAGAGTTGCCAGGACCTGCACTACTTGACCGTCCAGCTCCACCGCTACGAGGCCCTGCCCGTTACTATCGAATCCGGTGAGGGCCTTTACCTCGTCTTCGATGCAAGACTCGAGAGTGGCGGCGGGCTTGGAGGCGAAGCGAAAGAAGAAGCGGGAGACCGGGCCCGCCGCGAGAGCTTCGAAGGCCACACCGCCGGCTACGGCCGCAAGCGTCAGGAACGGGCCTTGGAGGAAGCTTCGCAGCAGCAAGCCTGCCGCACCAAATCCCAACAGAAAACCGAACAGCAGTCGAGGAGACAGTAGTGCAATGAAGGAGCGCCCCGCGTCGCTGCCGTGATGGTGATGAGTGGTCGCGGGAATGTGGCCGTGAGAGCCGATGTCATGACCGCCGTGAGCGTGCCCATGAGAATGGCTAGGCCCCGAGCCGTGACCAGGGAGATGGAAATGGCTCCCCAGGCTGCCGAAAGCCATCGCGCCGAGCCCCACCGCCCCGAGGATGAGGCAGAAGGTGTATGGGTCCATAGGATCAGGAAATCTACTGCCTTTGGGGAAAGGGATGAGGCAGAAGACTGAGGTCTGAGACGAAGGCCCGCGTGACGGGAACCGATCCTTACGTAACTGATTCCGGCAGCGAGGGATAGGGAGGACGAGCAAAGGACCGAGTTCCGAGTTCCGAGTTCCGAGTTCCGAGTTCCGGGAAAAGAAAGCGGCGTGGCCCAAGATCGATGAGGCGACACCGCTCCAGATTCAGGCGCGGACGGCTACTCAGGCAACGCGGGGAAGAGAGTTCCAACCACACCTATCAGCATGAACGTCCCCCCGACGCAGGCGAGGAACAGGGCCCACCACTCCCAGGTCTCATTCAAAGAGGCGGTCGGATCGTGCTTCCGGACATTGGTATTGATCGCTTGCTGGATATGAACGATCGGGAGGAACCACAGCAACCCGATCAGACCGTAGGGGTCGGGCAGGCGCCAGGCTGTGACCAGGACAAAGTACGCCACGGCGTAGAGGCCAGGGGAGAAGCGGGGACAGTCTCCGTCCAGACTCAATGCGGCGTGGATTCGGGAGAACAGCGAGTACGCGGTAAGCACTGAGAAAAAGGCACAAAGGGGAGCAGAATAGCTCTCGTCGTGCTCTTCACCCTCGGCCTGCCATTGGCGGTAGAACCAGTAGACGCTATAGAAGCCCAGGGTGCAAAAGCTGAGCGTGGCCAGTTTCGCGGTACCGACTCGGTAGTAGGACGTCATATCCTATTCCTTCCGGGTGGCAAGTAGTGTTACCGGCTCGGCAACAATGCCATGCACCTCCGCCTGCTCACTGGCTGGTGGCGACCGGCTCGCCCGGCCAGTTGGCGGGGACCATGCGAGACTCCTGCACCGCGCGCCGTCCCTCGACCGGGTCCATGACTTCCAAGCCCGACTGGGCACTCATGAACCCCATTTTGGGCCACAGCTTGAAGAAGTAGGTGCTGTCGGCCAACGCCTCGAAATCCACGCCCCGGTCGCTCTCGCTGCTCAGGCCGCTGACCCGGTGGTGGCCAGGCTCTACTTCAATCATCATGAAGGTGCCGGATCCGGTCTTGCCGACGAACTGACTGTCCACCTCAACCTTCAAGTGGGCCGCCGAGCCGACAAACCGGGAGGGCCGATACACGTAGATGCGTGACTTGCCGGGTGCGGGAGTAAAGGTGAGGGCGGTAGCGGCAAGTTCCGGCGGAGCCGAGGCCACCGAGCCGCATCCCGAACCGAGCAGGGCAAGGGCCACGATGGGAAGCGCGAGTCGCATGGGAGCCTCCAGGTTCGAGTGGACAGCGGTTCGACCGATCCAGCTGGTCAAACGCTATCATCCACGAATCAAGGGGGGATCAAGCGACCCTTCTGACAAACGCCACCAAATCCGAGGCGAACCGCTCCGGCTCCTCCCAGTGCGTTCCATGGCCGGCGCCGTTGTACACCACGAGCCGGGCGCCAGGCACAGCGGCAATGATTGCTTCCTGCGCGCCTCTCCCGAACACCGAGTCTCGATCGCCCCAGGTCACGAGGGTCGGCGCCTTGAGCTGGCTCAGCTCGTCCGAGTGATCCACCTCCGAGAAGTCTCTCCAGATCGATCTCCAGACCCGGGCCGGAAGCTTCCGGCTCTCCTGTACCACCTTATCCAGAAAGGCCTGGGAGATCGGCTGCGCCAGCGTGCTCTGCTGGAACTCGCGAACGAACCGGGGATCAACCGGATCGGTGAGATCGAAAACGGGTGCCTGGAGCTCCGTCCACGCCGGAAGCCCGCGCATCGCGGGGCCTGAACCGATCAAGACCAGTCCCTTTGTTCGCTCGGGATAGTCGAGGGCGAACCGCTGCGCGATCAGGCTACCCAGGGAGTGACCCACCACAATCGCAGACTCGATGTCCAAGGCGTCCATGAACTCGGCCACGTCCGCCGCGAAGTCATCCGGCCCGTATCCGACCGATGGGCGGGCCGTGTTTCCATGCCCACGTTGGGAGAGAGCAAGAGCGCGAATGGACGATGGGAGGAACGGCAGCACCGGCTCGAAGGAATGCCAGGAGTCGCTGTACCCGTGGAGCATGAGCACGGGGACACCCGAAGGGCTTCCCTGCTCGACGTACTGAACCCTAACTCCTATAGGCAGCTCGACATACTTAACATCCGCAAACATGGCTCCCGCCTCCTGCGTTTCACATGGTTCAGCAATGCCTACCATGAGATGCGCAGTTGGTCTGGCCAGTCAGACATGGTTGGGAGTTAGTTCCGGGGCCGGCACCGTATCCATCAAGGGAGACGGCGAAACAGTTGACGCGAATGTCGACATCGACAGAACTGAAGATTGCTTGAAGATTTTTAGAACGCAGACGCGCGCCGGCGGGTAATCCTTCGCCGGCGCGTGACCTGAGTAGGGCGGCTAATCCCGAGGTTTGTCCCTGAGGCCGACCCAGTTGCTGTCCGCCAGCTTGATGTTACCGGGGATGTCCGCCAGCCATTTCTTCTGCACGTCCTTGCTGTAGTTCAAATACAGCTTGTTGTCCACCACTCGGAACGCTTCGGGGTCCACGTTCACCTTGTGGCCGTGAGCAACGCCGTAGGCACAGTAGCCGCCATACACGGGGAGGTACCGGGCGGGATTCGCGACAAACGCGTCGCGGTTTGCCTTGGTGCTGAAGCGGTATGTGGCGCCCGCTTCCGTCGCGGTGATCTCCGGCGAACCTTTGACGGCGCTCGCGGTGGTGAAGTAGGCCACCGGGTCGTAGCCACTTATGGCCACCCCGGAATGGTTCACGTTGAGCTCCTGAGCCCCGGCCACCACTGGGGACAGGCTCACGGCCAGTGCCAAGAGGGCAGCGCTGGCGAGGTATTTCGCTTTCACTTTCCTTACTCTCCTTGCTGAAGTTCTGACCGGCTCCGCAGTGAGTCGGACTTCAGCAAGAACGCTGCAATGGGGCAAATGGTTCCCTTCCCGGCCGAACCAATCCTAGCTCCACGTCGCACGTCCTAGCCCTGCGTGATACTCCACCAGACCACGAGAGCCGCGGCGACCGGGACGGCAAAGACGACGAGGAAGGTCGGGGCTTCCTCGGCGACGGAATACCCCGCCTTGGAAACCCCGATCCACATGTTGATGCCGGCGGCGACGAACCAGATGGGGATGAAGACCTTCGCCGCCTTGGCCAGGCCGACGGCCGGTGTGGGGCTTCCAGTCCATCGGCCGATGAGGAGACAGAGGGCGAGGAGGAGAAGACCTCCGGCAATGACTCTGATCGTATGCATCGACTTGCCCTTCAGGTCAACAACTGAGTTGGATAACCGCCTAACGTTTGTCGCTATCGGGAGCGCCGTCAGCTCAATCTCGACACCGCCCACCCCGTGACGATGTTATGGACGGGTGTCTGCGAGTCTCACGCGGCTACACGGCACCGCCGATCGTGGGCTGCTCCAGCCATTGTCGGGCATTTACCGCAGCCAGCAGCAACCAGAGTGTGAGCGTGCCTTCGCCGAGGATACCCGGGACCATGTTCCCGGGAGACAACTTGATCGCGAATGATGGCGATACAAAGGTCAGCCAGCCCAATCCGCCCAGAGCCATCAGCACGCCGAGGAATCGCGGCAGAAAGGTCGAGCGAAGAATCAGATATCCGATCAGGAGGCAATAGATGCCGAAAAACACCAGCGGGCTGACGGGGGCGGCGGCCAGGTGCAAGGTGTCGAGAGTGGTTATGACGCATCCTATGATGCTGCTGAGCGCCGCCAATCCGGACATTGTCCGGTTCACCGGGCGGAAGAGATGATAGAACAGACGCGTTACCGCCAGGTAACAGGCGGTGGAGATGAGAAGTAAGGCGGATGCCAGCCTGCCGTGAGCAAAGAGGGCAGACGCTCCGGTCAGGATGTTGAGCAGATAGAAGAGACCTGCGAGCCTGGCGTTGAACCGCACCGACACCTCTGCATCCGTGCTGAGGGCCATGAGCGCTATCCCGCGCGAGAGGTTGAGAAGCTCCGAGGCAGACCGCGGCCTCAGTGGGAGACTGAACCCGCGACGTTCCCCGCCTGAAAGACCCCGACACCACCTTTGGTTGCGTCAGCGAAGGCGTGGGTGACAAAGGGGTAGAGCCCCGGCGCCGCCAGCTTCAGCTCGAAGATGGCGCCGCCACCCACGGGCACGTTCCAGGTCTGCATGCCGTCGAACGGCCGTCCGAAGCCGTCGGCAATCACCTTGTCGAAGATTGCGCCGACCACGTGAAAGGAGCTGATCCGGTTGGGCCCGGCATTGATGACATACAGCCGGATCGGCTTGTGCTCTGCAACGGGAATGGGATGTGTCGCATACCGCGAAGCGACACCATTAAACACGACATAATCAGGGGACGCGTTGAGCAGCTTCTCCCAGTCCATGCTGCGAACCGAGTCCTTACCGGCCGGCGGCCCCATGTAGAACTCGCTCTGCACGAACACGAATTCCTGGGCCGGAGGCCGGGGGGTGCGAGGATCGACGATCAATGCACCGTACATCCCGTTACTGATGTGGGCCGCGACCGGAGCGGTTCCACAGTGATACATGAAGGCACCGGGGACCCGGGCCACAAAGCGGAAATGAATGCTGTCTCCCGGCATCACGTTCCGATATGCCTTGTCGGGTGCAATCTCGGCGGCGTGGAAATCCATCGAGTGAGGCATGATGGCCCCATTCACGAGGGTGAAGTCCAAGGTATCACCGACCCGCAACCGAAGCGTCGGCCCCGGGACCATCGAGTCGAAGGTCCAGGCATCGTAGACCACGCCAGGCGCGACTTCGTGCCGCACATGGGCCGTGACGAACCGGACCTGCTGATGCCGCTGTTTCGAAGGTGGTGGAGCGTCGGCTGCCCGATCGGGAGCGGTGAGCGGGGGGCCAATCGGGGCTTCACCGTGCGAGACTGGTGAGGGAGACTGGGTCGGCGGTGGCGTGGGCTGAGCGGCGGGCTGGCCGGCGTGCTCGCCGGCG